>Ga0209343_10000020_pt1 | contig 189301 bp, 178 predicted proteins | sample RifCSPlowO2_02_FD_184026 | JGI IMG/M metagenome (GOLD analysis project Ga0209343, IMG submission 184026) | Groundwater microbial communities from Rifle, Colorado - Rifle CSP2_plank lowO2_0.2 (SPAdes) (version 2) | ecosystem: Environmental > Aquatic > Deep subsurface > Groundwater | place... | reverse complement strand
CGTCATCCCCGCGAAGGCGGGGATCCAGTGCCTTTACTTAACTGGGTTCCCGCCTTCGCGGGAACGACGAAACCGAATAAATCAGCGCGTCCCTAGAGCGGCTTGCGTACGCTGATTGCGCCGCGAATCTGGCCTACCGAGTAGCCGGTGGCGCGATCGTTGGGGTAGTGCTGAGCGAGAACAGACTTGACGGCGGGGCTGATCTGTTCGGCCGAGCCGTGGCAACTGAGGCACAGCGGTTGCACCGGCAGCGCTTTAACGTAGCGGTACTCGTTGCCGACCTTCTCCCCCTTTTCCAGTTTGGCGGGCGACTCACCGGCGGCGGCACGCTTGTCGAAATCCTCGAGCGCGGCTTTTTCCCATTCGTCGGGAATCGCGCGGGCCTCGTTGCGCACCTTGAGGCTGACCCGCCTGACCTTCCAGCCAGTCTCCTGCAATACCTTGGCAGCCATGTTCGGCGCCATGTCCTTGCAGACAGGGATCGCTCCTTCGGGGCCGGATTTGGCGATTTCTTCCTGCAATTTGGCGAGCATTTTGGGCGGCAAAGATGACGCCACCTTGCGCGCCTCGTCCAGCAAGGCATCGTCGCCAGCGTGGGCGGGCGGAACAACGAAGGGTGCGATCAATGCTGCAGCGGCTATCAGTAGTGTCTTCATGCAAAGCTCCTGTCGGTGGTTAGAGGGCGGAAATAACAAGTTAAAGGGTAAAGTGCCTGAAAATGTTTGTATGTGACATTGATCACAGAATGCGGCAGATTTGGTGCGCAATAAAAATTGAACCGGATTAGCCACGAAGCCAGGCAAGCGGCAAACCACCGTCTGCTCCCTTCTCCCGCAGGCGGGAGAAGGGCCGGGGATGAGGGTTTGCGAGTTGTAACAGAATGATTTATCCCAAATAATCCATTGGCAAATTCAACCCGCCTCCCCCTTTGTAAAAGGGGGATAGCTTGCGAGGGGGCCGAGGGGGATTTTTGTATCCGTGCGACATCCAAATCCCCCCTCACCCCCCTTTTTCAAAGGGGGGAATACCCCGCCACGACCCAATTCATGGCTAATCGGGCAAGCGGATTGGTACCCTGCGTGCGGCAGCCATGGAATCGCATTTCCCCGGCCTTGCTCAGTCCTCGTGGTCTTCGTACATATCATCCTGTTCCGCCGCGCGTTTTTCTCTGGCTTCATGTTCGATCCGTTGAGATTTGTCGTGAACGCGTTCGCGGCGTTTTTCGGCTGCCGCCTCTTGCAGCGGGATGCTGTTTTCGCCGAACAGCACCTGTTTGAGGAAGCGGAAGCCGAACAGCATCAGTTCAGTGTCGTCGGTGAGCAGCTTCTTCATCTCGTCGGCGGGGATATCGTAAAGTTCGGTGAAGCCGTCGCTGATGATGAATTCGCGGAAGCGGTCGGTGTCGTAACACACCATGAAAAACAGTTGCAGGCTGCGCTTGGTGGGTTTGCCGATGCTGGGGCCGGAGGATTTCTTTTTCAGGATGAGCTGCCGCCAGCCGCGTGCGAGTTCATCGTATTCCTCCACGCCTTGTTCCTTGCGGTACTCGTCGATGGTGAGGCTGCGCGGTTCCTGGTGGCCCAGGCAATGTTCTTCTTTGACCAGCGCGTAGGAGCTGGTGTCGGTGTATTCGTCCTGCTTGCGCATCGAGAGCAGCGCGACCGGGTAGTAGCGGCACGCGGTGGGGCGGTCTTGGTACACGCTGCACCCTTCCGCCGTCATGAACTGGCAGGCGGTGCCGTTTTCGACCGGGCGCAGCTTCACGCCGGCGATGCCGCCCGGTTCCAGTTCGTACGGCACGGTGTATTTGTGCAGCAGTTCGGTGGAAGACATGTCGAGATGCTGCTTGAGGCGCACGATGTCGTAGGGTGTGAGCGAGATGTCGATGTTGCTGCAACAGGCGTTCCAGCAGGCGATGCCCTTGCGGCACCGGAACTGCATCTGCTTGCTGCCGTCGCTCATCTCGGGTACGACCGGGCTACCGGGGAAGGGGAGATCGGCTGCGTTGTAAGTGTCTGTCATCTTGCTCTCTGTCTATTAATTAAATATCCGTGTGTTGTTCGGATAAATAGTTCCAGATAAAAAATCGGGCATCTCGCGATGCCCGATTTTGCCATGCAATACAGCTTCGCGTCAGCTTAATGAGGCGCAGCAGGTTTGAACAGCTTGGATTTATCGACCAGATCCACGTGCTTGCGCTTGAAGCAGGTCCACTCGTGGGTCTTCTTGTTGTAGACCGAGTTCACGAAACAGTGCCAGTTCTTTTCGTCGACGAAGTTCTTGTCGGTGCGGTAGTAGAAGCCCGGATAGCGGCTCTCTTCGCGGAACTGGATGTGTTTCATGTGCGCTTCGGCGGTGAGGATGCGGTGGTAGTTTTCCCAGGCGCGCAGCAGCTCGTGCAGGTCTTTCGCGCGCATCTTCAGAGAGTCTTCCTTGAGCATCTCCAGCTTTTCTTCCGCCACGGCGAGCATCTTGTCGTTGGTGTTGTAGTAGGTTGCGACACCTGCGACGTACTCGTCCATGATCTTCTGCAAGCGCATTTGCAGCATCTTCGGCGTGATGTAGTTCGGGTTCACGTCGATGGCGGTGGTGTAATTCTTGTGCTCGAGGAAGTTGCGCGCCGGCCGGTAGATCGTTTCGGCGATCTGTGCCGGTGTTTCGTCGAACTCGGGTTTCCAGTCCTTGTTGTCGAGCGCGTATTTCACCATCGCCTTCGAAGCCAGGCGGCCTTCGGTGTGCGAACCGGAGGAGAACTTGTGGCCGGACGCGCCCACGCCGTCGCCGGCGGTGAACAGGCCCTTCACGGTGGTCATGGAGCGGTAACCCCAGTTCCAGCCGCGCGGCAGGTGTGCCGGTACGCCTTCTTCTTCGGGGTCGGCCGCAGTCGGCGCGCCCACGTCGGTCGGGCCGGATACCCAGATGCCGCAGCAGCCGGAGTGCGAGCCGAGCAGGTAGGGTTCGGTCGGCATCAGTTCGGACATCTTCTTCTCCGGTTCGATGTTCTCGCCGACCCAGACACCGCATTGGCCGATACACATGTCGAGGAAGTCTTCCCATGCTTCGGCTTCCAAATGCTTCACTTCCTTGGGCGACAGGGTTTCCCGCAGCTTGGCCAACGCGGTCACGGTATCCATATAAATCGGGCCGCGGCCTTCCTTCATTTCTTTCAGCATCAGGTGGTTGCGCAGGCAGGATGCGGGAACGGCTGCCTGGCCATACGGCGGGTAGTCGTTCAGCATTTCCTTGTTCTTCGTCATGTAGTCCTCGCCGTAGGCATTGGTGGCCTTGGCCTTGAACAGCAGGAACCATGCGCCTACCGGGCCGTAGCCGTCCTTGAAGCGGGCGGGCACGAAGCGGTTTTCCATCATGGTCATTTCCGCGCCGGCCTCGGCGGCCATCGCGTAGGTGGAACCGGCGTTCCACACCGGATACCAGGCGCGGCCCGTGCCTTCACCGACAGAGCGGGGGCGGAAAATGTTCACGCAGCCGCCTGCGGCGAGCAGGATGGTTTTGGCCTTGTAGATGTAGATTTTGTTTTCGCGCACCGAGAAGCCTGCGGCACCGGCGATGCGGGAAGGATCGTTCTTGTCGTTGATCAGGTGCACGATGAACACGCGCTCTTGGATGCGATCCAGGCCGAGCACCTTCTTCGCGGCTTCGGCGACGATCCACTTGTAGGATTCGCCGTTGATCATGATCTGCCATTTGCCGGAGCGCACCGGCTTGCCGCCGTCTTTCAGCAACGGCAGGCCTTCCTTGATCGAGTCGGCGCCGTCGTGGCGCACACCTTCGGCGTCGGTCTTCCAGATCGGCAGGCCCCATTCCTCGAACAGGTGCACCGAGTCGTCCACGTTGCGGCCCAGATCGTAAGCCAGGTCGTCGCGGGTGATGCCCATCAGGTCGTTGGAGACCATGCGCGCATAATCGGCGGGATCCTGCTCCGTGCCGATGTAGGTGTTGATTGCGGACAGGCCTTGCGCGACAGCGCCGGAGCGGTCCATCGCCGCCTTGTCCACCAGTTTGATCTTGAGATCGGTGCCGGTCTCGGCTTTCACCGCCTCGGCCCAGCGCATCATTTCGTAAGCTGCGCCGCAGCAGGCCATGCCGCCCCCGATCAACAGGATGTCGAGTTCTTCCTCGACGATTTGCGGATTTTCAAAAGTTGCTTCAGACATGTCATTTACTCCCGTTTCGTTAATTGGTTGCCTACTTGCGGATCAGTTCTTCCGGCTTGCCTGCGCGATAACCGCCCATGATCGCTTTGGTGAATACGCCGGGCGCATCAAGCTCGGATACTTTCGGCATCGGCTTGTTGCCGTAGGGGTTAATGGAGCCTTCGGAGGTGGTGCGGATGGGGAATTTGAAACGCTTCATGTTGCCGTTGCGGAACTTGATCGTCCACATGATGGAATCGGAGCCGCGCATCGGCTGCACCGAGCCGCCCAGCGGAACGATATCGGCATAGTGGCGCACTTCGATGGCGCCCTGCGGGCAGATCTTGACGCAGGAATAACATTCCCAGCATTGCTCGGGTTCCTGGTTGAATGCTCTCATCGCGTGGCCGGTCTCGGAGCCGTCCTTGTCAAGTTTCATCAGATTGTGCGGGCAGATATACATACAGGCGGTCTTATCCTGTCCTTTGCAGCCGTCGCATTTTTCGGTGCGTACAAATGTTGGCATTTCTTTATCCTCCGGTTAAAAAATAAATCACAAATTGCATTAGGGTATGTCCACAATTAACATGAACAATCTGTAGGGCGGATGAGCGTAGCGTTATCCGCCGGATGCTTTCATGCGTCGGAAGGCGCTGCGCTTTTCCGACCTACGTTAATCAGCGACCGGAATGGCCGCTGAGCTTTACTTCTACTTTTTCGTTTTCCGCCAGCCCGGCGTAATAGCTGCGCAGTATTTCCAACACTTCCGGGCGGCTGAACTCCGCCGGTACTTCTGAACCCTCGGAAAGCATCTTGCGCAGCTTGGTGCCGGACAGCAGCAGGCGATGCTCATCGTCGTGCGGGCAGGTGCGCGCGGAGGCCATGCCGCCGCACTTGTAGCACCAGAACGTCCAGTCGATCTTGAGCGGCTGGGTTTCCAGCGCATCCTTGGGTATCTTGTCGAAAATGTGGTGCGCATCGAACGGGCCGTAGTAGCTGCCAACCCCGGCGTGGTCGCGCCCGACGATCAGGTGCGAGCAGCCGTAATTTTGCCGGAACAGCGCATGCAGCAGGGCTTCACGCGGCCCGGCGTAGCGCATGTCGAGCGGGTAACCGGCCTGTGCGATGGTCTTGGCGACGAAGTAATTTTTGGTCAGATCGATGATCGCGTGGGTGCGTACTTCCGCAGGGATGTCGCCGGGTTTGAGCGCGCCGAGCAGCGAGTGGATCAGCACGCCGTCGCAGACTTCGATTGCGACCTTTGCGAGGTATTCGTGCGAGCGGTGCATCGGGTTGCGCGTTTGGAACGCCGCGACCTTGCTCCAGCCCAGCTCGTTGAACAGCGCGCGCGTTTCTTTCGGGGTCATGAACAGCGCGCCGTATTTTTCCGGGAAGCCGCCTTGCGACAGGACTTTCACCGGGCCGGCCAGGTTCACCTCGCCCTGCGCCATCACCATTTTCACGCCGGGATGTTCGAGGTCGGTGGTGCCGAACACCGTGGCGCATTCATGCGCCTTGTCGATGCTGTATTTTTCGGTGACCATCATCGTCGCGATGATGCTGCCGTCGTCGGGATCGGTCAGCGCGACATGCGCGCCGGTGGGGATGGCATCGGCTTCGGATTTGCCGGTAGAAAGGGTGATGGGAATCGGCCAGAACAAGCTATTGGCCATGGTCATGCCGTCGCAGACGCCCTGCCAGTCGGCATGGGTCATGAAACCGTCGAGCGGCGTGAAACCGCCGATGCCGAGCATGATAAGGTCGCCTTTTTCGCGCGAACTGACGCGAACTTTTGGATACGCGCGTGCGCGCTTTAGCTCCTCTACCAAATCATCGCCCACCAGCAACAGGGGTTTGAGGTCGCCCCCGCCGTGCGGGTTTACCAATGCCATATTTGCTCTCCCAATCCAGTCAGATGTATATGAATTTCAGGTTGGGCACGTTAAAGCAACAGCGCCGAAACGGCGATACCTCTCATGGGTTGGCAACCGCACCCCCCTTACGGGTTATGCTGCTCCCCCTCATCACGGTTATGGCAGCAGCGCGGTGCGATACGCATACTTACGCATCCGGAAAGCTGGCCATTACTGGCGCGGCTGCCGTACATCGATAACCCTGCGTACCAACCAGCAACCCATGTTTTAAAGTCGCTACGGGCTGTTGCGGATATTAGGTCGGCTTGCAATTGGCAGTATGAAAACATAGCCGAACAACATGACCGCTTATTACCGTTCAAGCTGCCTGAAGAACCTTGCCGAATAGGGCCTCATGTGTTTGTTCGCCGATGTCGAAATCCAATGCCACTGCATTTTCTACGCCTATCCGCATGGGCGACCCGAAGCGGGTGATGGCGAAGCCTGCGCGCCGCATCATGCGCTCAATGGGAGACGTGGTGACCATAACATAATGGTCTATGCCCATCTTGTCGCCGAATGTAACGAGCTCGCGTAACGCATCAAGGATAAGCCCAGAGAACCCGAACCCATGTGGTCCTTCTGCTTCGATGGCAAAGCGACTTATTTCCCATATTTTCGGATCTTCCGGCGCTGGGTGACCGTACAGCAATTCCGGAAAAGTATCTTTCAGCATATAAGGGCCTTCTGTCGGCAGCACCCTCATGCCACCGCGTAGCCCTTTTGCAGGCTCCCGGATCATCATATAGTAAGGATCCAGAGCATCGTAACCGTCAATCTCCATGCCGCTCATGATGGGTACCTCCCAGCCCATCCTGCCCTTGAATACCTTGGCACGCAGCCGGTGCATTTCCCATAAATCCTTGCTGGCAAACTCTTTCCTTGATGCAATTTTAATCAGGTGTGACATATGCGCCTCTCTGGTTGAGTTGTCTGGAATACCCAAGACGCATATAAATTATGCTCAATGCATAAATTCCGTAACTATCAGAAATGCTAGGTACAGAGTGGAATGTTTTGTTGCAGAATCCGAAACTAATTTGTAGTTGCGTTGAGAGGTAAGGTCGCCTGTGGCTATCTGACTCAAACTTAGGAGGGAATGAATGGAGCTAACTCAACAGGACATACAAAAAGCTGGGTTTACCCCGGAAGCTCTGCGTGAATACAGGAAGGCACGACGGGAAAGCCAGCTTTGTTTCTGGTCGCGATTTGGGGTAACGCAGTCTCGCGGAAGCCGTTTCGAGATGGGTACGGAAATTCCTACGCCCGTTACTATCTTATTGAAGCTCTATTTGGAAGGAGTGATCACTGATAGCGACTTGTGAAATACCATGCATCATATCGCCAGATAAGGGAGGAGAGCATAACTTGCTAAGCTGGGTGGATTAGCCCGAGATTGATTGCCTTGACCACCGCCTGCTGACGAGACGTAGTGTTGAATTTGCGGCGTATGTTGCCGAAGTGAAAATTTACGGTGGCCTCGGTGCAGTTCAGTATCTGGCCGATCTCCCAGGAGCTTTTTCCTGCCGCGCCCCACTTGAGGCATTCCAGTTCACAACGTGTAATAGAAACAGTTTCCTTTTTCTGATTTGAAGGCCTCTTGAACTGAAGCGAAGATTCAAAAATGAAATCGCGAAAGTATGAGAGCTCTGGAAGGCTACGATTGATATTGTGCTGACAGCGCTTGTCAGGTTTCGTGTTGGTCACGAAACATAGGATACCCATTTCACCTCGTGCGCCGTGAATGGGCAGGGTGACGCCGGATCGAAGACCATGTCCAGATGCCTCCTCGTACATTTCTTTTTGCTTGTGGCCAGAAAAAATATTGGGTGACCAGATCAGAGGGGTTGATTTTCTTACGCAATGAGTGGCAACTGGGTCTACGTGTCCCAGCTTCTGTGTGTGATATCTGTCGAGCCACTCAGTTGAGTAATTGGTATGCAGAAAGGCGTGCTCCACTTCTAACGGGGTGTCGCAATCCGGAAAAATTGCCAGCAGGGTTCGCTCATAGCCAAGTTCACTTCCCAACTTGAAAATCTGGTTGCGCCAGTCTTCCTCTGTGCTGCTGCACATGAGATATGAGTATCGTTCGATGACTTTCATGCGCAGTGCATATCCCCTTGTTCATAGCCTCTTCTGCGGAGGATTGTATTGACTACTTGATCACAATTACCTGCACCGCCCCAAATGATTTCTAGCGGCAAAACCTATCAGTTCTGATGAGTGTGAAACCTATGAGAGCGGCATATTAGCGGGACAATTATGACGCAAGAACGAATTGGTTTGCAACATAGGGTCTTCAGTCCACACATGCGGAATTCGCTCACGGCACAGAAGCACGCCGAAAATGGATTGCGACAATATGGCGCTTATCAAACTTACAGTGCATTTGAAACCGAGAAATTCTAGGTGCGGCTGAATCCTGTGACGTTGCGCTTACCCCAGAAATTCGCGATGTAATTCATGCCGGCGACGAGCGGTGCATTTGGAAACAGCACCGCGACATGGACGGGGACAAACTTCTCCGGGTCGGTGGCTTGAGCCAGCAGTGTAGCCACAACCGTATTACCGTTGCGATCCAGCAACGTAAACGAATCAACGGCCAATGTTTCACCGGCATTGATGTGCAGGTCCAAATGAAAGGTTGGGCACATTGCTGTCGGGAAGCGGATAGGTCAGTACGAAACCGCTGCCCTGCCGCTGACCACCGCTGGTGGGGACGCCGAAATGCAATGATATCCAACTAAAACAACCCCCCATAGTTTAGTCGCCATAAATATAGTCAGGCCAATTCAGTTGTTGCACCCGTTCACGGCCCAGAAGCTCGCCGAAACGGATTACGATAATACGGCGCTTCGCTTGAAGGCGCTCCTGCAAAAATACGACGGGGCCTTTGCTCCTTTCTATCGTGCAGCGACTAATCCATTGGTGATACAGCGCGTCATTATTATTCTCGCCATTCCCAAAGAAAATCTATGCGTGTAATGGACGCCACGGCATCGAGGCGCTAAAGCAGTGGCGTAGCAAAGCCCACTAAACCGATGGCGTTCACCAGGAAGAGTACGATTGTGGTACGGTCGCGTAGAAATAGGCGTATCACCGGTGCTTGTTCTATCGAAGCTGTCGGCTTATTGCGGCGCGCACATCACCACGCCCTCGTTGATCCAGCCGCGCGCCACGACCTCCTGTATGGCGGTCGGACTACCGGTGATGCGGTGGTTGCTATCGGCATCTTGGAGAAATCCATTGTTATATGCGCGGTAAACCGGCACCGTTCCGCCAGGGCAGGTGCCGTTGGTCGGCGGGGTCGAGAAAAAATCCAGACTCTCGAAATTCCAACGCTTTTCCGTGCCCGGCGTGCTTGCCTGCAACTGCTTGAGCCATGCGCACTCACCGGCATCTACTGTATAAAAATGCGAATTAGGTCCGGGTGATTGGCTTCCATAGAATCGGCATGCCGGGGTGTCACCACCTGATTTGAAAGTATTTCCAGTTCGGCTCCAACCCGGCCCTGCTAACCCTCCATCTATTCCTGCCGCTTCATTTGAATCCGCAGTAATAAAATAGTGATCCAAGATGGTATTGTAAAACTCAATAACTTCACTGGTTTGTGCACCCTGTCCAAAAGAGTATGAGTACACACCAAAATTCGTGCCGATAAACATATCCCGGCCTTGCGCGTCCAACACGATGGAATTTACAGAAAGGCTATCGGTCTCACTTAACCCACTGTTAACGGGTGACCAATCAGCACCGCCGTTCATGCTGCGGAATACGCCCCCGCCATCGGTGGCAGCATAGATATTGGAAGGATTCGTCGGGTCAATCGCAAGGTTGGTCACAATCAGGTTGGTTAATCCGGTATTAACTGCTGACCAGGTAACCGCACTATCGGTGCTCTTATAAACTCCGCCGCCAGTAGGGACGCTTCTTGAATATCCAACACCGGCATACAAGACGTTGGGGTTTGTGGGATCCATCACAATCGAAGAAACGGTTCCTGCCGGCAAACCTGAACTGTGATTTACCCATACTCCGCAGTTATTGGTGGTTTTGTAAACTCCAAATAACCCACCCACATAAAAGATGTTTGGGTTGCTTGGGTCACTTATCATTGGAAGAGGCATATTATTATAAAAGTAAGGTTCCTGAGGAATCCCATTCATTACCTGATTCCAGGTGACGCCATTATCCGAAGATTTCATAATGTCGTGACCACAAATACCCCAAGCACTAAAACAACTGTAGGAGGTGATGTACATCACCCCTGGGGCACTTGCCACATCAAGCACAGAAGCCATTGTTGGACGGCTCATGAAAGAACGGAATATCTTGGTCCAGTTCAAGCCATAATTTGAACTCATCGGATATCCATATTCATTTGTGCCGTAAACAACCCCTTGGTAATTCTTGCTGACAGAAGCCAAGGATACTGGGCTTCCCTCGGCTAAACTCAATGGGAACCAGCTCTGGCCTTTGTCAGTGCTCCGATAGCTACCACCATAAAGGTCGACCCTGACGGTATACAAGTTATAGGGGTTGGCCGAATCCATTCCAACAACCCTCGCAGGAGCCAAAGGTAAGCCGGATGTTGCCGTAGAATATGACCAGGTAGATGCGCCATCCGTTGATTTGGCCAGCCCCACACGGGTTGTTGCAAATATTGTGGACGCGTTTTGAGAGCTCACGACAAGAACAGTTGAGTCATAACGTGCCTGAGACTCGTCAAAAAAACTCGCTGCGACCCAACTCGCGCTGCCATCAGTGCTTCGATAGATGGTTAGCCATTCTGATAAATCAGTCACCGAAGATTCGCGAACGGCAGCATAAACAGTCGTCGTGTTCCCTGTGCCAGTTGCAATTTTCATTACATTGGCTTGGTCTGGCATTCCGCTGCCGGCTAACGACCAAACGCTGCCGCCATTGACCGATTTATACACGCCCGAACTAGTTGCGGCATAGACCACATTCCCGGCAATCTTAATGTCATTAACACTACCGTAAGGGAGTCCTGCACTGGACTTGTTCCAGTTGTTGCCGCCATCCGTAGATTTGTAGACACCATATTCTGTTCCACCGTTTAGTCCAATAAAGAGCGCCGAAGGTGACGCGGGGTCAATGCTGATTGTAAAAACTCCCGAATACCCACCTCGCAGGAAAATCCAGTCTGCGCCACCATTGGTTGTTTTGAAAATACCACCGTCACTAAGGATGTAAAGCATCGATGCGTTAGTAGGATCCGGCACTATTTTTATGACCCTGAAAGTCGAAATTCCGCTGTTGGCAGCGACCCATGAAATCCCGCCGTCGGTACTTTTGAATACACCTTCGCAGGTACCCGCATAAATAGCAGAGCTTAAAGGGTGAATGACAAGATCATTAAGCCCGCATATGTCTGTTGTTGATTTAGGAACCTCAGACAATCTTGCCCACGAACCACCCCCGTCAATACTCTTGGAAATAATGTGGCCGCTGGCGGAATAAAGAATGGATGGGTTGGCCGGATCAATAACCAGCGCGTTCAGCGAGGCTGCCTGTGGGCCAATCTGTGTCCATTGGTTTGTTCCGGCCGTTGATGGATGGATTGCAGATATATACAGGCATAAGAGCAATCCTGTAAATTTTGCAAAGCCGCTGCATGGTGAACTCATTTTTCTGATCCGGTGTAAAGAAACGAGAAGCGCGACAAATGCTGGGCAGAAGGATGTCATGATTGGGCCAAAGCAGCTTAGTCGCCATATAAAATGGGTGAGACAATTCAGTTGCCACCTGTTGCATCCGCTCATAGCCCAGAGGCTCGCCAAGAGCGGACTGCAACAATACGGTGTTATTGAATGGCCGGTACACTGCCATTTGTGTTGGGATACACATAGCCCAGCCAGTCACTGCCGGAATTGACAGTATATCCTTGGGCGATCATGTTGCTCAATTCGCTTTCCGGGAAAATAGCATGGTCATCGCGGCTCGGATTGTATTTGCGCATCAGGCGCACCGTACCCAGCGGTTGTGTGAAGGTTTGAGGATAGATGTAACCTTCAATGCCATCCAGCATATAACCGACACTTTGAAATGCGGCGACCCCAGCAGGGTCGGCGGTATAGGTAAAATCAACGTGATATGGATTGCTCGAACAAATTGCGGGAGGCGAAGAACTTGCCATGCCACATTTCCAGCTTAACCGATAAAGCGGAGCTAGCGGCACCGATGCACTCTTCGGGTTTTCCTCCGTGCTGAATACCCACACTTGCGCTCGCGGCGTATCACCAGTAGTCCAGGGGTCAGGAAATTGGGTGTAGCCGCTGATACCGAGATTCCCTGTGGGCACATAACGATTGGCGGTTGCCGTACCCCCATTGTTTGGCAGTATCTGGCCCCAAGTCGCCGCCGCCGCCATCTGCGGGACGGTCGTGTAGAAATAGTCGCTTCGTCCGCTGCTATAGAAGGAAAACAGTGGCGTTAGCCGATTGGGGGTTTGCGCAATAGTGCTATCAACTGCCGTCCGTGCATTCGGGCGACCGTAACCAAATTGGCTGGTTGGAAGAGAAGCCATGTCACCGCTGGCCCGAATGATGGATTTAATACTGTCTTTGCTCAAGCGCGGGTTGATTGAGCGCAGAATACCTGCCAACGCCGAAACATGTGGCGCTGCCATCGAAGTGCCGCTGCCACTGCCATAACCATTACCTGCACCGACACCATTTATGATGGATTCGTCTATCAAATGACCGAGCCCATCATTTAGAACATCGCCAAACCTGTAATGATAATAAGTATTGATGCTATTAACCTTGATTGTCGAGACTATGGATCTGGCCGGCGCAACAACACCGGAGATACCTGCATATGATGAACCGACGGTTACTTGGGTACCTTCAATGGCGGGGCCATAATACCAAGAGACCCATGAGTACGGATTCGTCGGAGTGTTAATCTGAATACCGCCCACAGACAAAACATCGGGGTAGCTGGCAGGAAAGTTCGGCGTAGTATTTACGTAATTTCCTGCCGCAGCCACAAGCAGGGCATCGCGTCTCGTGGCAAACTGAACTGCCGAACATATCACGGGATAAGCTGCGCAATTCGATTGCCAGCCCCAACTAGCGTTGATGACCTGCATGCCTCGCCATACCATGGCGTTTACTCCTGCACCAAAATTGCTGTCAGTCAGCGTAGCATTAGTAGTATTTACATTACCCATAACAATACTGCATGTTGGACAACCACCGACGACACCCACACTGTTATTGCCTGTGGCGGCAATGATCCCGGAAACATGTGTCCCGTGCATTTCGTAAGTGGGAATCGCCTGTGAAACATAAAAAGACAAATGTGCACGAAAGTTTGCCGCCAAGTCGGCAGGAGTCGGGCTCGCGATGCCAGAATCCGCTATTCCAACATATCCATGCCCTGTAGTTTTAGTCCATGCAGAAGGGAAATTCATGGAATGCATGCCCCATTGGTATTGGGCGGCATTGGTGGCGCTTGTGTTGATGGGGAAATAAGGATCGTTGGGCGGCGCGGCAAACGAGGAAAAGGCTAATGTTCTATTGATGCCTGCGTAGAGTACGCCCGGTTGCTGACTTAAAGATTTGACGGCGGCCTGTGCCGCGCCAATACTGGGATAACGCAACACCAGATAACGATGCAGTATTTCTTGAGGGTCGTTTTCTGTAAGGTAGATACGGCTTTGGTCATCCAGCCGTTCGTTTTCAATTACGTAACGCGCTCTTTGCGGATTGTTAAAAAAACGTAGTGCATCGGATTCTTTATTTTGTATACCCTTGAACAACGCTGTTTCGTAGCGATCGCTTATACCTTTGGCTGCGGCAAATGGGATAGCGGCTTTGGCAACAGCGGCTGATTTGTAATCAACCAGAAAAATGACTTCGTTGGTATTGTTATTTTCATCGCTTAGCAGTGGCTCCAAAGCGTCATCTGGCGGGGTGAGTGCTGTTGTTGGCTCAACATGTCCCGGCGGTATTTTTTCTTTTGCTACAAAGACTCCATCAACAAATGGCCCCTCGTCATTTTCTTGGGCTACTGCATTGACAGCGCCAGCAGCCAGCGCGCAGGCAACCACCGCTCCATACCACTTTACGCTTGAAAAAATATTCATTTCATTTCCCCTTTTTAAAATTGCCTCATAACTTTGGTGCCATGGTGAGAATTAGATGCCGCAAATCTTTGCACCCTTTTTGGTTGGCTGCTATACAGACAAACAACGCCCAAACGACGAACCAGAAAAGAGCCTCAATAGCACGGCTACAAGATCGTATTTGGAGAAGCCTACTTGGAGATACTATAAGAACTGATAGTTGTTTTACGGCTGTTAACATGATAGACGTGCATGAAGCGGATCAGGATTGCGGCTGAATGGGCTTTGGGTTCTTTGGGGATGTGGAACGATATCCGCAACGAATCTAGGGGACGGTTGGCGGGTAGTGCGGCAAAGTGGCGGGATAGTCCCTCGCAGGATGTGGTGAATTTTGCTGCGTCGGTAGTAGCCTTCAAGCTTTGTAGTTTGGCAATTTATAGCCGCTACTAATATGGTTTTGGCCTAACCGCACCCCCCTTACGGGTTATGCTGCTCCCCCTCATCACGGTTATGGCAGCGGCGCTGCGCGATACGCATATTTGCGCATCCGAAAAGCCGGCCATTCTTGGCGCGTCAGTTCGGCACACCCAACTATGCCGTGCACGGCTGCTTCTGCTCGGTGAATATGGCGGCGGGCCAGAGCGGCACCGTGCCGGTCTACCTTAAGCTCGATTGCGGTGAATTCTCTCCTGTTCGGCATGATGTTAAAGACACCCTATGCCGTAGGATGTGGTGAGCCTGCGAACCCATCAGTCGCGAGCGATGCGGCTCCTTTGTCGCCGCATCCTACTTGAGCTACGATATCCGGCATTGCGGAGCTTAAAGTAGTGCCATGAAAGTCACTGTTAATATGGTTTTGGTCTAACCGCACCCCCCTTACGGGTTATGCCGCCCCCCTCATCACGGTTATGGAAGCCGCGCCGCGCGATACGCATACTGCATATCTTAATAGCCGTTCTCTGTCGTTTCTCGATAACCATACGAACAAGCGCCGCCCATGCCATCAACCCCGCTGCATGATCCGTTAGCCCCGCCGGTTGCGGATGCAAAGACCGAAGTGCGCAATACCACCTGCTACATGTGCGCGTGCCGCTGCGGCATCCGTGTGCATCTGCGCAATGGCGAGGTGCGTTATATCGATGGCAACCCCGATCACCCGCTGAACGGCGGCGTGATCTGCGCCAAGGGTTCATCCGGTATCATGAAACAGTACTCGCCGGCGCGGCTCACCAAACCGTTGCGGCGCAAGCAAGGTTCGGAACGCGGCGCGGGCGAATTCGAGGAAATCAGTTGGGAGGAAACCTTCAGCATCCTCGCCGAACGCTTGAAGAAGATACGTTCCACCGACCCTAAAAAATTCGCCCTGTTCACCGGGCGCGACCAGATGCAGGCGCTGACCGGCCTGTTTGCGCGCCAGTTCGGCACACCCAATTACGCCGCGCACGGCGGCTTCTGCTCGGTGAATATGGCCGCCGGAATGATCTACACGATAGGCGGTTCGTTCTGGGAATTCGGCGGGCCGGATCTGGAACGCGCCAGGCTGTTCGTGATGATAGGCACCGCCGAGGACCACCATTCCAATCCGATGAAAATCGCGCTCGCGAAATTCAAGCGCGAGGGCGGGCGCTTCATCTCGATCAATCCGGTGCGCACCGGCTACTCGGCAATCGCCGACGAATGGGTGGGGATTCGCCCCGGCACCGATGGTGCACTGCTGCTTGCGCTGATCCACGAAATTATCGAGCTCGGTTTGTACGACCGCGATTTTCTGGTGCGCTACACCAACTCCGGGCAACTGGTGAATCTCGACGACGCACATGATGAATATGGCATGTTCGTGCGCACCGAGGTGCCGAAGGAGGAGGGCTGTTACGACCCGCAGAACAAACTGTGGTGGGATCGCAACAGCAACAAACCGGTCGTCACGCACGCCGATGGCGCCGATCCGTACCTGTTCGGTGAGTTCAAGTTGCCGGACGGTACGCCGGTCAAACCCGCGTTCCAGCTCTTGCAGGAGCGCGTCAAAGACTACACGCCGGAATGGGCGAGCCAGATCACCGGCATTCCCGCCGCGACCATAAAACGTCTGGCGCATGAGATGGGCATCACCGCGCGCGATCAGAAAATCGAATTGCCGATCGCCTGGACCGACTCGTGGGGCAAGGAGCACGGCAGCGTGACCGGCAATCCGGTGGCCTTCCACGCGATGCGCGGCCTGGCGGCGCATTCCAACGGCTTCCAGACGATCCGCGCGCTGTCCATACTGATGACGCTGCTCGGTACCATCGACCGGCCCGGCGGCTTCCGCCACAAGGCGCCGTTCCCGCGCCCGATTCCGCCTTGCGCACGCACACCCAATGCGCCGCAGGGGGTCAAGCCGGATACGCCGCTCGACGGCATGCCGCTGGGCTGGCCGTCCGACCCGGATGATTTGTTCGTCAATGCCGACGGCAGTCCGGTGCGTCTCGATAAAGCGTTTTCTTGGGAGTACCCGCTGTCGGTGCATGGCTTGATGCACAACGTCATCACCAATGCCTGGCGCGGCGACCCGTACAAGATCGACACGCTGCTGATCTTCATGGCCAACATGGCGTGGAACTCGACGATGAACACCGTCGAAGTCAGGAAGATGCTTTGCGATAAGGAAGAGAACGGCGAATACAAAATCCCGTTCATCGCGGTGTGCGACGCTTTCCATTCAGAGATGACCGCGTTCGCCGACCTGATCCTGCCGGACACGACTTATCTGGAGCGCCACGACGTGATGTCGATGCTCGATCGCCCGATTTCGGAATTCGACGGTCCGGTGGATGCGGTGCGCATTCCGGTGTTGCCGCCGACCGGCGAATGCAAGCCGTTCCAAGAAGTGCTGATCGAGTTGGGTTCACGTTTGAAGCTGCCCGCTTTTGTCACGAAAGAAGGCAACCGAAAATTCCGCGACTACCCGGATTTCATCGTGAACTGGGAAACCGAGCCGGGCTCGGGGATCGGTTTTCTATCGGGGTGGCGCGGCAAGGGCGGCGAAAAATTTCTGCGCGGCGAACCCAACCCGAAACAGTGGGAGATGTACGCGCAAAACAACTGCGTATATCACCACAAGTTGCCGCGCTCCTACCAGTACATGCGCAACTGGAACAAGGGCTACCTGGAATGGTCGCAGCGCAACCGCATCACGCGCTATGCCGAACCGATTTTGATCCACCTTTATTCCGAAGTGTTGCAGAAATTCCGCCTCGCGGCGCAAGGCCGCGGCATCACGCGCAAACCGCCGGCCCACCTGGCAAAGCGCATCGAAACCTATTTCGACCCGCTGCCATTTTTCTACGAGCCGCTGGAAACTCAGGCCAGCGACAGGTACAGGTATCCGCTGGCGGCGATGACGCAGCGGCCGATGGCGATGTACCACTCGTGGGATTCACAGAACGCCTGGTTGCGCCAGATACATGCGCACAATTATCTGCATATCAATACACTTACCGCGCAGGCTGCTGGCATCGCGGACGGCGCATGGATGTGGGTGGAGTCGCAGTGGGGCAAAGTGCGCTGCATGGCGCGCTATTCCGAGGCGGTCGAACCGGGCACGGTGTGGACGTGGAACGCCATCGGCAAGGCGGCGGGTGCGTGGAACCTGGCACCCGATGCAAACGAATCGCAACAGGGCTTCCTGCTCAACCACCTGATTTCCGAGGAACTGCCGGCCAATCCAGATGGCTCGCGCTATTCCAATTCCGACCCGGTCACCGGGCAGGCCGCCTGGTACGACGTGCGGGTGCGCATCTATCCGGCAGGAGCCGATGAACCGCAGCAGACATCGCCGCAGTTCGAAGTTATGCAGAAATATCCCGGCATGAAAGAGCGTCCGAGCTGGCTGGCGTATTTTGGCGGGAACAAGAAGTGACAATTATTCAATACAACCATGCTCTCAAAACACATGCGCGCGCATTGTGGCAGGGCATGACCGATGCCGAGCAAACCTTGTGGTCGAAATTGCGGCGCAAGCAGATTCACGGCGTGCAGTTTTACCGCCAAAAACCTCTTGGCGGCTATATCGTGGATTTTTATGCGCCCGGAGCCAGGCTGGTAATAGAGCTGGATGGTTCGCAACATTACGAGCAGGAACATGCGCAGAGGGATGCGGTGCGGGATAGCTATTTGCAAGGGCTGCGTCTCCAGGTTTTGAGGTTTAATAATTTGCAGGTACTACAAGAATTGGAAGCGGTTTTGGGCGAGATTGCAAGAGTAGTTAACGAACGGGTAAATCCAAATCTTGATCAAAAAGCAAATCCCCCCCAACCCCCCTTTTGCAAAGGGGGGAGTGAGGATGTTTCCAACCTGGAGGGGAGTGAGGATGTTTCCAACTTGGAGGAGAGTGAGGATGTTTTCAACCTGGAGGGAAGTGAGGATGTTTCCAACCTGGAGGGAAGTGAGGATGTTTCCAACCTGGAGGGGAGTGAGGATGTTTTCAACCTGGAGGGGAGTGAGGATGTTTTCAACCTGGAGGGAAGTGAGGATGTTTCCAACCTGGAGGGAAGTGAGGATGTTTCCAACCTGAAGGGAAGTGAGGATGTTTCCAACCTGAAGGGAAGTGAGGATGTTTCCAACCTGGAGGGAAGTGAGGATGTTCCCACCTTGGAGGGGAGCGAGGGTGTTCCCACCTTGGAGGGGAGCGAGGATGTACCCACCTTGGAGGGGAGTGAGGATGTACCCACCTTGGAGGGGAGTGAGGATGTACCCACCTTGGAGGGGAGTGAGGATGTTCCCCCCTTTGCAAAAGGGGGGCTAGGGGGGATTTTCGGTCTTTCGGATTCCCTTGGAAACGTCAAAAAAACGGACATCGCCAAATGACCCAGCTCGCGCTCGTCATCGATCTCAATGTCTGCGTCGGTTGTCACGCCTGCGTGACCAGTTGCAAGGAATGGAATACCTCCGGCTCGGCCGGGCCGCTGTGCGACGAAAACCCTTACGGCGCAAATCCGACCGGCACTTTTTTCAACCGGGTGCAGACTTTCGAGATAGGGCAATACCCGAATACCGGGACGGTGCATTTCCCCAAGTCCTGCCTGCATTGCGAAGATCCGCCGTGCGTGCCGGTGTGCCCGACCGGCGCGTCGTACAAGCGCAAGCAGGACGGCATCGTGCTGGTGGATTACGACAAGTGCATCGGCTGCAAATACTGCTCCTGGGCTTGTCCTTACGGCGCGCGCGAGTTCGATGAGAAGCAGAAGGTGATGAAGAAGTGCACGCTGTGCGTGGATCGCATTTACGATAACTCGCTGGCGGAAATCGACCGCAAGCCGTCCTGTGTCAAGGCGTGCCCGGCCAGCGCGCGGCTGTTTGGCGACATTCACGATCCCGAGTCGGCGGTGTCGCAGGCAATCCGCGAAAATGCCGGTTATGTATTGATGCCGGAATGGGGCACCAATCCGGCCAACCATTATCTGCCGCGCCGCAAAACGAATATGAAGATACACGAGGACGAACTCGAACGTTCCGACAACCCGCTCAAGGTTGACGGGCTGCTACCCAAGCCGGGCAAGAACGAGCCGACGCTCGACGATTTTTCCTAGGAACTATTTCATGAACCCGGCTTTCTCAGTCATTTTTCTCACCACTCTGATCGGCGTCGGCCAGGGTCTGCTCCTGGCGCTGTTCACCCAACAGTCCTATGCGCTGTTCGATTTGCTGCCGCAACAGGAGGCGCGCTTTTACGGGTGGGGCGCCCTGCTGGCGCTGCTCTTCACCGTGGCGGGGCTGATCGCATCGTTTTTTCACTTGGGGCGCCCGGAGCGTGCCTGGCGCTCGGCGGCGCAGTGGCGCACTTCCTGGCTTTCGCGCGAAGTCATTGCCTTGCCCGCATTCATGGGGGTATTGTTCCTGTATGGGATGACACATTTAACCGGGTTTGACCCGGTGCTGCTGACGCTGCCCAGCGGGCTGGGTATTCATGCCACGGTCATGTTGGGCGGCATCGCGACAGTCATGGCCTTCGCGCTGTTCGTGAGCACCGGCATGGTTTACGCCTGTATGCGTTTCCTGCAGGAATGGCATTCGCCGCTGACAGTAATCAATTTCATTCTGCTCGGCGGCGCTTCCGGATTTACGCTCGCCGCGTTTTATGCCGCGCTGGTCGCGCCTGCACAGGCAGGGTTCTTCGCGGGCTGGGCGCTCATCATCACCCTGCTCGGGCTGCTTGGTCGCGGTGCGTCGCTGTGGCGCAATGCGCGGCTCAAGCCGAAATCGACCCTGCAAACGGCAATCGGCATCAAGCATCCGCGCATCGTGCAGACCGCGCAGGGCGCGATGGGCGGCTCGTTCAATACGCGGGAGTTTTTCCACGGCAAAAGCGAGTCTTTCCTGGCAAGGGTGAAAGTGGTTTTTTTGCTGCTGGCGTTTGCGTTCCCGGCGCTGTTGGTGGTTCTTGATTTGTCCTCTCCATCTACGGCGTTGCTGGGTTGCGCATTCATATCGCAATTTGTCGGCCTGCTCGCGGAACGCTGGTACTTTTTTGCGGAAGCCAGACATCCGCAGAATCTTTATTATCGAGGCGTATCCTGATGGTTTTGGGCGCAGCGTTCGGCGTTGGTGAAACGGCTGGATCGATGAAGGCAGGCGGGCTGATAATTCCATGGATAGTTAGCCGCTCGAGCAGGATAGATTGGACAGAAAACCCGTGATTGCTCCCCTTAAAACATCCGGCATGCTCAACAGGATTTTTCCGTTCCTGCGCTGGTGGCCCATGGTCAATCGCGCCACCACCAGGGACGACCTGATCGCCGGGATCACCGGCGCGATGATCGTGCTGCCGCAGGGCGTGGCGTTTGCCACGATTGCCGGGATGCCGCCGGAATACGGCCTTTACGCGGCGATGGTGCCGGCCATCATCGCCGCGCTGTTCGGCTCCAGCCTGCATCTGGTTTCCGGCCCGACCACTGCCATCTCCATCGCGGTGTTCGCCGCCATGAGCCCGCTCGCGGAGCCGGGTTCGCCGCAGTTCATCAGCATGGTGCTGACCCTGACCTTCCTGACCGGGCTGTTCCAGTTGATTCTGGGGCTGGCGCGCATGGGCGTGCTGGTGAATTTCATTTCGCATACCGTGGTGATCGGTTTTACCGCCGGAGCCGCACTGCTGATTGCGGCCAGCCAGGTGAAGAATTTCTTCGGCATCGGCATCGAGCGCGGCGCGCACTTTCACGTGGTGATCGAGCAACTGGTATTGCAGATCGGCAATATCAATCCGTATGTCACCACAGTAGGCGCCATCACCCTTGCCGCCGGCATTGCCGCGAAAAGATTTGCCCCCAAACTGCCCTACATGATCGTCGCGATGGTGGTCGGCAGCATTGTGGCTTATTTCATCAACCTGGAATTCGGCGCGGCTGCGACCCAGATCAAAACCGTCGGGGCGTTGCCGGCAAGCCTGCCGCCTCTGTCGTTGCCAGATTTTTCCTACGCGACGATCCACAAGGTGATATTTCCGGCGCTGGTGGTCACCCTGCTGGCGCTGACCGAAGCAGTGTCGATATCGCGTGCCATCGCCGTGAAAACTGAGCAGCGCATCGACAGTAATCAGGAATTCATCGGCCAGGGATGGTCGAATCTGATCGGCAGCTTCTTTTCCAGCTATGCCTCGTGCGGCTCGTTCAACCGCAGCGGCGTCAACTATGCCGCCGGGGCCAAAACGCCGCTGGCCACGGTATACGCTGCTATCTTCCTGTTGTTGATCCTGCTGCTGGTGGCGCCGCTCGCGGCATTTCTGCCCAATGCCGCGATGGCCGGCGTCCTGTTTCTGGTGGCCTGGGGGCTGATCGATTTTCATCATATCGCATCCATCATGAAAACCAGCCGCGCCGAGACGGTGGTGCTGTGGGTGACGCTGCTGGGCACGCTGGTCGATCTGGAAAAGGGGATTTTCTTCGGCATCCTGCTGTCGCTGGCCATTTATTTGTACAAGGTCTCGCGCCCGAACATCGTTCAGGTGGTGCCGGCGAAGGAAGAGGGCGCCTATCACTTTGTCAGTGCAGAAGACCATCCGCAATGCCCGCAGCTTGCCATGGTGCGCATCAACGGGGGCATCTTCTTCGGCGCGGTGGATCATGTGCGCAACACCCTGATGCATATCGACGAGGCCAACCCGCAACAGAGGTCGGTGCTGATTGTCGCGCGCGGCATCAGCTTCGTCGACGTGGCGGGGGCCGAGATGCTGGCTCAGGAGGCGCGGCGCAGGCGCAGGATCGGCGGCGGCCTGTATTTCTATCGTGCCAGGGAGGAAATTTTCAAATTCCTGCGCAAATCCGGCAAGGTGGACGAAATAGGGGCGGAATCCTTCTTTCCGGTCATGTCGGACTGGATCAAGCCGGTCTATGCCAGGTTGGACTCGGAGATATGCCGAAACTGCAAGGCGCGCATTTTCCCCGAATGCCATGCCTACCTGCCCAATGGGGAGCCAAGAGCGGAGTGACGGAATTACAGAATATTTACAGAGGAGAGCATCATGAGTCAGAAAAGAGCTAACCTGGCCAAGGCGTTGGCGTGGGGTGCAGCCACGGTAGGCTGTTATGCGGTGTTGTTTATGTACGCCGACGACCTCGGCAGATTGGCGCACACCACGACCAGTTCATGCATGGTGGGCAGTGGCGCCGAGGCGATGTATTACCACAAACCTACCCCGGAGTTATGCGCCGAAAAAGGAGGTGCACTGCTGGAATCGAACAAGCTGAATGTGCTTGTGCCCATCATCATCGCATTCATCCTGTCTTTTGTGCATGGCGCGTTTACCGGACTGTTCTGGGATGTCGTCGGCCTCAAGGCCGCCAAAAAGAAATAACCGGAGAAACAAAATATGGAATTGGTTCAATTTATCCACCTCGATCTGACCAGCGCGATCATGCTGATCCTGGTCGGTTTTGTCGGCGGCATGGTGTCCGGTTTCATCGGCTCCGGCGGCGCTTTCGTGATGACGCCGGCGATGATGTCGCTGGGGGCGCCCGCCATCGTGGCGGTGGCTTCCAACATCTGCCACAAATTTCCCAAGGCGCTGGTGGGCGCCGCGAAGCGCCACAAGTACGGGCAGGTCGATATCAAGCTGGGTGTCGTGATGGGCGCTTTTGCCGAGATGGGAATGCTCTACGGCAAACATGTCATGACGGGCATCAAACGCGATTTCGGCGTGATCGGCACCGACCTGTATGTTTCCGTGGTATTCATCGTGGTGTTGTCCATTGTCGGCGGGTTTGTGCTGCGCGACTATTTCAAACTGAAGGCTCAGAATGAGCAAGGCTCCGGAGCGGCGGCAGAATTCAGGCAAACCGCTGCGGCGCGCTGGATTCAGTCCGTCAACATTCCGGGCACGATGATGACCTTTCCCACCGCCAATATAAGGGTATCCTTTCTGTTCATTGCACCGATGGGCTTCGCCACCGGTATGCTGGCGGCAACCATAGCCGTGGGCGGCTTTATCGGGGTGCCTGCGATGATTTATCTGCTCGGCGTCCCGGCGATCATGGCTTCGGCGACCGAACTGGTAATCGCCTTCGTGATGGGGCTGGGCGGCACCATTTTTTACGGCCTGGAAGGCGTCGTGGACGTGCGCATGGCCGCGTTGATCCTGTTCGGTTCCCTGTTCGGCATCCAGCTTGGCGCTATCGGCACCACCTACGTCAAGGACTATCAGGTGAAATTCGTCATGGCGGTAATCATGCTGACGGTTCTGTTCTCCCGCGTCTTTTATGTGCCAAACTATCTGTCCAAAATGGAGCTCATTGCGCCGTTGAGCGAACGGACGATGAAAACGCTGACCATGCTGGGAGACGGCGTACTGGTGCTGGCGCTTATCCTGGGCGCCGCGTCGGTGCTGTCCGCTCTGTTCAAGGGCATGGCGGAGCATCGCAAGGCCGAGTCCATGTCCAGAAACCAGACCATTCATGACTGAGGAGAGCATCCATGTCAGGCCTTAATTCTATCCAAACGGGAAATTTTGCGCGCATCATGCTCGCCACCGACGGTTCGGAATACAGCGAGGGAGCAGTGCGCGTCGCCGTCGAAATGTCCAGGCGCTACAAAGCCAGACTCCTGATTTTGAGCATCGCGGTGCATAGCCCGGAATATGCAACTCTGGTGCCGGATCTGGAAGAGATAGCTACCGCCCAGGCGCAGGCCAATGTGCAGAACGCGGTCGCGCGGGCACAGGGGATCGATTATGAAGAAGTGGTCAAGCTGGCCAGCGACCCTTACCGCGGTATTGTCGAAGCGGCGGAAGAGCTGCGCGCAGATATCATCGTCATGGGCCGTCGCGGTCGCCGCGGCCTGGCGCGCCTGATGGTGGGGGACGCCACGGCAAAGGTGGTCGGCAGCGCCTCATGCGCCGTGCTGGTGGTGCCGAAGTCCGCCAACATCTGGAACCGGAGTATTCTGGTGGCTACCGACGGATCGCGCTATGGCGATGCCGCCACCCTGGCGGCGGCCGCCATGGCAAAGGAAAAGGGATACCCGCTGACCGCGGTGTCCGCCGTGCTTGCCAGCCACAGTGCGGAGAGGCGCCGTGAAGCGGAAGTGGCGGTGCAGCGTGTGAAGGACAGCCTGTCCGGAAGCGGCATCGAAGTCAGCAGCATGGTGGGGGAGGGGCGCCCCGAGCAGGTGATTATCGACAAGGCCAGGGAAACCGGGGCCGGCCTGATCGTCATGGGCACACACGGCCGCACCGGCATGGATCGCGTGCTGCTCGGCAGCGTGTCGGAACGCGTGATCGGCCAGTCGGAGTGCCCGGTGCTGCTGGTCAAGGCGGCGTAATGGCTTCCGTCGTCTTGTTGCTCATGCGCACCACACGGTGCTGCGCCGGTGGGGCAGGAGGCTGGTGCCCGGGATAATTTGGAAGCCGGGCTCATGTTGTCTGCTTGAAATTGTTCCGCTGCGGGATAGGTTGCTATCCAACGGAGAAAATCCATGAACCGATTTGCCAGATTTCTCCCTTTTTTGCGATGGTTTCCATTGCGCGGAGAGTCTGTCAAGGCGGATCTGGTTGCCGGCATCACCGTCGCGCTGGTGTTGATCCCGCAATCCATGGCCTATGCGCAACTGGCCGGGCTACCCGCCTATTACGGCCTGTATGCGGCCTTCCTTCCCGGCATCGTCGCCGCGCTGTGGGGGTCGTCGGCGCAGCTTGCCACCGGCCCGGTCGCGGTGGTTTCGCTGCTGACCGCTTCTGTGCTGGTGCCGCTGGCCGCGAGCGGGTCGAGCCAGTTCATCGCGCTGGCGATCCTGCTGGCGCTGATGGTCGGAATCATCCAGCTGTTGCTGGGCGCGTTCAAGCTGGGCGCGGTGGTTAATTTTCTCTCGCATCCTGTCATAGTCGGCTTCACCAACGCCGCCGCGATCATCATCGGCCTGTCGCAGCTCAACAAGCTGTTTGGTGTTTCGATGGGGCGCAGCGGAAACTTTATTCAGGATATATGGGGTGTGCTTTTGCAGATCGGCGAAACCCATACCACGACGCTGCTGTTAGGCATCTCTGCTTTTGCCATCATGTGGGGGACGAAAAAGTACGCACCGAAGCTGCCCGGTGTGCTGATCGCCGTCGCGCTCACCACGGTCGTGAGCTGGGCTATCGATTTCGAGTACAACGGCAAAGGCCTGGTCGAAGAGATTGTGGATGCCGAGGTAAAAAGCCTTGCCAACAAATTTTCCCAGAACGAGGCCAGGATCGACGAACTGAACGGCAGGATCAGCACGAAATCGGTGGAGTTGAAGCAATACCAGAAAGAACCCGGCAGCAGTATGCAGCACACCGCCGCGCTGAACTACGAAATCGAGCTGCTCAGGCTGGAACTCAAAGACGCCGAAGGAGAGAACCGCAAGCTTGCGCGGTCGATGCGCAAGTTCATTTTCGAACAGGTGTCCGCAACTGACGGGCAGCCCGCCAGGCTTTATCTGGCCGGGCAGGTTCCGCAGGCTGAAAAGTCTGATGGCTACCGCTGGCGCATCAAAAAAGTGAGCAAGGGTGAACTCATGCTGGTCGGCGGCGGCGAGGTGGTGGGCGCCATTCCCGCCGGGCTGCCGCAGTTCGATCTGCCGACATTCAACTGGGACATGATCGTGTCACTGTTTTCCGGGGCGCTGGTCATCTCCCTGGTGGGCTTCATGGAAGCAATTTCCATCGCTAAAGCGATGGCGGCGAAAACCAGGCAGCGCATTGATCCCAACCAGGAATTGATCGGGCAGGGGCTGTCCAACATCGCCGGCAGTTTCAGCCAGTCGTTTCCGGTCAGCGGCTCATTTTCTCGTTCGGCGGTGAACCTCAATGCCGGGGCTGTGACCGGCATGTCGGCGGTGTTCGCCGGTGTTGTCGTGCTGCTTACGCTGCTTTTTCTGACTCCTTTGCTGTATCACCTGCCACAGGCGGTGCTCGCGGCGGTGATCATGCTGGCGGTGGTCGGTTTGGTCAATTTCAAGGCAATTGCCCATGCCTGGCACATCCACAAGCACGACGGCATCGCCGCCATAGTGACTTTTGGCGCGACGCTGGCCTTTGCGCCGCACCTCGATAACGGCATCCTCGTCGGCGCTGGCCTGGCCATTCTGCTCTACCTTTACCGCACCATGACGCCGCGCGTGGCGATTCTCGGCCGTTATCGCGACGGCACGTTGCGCGACGTGAAGGTGCATAACCTGCCGGTCAGCGAGAACATCATCGCGCTGCGCTACGACGGCTCGCTGTATTTCGCCAATGTATCCTACTTCGAGGATGCCGTTCTGGAGGCGGTATCCGGCAACCCGCGCGCAAAACACCTGCTGATCGTATCGAATGGCATCAACCAGCTCGACGCGTCGGGCGACGAGGTCGTCTGCCACCTCGTGGAACGACTGCGCGCCAACGGCATCCGGGTAGTGTTCAGCGGCCTGAAGAAACAGGTACTCGACGTCATGCGCCATTCCGGTTTGTTCGATTACATCGGCGAAGAGAACGTCTTTGCCGATGAAGACAAAGCGCTGGATTCGATTTATGCCGAAGTGCTCAAGGCTGTTCCCGATGCGCCATGCCGTTTGCTGAAGCATCGCATCGGCGGTGCCGATGGGGTGAAAACATGGCTGTGACCTGCCGTGTCCGCAGGCGGACGCGAATGGCCGCTTCAGAATAGATTTGCCGCTGTGGCGGCGGAACATCGCTTTCATCGCCCGATCAGTGGCGAGAGGGATTTTCTGCCCCCGGGCGGGCTAATATTGCCGTTGCGGCCGACTCAGGCCCGAAAGGGCGCAGGCAGCGAGCGCGTCGCGCTCCGGGCAGTTTTTCGGGCGAAAAATCGATCCGGTAGCATCGGGTTGTGGTAAAGCGCAAGACACGGTAATCTTACCCATCCCGAAGTGCAGGCAATTCCATTTCCGGGTTATAAAGTGCATTAATTTTGCTGCGCGCATGAGCGGTCTTGACCGCAGCAGGTAGGACAAAAATAAATCAAATTAAACCGCAACGGAGGACAGCCATGTTTAGCAAACTGAACAACATCACTTTTCGTCTCCTTGTCTTGCTCAGCTTTGGTGCACCGGCATTGCTGGTGTTCATCGCCAGTTATTATGCATGGGAAAGTCATCGTACCTATGACAACCTGCGCATGGCGATAGAAGCCAATCAAATGGCGGACAACATCATTCTGGCAGCAGGCATGGAAGCAATCGAGCGCGGTGTCACCGTCAGCTTGCTTTCATCCGGTGTTCCTGCGCCAGAAGCGGCGCGGGCGCGCATCGCGCAACTGCGCGAAAAAGGCAACGCGGGCTGGAAAAAGGCGTTGGCGTTCGCTGACCGCATCGAGGCCAGCGGCGTAAACATGTATCCGGGTTTCGCTATTGCGCGCCGCCAGGCGGAGGAATCCTGGAGCAGGCTGGAGGAAGCGCGCCGCAAGGTGGACTCCAGCCTGACGAAAACGGAGCGCGATATCCAGGTCGGCGAATGGGTAAAAACCATCACAGACTTTATTCATCGCGGCGCGCGGATGCGGATCGCAGCTTTTGGCAGCAACGCTTTCCCGCCCCAGACAACCTATCCCAACCTTACCATCAAGCATAACGTCTGGCTGGCTTCCGAGTACGCCGGCCTGGAGCGCGCCAACATGGCCGGGATGCTCAACAGCAACGCGCCAGCACCCGCAGAATTTTTGCAAAAAATGAAAGATTACCGCGAGATAGTGGACAGTAATCTCGCATCTGTCATGTTGATGCGCGATGTCCGGGAAACCGATTCCAAAATTGTCGCCGGCCTTGCCGCGATGGAAAAGGATTTCCTGGGGGATTTCGATGCGGTCCGTAAAAAGCTCTACGCCGAGGCAGCCAGCCCTGCAGCGGTAGCCGGGGGCAGGCAATACAGCCTGACCAGCGCGGAATGGATCGAGCGCTCCACCGCTGCCATCAACACCATTCTCAATGTGTCGGATTCGCTTTCCTCGGTGGGTAACGATGTGGCCGAGCGCGAGGCGCAAGTGGCTTTCGTGCAGATGGCGGGATATATCGTGCTGGTTATCATGATGATCCTCACCTCCATTGTCACCTTCCTTCTGCTGATCACCAAGCTCGGGCATCTGGACCGTTTGCGCAATTCCATGGCCGAGTTTGCCACCGGCCAGGGCGACCTGACCCGCCGCCTGGTAGCGGTAACGACCGATGAAATCGGCCAAACCTCGGCGGCATTCAACCGTTTCACCGAGAAGTTGCAGGAGATTATTCGCGAGACTAACGATGTGGTGAATCGCCTGTCCGATGTTGCGGTCAGACAGGCTGCGGGAGCAGAGCGCATCAGCAGCGGCTCCCATTCTCAGAGCGAGGCTTCGGCTTCGACGGCGGCGGCGGTGGAAGAGATGACGGTGAGTATCGGCCAGGTAGCCGATCATGCCCGCGAAACGCTGGAGGCTTCCAGGCAGGCCGGGACACTGGCCGGTGAAGGGGAGCGTATCGTGCATCAAGTCTCCGACGAAATGGGTTTGCTCGCCGAGACGGTGAGCGATATTTCCAGGCGTGTGGAAGGGTTGGGCGATCGCTCGCGCGAAATCGGCGGCATCGTGCAGGTAATCCGCGAGGTTTCGGATCAGACCAATCTGCTGGCGCTCAATGCCGCCATCGAAGCGGCGCGCGCCGGCGAGCAGGGGCGTGGTTTTGCGGTGGTGGCGGATGAGGTGCGCAAGCTTGCCGAGCGCACCGGCGCCGCTACGGTGGACATTTCGCGCATGATAGACAGCATCCGCAACGATACCAATGCGGCGGTGGATGGTATGCACGCCGGTGGCGAACGGGTGGCGCAGGGTGTTGCGCTGGCTTCCCGCGCGGCCGAAGCGCTGGCGAAAATCAGCGGGGGAACGCAGCAGACGGAAGCGCGCGTGGGCGACATCGCCAACGCCACGCAGGAGCAGAATGTGGCAGGCGCGGAGATTGCGAAAAATGTGGAGCGCATCGCCCAGATGGCGGAAGAAAATAACAATGTTGTCGCCCAGGTTGAAGCGGATGCGCAGCAGTTGCGGGAACTGGCGGGAAACCTCCGCAATCTGGTAGGCAAGTTCAAGGTTTAACCGCAAGGCGGAGCAGGCAGGCGGGGTTGCACCCGCTTGGGTGAATGTTGTTGCGGGCAGATTATTTTTCGGGCAAGGAAGCCGTGAAGTGCCGCAATGCTTCACGATAAACTTCCGCGCTCTGCATGAAGGCATCGTTGTGGCCGCCGCGCAACTCGATCAACTCTTTCCGGGCGGGTGCAGCTGCCAGCAGTTTTTGCGCGTGCCGCATGGTGAAGAATTCATCGTCGCGGCTGTGAAATATCAGTAACGGGGCATCGATGCGGCCAATCTTGCCCAGCGCGTCGTATTGAGCGCGCATCAGCCAGCGCATCGGCAGAAACGGGTACATTTCCTGCCCCACGTCCGGCGCCGAGGTAAAGCCAGCCTCCAGCGCCAGACCGGCTGCGGCAACCTGGCCGAGCAAGTCAACCGCCACGGCCACGCCGAGAGATTCGCCGTAGACGACCAGTTTATGCTGGTCGATGCCGCGCTGTTCGCGCAGGTAGCGATATGCCGCGCGCGCATCCAGATAAAGCCCTGTTTCGCTCGGAGCGCCTTCGCTCTTGCCGTAACCCCGGTAGTCCAGCGCAAAAATATCCAGCCCGAGCTCATGAAAAATTGCATATTTATCGAAGCGGTGGGAAATGTTGCCGGCATTGCCATGCAATAACAGCAAAGTCTTTCCCGAAGGATGGCTGCTCGGCATGAACCAGCCGTTGAGCCGCACGTTGTCCGCAGTTGTCAGCCAGACCTCTTCGTATTTCATGCCGTGCTGCCGAGGTGTCATTGCGATAGCGCGTTCCGGGTAATAAATCAGGCGCGACTCGTTAAGGCGCAGCCAGAGCGAAATGACACCCATGGCGATCGAGGCCAAGAGCAATATATGGAGAGCTGATTTCAACATTTTGAAATTGTCCGGCAACAGTGCGGTTGCATTATCCTCGTTTTAGCCGCTTCGCCTTGATGGCGGCCACTGCGCGTACAGGGCGTACTTACCTATAACACCTATGGGTTATTTTGCACCCCCATTGGTGGTTATGGACGATGACGAGGGGAGAGGTGTTAAATGACCGTTCAGTGAGATGGTCCATCTTCGGAAGGGATATAGATGTGTGAGTATGATCGCAATATGATAGATCCAAGTCGCCGCAAGGCGCTTAAAGCCGGGGGAGGTTTGGGTTTGCTCGGTATCTTCACGGTTCTTGGCTTGGTGCCCGGTGCGGCTTGGGCAAAAGCGAACCAGGCAGCCTTCGAAGCCAAGAGCCTCGGCGAGGCCTTTGAAGCGCTCGGGGTGATTGTCCCGGAAGACAGTACGCTTATCCAGCTCACGGTTCCGGAGATCGCGGAAAATGGCGCGGTGGTTCCGGTTACGGTCAACAGTTTGTTGGCACGCACCGAGCAAATCTCCATTCTGGCCGACAAAAATCCCACCATGCTCGCTGCCAATTTCCTCATTCCGGAGGGAACGGAAGGGTTCGTTACTACCCGCATCAAGATGGCGCAGACCTCTTCCGTCGTTGTTTTGGTCAAGGCGGGCGGGAAATTCTACCGCGCTTCCCAGGAAGTCAAAGTCACTGCGGGAGGCTGCTGATGGCGAACCCCACCAAAATTCGCGCCTCTGCCGCGAATGGAGTCACCGAAGTCCGCGCGCTGATGCAGCACGAGATGGAAAACGGCAGGCGCAAGGATGAGGCGGGCAAACTGATCCCGGCCTGGCACATCACCGAATTCAAGGTGCAACATAACGGGAAAACCGTGCTGGAAGGTCAGTTCGGTACTGCCGTATCCAAGAACCCATATCTGGTGTTTCGCTTCAGGGGCGGTAAGGTCGGGGATAAGGTAGCGCTTTCCTGGGTGGACAACCGTGGCGACAAGAGTACAGACGAAGTGGAGATAAGCTGATCGCCAGCTTTTTTAATCTTGCCGGACATACCCTGCGAAGGGCTGTCGGAAATGTTCTGAGTGTAGCTGAACCTGGCGGGAAACCGCCGCAAGAAACGATTCAGCGTCTTACCTTAAAAAAAAGAAGCCGCCAGAGCGGAGAAAAGTTTCAGTGAAGGCTACGCCCGCGCGAGCAGGTTGACGCTGGAACCCAATGGCGGAATTGGCTTTTTTGCTCATGCGGCCGATTTTGTGGCAAACATTTTCTGGAATTGATTAATGAAGAAGATTGCGGTTGCGATGGTAGGTATTGTGCTCGCTGGTCCGGTGTTCGCCGCCCCGGATTGGAGCAAAGTTACAGTCACAAAGATACCCGTTTTTTATCCCGGCCAGTCAGGCCTGGAATGGATACTGAACAAGGAATTCCATACCGGCGCCAGGCAAATCCTGGACAAGAAGCGTCCCTGCATCAAGTGCCATGACAACGATGCCGTGGGGATAGGTAATGACATCGTGGCCGGCAAACCGGTAGGCAAGCTGCACCGGCCGCTGGACGGCGCCGTACCCAAGGACAAGCCCGGTTTCATTCCGGTTTCCGTGCAGGCGGCTCACGATGGCGATAATATCTACCTGCGTTTCGAGTGGGATGAGCCTAAGCGCGGCGGCGGCGACATGAGTATGGATCCGCAAAACGAAATTAAACTGACAGTCATGTTCGAGGACAACAAAGTCGATCTGGCCGACCGGGGCGGTTGCTGGGCGACCTGCCACGAGGATCTGCGCGGTATGCCGGGTGCCAGCGCCGCCGCCAGGGAGCATCCCATGGCCAAGGCACTGGGCTGGAGCGAGGGCGTCACCAAGTACCTCAGAGAATCCCGCACCGGCCAGGAATTGAACGGTAAGCCGCATGGCGGTTGGGATAAACTGAAGCCCGAAGCCGACATCGAGGCGGTTTTCAAAGAGGGCAGGTTTATGGACCTGATCCAGTTTAGCAGCGGCGGGGGCGGGAAAGCTGTCGATGGATATGTTCTCGATTCGCGCCACATGGGCGGGGGCAAGAGCCTCATCAAGGCCGAAGGCAATAAGGAAGGCAAACGCTGGACAGTTGTTTTCGAGCGCACCCTGGCCGCTGCCGGCACGGGCGATCATTCGATCGCAGCAGGCAGGCTCTACAACATCGGCTTCGCCATCCACGACGACCATGCCGCCGGTCGCTTCCATCATGTATCGTTGGGTTATACGCTCGGGCTGGATAATACCGGTGCGGATTTCAATGCGGTAAAGCAATAAAACATTAGAATGGCCGGACAGTGCGGCAACAGGGCAACAGGGCAACACAGCAACAACAGGCAGTACAGGCAGCGGGAGCAGCCGAGCCCGCTTGAGGGAGCGTTATTCATAGAGATGAGGAGCAAAACATGAGAAAAAAATGGAGTGAATTGGCTTTGGCGGTCAGCGCCTTGGCCTTTTCGGCTGCGGCGTATGCGGTGCCGCCCAGCGCGGCGATGCTGTCTAACGCCTGTGGCGGTTGCCACGGCACCAACGGCATCAGCGCCGGGCCGAGCATGCCAAGCCTGGCCGGCCAATCGAAAGTCTTTTTTGTCGATGCCATGAAGAAATTCAAGAGCGGCGAACGCAACGGCACCGTCATGAGCCGCCTGGCAAAAGGCTATAGCGACGAGCAGATCGTTGCGATGGCCGATTTTTTTGCCAAGCAGAAGCCGCAACCGCAGAGCACACCGGTTGACCCCGTGCTGGTCGCTAAGGGCAAGGCCATTTACGACAACGCCTGCAAGCGTTGCCACTTGGAAAACGGCAAGGAATTCGAGGATGACACGCCTGTAGTCGCCGGCCAGTGGCTCAAGTACCTGCAGATCCAGACCGACGACTTCAACACCGGCAAGCGCAAGATGTCGGAGAAGAAGTTGGAAAGGGTGAAATCGCTTTCGGGCGCCGACTGGGAAGCCGTGGCTCATTTCTATGCCAGCCAGAAATAACAAGGAGAAAGACAACATGACTATGGAACGCAGAAATTTCCTGAAACTCCTCGGCGCTGGCGCCGGGGCGGCAACCCTCGGTCTGGCAGGCTGTGCCACGCAAGCAAAATATACGGGCGCGCGCAAGGTGGTGGTGATCGGCGGCGGCTACGGCGGCACCATCGCCGCCAAATACATCCGCATGATGGATCCCTCAGTCGAGGTGACACTGATCGAACGCAACGACCATTTCGTTTCCTGCCCGTTCTCCAACCTCTATATCGGCGGGTTGATGCAGGATTTGTCGACGCTGACTATCAAGTACGACAAATTGGCCGCCAATTACGGCATCAAGGTAGTTCAGGCCGAGGTTTCCGGTATCGATGCTGCCGGCCACAGCGTGACGACCAGCAAGGGTGACTTCAAGTATGATCGCCTCGTGGTCTCTCCCGGCATCGAGTTTCGCACCGACGAAATCAAAGGCTATGATCCTGAGATTATGCCCCACGCTTGGAAGGCCGGCCCGCAGACTGTATTGCTGAGGAAGCAGCTTGAAGCCATGAAGCCCGGCGGCACCGTGATCCTCTCCATCCCGTTGGCGCCATTCCGTTGCCCGCCCGGCCCCTACGAGCGGACCAGCATGATCGCCATGTACCTCAAGCAACACAAGCCCGGCTCCAAGATCATCGTGCTCGACGCCAATCCGGATATCGTCTCCAAGAAGGGCTTGTTCCTGAAGGGCTGGAAGAAGCACTACGAGGGCATCGTCGATTACCGTCCGGCCAAAAAGGTCACCGAAGTGGACACCAGGAAGATGACCGTGATGATCGAGGGCATCGAAGAGGTCAAGGGCGATGTCATCAACGTCATTCCTCCGCAGAAAGCCGGCCAGATCGCCCATGCGGCGGGACTGGTGGGCGACGACAAGAGGTGGTGCCCGGTCAATCCGACGACCTTCGAGTCGACCAAGCACAAGGACATCCATGTCATCGGCGATTCGTCCATCGCCGGCGCCATGCCCAAATCCGGCTACTCGGCCAACTCGGAAGCCAAGGTCTGCGCCGCCAACATCGTGGCAATGATGAACGGCAGGGAGGTCACCGACATGTCGGCCGTCAACACCTGCTACAGCTTCCTGTCAGCCAAGGAAGCGGTCAGCGTGACCGGCGTCTATCAGGTGAACAAGGAGAAGAATGTCATCGAAGCGGCACCGGGTTCGGTCGGCGTCTCTCCCGATCTGTCCGAGCTGGAAGCGGTGTATGCGGAAAGCTGGATTAGGAACATCCTCATCGAGATGTCGACCTGATCCTGGCGGTATTGTTGCGGAAGAACAAATCCAGCTCCGGCTGGGTTTGTTTTTTACATGTCCGACCGGCACATGCATAAGCGCTATGCAAGCGGTTAAAGATGCAATAAACCTAGAAAAAGCAGATGTCCGCAGATTAAACAACAAGTAACTTTAGCTTGCTGATCCACCTTTTGGGTGATGCGATATTTGCCAACAACTCTCTGAAAATCTGCGTTAATCTGCGAAATCTGCGGATTGAACTAAGGTTTTTAGGATAAAACATACAGGAGTGAATCTCATGCGCCACATACTATTTATTTTCGTTTTGCTGTCTGTGTCCGGCATTTCACCAACACTGGCTGCTCCGGCCAAGCCGGGCATTTCGTACACCGACATGAAAGTGCAGATCGCACGGATACAGTTGCAGAAGAATGTCAGTTTCGACGATGCCGTGGAATCCCTCAAGCTGCGCGCGAACCAGCACAACCTCAAGTTTGTCGGCGCCAGCCCGCTCTACAAGGAGATCGAGGCGCTGACCGGGAAACCGGCCAAGCGCATGGAGATATTCAGTTTCTGCGATGGGCGGGTGGCGCAGCAGATGATCGCGGCGAACCCGCTGATGATCTCCTTCATGCCTTGCCGCATCTCCATCGTGGAAGACGAACAAGGCGCGCGCTGGGTTATTTCCATGATGATAGACAAGGCGATGATGAATGCGCTGCCGCCGGAAATTCGCAAAAATGCCGAGCGCATCATGGATGCGATGAAGGACAGCATGCTGGCAGCCAGCAACGGCGATCTCTGATTGCCTGTTTTCGGGTAACACTAACGGGCTATGCGCCTTACCCGTCGTGGGTATGGACGCTCATGCGCGGGCTGTCCCTATAATGCGCGCAGTATTGCCGTGTGCCGATGCAGTATTGGCGGATATTTTAATAATCAGCAGGAGTTGAGAAAATGAATTTCGATAAAGAGTTTGATGCCAGCGGCATGTCCTGCCCCTTGCCTGTCGTGAAAACCAAAAAAGCGCTCGCCGATATGGAATCCGGGCAAGTGCTAAAAATGATTTCTACCGACTGCGGTTCGGTGAAAGATATGCAGGCGTTCGCCGACCAAACCGGACACACCTTGCTGGCTTCCACCGAAGAAGGCGGCAAATATATCTTCTACATCAAGAGAAAATAACCATCAATAACCATCTGCGAGGGCAAGCATGACTACCAAGAAAATGGCGATTATCGCCACCAAGGGCACGCTGGACATGGCGTACCCGCCGTTCATTCTGGCATCGACCGCAGCCGCGTTGGGCTACGAGGTGCAGATATTCTTCACCTTCTACGGCCTGCAACTGCTGCGCAAGGATCTGTCAGACGTGATGATCAGTCCTCTGGCCAACCCGGCGATGCCGATGCCGGTGCCGATGCCGGTCATGGTGCAGATGCTGCCGGGCATGGAATCCATGGCCACCATGATGATGAAGCAAAAGCTTAAAAAGCATGGCGTAGCCTCGCTGGAAGAGCTGCGCGACCTGTGCCTGGAAGCCGATGTGAAATTCGTTGCCTGCCAGATGACCGTCGACCTGTTCGAGTTCGACAAGAGCGAATTCATCAGCCAGGTCGAATACGGCGGCGCGTCGATGTTCTTCGGTTTTGCCGGCGAGACCGATATCTGCCTGTTTGTGTAAACGCAAATAAATTGCCGAAATATATCCCCGGATGGCGGCTTGCTGCCCAGATTTGTAGTGGGTTCGTGCCGAATCAATAGCGATGCGCGGCGCCGTCCCTTGAAAGCAGAGCCGGTTGTGTAACTTTTGTCACAGACAGCAACGCAAATTATTTCTTACATTGCCCACCTTATGACTTTGCCGGTGGCAGTTTAACTTTCCGACCAAGAAGGAGTTGTAATGTAATTTGCCGTTCCATCAACCAACCAGGGAGCCTCGCATGAGAATGAAAAGAATCGCTGTTTCACTATTTGTCGCCGGCATGGCGGCATCGCCATCGGCGCAGGCCACCAACGGTTATTTTTCGCACGGTTACGGCATGAAAGCCAAGGGTATGGGCGGCTCCGCAACCGCGATGGCCATCGATGCGATGGGCGGAGCCAACAACCCGGCCAGCATGGTGTGGGTCGGCGACCGGCTGGATATCGGCGTTGATCTGTTCATGCCCAAGCGCAGCGTCAGCCGCCAAGGCAGCACTGGATTTGGCGGGGTTTACGATGGTACATCCGAGAGCGATTCGAATTATTTCTTCATACCCGAATTCGGCTACAACAAGCTGATCAATCCGAATCTCTCGCTCGGCGTGACCGTCTATGGCAACGGCGGCATGAACACCGACTTCAATCCGGGACTCAACGGCGGGGCGTTTGCCCAGGCGTTTGCGCCTTCCTGTGCGGGCGCGCCGGCAAACATCCTGTTCGGCTGCGGCAAGCTGGGTGTGGATTTGATGCAGCTCATCATCGCGCCGACCGCCTCCTACAAGATCAACGCAAATCATTCCATTGGCGTGTCGCCGCTTTTAGGCTACCAGCGATTCAAGGTTGACGGCCTGCAAGCTTACGACGAGACGCTGGCGTTTGCCGGTGGCGGCACCTTTACCGGTAGCCAAGGTAATGTCACCAACCGGGGCTACGATGGCTCGACCGGCTTGGGCATGCGCATCGGCTGGCTCGGCAAGCTGTCCGATACCGTCAGCGTGGGCGCAGCCTATTCGACCAGGATGCGCATGAGCGCCTTCGACAAATACAAGGGTTTGTTCGCCGAGGGTGGAGACTTCGATATCCCTGAAAATTACAACATCGGCATTGCGGTAAAGGCTACGCCGAAGACGACAGTCGCCTTCGACATTCAGCAGATCAACTACTCGGATGTGAAGTCCATTGCCAACGGCGTCAGCAATAGCCTTGCCAGCATGATGACCGGCGCATATCCAGTGACCCCAAACCGTTTAGGCGACGATAATGGATCTGGCTTCAAGTGGCGCAACCAGACCGTATACAAACTTGGCGTTGAATACGAATACAGCAACAGCCTTGTGCTGCGTGCCGGTTACAATTATGGAAAATCGTCGGTGAGCGGCGACAGCATCGACGATGTGACCTTCAACATCCTCGCACCGGGGGTGGTGGAGCAGCACCTCACGCTTGGCACCACTTGGACGCTGGACAATAAGTCAGAACTGACGGTGTCCTACATGCACGCCTTCAGCAAATCGGTGATCGGCCCGTCGGTTACGTCGCTGCTCGGCGTCGGCGGCACGGAGACCTTGAAGATGGAACAGGATTCGCTGGGCATTGCCTACGGCATGAAATTTTGAGCATCGCAACAGTAAAAAAGCCCGCTCCCTTTCAAGGGGCGGGCTTTTTTGTGTGTTGAGCTTAGCCGGTGCTCCATCCCCTCGGGCGTTTCATGCCGGCGATCTTGCACGCCTGGGCGACGTAGCCGTAGGGAAACAGTTCGAAAATCCGGTTGCGCGCATCGCTGCCGTAGCGTGCCGACAGGTGTTTGCTGACATGGCGCACATCGGCGGCGACCTGATGTTCCTCGTAATATTGGCGCATGAAACGAACTACATCCCAATGGTCTTCTTCCATGCTGATACCGGCGCGCTTCGCCAATTCCAGAGCAACCGCTTCGTTCCATTCCGCCGGTTCGACCAGATAGCCTTCGGCATCGAGCGTGGGCAGTATGCTGGTTGATTCCATAAAAAACTCCTTCTGAATTGATTGTATTTTTAGTCGGCAGTAACCGCGCGGCGGCGCGGTTGGCGCGGTCCTGTTTCCAGCAGGTCGCGCAGGGTTTTTCCCACCATTTCCACGGCTTGTGGCGCCTCGATGCTCATCATCTGGTCGACGATCCAGCGGCTGTCATGCTCGTCCATGATCTGGTTCATGGAATAACCGAGATAACGGGTGAAGTTGAATGAAGGGCCGTCTTCGTCATAATCGAATTCGGCGTAACCGTCGGCGCGCTGGTTGAGCAGGTCGATGAATTGCTGCTTGGCGTCTTCCGGGGTGCCACCGAGCAAGCGGCTCCGATTTTCGGCCAGGGTTTCCGCCACGCGATTGGCCAGTATGCCGGTAAACATGGCGCGGTCATCGGGCGGCAGACGGCGATAGACTATGCGATCGGCGACCTGAATCAGGAAAACAAGAAACTCGTTAAGGAAGGCGAAATATTGTTTGCCGACTTCAACTCCAAAATGCGCCTTGCGGGTATTTTTCAGTGCGTTGGCGGCGATACGCCAGACGACGAACGACACCGCGCCCGCCAGTTCCTCCGGGGTGTGGCTGCGGCCTTCCTTGAACCAGCGGCTTTTGATGCGCAACGCTTAGCCCTTGCGGATGTAGAACTCGTGCATGCCTACCGAGACTTCGATGTTTTCCAGCACGGTCATGCCGGTCGCCGCCGCCCAGCCTTCGATGTCGGATTGCACGCCGGGGCAGTCGCTGATCAGCTTCAATATTTCGCCGGCGCGCATCCCGTTGAGCAGTTTTTTTGCTTCGACGATCGGGCCGGGGCAAACCGCGCCGCACATGTCCAGCGTGACACTGGCGGCGGGATGCTTCGCGCTGTCGCCTTTCTGGATGTGGTAACCGGTGCCGCCGTCCGGCATGCTTTCGGTCTTCAGTATCCGGTTGCCGGTGTGCTTTGACCAGGCGAACAGATCGTCCTGCGTCCCCGGGCAATCCGATATCAGCAGCAACACTTGGCCTGCGCCAAGCTCGTCGACCATGCGCTTTGCGCCGATCAGTGGCCTGGGGCACGAAAGCCCTTTCATGTCGAGCACTACGTTGACCAACTCATCCATTTCGATCTCCTTAAACGGGCTTGGCAATCATGCCATCCCTGATGATGAAACAAAAAAAGCAAATCCCCCTCCGCTTCGCTCCACCCCCTTTTTCTAAGGGGGTTGTGTCACCACCTTTGGGGTAGCCTACTCACTTGAAGTTGTTTCCCCCACATCGGGATAGATTCCCCTCTTTGAAAAAAGGGGGTTTAGGGGGATTTGTTGTTTCGTGTTAAAACACGCTTGTTTCGTACCGCAAATTTCAATAGCCGCCCTTTCCGTAAGGCTGCGGCAGGCCGGCGACCTTGGCTGCCTGCTTGGCAGGGCCGAGCGGGAACAGGTCGTACAGCGCCTTGCTGTCGGCTTCCAGCCAGAACTCGTTGACGCCCTTCAGCATGTTGCGGAAGTTGGGCGTATGGCCATGTTCGCGGTATTCGTCGCGCATGTAATTGACGACCTCCCAGTGTCTGGGCGTCAGTTCGATGCCTTCTGCCGCCGCAATCACGCCGACCGCTTCTTCGCTGTAGTCCGGTTCCAGCAGATAACCGTCGATGTCGGTTTCCAGTTCATTTCCCGCTATTACATATCCCATCATTCCCTCCCATTATCAAGCGAATAAAAAACGTCACCCCAAACCGGAGATGACCTTGTATGGCAAAAATATGCCGCAACCAAAATGCCGCCCCTCTCCCAGCCCTTCGCTTTGCAGGCTCAGCGAAGCTTCCGGCTTGAGGTCGTGAACCACCAGGCTGAAACCTGCCAGCGAACGGCCAGCGTCCGCCAGCGTCTTGTGTTTGCCGCAGATCAGCCCGGCCTGGATGCCCATGGCGCTTAACGAGGCGCGCATTTCTTCCAGGAATTCCACCTCGTCCTCTGCCCCCGTTACCAACTGTGCATGCAGCGTGGGATGGGGTTGCATCTGCCGGGGCTGGCCGGCGCCGAGATGCAAGGCGCTGCCCGATATGTCCAGGTTTGTTCCGGACAGGGCCGCTGCGGGCCGCATCAGTGTGTGCGGCAGGCGCAGCACCAGTTTGGCGCGCCTGGGCAGCAACATGTCCGCGCCGCTCTCTGCGGTGCGCAGCGGTAATACGCCAACCGAATCGTCGCCCTCCAGTTGCGGCACATGGCGCGTCAGTTCCGCCCACAAGGCAAAAGGATAAGCGGGCGGCAGCGACTCGCCGCTGGCCTCGAACGCCATGTCGATCATTGCGGTCATGCGCGTCTTTGCGAATCGGCCCAGTGCTGCATGGCCTGCGCCCATTGCTGCGCCGTGTCCGGGTCGATATCGAAAATGGTGAAGCGCCTGCCTTCGCGGATACGGATGCGCAGCAAGCTCATTCCGTCTTCCGCATGGTCGATCTGTTGCAGCTCGATTTGCTGCCCACCCAGGGGAACCCTGATCTTGCTCAGTTCGGTGACTTGCGCCATGCCTGCCTCTTTAGGGAACCTTAAATATTGGCCGTACCGAAAGGTCGGATCGGCGACGACATTGAATGGCGCCAGTCTATCCGCAATACGGCCCAGTTTGGAATACTACCGATGTAGCGAAAGGTATCACTCTTTAGAGTTACCCTGGATAACCGCTACGGGTAATAGTTTGACAGCGGCTTGCCACGTAGTATGCCAGTCATTCAAGAAATTGGGACGTTCGGTAAGAACAGAACCCATGCAAACACCAGATTCCAGCCCTGCCGGGCTGACAAGCGCGGCGCAACACGATTGAAAGGAAGGCATTATGGCTAAAAAGATGCATGACACCCCCAACCTCGACCAGCTCGAGTCCGGCCCGTGGCCCAGTTTTGTGACCGGGCTGAAGAATCTGGCCAAGGAAAAGGATTACGTGGTTGACCTGCTGGGTCAACTGGAGACCTCGTACCAGACCCGCAAGGGATACTGGAAGGGGGGCACGGTCGGCGTGTTCGGCTATGGCGGCGGAGTGATTCCGCGTTTCACCGAGCTCAAGGACGAGAACGGCCAGGCGGTGTACAAGGATGCTGCCGAGTTCCATACCCTGCGCATCATGCCTACGCCCGGTATGCACTACGATACCGACACGTTGCGCAAATTCTGCGACATCTGGGAGAAGCATGGTTCCGGCCTGATCGCGCTGCACGGGCAGTCCGGTGACATCATGTTGCAGGGCTGCACCACCGAGAACGTGCAGAAAGCCTGGGATGAAATCAACGAGATGGGCTTCGACATGGGCGGCGCAGGCCCGGCGGTGCGCACCTCGATGTCCTGTGTCGGCGCGGCGCGTTGCGAGCAGTCATGCTACGACGAAGGCAAGGCGCACCGCATGGTGATCAATACCTTCCTCGACGACATTCACCGCCCTGCACTGCCGTACAAGTTCAAGTTCAAGTTCTCCGGCTGCCCGAACGATTGCATGAATTCGATCCAGCGTTCCGATATGGCCGTGATCGGCACCTGGCGCGACAACATCCGCACCGACGAGGTGCTGGCGAAGAAGTGGTTTGCCAAACATGGCATGGACGAGCTGGTAAACGACATCGTCGCGCGCTGCCCGACCAAGACTTTCCAGGTCAAGGAAATCAAGAAAATCAAGAGCGGCGAGCATATTTCCAGCGTTGCGGTCAGCGATACGCACGTCATCGAGATCGACAACCAGGACTGTGTGCGCTGCATGCATTGCATCAATGTGATGACCGGCGCACTGTCTCCCGGCAAGGATAAGGGCGCCACCATTCTGGTGGGCGGCAAACGCACCCTGAAGATCGGCGACCTGATGGGGACGGTGATTATTCCATTCATGAAGCTGGAGACGGATGAAGACATGGAAAAGCTGGTAGACCTCGGTCAGCGCACCATCGACTTCTTCGCCGAGAACGCGCTGGAGCACGAACGCACCGGCGAGATGATCGAGCGTATCGGTTTGGCCAACTTTCTCGAGGCTATGGAGATCGATGTCGATCCGGCCATGGTCAATTCGCCGCGCATGAACCCTTACATCCGCACCGACGGTTGGGACGAAGAAGTCGCAAAAATAAAAGCCAAGAAGCAAGCTGCCTAACGAGCGTCAAAAAATTATGCTGACAATGAATCTCGTTAATGCTCGTTTCCCCCACCTCAATCCTCCCCCGCAAGCGGGGAGAGCGCAGCGAGGGGGGCGAAGCCAGGCAAACGAATCGCTATGCGAGTTTTCTAACTCTGGAGATAGAACATGAATGCACCCGTGCAAATGCGCAAGCCGAAAGAAGTCGGCGTACCCGATAACAAGCAGTACCTGCATCCCCTGATGCTGAAGAACCACGGCAACTGGAAGTATCACGACCGTCCGCGTCCCGGCGTGCTGCATCACGTATCGTACAGCGGCGACGAAATCTGGACGGTGCGTGCCGGCACGCAGCGCCAGATGGATGTTTACACCATCCGCAAGCTGTGCGACATCGCCGACAAGTTTGCCGAAAGCCGCGTGCGCTTCACGATCCGCTCCAATATCGAATTCATGGTGTCGGACGAGAAGAAGGTCGCGCCGCTGATTGTGGAACTGGAAAAAAACGGTTTCCCGGTAGGGGGCACAGGCAATTCGGTGTCGATGATTTCCCATACCCAGGGCTGGCTGCACTGCGACATCCCCGGCACGGACGCATCCGGCGCGGTCAAGGCGCTGATGGACGAGCTGTACGACGAATTCAAGCGCGAGGAGATGCCCAACCGCGTGCATATTTCCACCTCCTGCTGCGAGATCAACTGCGGCGGTCAGGCCGACATCGCCATCGTCATCCAGCACACCAAACCGCCGGTGATCAACCACGACCTGGTCGCCAACGTATGCGAGCGCCCGACCGTGGTGGCGCGCTGCCCGGTGGCGGCGATCCGCCCCGCCATGGTGAACGGCAAGCCTTCGCTGGAAATTGACGAAACCAAATGCATGTGCTGCGGAGCCTGTTATCCGCCCTGCCCGCCGATGCAGATCAACGACCCGGAGAATTCCAAATTCGCGATCTGGGTGGGCGGCAAGAACTCCAATGCGCGCGGCAAGCCGACTTTCATGAAAATGGTGGCCGCCGGTATTCCCAACAATCCGCCGCGCTGGCCTGAAGTATCGGAAGTGGTGAAGAACATCCTGAGCGTGTACAAGGCGGATGCGCGCCCGTGGGAGCGCATGTCCGACTGGATCGACCGCATCGGCTGGCCGCGCTTCTTCGAGAAGACCGGATTGCCGTTCACCAAGTACCTGATCGACGACTGGCGCGGTTCGCGTGCCAATCTGAACGCGTCGACGCACATCCGCTTCTGAACGAGAGTGACGATGAACACCTTCAGAAATTCAGAATTTCGGGATGCAGCGCAAGGCGCAAGGCGCGAGGCGCGCAGAGCACAAGACGTATCAAATGGATAGGCGCAGTGGGCGAGCACCGAGCAACGCCGCGATGCGCCCGAAGTGGTTTAGGCAGGCAATCTGCGAAGCAGGTGCTCGCAAAAATGGATTTATGGAGGTGTTCTCATGAAATTCGGTATTGTCGTCAACGAAGGGCCGTATCAGCATCAGGCCAGCGATTCTGCCTACCTGTTCTGCAAGGCCGCGATCGAAAAAGGCCACGAGGTGTGGCGCGTGTTCTTTTACCACGACGGGGTGCACAATGCCTCCAAGCTGACCGAGCCGCCGCAGGACGACCGCCACATCGTGAACCGCTGGAGCAAGCTTGCCGAGGAGCACAAGGTCGATCTGGTGGTCTGCGTCGCGGCCGCGCTGCGGCGCGGCATCAAGGAGGAAAACCTGGCCAAGGGTTTCCGCATCTCCGGCCTGGGGCAACTGGTGGAAGCCGGTATCAAATCCGACCGTCTGGTCACCTTTGGCGATTGAGGAGAATGCATCGTGAGCGACGTTAAAAAATTCATGTTCGTCAACCGCAAGGCGCCTTATGGCACGATCTATGCGCTGGAGTCGCTGGAAGTGGTGCTGATTACCGCCGCCTTCGATCAGGATGTGTCGCTGGCGTTTCTGGATGACGGCGTGTACCAGTTGAGGAAGGGCCAGCAAACCAAAGGGATCGAGACCAAGAATTTTTCGCCCGCCTACCGCGCGCTGGAGGATTACGACATCGAGAAGCTGTACGTCGACAAGGAGTCCATGGATGCACGCGGCCTGACCGAAGAAGATTTTCTGGTGGATGTCACAGTGCTCAGCCGCGCCGAGATGGGCAAGCTGATGGATGAACAAGACGTGGTCTTGAGTTTCTAGTGGAGAACGACATGCTGCACATCATAAACAGATCGCCATTTGCCGACAGCGCGCTGGAAAGCTGCCTGAACACCGCGACGGGCGGGGATGTCCTGCTCATCGAGGACGCGGTTTATGCGGCCACTTCCGGCAGCGCGGCAGCGGACAAGTTGCGCGCGGCCATGGGGCGCTTCAAGATTTACGTCCTGATGCCGGATCTCGATGCGCGCGGTATGGCCGACAGCCTCATCGAAGGCGTTTCGCCGGTGGACTACGGCGGCTTTGTCGACTTGACCGCGAGCAACAAAACCTGCCAATCCTGGCTTTAAATCAACACTACAGAAGGAGAAATAGCATGCCCAATATCGAAGTCGACGGTAAAACCTACGAAACCGATGAAGAAGGTTATCTGACCAACTTGGCGGATTGGAATACCGATGTCGCCAATTTCATGGCGCAAACCGAGAATATCGCCATGACCGACCAGCATTGGGAGGTGGTTAATTTTCTGCGCGAGTATTTCGAGGAATACCAAATTGCGCCCGCAGTGCGCGTGCTGACCAAAGCGATCGGCAAGAGGTTTGGCGCGGAGAAGGGCAACAGCGAATACCTGTACGGCCTGTTTCCGTATGGCCCGGGCAAGCAGGCATGCAAAATTGCCGGTCTGCCCAAGCCGACCGGCTGCATTTGAGGCGCCTTCACCGGTAGAGCGATCACATGGCAAGCGCGTTTTTTGCAGTGCTGTTTTACCTTGCGACGCTGGCGTTCGTCGTGGGGCTGCTCTACCGTATCAACGTTTACGCGCGCACGCCTGCGCCGCTGAAAATTCCGACCACGCCCGCGCCGACGACTAGGGGCGGAGTGGTGTTGCGCATGGCGCGCGAAGTGGTGCTGTTCGAAAGCCTGTTCAAGGCCAATTTGTGGATCTGGAGCATGGGCTGGCTGTTCCACGCCAGCCTGGCATTGGTGCTCCTGCGCCATCTGCGTTACTTCACCGAGCCGGTGTGGGGCTGGGTCGCGCTGATCCAGCCGTTCGGTTTGTACGCCGGATTCACCATGCTGCTGGGATTGTGCGGGCTGTGGGTGCGCCGTCTGTTCGTCGAACGTATCCGCTACATCTCGACACCGTCCGATCACCTGATGCTGGTGTTGCTCATTGCCATCGCCGTTTCCGGTTTGCTGATGCAATTCGCGGTGCATACCGACGTGATTGCCGTCAAAAGTTTCTTTCTCGGGCTGATGCGTTTCGACATTCAGCCGCTGCCTGCGGATGTGCTGCTCGCCGTGCATCTGCTGCTGGTTCTGTTGCTCCTGGCTATCTTCCCCTTCAGCAAGCTCCTCCATGCGCCAGGAGTATTTTTTTCACCAAGCCGCAACCAGGCGGACGATCCGCGCGAGAAGCGCCATCTTTCCGGCTGGGCAAAACAACTGGAATCGGAGTCGGATAAATGAGCGATATCACCGCGCCGGCCTATCGTGTGATCCCCATCATTCCGGCGTTGAAACCGGGCGCGATGGAAGGCAAGGGGCCGTTCGTCGCCAGCGGCAAGATCAACGAGGCGATCGGCTTTCCCGGCCAACTGGTGGAAGACTGGCACGACCGCGCCATCGCCAAGATGGGCGAGTTGCTGTCCAAATACCGTTCGCTAAAAGTGTACATGGATGCCTGTGTGCATTGCGGCGCCTGCTCCGACAAATGCCATTATTTCATCGGCACGCAAGACCCGAAGAATATGCCGGTGGCGCGCCAGGATTTGATGCGCAGCGTTTACCGGCGCTACTTCACTTTGCCCGGCAAGCTGTTCCCCAAGCTGGTTGGTGCGCGCGATCTGACGCGCGAGGTGCTGGACGAGTGGTACAACTATTTTCACCAGTGTTCCGAGTGCCGCCGCTGCTCGGTATTCTGCCCGTACGGCATCGACACCGCCGAAGTCACCATGGCGGCGCGCGAGATTCTCGATTCCATCGGCTACGGCCAGAAATATTCCAACGAGATCATCGGTAAGGTGCACAAGATAGGCAATAACCTCGGCCTGCCCGGCCCGGCGCTGGGGGACACGCTGGAAGGGCTGGAAGAGGACGTTAAAGACGCTACCGGTTTCGACGTGCGTTTCCCGATCGACGTGAAGGGTGCGGAAGTATTGCTGATTACGCCGTCCGCCGATTTTTTCGCCGAGCCGCATATCGACAGCCTGATCGGTTACGCCAAGGTATTTCATGCCACCGGCACGAGCTGGACGCTGTCGTCGATGGCTTCAGAGGCGGGCAATTTCGGCATGTTCATCGGCAACTACGAACAATTGCGCAAGATCGCGCTGCGTATCCGCGAGGCCGCACTGGAGCTCGGCGTGAAGCGTATCGTGGTGGGCGAGTGCGGCCATGCCTGGCGCGTCGCCTACAGCTTCTGGAATACGCTGACCGGCGTGGGCGATGGCGCCGACCCGAACGACAAGTTTGCCCAGATGCTGCAAAAGCAGCTCGACCACCGCTACAAACAGCCGATGCACATCTGCGAATTCACCTGGGATCTGATCGAGCGCAACGCGCTGTCTTTCGACAAGGAAGCCAACGACAAGCACATCATCACATTTCACGATTCGTGCAATGTGGCGCGCGGTTCGCGCATGGGCGATTTTGCTGGCGGGCAGTTCGACATTCCGCGCAATATCATCAAGGCGGTCGCCAATAACTTCGTCGAAATGTCGCCGGAAACCATACGCGAGCGCACCTTCTGCTGCGGCGGCGGCGGCGGCGTCTTGACCGACGACCTGATGGAGCTGCGCGTCAAGGGCGCGCTGCCGCGCATGGAAGTGCTGCAGCAGGTAGTGGACGAGCATGGCGTCAATTTCATGGCGACCATTTGCGCCATCTGCAAGGCGCAATTCACCAAGATGATGCCCATTTACGGTTTCGACCGCAGGATGGTGGGCGGCGTGCACCAGCTGGTCAGTAACGCGATCAAGCTGGGCAAGGAATAAATCATGATCCACGAGAAGCTCGAAAAAGTGGTCGGTGTTGTAGGGCGGGCTTTGCCCGACATGGCGGGCAAAGCCCGGCCTGCATCCGATTTCCCGAATCGCGCTTTCGTGTTTTTTGCAGGCTGAAATAACAGGCAATTCACTGGAGGTAGGACAACATGTCAGCAACAACCGAAACCCCGCAAAAAGTCACATTCCGCCGCTTCAAGGATGGCGATAATAAAGTGCGCCGCTTGAACCAGAAAATATTGCAGGCGGGATATTCGCACAAATGCCCGACCTACATCCAATCTACGCCGCCCTGCCAGGGCAGCTGCCCGGCCGGCGAAGACATCCGCGGCTATCTGTCCATCGTGCGCGGTATCGAGAAGCCGCCGCTCGGCGCCGACGGCAAGCCGGTTATGCCGGCCATCGAATACGCCTGGCGCCGCCTGGCCGAGGCCAACCCGTTCCCGTCGGTGATGGGGCGCGTGTGCCCGGCGCCGTGCGAGACCGGTTGCAACCGCAACGAGGTGGAAGACCATGTCGGCATCAACTCGGTGGAACATTTTCTCGGCGAATACGCCATCGCCAACAAGTTGAAATTCAAGAAACCCGACGTCGCCCCTTCCGGAAAAAAAGTCGCGATTCTCGGCGGCGGCCCGGCCGGCCTGTCCTGTGCCTACCAACTGGCGTTGAAGGGCCACGAAGCCACGATTTTCGACGAGCATGAATTCCTCGGCGGCATGATGCGCTACGGCATTCCGGGTTTCCGCACCCCGCGCGATGTGCTGGATGAGGAAATCCAGCGCATCCTCGATCTGGGCGTGAAGGCGCGATTGAAGACCCGTGTCGGCACCGACATCACGATGGAGCAGATCCGCAAGGAATTCGATGCGGTGTTCCTCGGCATGGGCGCGCAGGCAGGCCGCGCGCTGCCGATCGCCGACAGCGAAGCGCCGAATGTGGTGACCGCGACCGCCTTCCTGAAGGCCTTCAACGACGGGCGTTTGCAGCATGTTGGCAAGCGCGTGGTGGTGGTCGGCGGCGGCGACACATCGATCGACGTGGCCACGGTGGCGCGCCGCCTCGGCCACATTGCCCATGCAAAACCGACCGATACCGAACATGCCATTGCCGGGCGCATGGCGCAGGATGTCGCCGATATATCGGCCAAACAGGGCGCCGAGGTGACGCTGACCTCGGTGTTCAATATCGACAAGATGCAGGCCAACAAGCACGAGATCGAGCAGGCGCTCGCCGAGGGCATCCATATTCGCGGCAGCCTGGTGCCGGTCGGCATCGTGCGCGACTCAAATGGGCGTGCCACCGCGCTTCGTGTCGTGCGGTGCGAGGCCAAGATGGCCGGCGGCAAGCTGGAGATCAAGAACATCGAAGGCAGCGAAGAAAACATCGAAGCCGACCTGATCGTTTCGGCGATTGGCCAGGCGGTCGATTTCGCGGGGCTGGAGCAATTCGACAACGGCAAGGGCGCGGTTTCGACCGACCGCAACTATGTCGTGAATGGGCAGCGGGGCGTGTTTGCCGGCGGCGACGTGATCCGCCCGCATCTGCTGACCACCGCCATCGGCCACGGCTCGATTGCCGCCGACGGCATCCACAATTACCTGCTGGGGCTCGACCTGGAGAAGCGCCCCAAGATCGATGCGCACCAGTTCGACCTGACGCGCAAGATGGCGGAAAAGGGCATCAAGGTCGCAGAGGCGCACGAACCGATGCGCGGCACTTACAGCTCCAATGTTGCGGTGCACAACTTCGACAACCGCTCCGACCGCTACGCTATCCCGCACGACAAGCTGTTCCTCGGGCATTTTTCCTACGTGCCGCGCAACCAGCGCGAGGTGATTACGCTCGACAAGGAAGGAGCGCTGGGCAACTTCGAGGAGCGCCTGGGCGTGCTCGCCGAAAAGCAGGCCATTGCGGAAGCCAAACGTTGCATGAGTTGCGGCATGTGCTTCGAGTGCGACAACTGCGTGGTGTACTGCCCGCAGACCGCGGTGTATCGCGTCAAGAAGACCGAGGCGACCACGGGCCGTTATGTCGCGACCAACTACGACAGGTGCATCGGCTGCCATATCTGCGCCGACGTTTGCCCGACGGGGTATATTCAAATGGGCCTGGGTGAATAATGAAACTGTGGTTCGCATTCCTGTTGCTCAGTTTCGGCATCCCTGCGGTTTGGGCTGCCGGAGCGGGCGCGCCCAAGCCGGACATCGGCAAGGGCGGCCAGTGCGTGGAAGCCCCGCAATGGATGCGCAAGAACCACATGCACCTGCTCAAGCACCAGCGCGACGAAGTGGTGCGCAAGGGGGTTCGCGACGAGAAGCATAGCCTGAAGAATTGCATCGAATGCCACGCCAGCACCAAGGATGACAGCGTGAACGCGCGCGCCGATAGTTTTTGCGTTGCCTGCCACAGCTATGTTGCCATGAAGACCGATTGCTTCGAATGCCATTCCGGCACGCGCAAGAGCGCCTGGTTGCCGAGGAACGCAAAATGAACGGAATCGACATCCGGCGCAGAGGTTTTCTCAAGACTTCGCTCGGCGCGGCCGCAGTCGCCATTGCGCCCGGCGTGCTGTTGTTCGATCTGGCGCACGGCAAGCCGGAAGGCGCTTCAGGAAAGGTGCGCTGGGGGATGCTGATCGACACCGCGCAATGCAAAACCGGATGCAACGACTGCGTGGCCGCCTGCCACAAGGAGAATGGGGTGTCCGGCGGCACCGGGCCGACCGATTCGCAATGGATCCGCAAGGTCGAACTCAAGGACAACGGTAGCGGGCGCGAGCTGTCGTTACCGATGATGTGCCAGCATTGCGAACATCCGCCGTGCGTGGATGTGTGCCCGACCACCGCCTCGTTCAGGCGCGCCGACGGCATCGTGCTGGTCGACAAGCACCGCTGCATCGGCTGCCGTTATTGCATGATGGCATGCCCGTACAAGGCGCGCTCCTTCGTGCATGAGGCGCTGCAAGGCCAGAACCCGGATGCGCCGCGCGGCAAGGGGACGGTGGAGGCTTGCAACTTGTGCGTGCATCGCGTGGATCAGGGTATGCAGCCGGCCTGCGCCGAAGCCTGCCCGAACCAGGCCATCCTGTTCGGCAACCTGAACGACCCGGAAAGCGAGATCGCCAAAAAAGTGCGCAGCGTGGCATCCGTGCAAGTGCGCGCCGATCTTGGACTCAACACCGGCATCCGTTATCAGGGGTTATAAATGAGCGCCCATTCTCCGACGTATTTCAAGGATCGCCTCTTCTATGCCCTGCTGGCTGCGGGTGGCATGGTCGTGCTGGCCGGCCTGTATGCCGTGTATCTGATGGAGCATCACGGCCATATCGTTACCGGCATGAACAACCAGATCGTATGGGGCATGCCGCATGTCTTTGCCATTTTCCTGATCGTCGCCGCTTCCGGGGTGCTGAATGTTGCCTCTATCGGCTCGGTGTTCGGCAAGGCCGACTACAAGGCCAGGGCGCCGTTGGCGGGCCTGCTGTCCATCGCGATGCTGGCGGGCGGGCTGACCGTACTGATGCTGGACCTTGGCAGGCCGGATCGCATCATTGTTGCCGCGACGAATTACAATATCACCTCGGTGTTTGCCTGGAACATCGTGCTGTATTCCGGCATGTTCGCCACGGTGGCCATCTATCTGTGGACTATGATGGAACGGCGCATGAATCTATGGTCGAAACCAGCGGGTTTCGCGGTGTTCGCCTGGCGCTTCATTCTTACCACCGGCACCGGTCTGATTTTCGCCTTTCTCGCGGCAAGGCAGGCCTATGGTTCCGCGCTGCTGCCGCCGTTGTTCATCGTCATTTCCTTCGCGTGGGGAATGGCGGTTTTCCACATTGCGCATGCGGCGCTTTACGCATGGAACAATAAGGCGCTCGACCCCGCGATCATGCGGCGCATGAGAAACCTGCTGGGTATTTTTATCATCGGCACCCTGTATCTGGTCGCGGCCTATCATCTGACCAACCTGTATTTCGCACATCAGGCCGACTTCGAGCGCTTCATCCTTGTCGATGGTGGCATTTACCCGCAACTGTTCTGGTGGGGTTACGTCCTGCTCGGCAATATTCTGCCGTTGCTGCTGATCTATGCTCCGAAGCTGGGGGAAACCAAATGTGTGGTTGCAGCTTCGTTGCTGGTCATCCTCGGTGGTTTCGCATTGCTTTATGTGTTTATCATCGGCGGGCAGGCCTACCCGCTCAATATTTTTCCCGGCTATCAGGCAGCCAGCAGTTTTGGCGATGGGCAGATTGCTTCCTACCAACCTTCGCTGTACGAGTTTCTGCTGGGTTTCGGCGGCTTGGCGATCGCTTTCCTCATCGTCTCCGTCGGTGCGCGGGTGCTGAATTTCACCCCGAACGACAAGCCGCATATTGCCGATTAGATGAGTAGGATGGGTTGAGCGCAGCGATGCCCATCAATCAAGCGAACGACGGGTATCGCTGCGCTCCACCCATCCTACAGGCAAAACCCGTATGAACCGTTTCCTCGTTTCGGCAGCACACAAGTCATCCGGCAAAACGATGGTCAGCATCGGCCTGTGCGCCGCGCTGAAGGCGCGCGGCCATGTCGTGCAGCCGTTCAAGAAAGGCCCCGATTACATCGATCCGATGTGGTTGAGCCAGGCTGCCGGGCGCGCCTGCCGCAACCTCGACCTGTACCTGATGGAACGCGATGACATCGTCGCCACTTTCGCGCGCCACAGCGCGGAGGTGAACCTGGTCGAGGGCAACAAGGGATTGTATGACGGACTCGCTCTGGATGGCAGCAACAGCAACGCCGCGCTGGCGAAACTGCTCGACCTGCCGGTGTTTCTGGTGATCGATGCGCGCGGCATGACGCGCGGCATCGCGCCGCTGATCCTCGGCTACCAAGCGTTCGATCGCGACATCAATATCGCCGGCGTGATCCTCAACAACCTCGGCGGCAGCCGCCACGAGGCCAAGCTGCGCGAAGTTATCGAGCATTACACCGACGTGCCGGTGATCGGTGCGATCCATCACGACGGGCGGCTCAGCATCGTCGAACGCCATCTCGGCCTGATGCCCAGCAACGAATCGCATGTCGCCACGGCCAAGATCAAACAGATCGGCGAAGCCATCGCGGAGCAGGTCGATCTGGACAAGCTGCTCGCGCTGTCGCAAAAGGAGCAGCTGGAGGTGCCGCACAAGGCCGTTGTAAGCCCCTTGTCCATCGGCGAAAAAGTGCGCATCGGCATTGCGCGAGACCGCGCCTTCGGCTTCTATTACGCAGACGATCTCGATGCACTGGAAGCCGCTGGGGCGGAGCTGGTGCCGTTCGATGCGTTGCGCGATGCGCACCTGCCGGAGGTGGACGCGCTGTATATCGGCGGCGGTTTTCCTGAGACCTGCGCCGCCGAACTGGAAGCGAACAGTACGCTACGCGCGCAGATCAAACAGGCCATCGAGAACGGTATGCCCGCCTATGCCGAATGCGGCGGACTGATGTATTTGTCGCGCAGCATCGATTATCAGGGGCGCACTTATCAAATGGCCGGCGCGATCCCAGGCGATGTGCGCATGCACGACAAACCCATCGGTCGCGGCTATGTTCATCTGCAAGAAGAGGAGGCGCACCCCTGGCCGCGCCCGAATTCACCCGCCAAGCAGATCAAGGCTCACGAGTTCCATTATTCCAGCCTGGAAAATCTTCCGCCGGACACGCGCTACGCTTACCGCGTCGAGCGCGGTTATGGGATAGACGGCAAACAGGATGGGCTTATTCTGCACAACCTGCTGGCCTCCTATACCCACCTGCGCACCATCGGCAGTTGCTACTGGGCCACCCGCTTCGTCGCCTTTATCCGGCGGCAACGGGAACAACGGCGCCCGGAAACAACATGCTCCAGCGAACACGCAATATGACGCAGGAACGTTACCGTGCCGCCATTGCCGCTTTCGATAAGGCCAACGCGGAAGACACGAACAAGGAAGAGGCCGGCGGCAAGGAATATCCCAAGGAGCTGCTCTACGCGCAGCGCATGAGCGCGATGCTGGAACGCTATGCGCCTGAAGCATCGGAGGCGGTGAAGCTCGCGGTGCGCGCCCAGCACATCCAGCGCTGGAAGATTCCGCGCAACAGCTATCCGCTGGGCAGGCCGGGTTATCTGCAATGGCGCACCGGCTTATACAAGTTCCATGCCGAAACCGCCGGGCGCATCATGCAGGAAGCGGGTTATGACAACGCGATGGTCGAACGCGTCAAGGCCATCGTCAGCAAACAGGGGCTCAAGGTGAATCCGGATACGCAGCAGATGGAGGACGTGGCCGGCCTGGTGTTCATCGATCATTACCTGGACGGCTTCGCCGCCCAGCACCCGGAGTATGACGAAGCGAAGTGGGTGCAGATCATCCGCAAGACCTGGCAGAAGATGTCGCCGCGCGCCCACGAATTTGCGCTCGCGGGCAAGATCAGGCTGCCGGAGGCGCTGCAACCGTTGATCCTGAAGGCGGTGCAGGAATAATGGATTGCCCGCCGCTTTTGTCAAAGCCGGGGGCAGGCGGATGGCTGCGCGAGTTCCACACAAGGCAACAACAGAGCACGACAGAAAAACACGCAGTTCAATAACCCAAAGGAGAGGCACGATGAATTTCAGGAGTGTATTGCTATCCGCATTATTGCTGTTCTGCGCATCCGGCGCACTGGCCGACGATGTGAAGCTCAAACCGTTCGTGCTGGCCTCCAAGGGTGCTGGCATGGTCGACGAAAAGATTGTGCAGGCCAAAACCGCGCTGGGCGGCGCCGGGTTTTCCGTGGTCGGCGAATACTCCCCCTATCCGGACGCGCATGTGCTGATCGTCACCAGCGACGAGCTTAAAAAGAATGCGGCCGATTCCGAACACGGCGGTTACGGCGCGGTGCAGCGGGTGTCGGTGACCAAGGTTAACGACGACGTGCAGGTAAGCTATACCAATCCTGTGTATATGGCCAATGTGTACCGCATGAAATCGGACCTGGGCGACGTTGCAGGCAAATTGGCAACCGCGCTGGGCAAGGCCGAGGAGTTCGGCGCAAAGGGCATGACTGCCGCCCAGGCGCGCAAATACCACTACATGTTCGGCATGGAGTATTTCGATGAACCCAGCGTACTGGCCGAATACGGCAGTTACGAAGAAGCGGTGCAGGCGGTCGATGCGAAACTGGCGGGCAACAAGAACGGCATATCCAAAGTCTATCGCGTCGATATACCGGGCAAGAGCGAGAGCGTGTTCGGCGTGGCGATGAAGGGCGAAGGCGACGGCAAATATATGGACGATCAGTTCATCATGAAGGAGATCGATTTTCGCGATGTGAAATCCACGGCGCATCTGCCCTACGAGGTGCTGGTCTCGGGCGGCAAGGTGTATGCCCTGTATGCCCGTTTCCGCATCGCGATCAATTTTCCCGATCTGAGCATGATGGGTAATAACAGTTTCATGAACATCATGAAGACCCCGGAAGCGATCCGCCTTGCCCTGCAAAAAACCACACAGCCGTAGGCTGAGTTGCCCCGCTTTGCGGATTGGAATTACTCGACGAGCTTGATGCGCTGCCCGGCACGCGGTTCGCCGTCCGGGTATTGCGCGTTGATCAGGCGCAGATAACTTTCCGCCGATTTGCCGAGCGGGGAATTTTGCGCAAGCCTGGCGTAGGTGTCGCCCTGCCGCGCGGTGGCGACACGGAGGCGCAGCGGCTTGACCAGTTTGCGCTCGTCGGCGGCAAGCGCGTGAAAACTGCGCACCGTAGCGAAGATGGCCTCGCGGTGCGCATCCAGGCCACCGCGCGCCTTGGCCTGCGCCTGCAGGACGTAGGCACGCCCGCCGTGATAGACCACGCCGCCTGTCGCGTTCGGCAGTTCGAACGTCGCGGCAGACAGACCGTTAAGGTCAAGATGCCGGATGTTCGCGCCTGAGCCGGCCAGGCGGCGCGCATACTCGACCGGGGCACCGCGCGGCTTGGCGTCCATTTTCATTTGCAGCATGGCATCGCCGCCCGGGCTGACGGCGATCAGCGCGTCCGGCTGGTTATGCACGCGCCAGGCTTCCGGGAATTGCAGCGCGATGCCCAGTTCGCCGTGGTAGAAACCGTTGTTGCGCACCACGCCCTGATCGGCATTGTCGTTGAACACCAGCCCGTCGATGGCGGCGAGAAATTCGCTGCGGCCTTCAATAGGCTTGGCCGATACCAGCTTGTCCGCTTCGCCGACCACTTGCTGCAAACGAGTGTCGTTGTCCGGGTGCGTGTCGAACAGGCCGGAATAGCGGCGCGGCTCGCGCCCTTCCTGTTTGGCCAGTTCGGCATCCTTCAGCTCCTGGTTCTTTAACACGCGCAGCACGCTGATGATGGCTTGCGGGTCATAATCGCTGTGCGCCAGATATTGCGCGCCCAGGCGGTCGGCTTCGAGCTCGTGTTCGCGCCCGTAGCCGGACAGCAGCGCGCCGCCGAGGATGTTGGCCAGGTTTTGCGCGATACCGGTATTCAGTTCCGGCACGAAGATCGAGGCGACGGCCAGCCCGATATTTGCGGCCTGCGCGGCGCTTTGCTGGCGCACGCCGTGGCGCGCCGTAACATGGCCGATTTCGTGCCCGATCACGCCGGCCAGTTCCGCTTCGCTGTTGAGGTAGGCCATGATGCCGCGCGTGACGTAGACGTAACCGCCGGGCAGTGCAAAGGCGTTAATTTCGGGGGAATCCAGCACCGAGAAATGATATTGCAGATTGGGGCGGTGGCTGTTTCTGGCGAGCTTCTGCCCGATGTGGTTGACGTAATCCTGCAACGCCTTCGACTCGTACACCCGGTATTCCTTGCCGATCACTTCCTCGTGGTATTGACGGCCGATGGCGATTTCCTGGTTTTCCGACATCATCACAAAATTGCTTTGCCCGGTAACCGGGTTCTGGGCACAGCCGCCCAGCAGCGCAAGGGCGAGGCCGATAAGCAAATGGCGCATGTCAGCTCCTGCTCGGTATTGGATGATGGGCGGGATTGTCGCAGCAAATAAAAAAGGCAGCAAACGCTGCCTTTCGATGAAGCGGATGCGCGAGGTTGCTACGCGGCAGCCTTGGTGCCGTATTTCTGGCGGAACTTGTCGATGCGACCGGCGGTATCGACGATCTTCTGCGTGCCGGTGTAGAACGGGTGGCACTCGGAGCAAACTTCGACGTTCAGCACCGGTTTGCTCATCACGGACTTGGTCTTGAAACTGTTGCCGCAACTGCAAGTCACGGTGATTTCCTGGTAATTCGGGTGGATGTCTGCTTTCATTTTCTTTCCTTGCGAGTAGTTTGGTGCGGCGGGTGTACGCACTCAGATGTTGCATAAGGGCGCGCATTATCCATAAAAATAGCGGGTTGCGCAAATTTATTACACGGGATTATGCGGGGATACCTGAAATAATATATCTGAAAAAGCGGTTGCGCCAAAAGCAGCGCCAATGTTATGGTGTCATTCGGGGTTGAGTCGATTCCGTACTGTTCGTTAACACCTGATAATCCATACAAATAAGGAGGGTGCTATGGCTGCAAGTAAACGCATTCTGGCTGTCATGTCCGAGTGGGGGTACTGGGGAATTGAGTTGGTCGGACCCCTCAACAAGCTGGTGCAGGCGGGTTACGCATTCGATTTTGTCACGCCGAAAGGCAAGCGATCCCCGGTGTTGCCGCCGAGCACGGATCCGAATTATTTCGATCCGCCGCTCGGGGTTTGCGTAACCACTCCCGAGGATGCGGAACTGGTCAAGGCCTTCGAGAAAACCAGCCAACTCGACAAAACGCTAAACCTCTCGGCCATGTTTCCGGAAAGGCCATACTTCAGCAGCGACAACTTCCTGCGCCAGTTCGAGGCTTATTACGAGCAGCGCCGCATTGCCCAGGAGAAGGCGGTTGCGGATTACGATGCGATATTGCTGGTCGGCGGCAGCGGCCCGATTGTCGATATCGTCAACAATCAGCGCGTGCATGACCTGGTGCTCGGTTTCCATGCCGCCGGCAGGCCCATCGGTGCTATCTGTTACGGCGTGGCGACGCTGGTGTTTGCCCGCGACTTCAACGAGCGCAATGCCATCATTGCCGGCAAGCATGTCACCGGCCACTGCATCGAATACGATTACCACGACGGCACCGGGTTCTGCGGCACGGATTTCAACATGGGGCCACCGCCTTATGTGCTCGAATATATCCTCGCCGATGCGGTCGGCCCGAACGGCCAATATCACGGCAATTTCGGCAAGCGCACTTCCGTCATTGTCGATTACCCCTTCATCACCGCGCGATCGTTGCAATGCGCCCACGAATTCGGCGACCGCTTCGTCGATGTAGTGACCAAAGGGTTAAAACGTTCCGGCTGGTAATATCGCGCCAATGAAAAACTGACGCAAAACGTGCCTTTTTCGACAATGGAGATAATATGGCCCGGAGTGGACATTACGCCGTGTTGGAGCAACTCCAGGCAGATGGTGTGGATCACATTTTCGGCAATCCTGGAACGGTCGAACAGGGCTTCCTCGATGCGCTGGGCGATTTTCCCTCTATCCGATACATCCTGACGCTACAGGAATCCGTCGCCATCCTGGCGGCGGATGCCTATGCCCGCGCCACGCAACGGGTCGCGGTGGCGCAGATACACAGCTCTCCCGGTCTCGGCAACGCCATCGGCGCGCTGTATCAGGCGAAGCGCGGACACAGCCCGATGCTGGTGCTGGGCGGCGATTCCGGGATACGTTACCAGGCGATGGACGCACAAATGGCCGCCGATCTGGTGGCGATGGCGCGACCGGTCACCAAGTGGTCGACCATGGTGCAGCACCCCTCATCCCTGCTGCGCGTTCTGCGGCGGGCAATGAAGGTTGCCGCCACACCGCCGATGGGGCCGGTTTATGTATGCCTTCCGCAGGACATTCTCGACGAACTGGCGGGCGAGCCGGTTTTTCCGAGCTCATTTCCCTCTTCGCGCTCACTGCCCCAGCAGAGCTTGATCGACTGCGCCGCCGACATGCTGGCCGGTGCGGTCACGCCGATGATCTATGTCGGCGACGGCATCGCTTATTCCGGCGCGCAGGCGGAACTGGCTCGGGTGGCAGAACTGCTCGGCACCGAGGTGTGGGGGGTGGATAGCGGTGAACTCAATCTTGCCAACGACCATCCGCTGTGGCAGGGTCAAACCGGCCACATGTTCGGCAGCCAAAGTCTGGCGATCACGCGGCGCGGCGATGTCAACCTGGTGGTCGGTACCTATATGCTGCCGGAAGTATTCCCGGAACTCAGCGGCATTTACGCCAATGGCGCGCAAACCATTCATATCGACCTCGATCCCGAGGCTATCGCCAAAAATCACCCCGTCACGCTGGGTTTGGTCGCCGACCCGAAAACCACCCTGGCGGCACTGGCGGTAGCACTCGAAGCGCGCCTCGCTGCGGCAACGCGGGAGCGCGCCGCCCAACGCATGGCCGAGCTGGGCGCGGCGAAAGCGCAGCGGCGGCAACGCGAAATCGATCAGGACAACGCGCGCGGCGACACCTTGCCGCTCACCTTCGCGCGTTTCATGGCGCAATTGGCGCAACGTCTTCCCGCAGATACGGTAGTGTTCGACGAGGCGCTGACCAATTCCCCGGCGCTGACACGCTACTTCCCGCCCAACCGCATCGGCGCATTTTTCCAGACCCGTGGCGGATCGCTCGGCACCGGGCTGGCCGGCGGACTCGGGCTCAAGGCCGCGTTCCCGGATAAAACCGTATTCGCATTTTCCGGCGACGGCGGCGCGATGTATGTGATCCAGGCATTGTGGTCGGCAGTGCGCCACAACCTCGATGTCAAGTACGTGATCTGCAACAACCGCTCCTATCGTTTGCTGCAACTCAACATCCAGCAATTCTGGAACGAGCAAAAAATCACCCAGCGCCCTTTCCCCACCAGCTTCGACCTATCGTCGCCGCCCTTGCATTTCGACGCGATGGCCGAATCCATGGGCGTGAAGGCGCTGCGCGTCGAAACCGCCGAGCAGATCGTTCCGGCGATCGAGGCGGCGCTGGCGCACCGCGGCCCGTTTCTGCTCGACGTCGCCATCGAAGGCGACGTTCATCCCGATCAAATCTCTGTGCATTGCGGCCACTAGGATAACCAGGGGAGGAATCACATCATGTCGGAAAAAACCGTTGCCATCCTGATCGAAAGCGATTACTACGAACACGAGATCTGGTACTACCACTCGCGTTTCGCGGAAAGTGGCATAAAGGCGCGCTTCGTTTCGCGCCTGTGGGGCCAGGATCACATCACCTTTACCGGGCATGAATACAAGGTGCCGTTCGAGTGCCGCGACAGCTTTGAGACCATCGGCGATGCGGAGCTGGACAATCTGGCGGCGGTGATCGTGCCCTCCGGCATCGTCTCCGACCGTCTGCGCTATACCGAAGACTTATCCCAAATCCCACCCGCAAGCGCCTTTCTCCAGCGCGCTTTTCAGCGACCGCAGGTCATCAAGGGCATCATCTGCCACGGGCTGTGGCTGGTGGCACCGGTTCCGGAGCTGGTAAAGGGGCGCAAGCTGACCTGTCACAACAATCTTCACGGCGATGCGCTGGCCTATGGCGCAGAATTCGTCGATCAGGATCTGGTGGAAGACGGCGACTTGATCACCGCACGCACCGGCAATCACGCCCATTTGCTGGCGCGCGCCATTCTTCAGCGTTTAAACGCCGTATAGGAGATCGTCATGAATACGGTTGTTGAACAACGCTTTGTGGCGCATGTAGGCCGGCAGTATCCTCTCGGCGCGACGCCGGATGCCAAGGGAACCAATTTTTCCTTGTTTACCCCTCATGCAGACTGGGTAGAGCTACTGCTGTTCGATGCCCATGACGATACCGAGCCGATGCATATCGTGAAGCTGGATCCAAGTGTCAACAAGACCTTTCAGTTCTGGCATGTGTATGTGGAAGGCGTCAAAACCGGCACCCATTACGCCTACCGAGTACATGGCCCCTACGATCCGGCGCGCGGGCTGCGCTTCGACGAACAGAAGGTACTCATCGACCCATACGCCAAGGGCAATACCAAGACGCTGTGGAATCGCGGCAATGCCTGCCGCCCCGGAGACAATCTGGCTACCTCGATCCGTAGCGTGGTCATTGACAGCCACAAACATAAGCTTGGCCGCGAGCAACTCATTCGCCGCCCGATGAACGAAACCATCATTTACGAAATGCACGTGGGCGGCTTCACCCGCTCGCCAAGCTCCGGCGTGAAACATCCGGGCACGTTCGGCGGGGTTGTGGAAAAAATCCCCTACCTCAAGGAACTGGGCATCACCGCCGTGGAACTGTTGCCGGTGTTCGAATTCGACGATACCGAAAAGCGTAGCGTCGATGGCAAGGAGCTGACCAATTACTGGGGTTACAGCACCATGGCGTACTTTGCGCCTCATCCCGGCTACTGTGTTCATCCTGAAACCGGCAACCATGTCGAAGAGTTCAGGCGCATGGTGAAAGCCTTGCACGAAGCGGGGATCGAGGTCATCCTGGACGTGGTGTTCAACCATACCGACGAAGGCAACCACGAGGGGCCGGTTTACTCGTTCAAGGGCTTTGCCAACAATGCCTATTATTATCTGGTGCCGGACAACCGCGCTTTTTATTACGACTATACCGGTTGCGGCAACACCTTCAACGCCAACCACCCGATCGGCGAAAAGTTCATCCTCGACTGCCTGCGTTACTGGATCGAGGTCATGGGAGTCGACGGTTTCCGCTTCGATGAAGGTTCGGTATTGTCGCGCGGTGAAGACGGCGCGCCGCTCAAGCATCCGCCCGTGCTGTGGCAAATCGAACTGGATGAAGTGCTGGTGGATTGCAAGGTGATCGCGGAAGCCTGGGACGCCGCTGGTCTCTACCAGGTGGGGCATTTCCCCGGCGCGCGCTGGGCGGACTGGAACGGAAAATTCCGCGACCATGTGCGCCAGTTCGTGCGGGGAGATGCAGATATGGTCGATGGCGTCTCGCTGGCCGGAAATGTTGCCTCGCGCATTTGCGGCAGCCCCGACATCTATCAATGGAGCCACCACTTGCCGCTCAACAGCGTGAACTTCGTTGACTGCCATGACGGCTTCACCCTCAATGATCTGGTTTGCTACAACGAAAAACACAACGAGGCCAACGGTGAAGGAAACCGCGACGGCATCAACGAAAACCTGAGTTCAAATTATGGCGTCGAAGGATCGAGCGACAATCCGGAGCTGGAAAAGCTGCGCGATCGCCAGGTGAAGAATTTCGCGGCCATCCTGCTGCTTTCCCAGGGCGTGCCCATGATGCTGATGGGCGATGAAGTGCGGCGCAGCCAGCGCGGCAACAACAACGCCTACTGCCAGGACAACGAGCTAAGCTGGTTAGACTGGACGCTGGTGGAAAAAAACGCGCACCTGTTCCGCTTCTGGAAATGGATGATCGATTTCCGCAAACGCCACCACGCAGTGCATCGTCCGCGTTATTTCACCGGCCAGACCAATGCGCGCGGATTGCCCGATATCTCCTGGCACGGCACCCGTATCGGGCAGCCTGACTGGAGCCCCGGGAGCCGGGTGCTGTCGTTCACCCTGGCGGGCTTTGATGGGGAAGCGGATATCCACGTCATCATGAACATGTATTGGGAGCCGCTGGAATTCGAACTGCCGACGATAAGGGATCGGGGGTGGCACCGCGCAATCGATACCGCGCTGGATTCGCCGGACGACATACTGGAGCCGGGAAAGGAACAGGCAAGCACCGCCGCAAGCTATCTGGCTCAGGGGCGTAGCGTGGTGGTGATGATTTCGAAATAACCATACTTACAAGGCCAACCAGTTGTTCTAATAAGGAGAGTAACGATGACACCAGGAAAGAAATTTTATCTCGACCAACTCGGTTACGTCGGAAAAGGGGACATAGAAGGTCTCCTTAAAAACCACTACCACGAAGATGCCGTGATGGTCACCTTCGACGGGGTAAGGAGCGGGCACGACGAACTCAGGCAATATTACGTCAACACGCTGGCCTCGATGGGGAAGATCACCGGACTGTCAACGGACTATTTCTGCGAGACCGGCGACTCGATTATCTTCAAGGCAACCATTACGGACGACAAGCGCGGCACGGTACACGCCGACAATGCCCTGTACTTGAAAGACGGCAAGATATATCGCCACCTGTCCCTGACCCTGCTGCCGAACTTCGACTACGAAAAGCAAGGCACAAAGTGGAAGGACGAGTAGCCGTGCTTGGCAAGGACAAACCGCAAATAATCTAAATAAGTGGAGGTACAGACAGATGTCTACATTCGGAGAGCAATTTTTACAGGAGCAGGTTGGGTATCTGACCAGCGGCGATTACGACGGCCTGATGAAAAACCAGTATCACGCCGATGCCGAGATGGTTACGTTCGAGTTTACCTGCAAAGGGGCCGATGCCATCAAGAAGTACCTTTCGGTGGACGAACCGGCCAAGGCCGGCAAAATTCTGGGAATGCAGATGCACCATTTCTCCGAGTCCGACGATGTCATCATTTTCGTCTGCTCGATCCAGTCGGAAAAACTGGGAATATTCGTGGCCCGCGATGCGCTCTTCCTCAAGGATAAAAAGATATTCAGGCACATCGCACTCACCATTCCGCCGGACAGCGAGATGAAAATATACAGGCAAATGGAAACCGGCAAGCTCGCCGCATAAAACCACAGGAGGCAACGATGGATACAAGAGAAGTGGTAACCCGGTATTTCGATAGCGTAAACCGTGGCGATTGGGATGCATGGCTCGCGCTGTTCGACGACAAAGTGGTGATGGACGAGCAATTGGCCGGGCACGTCGAGGGTGTGGAAATCCTCCGGGGCGCCGTCGGGGCGCTGAAGAAGGGCTATTCGAAATTTCAGAACACCCCGCTCGAAATCTTGGTCGAGGGCGACCGGGCGATGATCGTATGGCGCATCGATGCCGCCAATGCTGCCGGTGTGCCGATTACTGCAAAAGGCGCCAACTTTTTCAGGGTCAAGGACGGCAAGATCACCTACATGGCGAACTTCCACGACACAGTTCCGTTCAAGCCGTTTACCGAACAGAAGCTGGACTGAACTGCGCCCCTGTTAATGGCGATCCGGGAGAATTAAGAATGACCAGCAAGAGATACAAGAGGGCTGCACCAGCCTCGATTTTCGCCCTGACGCTATCTTTGTTGTGTGCGCCAAGCGCGCATGCCGAAGATAAAGCAGTAGACCTGAACTATATCAAGCAGCACTACCCGGCGGCTTACGAGCAGATATTCAAAGAGGGGATGGAGGCGGCCAAAAAGTCGCAAGCGCAGGCTCAGGCACAGCCCCAGGAAAAGCCTGCCGAGACGAAAGCCGCTCCTATAGTGGCTGATACCGCCCCCAAGAAAAGCGATCTTGGCGACTGGTGGAACAAAAGTTCGCTCAGCTACGATCCTCGGCCCTCGGAATGGCTCAACCGTGGCGAGTTCAAGTACAGTTTCATGGGTTATACGGGTAATGCCAGCTCGCATGCCAATCTTATCTATGCCAGATGGGACGCGCGCAAGGATCGGTACACCAATTCTATTGCCTTCACCCTGGACAACAGCAACACGGACATCGACTCCATGGGCTACCACTACAAAAAAGACCAGAGGATGTTGGAAGACACGCTCAAGTACGACATTACCAAGGACTTTTACGCAGATGTTGGCTTCATCTGGGAAAAGAACAGCGCCCTGCTCGTCGACCGGCGTTACGCTATTTATGGCGGGTTTGGCTACAGGCTGCTTGCTTTGGATGACCACAAGGTAAGCGCACTGTTGGCTTATGGCTACCTCGATGAAAAATACTCTTCCGAGGTGCAGACCTGGCTGGGGATCATGAACAGGGACTTCGATACCATCTACTTCAACCAGACCTATGATTGGAATGTCACTAAATATATAAGCTTTAACGAGAGGCTAATGTGGATACGCTCGCTGAACAAGGTCGATCGCCTTCGGCTGGACTCTTCGGGCACGATGCTCGTTAATGAGGGCGCCCACAACCGGAATCTGATGACGCTCGACCTGGCCGTCAACGTTATGTTTACGGACAATATTTCGCTCTTCAGCGCCTATCAAGTCAAATACGACAACATCCCGTGGGCATGGTTGAAAAAAAGGGACACCATGCTATCTACCGGCCTGAAAATGGCGTTTCAATAAGAACTCACATACCGATAAAGGAGATCAGCAATGGGAAATTCCAAACCAGTCATCCATAGATATGAAGCCACTGTTTCGGACTTCTTCGTAAACGCATTTTTGGTGGAGACACAAAACGGGGTGGTGGCGATCGACGCCACGCTCGCCATCTCTTCGAGCAGGGCGCTCCGCTCGATGATCGACGACAAGATAAAAAAACCCTTGCTGGCAGTCCTGATGACGCACGGGCACCCGGATCATTTCACCGGCCTTGTCGAGCTTACCAAGGGGCTTGATGTGCCGATACTGGCCACACAGGGCGTTATCGACTTCGCCATGGCGGAGGACAAGGAAAAAGAGCCTATCGCAATCCAGATATTCGGGGACGAGTTCCCCAGAAAGAGGATGTTTCCCAACAAGGTGGTCAAAGGCGGAGAAACCCATACCTTCGACGGCGCAAGTTTCCTGCTTACCGACTACGGCCCCGGCGAGTCCGACGACGATACGGCATGGTCGCTTGAGATAGACGGCATCAAGCACGTTTTTCTGGGCGACATGATACACAACCACATGCACTGTTTTTTCAGGGACGGGCACGCGCTGGAGTGGCTAAAAAACCTCGACCGCCTCCTTGAGGAATACGACCATAATGCCGCGCTCTATACCAGCCACGGCAATCCCGGCGGCATAGAAATAGTTTACTGGCACAGGGCATACATCCAGGCCTTCATCGGGATACTCAAGTCCATGTTGAAAGGAAAGGAATCCTTGAACGAGGATGAGAAAAACGCGCTCGTCGGGAAAATGCAGTCTTTTCTGCCGAACGATAAAACGCTTTTCCTGCTCACCTACGAAATGGACAAGACGATTGCATTGCTCAGAAAAAACGGGGTGGTGTAATTCCTGTGACAGGAGAGCGGTTCTATATCAATGTTTTAATAGAAGAGGACAGTCATGAATAAGGCCATCCAGTCTCTCAAGGGTTTCCTGGCGGTTTTTTTGGTTCTTTCGCTTTGGGGGTGCAGCGGCGGCTCGGATGCGCCCGTTTATCACAGTAAAAGCGTCAATAACGTCATCTACAAGAACGGCGATGTCATGATTTACGACGCCGTCGGAACATACACCCATGCCGACGGCTCGAAGACGGTTATCACCGGCGGGCGCCTCAGCCTGGACGTGGTCGACGAAGGGTTGACGAATCCCCTGAATAACAACATCAAGGTCATGACGCTTATCGAGGCACAGAACTACAGCGCGGAAATGGTCGACCCGCAAGGCAAGGTGACCCCCATGAATGTAGTGAGCACGGTTTATCGCTATTACATACAGGATCCGGTGACGGGCACTATCAATTATCAAGGCGACGGCCTACCGGAGGGCGCGGACGCATCGGGCAACATAATTTATAACCGATACTGGTTCGATACGCCGAAGGACTACATACAGTACCAGATGCCGCTCAACATCGGCGATTCCCGGCATGTCGATTACCTTAAAAAAACTGCGGATGGCGCACTCAGCCACCATGGCATCATGGATTCCTTGGTTAAGGCCAAGGAGAACGTCACGGTGCCGTTCGGCACGTTCGAAGCCTACAAGATGAGTTTTATCGACACGAACCAGGATCCGGGTATGGCGGGCAGCCTCATTTCAGACAGGATGCAGCATATCTATCCCGACATCGGGATCGTCAAATTCGAATTCAATCCCACCGCGCCGGGGGACACGGGCACATTCAGCCTTTCGCTCTCGTACACCAACATACCAATCTAGAACAGACGCAAGATCACAAGAACATTTACCACGGAGATTATAGAGATGGGACAGACCAATTTTGAGTTTTCCGACACGGTTGCCGGATATGTGACCGATTTCAACTTTGATTCCAACGTGTTCGGCCTCCAGACATCCGATGGCCGGGATTTCAAAATCAGGCTGTCCTCTTCGACCTATGCGGAGCTGGTGCACAATCTGGGCGATTCCTATGTGGATTGCACCGGCCAGATGCGCGACATGCTTGCCCGTGGCAGATTCATTTATGCGTATGGCGTGTTCTATCCGGACGATGATGGCGCGCTGGAAGCCGAGCACCTGATTTTCGTCGGAAAAGGCGAGAACGAATTTGTCTTCGAGCAGCAAGACTGGTGGATCAAACAGATCCAGCAACTGGCCAATTTCTACCTCAAGGCGCAGTTCGGGGACGATGAAATCGACTGGTCAAACTATTGCACCATGCTGGACCTGTACGGGCACAAGATGGGCAGCACCCGGCAGGAAACCGACACCATTTCGCGCCTGATCTATGGCTTTGCTTCCGCCTATCTCCTGACGGGTGACGAGCGCTGCCTGGAGGCCGCCGAGAAAGGCTCGGATTATCTGCGCGAACACTTCCGCGCGGTGGATGCTTCCGAAAATATCTGCTACTGGTATCACGCCGTCGAATTCAGCCAGAATAAAAAGGCCGGGCGTAAAATTTTGGGTTCGAATATGCCGGAAATCGCCGGTATGCGCGGCGGACAGATGAAGACCGTGCGCGAACGCAAACTGTTCATGTCGGAATTTGGCGACGATTACGATGCCATTCCCGCCTACGAGCAGATTTACGCCCTCGCCGGCCCTACCCAGACTTACCGCATCACCGGTGACGTGCGCATCCGCAAGGATATCGACATGACGCTCAACCTGTTCGACCGCCATTACCGGGATCACGAGAAGGGCGGCTATTATTCCCATATCGACCCGATCACCTTCAGCGGGCGCAGCGAATCTCTGGGGCGCAACCGCGCGCGCAAAAACTGGAACTCGGTGGGCGATCACGCCCCGGCTTACCTGATCAACCTGTTGCTGGCCACGGGAGAAAAAGCGCATCTGGACATGCTGGTGGACACCGCAGACACCATCACGCAACGTTTCCAGGATTATGACCACAGCGCCTTCGTGCAGGAAAAATTTCACGAAGACTGGAGCTTCGACCAGCAGTGGGGTTGGCAGCAGAATCGCGGCGTGGTGGGACACAACCTCAAAATCGCCTGGAACCTGACACGGATTTACCACGTCAACCCCGATCAGCGTTACGTCGATTTCGCCAAAAAAATCGCCGAGTTGATGCCCAAGCATGGTGGCGACCCGCAACGCGGCGGCTGGTACGACGTGGTGGATCGCGAACTCAAAGAAGGGCAGACCACGCACCGCTTCGCTTTCCATGACCGCAAGGCGTGGTGGCAACAGGAACAGGGCATACTCGCGTATATGATCATGGCCGGCTCGCTGAAAGCGCCGGAGTATCTGAAATATGCGCGCGAATCCGCCGCATTCTATAACGCCTTCTTTCTCGATCATGAGGCCGGTGGCGTGTACTTCAACGTGTTCAACAACGGCATGCCTTACCTGCTCGGCACGGAACGCGACAAGGGCAGCCATTCCATGAGCGGCTACCATTCGTTCGAGCTGTGCTATCTGGCCTCGGTGTACACCAACCTGATGATCGCCAAGCAGCCCATGGATTTCCATTTCAAGCCCAAGCCAGGCGGCTTCAAGGACAACATCCTGCGGGTTTCTCCCGACATCCTGCCCAAAGGCTCGATCAAGATCGAGTCTGTGACCGTCAATGGCGAGGATTACACCGATTTCGACGCCGAAGGCCTGACGGTAAAAATTCCCTCGTCGCAGGAGGCGGTCAAAATCAAGGTGCGCATCGTCCCGACACAGGGGCTGGATCACTTCAACTCTACCGTTGCTTTCAAGGACAAAACCGCCACCGTTACCCTGACGGGAGAGCTGGATGCGAGAGCCCTCTCTTTCTTCCGGGCCAATCTGGATAAGGTCATTGCCGCCAACCCGGAAAAGCTGGTGATCGACGTCAAGGGCTTGCAGAGCATGACCTCATCTGCGGCAAGAGCGCTGATTTTCGCCAAACAAAAACTGGCTATCGACGACGACGTGGTCATCGTCGGTGCAAATGATGCGATCAAGACACTGTTAAATCAGGATGAGTTCAGCGAAAGCGTGGAATTTACGGGTAAGTAATGAAGACGTGAATAACTCGGTAAATAATGGACGGAACCTGCGCGTTTCACCCCTTTCGAAATGCTTTTTACTTGGAGAAAATCATGGGATCACAATTAACTGAATCGGAAGTCAAGGAACTGGCCGCTGTCTGGTACAAGAAACTTGATGTCCACGCACCCATGATCGAATTTCTCCCGTTGCTGGCAGAAGAAAACGTGGAAATGAAATTTCCCGAAGCGACCCTGCACGGCTTGGCAGATTTCGAAGGGTGGTACCAGCGTGTCATCCGCATATTCTTCGACGAGGTGCATCGCCTCAAGGAAGTCACCGTCAAAATCAATGGCGACACCGCGGATGTCCACGTCGTCGTGGAATGGCAGGCCAGCGTCTGGAACCCTCCCGCAGCCAACAGCGCAAGGATCAAGCTGGATGCCGATCAAACCTGGGTTGTAAAAAAGTCACCCCAAACCGGCAAAGCGGTCATTTCCGCCTATATCGTGAATTCACTGAATTATCATGAAGGTTCTGCCAAGCTGTGACCGCAGGCACATTGGGGAATACAGTAATTCCTTCCCCTTTCGGCCTCCCCTTGCCATAGGGGAAGCTTTTAAGCCTCCCCTGACAAGGGGAGGTTTGGAGGGGTTGGTTTGCGCAGATTCAAGCGTTACCTGGCACTAGAGCAGCATCGCTTAACCGGCCACAAAAACGAGGATTTTACCCATGACAACGACCCGTTTCTCCCATGTCGGTCTGACGTGCAAAGACCCGATCGCCATCGAAAAATTTTATACCCGATATTTTGGCTTCAAGCGGACGAGAGTCTATGCGCCCGGCCCGGACCAAGTGGTCATCATCACTTCCGGGAATCTGTCCTTCGAGCTTTTCAAGGCAAGCGAGACATCTCACCTGCCTTTACCCGAAAAAAGCGGCTACGAATTTCCCGGCTGGCGCCATATCTGTTTTGCAGTAGACGACCTTGATGCCAAGTTGAAGGAACTGGGAGAGGATGCTAGGCCTACCCTCGGCCCAGCCGACATGGGACAGTTTATTCCCGGCATGAAGGTATGCTGGCTGGCCGACCCGGAAGGTAACATTTTCGAGCTCAATCAGGGATATGTCGATGAAGCGAATCCCCCGCAACTCGAAAGCTGAATTCGGGCAGCACGGCTAAAGAACATGCACTTGTAAAGATTTGCACGGCTTATGGAACGTCAAATCATCGCAAGGGAAATCGCGCGTTATTTTTACCTTCATTTGCAGGAGGAGCTGAAAAAATCGTCGCAATATATCGACGCGATCCAGTTCGACGGAAAAACACCCCGGCAGATCAGCGAAGAATTGATCCGCCGCCTGCTTGAAGCGTTTCCGGACATCAAGGAAGCTGAACCGGCGCCCTTCAATTTCATCAAAAAATGGAACCAGCTCAATCAGGTAGGCGTCAGGTACAAGTCCTTTTCCTTCGAGGCCTACAACATCATATTTCTGGAAAGAATATTGCGGCTCAAGCATTGGGACCATCCCGATTCGCGCCAGAAATGCCACGACAGAATTTTCGAAATCTACGACAAATACGATTACCGCGCCCAGGAATGGTCACCCGCAACTTTTTTGAAATTTGAAAACAATATGCGCGAGGTGCTGCGCGAAATTGTCTATTCCATCGAGGGTATTGATTCCGAAAAAGGTTGGAAAATACTATTCGCCGAGAGCAACGAGTACCAGCTTGCCGTCAGCGAATTTTTCGAGAAATTACTCCATGACGCCTACGACGAATCGGAAAAATTGCTGGAAAATATTTTGCCGGTAAACGTCGCGCAGCAACTGAAAAAAACCGGCAAAGCCGATCCGGTGTACATCGAATCGGCAACCGTATTATTTGCGGATTTTGTCGGGTTCACCCGAATCTCCTCGACCATGTCCCCAAAGGATTTAATCGGGCAACTGGATTACAGATTCTCGCTGTTCGACCAGATTATCGACAAATACGGATTGGAAAAAATCAAAACAATCGGCGATGCCTATATGTGTGCCGGCGGCGTAACCTGCCCGCAACCCGACCATGCCATCATGGCTACTCGCGCCGCGCTGGAAATGCGCGATGCCATCAGAAATACTGCAATCGACCAAAATCGGGCCGCAGGCGCGGTGTGGAATGAACGTATCGGGCTGCATACCGGGCCACTGGTGGCCGGGGTGATCGGGAAGAAAAAATTCAGCTTCGATGTCTGGGGCGATACCGTCAATACCGCCAGCAGAATGGAATCGGCCAGCGATCCGGGACGGGTGAATATTTCCCGCGCCCTCTATGATCTGGTCAAGGAACACTTCGAATGTGAGCCACGCGGCAAACTGGAGGTGAAAGGAAAGGGTCTGGTGGAAATGTATTTTGTGAATAGCCTGAAAACCGGCTGACACCGTTGCGCTTTGATGCACTTGGTAGATTACATTTCGTTAACGATGGGAGCTTACGGCACGACAGCATGTAGGGCGGATGAGCGCAGCGTTATCCGCCGTATGCTGATTTTCCGCACAATGTCCATTCGGCGGATAACGGCCTGCGGCCTCATCCGCCCTACGACCCTTACGATCAACAATTGAATAACCGGGTGCCATTACACTCTGGGATAATTTTGGTTGAGTTATTCCAGGAGCACCTAAACAATGGAAGGCAGAATGAAAATAGGCATCACCGGAGCAGGCGGAAATTTAGGGACGACCCTTGTTAATGGCTTGCAGGATAAATATAGCCTGAAGCTGTTTGACTTGAAGCAAATTGATCCGCGTACGCCCATTCATTCAAAAACAGTCGATTTTATTCGGCTGGATTTTGCCGAGCCCGATCAATTGGCAGGTGTTTTTGCCGGGCTGGACGCCATTGTTCATCTTGCCGGCAACCCCGATCCTTCCGCGCCCAAGTCGGATACGATACGCAACAACTTTGTCGCCACCAGTTTTGTGTTCGAGGAAGCAAGGGCGGCGGGCGTTCAGAAAATTGTATTCGCCAGTTCGAATTTTTATCATCAAAAAGATATTGCGAGCGCGCTGCGGGGCGAAGCGAAGGCGCGCATAACCCTTGATGCCTCCGCAACCCCCGATTGTCCCTATGCCGAATCAAAAGTATTCGGGGAGAATCTGGGATTTCATTACGCCAATCTGGGCATTTCTTTCGTTGCGCTACGCATCGGGTGGAGCGTACCGGTAGATACGCCGGTTCCTTACGATAGCGCCTATATGCGCGCCATGTTTTGCAGCAAACGGGATTTGGTGCAAGCATTCGACAAGGCGCTGGGATCGAAAGAAAAATTTCTTACGGCGTTTGCGATTAGCGATAATTCGGGTGGCGTGTTCGACCTGACGGAAACGAAAAGAAAGCTGGACTTTCACCCGCAGGATAATTCCGCCAATTACTATTAACGTACGCTATAACCCAAGGAGTATGTATGCCATTTTCCGCTTGGCTGTTGACCCTGCCGCAATGGCTTTCCGCTTTGCTGGTGGTCGGTTTTTTTGTAATGTTCGGCGTTGGCATGGTGCTTGTTGTGCGGCGGCTGATTGACCACACCGTACTGCAACTCCACAACGATATTTCCGGCTTCGTATTTGCCAACCTCGGGGTTATTTACGGGGTGATGCTCGCCTTTGTCGTGATAGATGTATGGGAGGATTATCGCGACGCCGAAACCATCACCGAACAGGAATCCACGGAAGCGTTCGCGCTTTACCGCGACCTGAATCTTTACCCGAACCAGGCAGAGGCCGACAAGGCGCTTGCCGCGCTTCGCGCCTTCTCCCTTTCCGTTGTGCGCGACGAGTTTCCGGCCATCAAGAACATGAGTTGGGATTCCCGATTCCAGCCGCGTTTATCCACCCATGAAGCCTCCAGCGAACTGTGGTTGGCCATAAGGCAGATTGTTCCACGCAACCTGCACGAACAATCGCTCTACGGCGAGATACTGAAAGACGTGAACAACATGGCACAGTTTCGCGTGAAACGTCGAGTGATAGCACAGAATGATTTGCCTGGAGTGTTATGGGCCGTGGTCATTCTTGGAGGACTGGTCACCGTGGGTTTTACCGCGCTGTTTGGACATGAGAGCTTGCGCGGCCATATTGTGCTCGCCGGCCTTCTTTCTTTTGTGGTGGGCGGTGTGATCTATGTTGTCGTAAGTCTCAACTACCCTTTCATGGGAGAAATCTGCATCCGCCCTGATGGATACGAATACCTGATCGAGGAAGCGGGATGGGGTGGAAGTTAGCGCTTAGGCATATACCCAGATAATCGTTAGAGCGACCCTCATCCGTAGGAGCGGCTTCAGCCGCGATCATGACTTGGGTTGGTGTAAATTTCGCGGCTAAAGCCGCTCCTACAAAAGACATACCACGGTTGGAACCGCCAAAATTTTTTGATGGACTTTTCAGGATATATGCATAAGCTGAGCCGCAGCGACTACCGGACGCTGGTGCTGGCCGCGCTGGGCGGCGCGCTGGAGTTTTACGATTTCATCATCTTCGTGTTTTTCGCGGTGGTTATCGGGCAGTTGTTCTTTCCGCCCGACATGCCGGACTGGCTGCGCCAGTTGCAGACCTTTGGCATTTTCGCGGCGGGCTATCTGGCGCGCCCGCTGGGCGGCATCGTGATGGCGCACTTCGGCGACCTGCTGGGGCGCAAGCGCATGTTCATGCTGAGCATTTTCCTGATGTCCGTGCCGACGCTGGCGATCGGCCTGCTGCCGACATACGCCGTCATCGGCATATGGGCGCCGCTGCTGCTGCTCGCCCTGCGCATTTTGCAGGGTGCGGCAATAGGCGGCGAAATTCCGGGCGCCTGGGTGTTCGTCTCCGAGCATGTGCCGCCGCGCCATGTCGGCTTTGCCTGCGGCACGCTGACAGCCGGGCTGACCGGCGGCATCCTGCTCGGCTCGCTGGTGGCGACCGCAATCAACAAGCTGTATGCGCCCGCCGAATTGCTCTCGGAAGGCTGGCGCGTGCCGTTCATCATCGGCGGGGCGTTCGGCCTGCTGTCGGTGTGGCTGCGCCAGTATTTGCACGAGACGCCGGTATTCAGGGAAATGCAGGAACGCCAGGCGCTGGCGGACGAATTGCCGCTGAAAACGGTGTTGCGCGAGCATCGCCCCGCCGTGATCCTGACCATGCTGATGACCTGGCTGCTGTCAGCAGCGGTGGTGGTGATGATCCTGATGACCCCGACGCTGGTGCAGAAACTCTACGGCATTTCCGCCGCCGTTGCCTTGCAGGCGAACAGTATCGCGACGCTGGCCCTGAGCGTCGGCTGCGTGGTGTTCGGCGCGCTGGCCGACCGCTTCGGCGCAGGGCGCGTGCTGATGGCCGGCTGCGCGATGCTGGGCGTTACCTCGGGGCTGTTTTACCAGCAAGTGCCCGTTAACCCGCAAAACATCAATGGCATGTACGCCCTGTGCGGCTTTTTTGTCGGCGTGATCGGCATCGTTCCAAGCGTTGCCGTCAAGGCTTTCCCGCCGGAGGTGCGTTTTTCCGGCTTGTCGTTCTCCTACAACGTGGCCTATGCGGTGTTCGGCGGGCTGACCCCGGTGGTGGTGAGCATGATGCTGCCGCTCGATCCGCTGGCTCCGGCGCATTATGTCGAGGCGCTGAGCGCGCTGGGCGTGATGATCGGTGTGTATTTGTGGCGGCGCGGGCAGGCGGAGAAGCGCTGAATAAAGCGAAACGCGCGGGAAGCGTGATTTGATGCCTGGGCCTTGCGTGTACTTGCGGCATGGCCGGTTCCGGTTCGGCCCAATCCAAGCCATCGGGAAAGACAACCTTGTAGAACGCGCAATCGCGGCTAAAGCCGCTCCCACAAAAAACGCACTGCCACAAAAAAACCTGCAACAAAAACCTTGACACCGGAAAGGGTTTAATGAGATAAATCGCCCCGATAAAAAAACAACACAAATATAGTCATGGAGCGTAGCATCATTTTGCCAAGCCAAGCCAAGCCAAGCCAAGCCAAGCCAAGCCAAGCCAAGCCAAGCCAAGCCAAGCCAAGCCAAGCCAAGCCGGTAAACCCTGCCTGTTCCGCGTCCGGGCGATGAAGCCCGTGGCGCGCGCCGTATCGCGTATTACCTCCCGCAGCGCCCGTTACACCACCGAACCGCACCCGGTAGGAGCGGCCTTGGCCGCGATAAAACCCATCGGGGGCAAGCCCCCTCCTACAGGTTTACTGCCCCCGGTAGGAGCGGCTTCAGCCGCGATACCATCGTCGAGCGGGGCTAATGCACCCATCGGGGCTAAAGCCCCTCCTACGACACCGCATCCTGTTGCTCGCACCGGCGACAAAGCCCCTCCTACGACACCGCATCCTGTTGCATCCATCGAGGCTAACCCTCCCGCAAAACCATCCCTCGTAGGCGCGGGTTTACCCGCGATAGCGCCCATCATCGTGGCTAACACGTCTATCGGGGGTAAACCCCCTCCTACAATCCCGCATCACATCTTTCTCGAGAACCACGGAGCCACAACTATGACCCGCATCCTGCGCATCCTGCTACCCGCCTTGCTGTTCGCCGCCGTCTCTGCCCACGCCGCCGGCCTCCCCGACACAGGCCAGGACACCTGCTACAACGACACCGTTGCCGACGGCGTGGCCGCATCCGATCTGGACAGCATCGCCCGCGACGCGGGCACCCACCCGCGCCAGGACTGCCGCTACGGGCGCGACGCGGCTGCGGCTGCCGGCGCGCTGACCAAGACCGGCGCGGGCGCCAAGGGCTTCGACTACAGCAAGATCGCCAACGACGGCAGCACGCTCGCCGCCGGAGCCGCGCTCGGAAGCGGTGCCACCGACTGGGCCTGCACCAAGGACAACATCACCGGCCTGACCTGGGAAGTCAAGGTCGACGACAACGGGCTGCGCGACAAGGATCATACCTACACCTGGTACAACAGCGATGCCGCCAGCAACGGCGGCAATGCCGGCAGCACCGGCGCCAACACCTGCAACGCCACGCTACCCGGCAACCTGTGCAACACCCAAGCGTTCTTCACGGCGGTCAACGCCGCCGCGCTCTGCACCTACACCGACTGGCGCATGCCGACGCAACGCGAACTCCTCACTCTGGTTCATGCCGGTGTATCGAATCCCAGCATCGATCCGACCTATTTTCCCAACACGCGAGCGTCGTACTTCTGGTCTGGTTCGTCGTATGTCCCGAATCCAACGGGCGCGTGGTACGTCGATTTCGGCAATGGCGGTACCGACGCCGGCAATAAGACGCTCGACGGCTACGTGCGCTTGGTTCGAGGCGGACAGTTTTAGGCTCTTTTGATCTTTTGACGACATGGCGCGCTACGACCACCTTCCTATCTGGAAAGACGCGGTCAGTCTGGCTGCGCTGCTGGAAGAAGCGGTGCGGCGTTTTCCGCGCTACCACAAATACGCGCTCGGCGCCGATTTGCGCCGTCAGGCCTATGCCGTGTGCCGTGGCGTGGTGGTGGCCAACGGCGAGCGGGAAGGGCGGGCGCGGGCGGTCGAGCGCTTGGCGGTAACGGTTGAGGGTCTCAAGTTGCTGGTGCAAATGGGCAAGGAAGTGAAAGCCTTTGCCAGTTTCAAGGAATTTGAGAGGGCGGCGGAATTGGCAGTCGCGCTCTCGAAACAGAGCGGGGGGTGGCGTCGATCGCTCACCGGGGACGAGGCTGACGCCTCCCCCCGGCGACGGCCTGAAGGTACGCCCCGAGGGGCAGTGCCGTGAGCCGAAATCACTGTGCGCCCCCACCGCCCAACCCGATGGCTTGGCAGCCGGCCGCCGGGTTGGGCAGAAGTGTACACGCCGTCCTACCGCATGGATGGGCGGCGGGTGGGGTGGGCTGCCATGAGGATGGAGTTTTTGTAGGAGGGGCTTTAGCCCCGATAAACGTCGGCGATGCGCCAATCGCGGGTAAACCCGCTCCTACAGGGGATGGTTTTGTAGGAGGGGCTTCAGCCCCGAAAAACATTGGCATCGCTACGGGGGGATGTTTTCGTAGGAGGGGCTTCAGCCCCGATAACCGTTGGCATCGCTCCTGCACATCTTCTCAAATCACCCGGCAAGCGTGGGGGCCGATGCGTCGAACTTCTGGTCTGGTTCGTCGTATGTCCCGAATCCAACGAACGCGTGGAACGTCAATTTCAACAATGGCAATACCAACGCCAACAATAAGACGAACGACAACTACGTGCGCTTGGTTCGAGGCGGATAGTGGTACTGGCGGGCCGGTTCGCTTGCGCGACCTGTATGCGGCTTACATCGCATGCCGGCGCGGCAAGCGCCAGGCTCGCAACACGATGGCGTATGAAGCAAGCTGTCTCGATCGCCTGATCGAGACGCGCGACGCCTTGAACGATCGGACATGGCGCCCCTCCCGCACCCTCGCTTTCGTCGTCGATCAACCCAAGGCAAGGGAAATTCACGCCGCCGACTTCGGCGACCGTGTAGTCCATCACTGGCTGGTGCCGCGCCTTGAAGCATGGTTCGAGCCGGTGTTCATCCATGACAGCTATTCGAACCGCAAGGGCAAAGGCACCCATGCGGCGGTTGACCGGCTGCAAGGCTTCGTGCGCCAAGCCACGCGCAACGGCAAGGTCAAGGCGCACTACCTGCAACTGGACATCGCCAACTTTTTCAACAGCATTGACCGTGAGATTCTTTACGGATGGATTCGCCACCGGGCGGAGAGGGTGTGGAAGGCGGAGAAATTGATCGCGGGTAAACCCGCTCCTACGGGGGGCGGCGATGGTGTTGCGGTCAGCGATGGTTTTGTAGGAGGGGCTTCAGCCCCGATAGATGCACCAATCGCGGGTAAACCTGCTCCTACGGGGGGCGGCGATGGTGTTGCGGGCGGCAATGGTTTTGTAGGAGGGGGTTTACCCCCGATAGGCGCTACGACAATCATCGCGGGTAAACCCGCTCCTACGGGAGGTGTGGTAAGTGTAGGAGGGGGTTTGCCCCCGATTTTCGCTTCACCACCGTTCCCGCCAATTTCACAACCAAACCGCATCCCAATGGGAATACTCCCGGACGGAACCGGCCAAGCCGGCACGCACGGGGTTGGCGACGATATAGCGCGCGATATGCTGCAAATTTTCCCCATCGCGCAGGGCATGGTCATGGAAGCCCGCCTGCCAGACTGTGATACCGGGTGTGCAGCGGCTCCGGTTGACAGCGCCGCCGCTCAAGGATTTGTAGCGTCCGAGCAGGTCGGGGAGCGTGGCGTCAGTCAATTGCAGCAACCAATGCAAGTGGTCGGGCATCAGCACGAAGGCGAGTGTGCAGCACAGTCCCGCTTCGTCGCAAGCGCGCAATTCCCGTATAGCCAATCTGGCCAGGTGGAAATCGGCGAACAGGGGCAAACGGTTTTGTGTCACCGTGGTGACAACATAGCCGCGCCCGATTTCCGAGACGCGGCCAACGCGCAGGTTGCCGCCATGGGGATGTGTTGTCATGGCGGCAATCATGCCAGAGATACAGAAATTGTAGGAGGGGGTTCACCCCCGATTCGCCCCGAACAAACCATCGCGGGTAAACCCGCTCCTACAGGGGATGGTTTTGTAGGAGGGGCTTCAGCCCCGATAGGCGCGTCAATCGCGGGTGAACCCGCTCCCACAGGGGATGGTTTTGTAGGAGGGGCTTTAGCCCCGATAAACGCTAGGCAAATCGAGCGCCACGCCGAAATCAACTTTTGCCTGTGGCTTTGCCGCACGCTCCTCGATCACGATGCCGGCGCCCATGCCGTCGAGCGCGGGCCGGCCCGGTCATTCGCCACAATGCCCGCCTGCAAGCGTTTGAAGAATGCCCCCTCCGGCGTCGGTTTGCCCATCGGCAACCTGACCAGCCAGTTTTTTGCCAATGTCTATCTCGACCGGCTCGACCAGTTCGTCAAGCACAATCTCAAGTGTCGGCACTACCTGCGTTATGTCGATGATTTTGTCCTGGTACACGAAGACCCTGCCCAACTGCTCGCCTGGCGTGACGCCATCGAGACTTTTCTTGCCGAAAGCCTTGCCTTGCGATTCAAGGAATTGAGTGAACCGATGCCTGTCGGAAGCGGCATCGATTTCCTCGGTTATGTGGTGCGCCGCACCTATCGATTGCCGCGACGTCGTGTGCTGCGCCAGGCACAGGCCAGGCTGGCGGGTTTCGCCGCCGAAGTGGTGCGCCCTGTGGTTGCCGATGGCATCGCGGGTAAACCCGCTCCTACAAGGGATGGTTTTGTAGGAGGGGCTTCAGCCCCGATAGGCATGTCAATCGCGGGTAAACACGCTCCTACAAGGGGTGATGGCGATGGTTTCGTAGGGGGGACATCAGCCCCGATCAGCGGCTGGGTGATCCGCTGGACGCCGGATGTCCGCGAACGGCTGCGCGCAAGCTGGGCCAGCACGCTCGGCCATTTGTCCCAGGCAGCGAGCCGTCGCCAGGCGCTGGCGCTGTGGCAACGCCACTCTTGGGCGCGCAGCGCATTTGCCTACGCTGCTGGCCGTTTTCGTTTGATCAACCGCTTCGAGCCGATCTCGGTGGCTTCCTATACCGGACAAAAACGCTGGTTTGCGCGGCGCTTTCCAGATTGTGCCGTGCTGGTGCAAAAGGGATGGGAATATGAGCTGGTTGGTGCCTCTGGGCATATCGCGGGTAAACCCGCTCCTACGGGAGGATTTTGTGTAGGAGGGGCTTCAGCCCCGATGTGTTCGGATCGAATCGCGGCTAAACCCGCTCCCACAATCCCCGCCTCCCATCTGCCGCGCATTGTTGCAGCCCTGCGCCGGGCGGGGCGGGCATACGTCATTGTGCGCGAGGAGGGTTACCTCAAACGCGGCCTCAAGCGCCGCGTCCTGTCTGAGGTCGGATGGCCGGCGACTGGGCAAGTCGCGGGCAAACCAGCCCCCGCAAAGGAAGGTGTTGTAGGAGGGGCTTCAGCCCCGATGGATGCATCAATCGCGGGTAAACCCGCTCCTACAAAAATGTCCCATATTTCACGCTAACCAAATGTTTCGATTTTTCAAGCCGTACCATTATCAGGAGTCCGACATGCCCCGTAACCTATTCGCCTTCGCCACTCTGCTCGCTCTGCTGGTCGCTGCCTTTGAAGCCGGTGCCGCCTGCACCGCCGCCAACCCCAACGCCAGCGTGGCCGAGTCCACGCCGACCAGCGCCTTCACCGACCACGGCGACGGCACGGTCACGCATAACCTGACCGGCCTGACGTGGAAGCAATGCGCCGAGGGGTTGAGCGGGGCGGGCTGCGCTACCGGTGCCGCCACGGCCATGGCATGGAGCGCCGCCCTGGCCACCGCGAAAAACGCGAACTTCGCCGGCCACAGCGACTGGCGCCTGCCGAACAAAAAGGAACTCGAATCCATCGTCGAGTCTTGCGGCTACAACCCGGCTATCAACCAGACCCTGTTCCCAGCCACGCCTGCGTCGGTCTTCTGGTCTGGTTCGTCGTATGTCCCGGTTCCGACGTACGCGTGGTACGTCTATTTCGGCGATGGCGATACCCACGCCGACGATAAGGCGGTCGGCGTCTACGTGCGCTTGGTTCGAGGCGGACAGTCCTTTGACTCTTTTGATGCGCAAGGCGATTACACCCCAGACGCTTTCAGCTTCACCGCGCAGACCGGCGTGGCGCTCACCACGGTCGTGACCTCCAACCCCATCACCGTGGCGGGGATCAACACCGTCTCGCCCATTTCCATCGTCGGCGGAACCTACTCGGTCAACGGCGGCACCTACACCGCCGTGGCGGGCACGGTGAACAACGGCGACACCGTGACGCTGAAGCAGACTTCGTCGGGCAGTTACGGCACGCTCACCACCGCGACACTGACCATCGGCGGCGTTGCCGGGGCGTTCGACGTGACCACGCTGGCGCAGGACACGACACCGACAGCATTTACCTTCACCGCGCAAACCGGCGCGGCGCTCACCACCGTGGCGACCTCCAACACCATCACTGTGGCGGGCATCAACAGCGCCGCGAACATCAGCATTGTGGGGGGCACCTACTCGATCAACAGCGGGGCTTACACCGCCGTGGCCGGGACGGTGAACAACGGCGACACCGTGACCGTGCAGCAAACCACCTCGGGCAGCTACAGCACGCTTACCACCGCGACCCTCACCATCGGCGGCGTTGATGGCGCGTTCGACGTTACGACCGCCGCTGCCGCCGTGGTCAACGGCGTCTGCGGTTCCGCCAACGGCATTGCCACCGCCTTCGTTCCCAGCGCCAACCTGTGCGCTGCCGGTACCGCCAGCGCCGTGACTGCCGGTTCACCCTGGACATGGTCGTGCAACGGCTCAGGCGGCGGGGCGAATGCGAATTGCTCCGCGCCGAATCAGGCCACAAGCGGTGGAGGCAGCGGCCGCGCCGTCGTTTCCGGCGGCACCTGGGCTGTCGATACGGCACAATCGGCCGGTTTCATCCCCACAACGGGTCACGCCAAATCGCCTCCCAGCTTGCCAACGGGCGTCAGCTACCCGTATGGGTTGTTCGACTTTGTTCTGACTGCGGGCGCGGCAGGCTCAACCGCCACTATCACCATCACCTACCCGGCAGCGTTGCCCGCCGGTGCGGTGTACTGGAAATACGGCCCCAGCCCGGACGGCTACAACTGCTCGGGCGGCGCGTGCGCGGCGCCACACTGGTACCAGATGCCGCCAGGGCAGGCGGTGTTTGCCGGGAATACCGTCACCTTGTCTATCGTCGACGGCGGCGTGGGCGACGACGACCTGGCAGCCAACGGCGTGATTGTCGATCAGGGCGGGCCGGGCGTGGGCGTGGGCGCGGCATCCGTCCCGACGTTGTCCGAGTGGGGCATGATCCTGCTGGCCGGGTTGATGGGGTTGTTCGGCATGGCTGCGATGCGGCGGCGCACACCGCTGTAGGAGCGGCCTTGGCCGCGAAAAAATCGCGGGTAAACCCGCTCCTACGGGGGTAGTATCCATGGCGGGTGCGGGCTTGCCCGCGAAACATTGCGGCTAACGGGCATTTTTTTCACCCGAATTGAACGACATGAACCTGCGGTCGTTAAGGAGGCGCTGATTTATTCGTCATCCCCGCGAAGGCGGGGATCCAGTGCCTTTACTTAACTGGGTTCCCGCCTTCGCGGGAACGACGAAACCGAATAAATCAGCGCGTCCTTAACTCCCTCTCCCGCTTGCGGGCGAGGGGAGCGAAGCGGCGACCTGCTTGAGGTGAATGGGGAGGGAATGAGGGCGAGGGAAATAATGCGATGCGGAAATTTTGTCATGCATTTTGTGAAGCTCAATAGTTACGGTCTGGAAAAACCTCTACCTCAAGTTTAGCGCCCGCAACCGCGCTGCCCCGATGGCTCTGTGGCTGGGCAACGGCAGGTAGCCGCCCCATCCGGTATCTGGCTCGTCCGGCTTAGGCTTTTTGCTACGGGGAAGGAAGCTGTGAATTACACCGGTGAATGTGCCTTGAGCCACTCGCGCACGGCATCGTTCACGCGCGTCTGCCAGCCGCGCCCGGATGCTTTCAGCTCGGCGAGAACATCCGCATCGAAGCGGATAGTGGTTGGAATTTTGGTTGGAGCTTTTTGCGCGCCACGCCGACGAACAGCGAGCTTTTCGCGCAGCTCGGGCAAGGAATGGCCGACTACGGCATTTTTCCGGCGCGCCGCTTCCTCACGGGTGAGGGGGCGATCCTCGCCGGGCGCGTCGGCAATCAGTTTTTCCCACGCTTCCGGGCTATTTGGAAAGTTTTTTGGCGAAGTAGCGGATTTCATGTTTTTCAGCCTTGCGCAAGCTAATGACGTGCAGATCATTGCCGCGCTCCGTGTAAGTCAAATGCACAACGACACCATTGAGAAAACCGAGCAAATTGATGCGCAATTCGCCGTAGGCTTTCCGGTCATCGTCCCACGCGACTACCGGGCTATCAAAAACCGCATCGCACCCCACAAAATCCAGACCGTGCTCGCGGATGTTGCGCTGCCGTTTGTTTTTATCCCAAGTAATCATGCCAGATTGTATTAACAGTCGCTTAATACGTCAAACAAATTGTTAATACACTACCACAAAAACTCCTTGGGATGCGAGGGTGAAGGACGATCCGGGTTTGAGGCTATAATGCGGCCCCCGGAATGAACGCAGGCGGCATTTTGCTGCCATAAACATGGTAGACGGCGGACTGCCGTTCCGCTCGCGCAAGCAAATGAACAGGATTGACACACAGGATCGCCCCCACATGAACGCGGCAAGATTTAACCCAGATAATCCGTTAGAGCGACCCCCATCTGTAGGAGCGGCTTCAGCCGCGATCATGACCCGGCTTGGTATAAGTTTCGCGGCTAAAGCCGCTCCTACAAAAGACATGCCACGGTTGGAAGCGCAAAAATTTTTTAATGGATTTTTCGGATTTATCAGGGTTTGTGCCCTTGTTCCTTTTCTCGCGGTCCTTAATGCAGGATGCGGCGGGGACGGCGGGAATGCGCTGAAATCCGGCGCGTCTACCGAAGGTCTGTCGATAGGCCGCATGAAAGTGGCCATCATGCCGGAATACGACGATCCCGGCGTGCTGGCTATTTATGACGGCAAATTCGAGGAGGTTGCGAGCTATCCCATCAAGACCAGTTTTCTCATCCCCAAGGGTTCGGTCATCAGCGATGCTTGCAGCCTTTCGCACGAGGGGCAGCATTTCTGCCAGCTTTACCGCACGGTCAACCGCGGGGCGCACGACGAAGTGAGCCTGCTGCTGCCCTACCCGAATTTTTATCTCAGCTTCCACACGCCCCGGCTCGATATCGAAAAGGAAAAAAAGGAATTGATCTATGCGATCAAGGCCAACCATCCCATCAAGACTGTGGAGATCGATATTCAGCAACCTTTGCGCAGCACCGCATTCAGCGTGACGCCGCCGGGCGGTGCCAGCCTTTCGGAAAAAAGTGATGCCATCAGTGTCATCAAGGGCTTCAACCATTTCGCCTACAAGCTGGAGGGGGTAGCCAAGGGGCAGGAAAGCGCCTTCGGGATTACCTATCTCAAGAGCGACCCCAACCCCTCGGTCGATATCAAGTACACCTCGATGAGAACCCCGCAGACGCAGAGCGCGCCTTACGAGGCCCAGAGAAACGTCAAAACGATCATCTATATAGTGTTCGGAACGGGTGTCCTGTTTATTGCGGCGGTGGGCTTCTGGTTCTTCCGCTCGCGCAACAAAAAACGGGGCAGGACGGCATGAGGATGCGGCTTGCCTTGCGCGAGGCATTTCTGTCTTTGATGGTGGTATGTGCAGCCGTCCCATCCGGCGCCCTTGCGCTGACCGTCAACGAAGTGGTCAAGGATCTCGCCTGCCCTTGCGAGTGCCCGCTCGTTCTGGAAGACTGCAACATGACCTGCGGTCTGGAATGGAAGAATGAAGTCGGCGAAATGATCAACAAGGGCATGACCAAGCAGCAGATCATGGATTACTTTATCGGCAAGTACGGCGACGAAGCTCGCATCACCGCCGCCCAGAGGATTCAGGGGAAGGTCTACCAATACACGCGAAGCTTCGACACCGTCGATTGGGTGCTGTTGTGGGCCGGATTGGCGGTATGGGTACTGCTGATGTTCCTCGGCGTCTATGTGGGCGTGAAAAAACTCTTCTTCGACAAATCGCAGGATGCCTGAAAGAGGAAGGTCATTCCATGAGCCATATCGAGACACCGCCGGGTCACCGCTTTCCCTGGTACGCGCGCCTGCTGTTTGCCAACCAGCGGCGGCGCTATGGCCGCGAGCTGGAGCCTGCCAAGCTGTGGGCGCGCTCCCCCAGGGTTTTCGTCGGGCTGTCGCTGCTTTACGGCGCGCTGGATCGCAAGTCCTCGCCCATCGAACCCGCGTTGCGCACGCTCGTCACGGTGCTGGTATCGCAGATCAACTGGTGCGCGTTTTGCGTGGACATCAACTCCGCCACTGGCCTGAAGCGCGGCCTGACCGAGGCCCAGCTGTTAGCCTTGCGCGATTTCGAGGCCTCGCCGCTGTTCGACGAGCGCATCAAGTCGGCGCTGGCCTACGCCGTTGCGGTCACGGTCACGGGGAACAGGGTGGATGACAAGCTGATGGTGTGCCTCAAGGAGCACTTTGACGACGATGCCATCATTGAACTTACCGCGCTGATCGCGTTCCAAAATCTGTCCAGCAAGTTTAATGCGGCACTGGACGTTGCGGCCCAGGGGTTTTGCAGCATTGCGCCACCGCCGGATGACAAGACCGGGAAGCAAGGGTAGCGCAGCCGGGATAGACATAACCAGATACATGCCGTTCCGGGAAGGGTTTTTCATCTTTGGGCGGCATGCCACGTGAAACATGAGATCATCAGCGAAGACCCTACTTGTCAGCCTTGCCGTATTTTTGTTGCTGTGCGCAGCAATCGTCTTTTTTGCCTTCATGTATCTGACCGGCCAGAGCGTCGGCGGTGCGCTCGATGAGCTGCACGATGCAACGAGGCTTTCGCTTTACCGGCACGGCATGGTCGAGAAATTGTCCTCTGCTGAAATCAAGCGCCTCTATCTGGATACCTGCACCAGAAAATGCCATGGCAAGGACGTGATCGAGAATAAGCCCAGGACTGCGGCAGAATGGGAAGCGGTGATGGTGCGCATGAAGGCGCCCGACCGGGCGGACATGAGCGACCGCCATGCGGAAACCATCACGCGTTATTTGCAAAGCAATTTTTTGAGCAATGTGCCCACCGTCCTCCCCGAGAAGACCATGAAGTATGTCAAGCTGCACTTGTGGAGAAGCGATTTCGGGGAAAGCGACCTGTTCCTGGATTTGATCTACATCCCCTACGAACACCGCAGCCTGTTGCCTTATTTGGGGGTGCGCAACGCGCCGTCGAACCCGCAAGCCGCTTTTTTCGTCGTTTATGTGAATACCCATCAAGGGTCGGTTCCCCCGTGGGATTTTACGGAACTGGCGGCGCTGCACGTCGATAACGGCGCTGCACAGAAAGCAGGCGCCTGGAAAATTCTCTATGAGGATGGCCAGCGCCACCATAATCAGGGGGTTCTCGTTTTTCCGGATATCGACACTGGCAAAGCCGCCGATCTGGAAATTAAAATGCGCCTGCCGGGGCTGGGAACGAGAAGCTTCCAGTGGTGCCTGCCCATACCGCCCATGCTTGAAGGAGAACCCGTTGAACGCTAAATACTACAAACTGCTCATTGTTCTCGCCGGCACCGGTCTGGTGCTGGCGCTTGCCGTTGCCGGTTTTTTGATATTGCAGGGAAATCCGCAAACCGGATCGGCTGCGGCTGCCAAAGAACCAGCCCCGAATTTCACGCTTGCGCTGGTCGACGGCAAGAGCTTCCAGTCCGGCGAGCATAAGGGGAAGCCGATCCTGATCAACTTCTTCGCTTCCTGGTGTTTGCCGTGCCGGGAGGAAATGCCCGTCCTGGTGGAAACCGCGCGTAAATACGGGCCCAGGGGAGTGGTATTTCTGGGTGTCGCCGTCGACGACACCGAGGAAAAGATGAAGGATTTCATAGTAAAATACGACGTCGATTTTCCGGTAGGGCTGGACAAGACAGCCGAAATCCAAAAATCCTTTGGCCTTTATGGCATACCCACCACTTACTTCGTGGACAGGCAAGGGACCATCAATTATTTCCACTCAGGCGCAGTTACGGCCGAATTGCTGCAACATGAACTCGATAAGCTTCTTTAACCAGGATAATCTGCCAGTGCGATTCTCGTCTGTAGGAGCGGCTTTAGCCGCGATCACTACTCTGTTGGGTATAAATTTCGCGGCTAAAGCCGCTCCTACAAAAGTCATGCCGCGTTTAGACCCGTCAAAATCTTCTGGTAGATTTTTCGGGCTTAATAAACTCGGCTCGGTTTTTCTTCTGGTTGCATTGGTCTCCGGGTGCAGAGAAGAGAGCAAACCGCTGCTCCAGGTCGGCGCAAAAGCCGCGCCCTTCACCCTGGAATTGACCGGTGGCAAGCCGATCCGGCTGGAACAGTATGCCGGAAAAGGGCTCGTCATCACCTTCATGTCCTCCTGGTGCCCCTGCTCCAACGAATCCATGCCGCTCATGAAACAGGCCTACGCGAAACACGGTAACGGCGAAGTGGCGTTTCTGATGGTCGGCATTCAGGACTCCAGGTCGAAGTTCGAAAAATACGTCGAGAAATGGGAGGTGCCGTTTTTCGCCGGATACGACAAGGGCGACCGGATCGCCAGTGATTACGGCGTCAGTTCGCCGCCGACCACGTTTTTCATCGACAAGAACGGCATCGTGAAGCGCGCCTTTTATGGAAACATCGCAAAGAAACCCGATGAGTTCCAGCAATGGGTCGAGGAGATCATCTGATGGAGATAAGCGGCGGCGCTGCTTTGTGGGGAGGGTTTTCCGCATTTTTTTCGATCTGGCAGCTGTGCATCCTGCAAATCAGCCCGTTTTTTATCGCTTTTATTGTGGGCATTTACTTCGCAACGCTTGGCAAAACCCCCGATCCGGAAATGCGCCGCTGGGTGCTGCTTCCCTGCATCGCCTACGGGGCCGGCTTCACGGTTTTCTATTCCCTGCTTATCGCGTCCGCACTGGATGTCAGCCGTCCCCTGATTCATAGCATCGGCCCGTTGCGGGTGGTTTCCGGCGTATTTTTTCTGCTGGTCTGCCTGTATATTTTCCTGATCGACCGCCTGCCGTTTCTGGGCAAGATGCACCGGCCTTCTCTGGTAAGCGCCCTGGCGCTGCTTTTCGGAATCGGGCTCGCCTTCATCTATTCCCCGTGCATCACCCCGATGCTGTCCGACATCATGGGGCTGGCGTCCCAGCGGAACACGGCGTACGAAGGGTGGTATCTGGCATTCTGTTACGGGTTCGGAACCAGCATCGCCCTCTGCATGACGGCCATAGCGCTCATTCTGTTTGCCGGAAGGAATGCCGCCATCCTGCGCAATGCCGCGTGGATAAGAAACACTTGCGCCGCTATCCTGTTTATCCTCGCCGTCATGAACATGACCGGCCTGATGCGGCACTATAAGGCGTTTTTTCTCGGGCTGGTGCTGTGATCGCGCCGCACAGGGGCATCAAAAAACAGGTGTTCGGCGGCGTGCTGGTCTGCCTGGGAGCGGTTACTGCGCTATTGGCCAGGGTCGTCGGTTTCGAGCTGGATATTTTTTATGTCGTGATCGGCTTTGTCGGGGTGTGCCTTTTTCTGTATGGCACCGTGCAGAGAAATCGGCATGAATTAACTGGCGGCGATTAAGCGCTGCAAACTGTAAGGGGGATCAATGAAAAACCAAAAGGGGGCGCTAGGCAGGAAGGGCCTTGCGATTTTGCTGATGGCCGCCGTGGCAATCGCCGTGGCCGCTGCCGTCTTTGTAGCCTTGCGACCGGCCAAGGAGGTTGTCGTCAAACCTCCCGAGGAGATCGAGGATTACCTGTTCTGGGAAGCGAAGGCTCTGACGGATTTCAAGTTGACCGGTGCCGACAACAAAACGCTGGCGCTGAACGACCTGAAGGGGAAATGGAGTTTCATCTTCTTTGGCTACATACACTGCCCGGATGTATGCCCCCTCACCATGGGCATACTGGGCAAAGCGTTCAATCTCATCGGGAAAAACCCGGCTGCTTACGAGGAAATCCAGGGGGTTTTCGTTTCGGTCGATCCCCAGCGCGATACCCCGGAACTGATAAAGGAGTACGCATTTTATTTTAGCGACAAGATTATCGGCGTCACCGGGGATACCGCCCAGCTGGATGCTTTTTCGCGGCAGATGAGCGCGCTGTACACCGTTCACCCCAAAGATCCGCAGGCATCCGGGGATAATTATCAGGTGACCCACAACTCGACGGTTTTTCTGGTCGATCCGCAGGGCAGGCTGTATGGCAGGTTTCCGCCGCCGCAACTCCCGCAGGAAATTGCCGAGGTGTTTCTGAAAATTCGTACGTTCTACAATGAAAGGGCAAGGAAATGACTGGATTATTTTCGAAAATATTTGTGGTGCTGATGCTCGGTCTCGCTGTGTCAAGCGCGTCTGCCGGGGGCGATATCGAGGTGCGTGGCCCCTGGGTGCAGTCCGCACCGCCCGGCGTCAAGGTGTTGGCCGGCTATCTGGAGATCAAAAACAACGGCAAACAGCAGCAGGTGCTGACCGGCGTATCCAGTCCGGTCTTCGGGCAGATTGAAATTCACCGCAGCGTGATCCACGGAAACATGGCGCACATGGAGCACCTGACGGAGCTGGCCGTTCCGGCCAACGCATCGGTAGTGATGCAGCCGGGCGGATTGCACCTCATGCTGATGGATGCGAAAAAACCGCTGCGCATCGGCGACGAAGTACCCATGACGCTTGTTTTCGGCAATGGCGAAAAAGTTGCGATCACTGCCATCGTTCGCTCCGGCAAGATGGGGGGCATGGAAGATCACCAGCACATGGATCATTCCGCGCATGGCGAACACAAGCATTAATATGAAATTCGCGCAGCGACGAACCGCACCCCTCGCCCTCCGGGAGAGGGGGAACGGGGGTGAGGGAAAAGGTATGGCATGTTTCGCTGGCGGCATCCTTTTCCGGGAGGGCAGCGATGCCGAAGCCTGAAGCACCATCGCGCCGTTTTCTGCTTGCCATCCTGCTGGGGAGCTTCCTGTTTATCCTGGGGTGCGGCGATAAATCCACCGGCTCCAAAGCCGCAATGGAAGAAGCCCCCGATTTCAACGTGGCGCTTTTCGACGGCGGCGAGTTCCGGCTAAGCGCGCAAAAAGGAAAGGTGGTCGTCATCAATTTCTTCGCCTCCTGGTGCGTTTCCTGCGGCGAAGAAACGCCTCACATCGAAAAAGTTTCCCGCGAATATGCGGCGCAGCCGGTGGCGTTCCTCGGGATTGCCGTCGACGATACGGAAAAAAAGGCGAAAGAGTTTCTCAAAAAAGAAGGCCTGACCATTCCCGCCGGGCTGGACAGGACCGGGCAGATCAAGGATGCCTACGGGCTGTACGGCATGCCCACCACTTTCTTCATCGACAAGAACGGCAGGATAAGCTATTTCCACGCGGGGGTCGTGACGGAAGAACTGCTCAAGCATGAGATCGGCAAGCTGCTTTGACGCTGGTGAGGCGAAGGGAAAACAACTTCTATCTTTAAGTATCACCGACGGCAAGATGCACACTCAAGGCTAAGCTTCAACACAACTAACCGTAACAGAGTTTACTTTTACAACACTTTGATTGGCCTGAAACATAACTGGGTATTCTGGCGAAGTTGATTGCCCAGCGAAAAGAGGAATAGTTTGAGATTCATTTAAATCATACTCTTGGAACTTTTGAACGACAGGGGTAAATTCTGAATTGAGCCAGCTTGCTGTTACAGTACAAAATGCATTCTTATTTGAGTGGTTGGTCACCGTGACATATATCCGATCAACTGTAAAGGCAGATAGGCTGCCGGGTTGCTGCCCCGTATACTCAGTTTTTATTTCATAATGCGCCGAAATTAAAGTAGAAGAAATTGGCGTCCCTGATGTTGATCCGCCACCGCCCGTTTCACCACTACCAGACCAGCTGCCACTATATGAAACGCAAAAGTCCCTTAAAGTAGTTGGATCATCAAAAAACGGAGGGTAGTAGCGATAAGTGAAGCCTTGTAGTAACACGCCACCAAATGTGGGGTTTGAGCAACTGCCGGTATAGCCAGAAGGGCAAGAAGAGACCAAGGTTCCACCATCAAAACTACTGCTGCAGCTAGCTGCATCGCCGGGCCATCCATCAATACATTGGGATATACTGCTACGCGCGTCACAAGCGGCGCTGCCCCCACCACCCGTCCCACCCCCCCCCGTGGTTTGTTTGTTCGCTGAACAACTTTGGGTGCCGCCACCGTTGCTGCCCTGGCAGGTCCATGACCAAGGGCCGGAACCGCTCACCCCAGAGGCGGTACCCGCAGTACAGAGATTGGCCGTCGGGACGGAACTGAAGGTGCCACCGTTGCTTGCGCCGCAACTGCCATAGACTGGGGATGCCCCTCCCGTCCCACCCCCACCAGTGGTCTGTTTGTTCGCCGAGCAGCTCGCATTCGTACCACCGTTGCTGCCCTGGCAAGTCCACGCCCAAGGCCCAGCGCCGCTCGCGCTCGAGGCTGTACCTGCCGCACAGAGGTTGCTTGTCGGAGCGGCGGTGAACGTGCTGCCGTTGCTCGCACCGCAACTGCCGGAAATGGCGACTAGTGAACAATTTGCCTGACCGCTGCCTGTACCGGTTGGCGCGCACATGGCTATACCCTCGGACGCCCACCCTTGCGAAACCATCGTATTTACGTCGGTCTGGCTTGTCATGTAGCGATGGTTGGGTGCGCCGCCCATGCCATTGTTAAATACCCGGTAGACCGGGGAGGTGCTGCTCGGACATGCACCGCCGGTAGGTTTGACGGCATAGAATGCGTCGCCCTCATAGACCCAGCCCCAGTCGAGTCGGCCCTTGACGTACTCACACTCGCCCGGATCCACCGTGTAGAAGTGTGAGCCTACCGTGCCGTTGGCGAACACCCCGAAGAAGCGGCAAACCGGAGAGGCGTTGCTTGGCGCGGAAGATGGGAGCCAAACATTGAATGTCTTGCAGGTACGCGCCCAACCCCAGCTCGGTTTGTTGTCGAGGGATGTCGCCTCGTCGGATGAGGCCGTCATGAAATAATGGTCGATGTCAGCCTTGTAAAACTCTATGGCTGTGCCGGAAGCCGGAACTGCGGCAGGCGCCACATTCACGTTGGCGCTGGCGACATAACCACTGCCTGCGCTATTGACGCCTGCCACAGTATAGATGGTGGTCGCCGAAGGCGTTACCGTGCAGGTAGCGCTTGTGCTGGAGCAGTTGCCTCCGACCCAGAGATAGGATGTCGCCGCAGGGCTGCAACTGGCCGTCAGTGTTGCGGAACTGCCCGGGGTGATCGTGGATGGCGAGGCGGTCAGGGTGCAGGTTGGTGGAGTATAGCTTGATTGGCATGCCAACCAGTCTCTTCCCGTTGCTGTTACCCAAGATGCGTCAATGGTAGCGTTGCCGCTGGATACCAGTTTATTGCCACATAAATTGCTATAGCCAGAGAATAGTGAAGTCGGCGCAGACGGTACTGTGCCAGTCAACTGGTTACCATCGACTTGAAAAGCTTCCAAAGCTGTTAACCCGCTGATCGATGGTAATGTGCCAACAAGATTGTTGAAATACAAAGCGATGGCGGTAACATGGCTTTCGTTGGTATTGCACCAAATACCATTCCATTTGCATTCTGTTCCACTCGGACCGTTCCAGCCGGTCTTGTTGATCCAGTTCGCACCGTTGGTCGAATTGTAAAGATTAAGTAGCACTTGACGTTCGGACGTTGGAATAACGGCCTGTGCTGCGCCGGGCATCAGCAGGAGCCACTGCAAAGCAGCGATCCAGAATATCTGCCAAAGCCGAACCGATTTAGCACCGCGCGGCAAGGTGCGCCTCATGCCAGATATCTTTTGGGAGTATCCGTCGGCCAGTGAGTTGCCGTCAGGAAAGCAGGCGGTATGGGTAGCTGAAATATGCTGCATGATAAGGCTCCTTTGTCTGAGTTCTGCAAGTTACTGCCAACAAATCTCCGGGCAGGCGTTACAAGTGTTTGTCTGCTGGCAACGCCTGCCATTTGCACTTCATGTTAATTATCAATCGTAAGGTTTAAACCACCGGCTTTAGCCGGTCAGCTTTAGCCTTGCAAATTCAGCAAGTGTGGAATACACCAATGCCCGTTCCTCCTTGCTGGTGTTGCGCGTTTAGCTTGGCGCGAGCAAGAGGACTTTAGTCATCTGCGCCAAGCTGCGCTAACCCACCAGCTTTAGCAGGTGGTAGTTCAGTCACCCACTGCAGCAGGCGAGCGCGATATCGCATACGACCGTGCGCTGCTGTGGAACGATCAGGTGCACTGGTACCAGAACAGCGCCTGGACATCGGCGGCGTGGTGAGCCAAACGCGCCGGAACCAGCAGCCCGATTCCCCCCACCATCCAGCCGGTCACTCCACCCCGCAAAACGCCGTCCCCTCGGATACCCAGCCTTGCGCGACCATCGCGGCCACCTCGGCCTGGGTTGTCATGTATCGGTGGTTGGGCGCGCCGCTCATGCCGTTGTTGTAGGCACGGTATACCGGGGCGGTGCCGTCCGGGCACGCGCCGCCGGTCGGCTTGATGGCATAGAACGCGTCGCCCTCGTAGCCCCAGCCCCAGTCGAGTTTGCCCTTGACGTACTCGCACTCGGCAGTATCCACCGTGTAGAAGTGCGAGCCTACCGTGCCATTTGCAAACACCCCGAAGAAACGGCAGACCGGCGAGGCGTTGCCGGGGGCGGAAGCACGGGTTTGCCATACATTGAATGCCTTGGCGGTGCGCGCCCAGTTCCACTCCGGTTTGTTGTCGAGGGCCAGCGCCTCGTCCTGGTATGACGTCATGAAGTAATGGTTCAGGTCGGATTTGTAGAATTCGGTTGCCCCGATGCCCGCCGCGACGTTGCAGCTTCCCGTGGTCGCGGCATTCCCGGTCGCATCGGGGATGACAGCCACCGGCATCATCCTGCCCGCTGTGATCATTTCGGTGTCGCTGGTGCCGTAGCCGACACAGAACTGGGCACCGGGAAGTAGCGACGGATTCGTGCTGTTGAGGATGGTCTGAGATGATGAATAATCCCCCAGTACGCCGGTGAGATAAGGGATCAGTTGGCCGTTTTCCACCAGCACCCAGCCGGAAAGCGTGAGCTGGATCAGCACATAGGTAGTGTCGCTTGTGGCCAGGACGGTTTCGAGAGGCGCTTGCCGGCTATGAACTTCGCCGCCGAGGAAGGGGTTGTCGCTGGTTACAGTCACATGCGTATCACGGCTCAAGCCGGCGGCAGCTATGCCCAGCGCGCCCAAGCTGCCGGCCGGCACCCACCCGGTAATGAATATCGACTTCTGCTTGCTCACATCGCCCGCATTGAAGATGATCGTGGTGGTAATGGTTGCGCTGGTTTCGGTGATGTTGGTGATGGTGGGGGCGGCAAAAGGCTCGGGCTTGAAAATGGCGGTGACGTTCTTGGCAGCATTCATCGTCACCACGCACGAGCCTGCGCCGGTGCAGTCGCCGCTCCAGCCGGAAAAATAGCTGCCGGAAGCGGGTGTGGCGGTGAGGGTGACGCTGCCCGAGAAATTGCCGCTGCATGTGCTGCCGCAGCTGATGCCGGCAGGGCTGCTGGTGATGGTGCCGCTGCCATCGCCGGATTTGGCGACGGTAAGCAATGCGGAGGCACCTGATGCCACTGTCACACTGTTGGAGAATGCCGACCAGTCGCTGGCCCCAACTGTGCTGGTGGTTTGCGCTTGGCAGGTGTAGGTATTGCCATTGGTCAACCCTGACACTGTCATTGGAGAAATACTCCCAGTCATTGTTACGGGGCACAACATATTTTCCAATGGGTGAAAATAACCACAATTAGAGGTGCAACTGGCCGTGTAATTGACCAGCGTTCCACTGCCGATCGTTCCCGGCGTGAATGAGACGGTAATGCTGCCGTTGCCGGCGGTGGCCGTGACGTTGGTCGGGGGGCTGGGCGAGGCGCCAACCGTCACGGTGGCGCTGCCGGTGTTGCCGGTGCCGCCAGCATTCCTGCCAGTTACGGTATAAGTGGTGGTGGCTGGCGGCGAGACGTAGCCACTGGCAGCAGGGCTGGCCGAGCAGTGTGCAAGCAAGGCGTCAGCGCCGGTGCAGGTGCCGCCGGTCCAGGCGTAGGAGTCGGCCGCCGGAATACAACTAGCCGTCAGTAGTGACTGACCGCCTGGGGCGATTGAGGGAGGGGTGGCGGTCAGGGAACAGGTCGGGGGAAGAGTAACCGTCTGACAAGGCAAGGTGAAGAAAGCATAATTCTGGTACTCACTTGTCTGGTCGTATGCCGCCAATCTAAACCGTGAATTACTTGAAATGCCAGGAATGCTCCCTGTAAGCATTATCGAATTATCGGCGGATGAACTTGATAGGGTCGCGATATCAATCGATGAGTTCGTATTGTTTGTATTATTTGCCCAAACATCGCTCTGAAATCCACTGCCAAATGAAACAATTGAAGATGTAGTGCTGGTTTTGAAATGCGACGTGGCTATACTGTACTCGAAACCGGACCAAGAGCCGGAACCGCCTGTCGCTTGATTGTTATCGACATCAATGTTAATCCCCCAATAATAGACCATACTACTGAGCGATGCAGATGGAGGGTTCAATTGAACTGTTGCAGGAAGTTGCTTCAGGTACATTTTTGCCGTCAGCACATTTCCGGCTATCGAGATATCTATCGAAGTAAAGTTCAGACTATCCGGGAGGTTTGAAACCACCGGAGAGTTCACGGCGGAACATGAAAAAGTGTCAGCTTGGGCGCTTGACGCACAACCCAACAGGAACAGCAGCAGCCACAAGCCTTGCCGCAAGATTGTTTTGGACGCGCCGACGATGCGAAGCACCCTGCTGCCGGACAAACCATCGAATTGCTTTACCATCTCGACTCTCCCTCAAAAATATAGATCGGCACTGCCTTTCCAACCACCGGTTGGTGCGCCGCACATCTCGCCAGCCGGGCAGTCGTGTGCCAATGGCGCCATTGCTGCCGCCGTTGTCACTCCACCCCGCAAAACGCCGTCCCCTCGGATACCCAGCCTTGCGCGACCATCGCGGCCACCTCGGCCTGGGTTGTCATGTATCGGTGGTTGGGCGCGCCGCCCATGCCGTTGTTGTATGCCCGGTATACGGGAGACGTGCCGCTCGGGCAGGTGCCGCCGGTCGGCTTGATCGCATAGAATGCGTCGCCCTCATAGCCCCAGCCCCAGTCGAGCCTGCCCTTGATGTATGCGCACTCTGTCGCATCCACCGTGTAGAAATGGGAGCCCATTGTGCCGTTGGCGAACACCCCGAAGAAACGGCAAACCGGTGAGGCGTTGCTGGGAGCCGCAGTCTGGGTTAGCCAAACATTGTATGTCTTGCCGGTGCGCGTCCAGCCCCACTCCGGTTTGTTGTCGAGAGATGTCGCCTCGTCCGCGTATGCCGTCATGAAGTAATGATCGATCCCGGCATGGTAAAACTCGACGGCTGTGGTGCCAGAGTTTGTGCCAGACGTGTAGTTTCCACGCCGATAAATCGTCGGAATCAAACCGTCGGTCAACCAGGCAGTTGCCTTGCCAGAGGCGGTCATGTGATCTGCTGCGAGCGGCTGCTTCCACAATGACTTCAAGCTTGGAACCGCCTGATCGACGCGTGTATAAATAATTGCCGAATCATCGCCGGTAAAAGAGGGAAATCCATACCCAATCGTCGTTCCGGCCAACTTATACTTGTTCGTAGTCAAGTTGGGAATCCAAATTTCCGAAATATTGGATGGCTTGTCGTAAGCATCGAAAACGAGAAGATCGTTTCGCACATGGCCGAGCGAGGGATTGGCAACATTTAACCCGGGTATTGGGGGAATAACGCTTAACGTAGCGCCGCTTGCAATTTCCAGAGTATAGATACTCCATACGTAGGATTTGCTTCCGTCCTCCAGCGGTATTTCGGTAGCCGCATCGTAATAGAGGCGGCTCGTGTTGAAATCAAAAGTCATCGCATCAGCAAAATAGACTGCACTGATACTTCCCGCGTCTGTTGCGGGCACTTTGAGCTCAATAGTCTGTGTAGCCCCCGTCGGTATATCGAGAAGATTAATTTGGTTGGACGGGTTGCCTGTGCTACTGTCGCGCAGCACTATTGCCGCCGTCCGATTCGAAGGTGACAGGGCAACGGATTTAAACATATTGGAATAACCTGCACATGCAAGGCTATTTCCATCAGAAGCTATAGCGCAGAAATCGTTGTCTGAGCTGATGAACGCTGCACTGCTTCCGTCACCGCTAACATTCACCCTCGTAGGTGCGACCGTTTTCTTTGTTGTCAAATAGGTTCCCCCCGCTTTATCGCCGAGCGCAGTTTCGCGGCGACCCACACGATAGCCAGCGGTATCTTTAAACAAGAATATTGTCGCATCGTCGCCGCTGACTACAGGTATTGGCGCCGGTGCAGAAGTCGGAGCAGTGTCATAAATCTCGACGGCATCGAACGCCTGCGCAGTTTTAATTGCCTGCGCCGAACCTTTGCCAAATATCTCTTCAGCCGACGTGATCGCCATCAGCCGCGCGTCGGCAAACTGCGATTTTGCGTTCAGGTGAACTGTCAAAGCGCGGTAGAAAATGCGTTCCGCATCGCGCATGCCGATCGCGCCAGTCAACCCTGCGGCTAATTGGTAGAAAGCGTGATTGATGATGCTGCTATTGAAATGCACCCAGCCATAGTCATTTTCGCCATTAGAAAATTTGCATGTCTTCGGGATGAACTCGCTCATCTTGGCAGGATAATACCGTGAGGAACCGTCGCAAGAAAAAGGATCGACGGCATGCGGATCCTTCAAGCTTCGCATCGGCGATCCCAGCTCGGCTCCAACGAGCCAGTCTGCCGCCCCTTTGCTGCGCGCCTCTACCGCTTCGCCAAAGATATCGGAGAATGCCTCGTTCAAGGCGCCTGATTGGTTCAGGTATTCGAGATTGGCTGTCTTTTCGGTAATGCCATGCGTTACTTCATGCGCTACGATATCGAGCGCCTTAACATACGGCTCTCCGTTACCAAAATACATTTGCTGGCTAGAGGGCTCCCAGAACGCATTATTGAACGCATTGCCATAGCGCACCGTTCCGACAATGTTAACCCCCTTACCATCGATAGAATCGCGCCCATGACGTTCCTTATAATAGTCATAGGTCTCGGATAGATTGTAAGCCAGGCTCACTGCATCTGGGCGCCAGCCAGAGTCTGCGGCAGGGGATGTGACGTGATACTGGGTAGGTAAACCTTTCGGTGGATCGCCGGAGGGCGAATTTATTGCGTCCGTAACTATTATCGCGCCCCGAATGTTTGAAATATAAGGTGGAGACGATATTGTGCCAAACATCGGCTTGCCCGTATTGATCATGTAATATTTTGATCCGTCTTGATATACTCGGAGCGAGCGACTGACGTTAAACAAGTCGACACCCTTACCCGTCACACCAGCATTCTTGGCCTGGTTATATGAGGCCAGAGTTTCTCCGCTGATAGCGTCAATCACGACAAGCCAATTTGAGTGCAGCGCCATAAACAGTTCGATCTTCCAGCCGAGCTTCGCGGCGCCCTCGTCGGTCGCGTAAAAAATCAGATCGGCTTTAGTCAACGTACCGGTATCACCATCGGGCGCAACCAAGCGCGCCAGCGCGACAGCCGTATCCTCGTCGATCGCGGGCGTGGTGGCATTACCCGAATCGCTTGGCGTGGGAACATAGGCGCCACTCAATAAATCGACGTTGCCGTTGGGGTCCAGGTGAACTATGGTCTGGGCTGGCCAGACCGGCAACCCACGGTATCGCTGATCAAAACGCAAGTGATGCCGCCCAAGTTCATCGGACTGACTGCTCGACAACAGGAATTCGTCATCTGGCTCGCCAATCTTCAGCAATTCACGGTTGACTCGCAGAAAAGACCTCGCCGTGGCTTCGTTGCTTTTCTCTGCGCGCTTCAAGTAGCCTCAGTACGCTCCTCTGCCGTTCTGAAAAAACGGGCGCCGTTTGCTCTGTTTGAGCTGCGACAAGCAGGCTCGATACGCTCTGGGTTATTTCTTCTGCCTTTTCCGGGTTTATTTTTTCCACGGCACCCGGATTAAACGAAGGCAGAGGAAGTTCCTTTGGATTGTCCTGAGCACCAACAGGAGCGCACAGAAAACTGACCGCACAGAGGACAATCATGCCAGGCAGGCGCTGGTAATACGGTAGATTAAGCTTGGCAAAAGCAATACGTATGTCAGCCAGCAATGTCGCCGCAAAGCGCAATTTAGCAAAGGCGGATGATTGCCGAAAACCATGCATCATTTTTTTGTTTGTTTTTTTCATAGGCCTTTCAGTATTTTCCAATCCATACAATGAGTCTGAACGGCCTCAAGCAAAGGTCACTTATCGGTCTTGATAATCGTTCCAACTTGCAATGTCTTGACGTGGTACTTCCCTTGATAGTCTTCAGGCTTGAATATGTTGTTGCGCGCCATGAGAATTCCCATGGTTGGCTCCTGCTGAATAAAAATAATATCGCCAGCTTTGGCGGATACTTGAACTTCTGCCCAGTTTTCCGCCTTGGAGTAGATTTTGTGTTCCCCGGGGGAAAGGTTGAAATAGATATATTGGCTCGAACGGGTATAGCCCATTTCCGAGTGTTCTTGCTGATCGTCGACGAATACGTTGAAACGAATTAGGCCGCCAAGAACCGACGGCCGCACGACATAGCAAATTGCTTTTCCGGGTTCCGGCAATTTGGGAACTTGGAACGATGAGACTTCTGCTTTCATTGCGTCTGGCGATGGAAGGCTTGCGCAGCCTGGAAGTGTGGCAAGCGCAACTACAACCATAATTGTTGCGATGGAATTTCTTGTTTGCATGGCTGCTCCTTACATGGTGGTTGAAAACCCTATATAAAATAAATCTGCTGCATCGCATCCCGCTCGCAGTTAAACCTAAATAATCGTGCGACCATTGGGGCGTAGGTCGGGCTTTAACCAGCGACTTGGCCGCCGTTCTTTGGCGGCCTAGTCGAATGGCTATGCAGGGCCAGCCCGATATGTCGGGTTATAACCCGACCTACAACCCCATGATTTTGTAATGCTCCAATAGCTAATGAACTATCCGGGTTAAAGCAGAGCTGTTTCTTAAACTGCACATCGTGCCGCATTCCGCCCCGCCCTTCCGGCAATGCCGGGAATACCACTGCCCTTGTCATCGCATCACGCAAAACGCCGTTCCCTCCGATATCCAACCACGAGCAACCATCATATTTACGTCGGTTTGGCTTGTCACATAGCGATGATTGGGCGCTCCGCCCATGCCGTTGTTATATAGCCGGTATATCGGAGAAGCGCCGCTCGGGCAAGAACCTTCGGCCGGTTTGAAGGCATTGAATGCATCGCCTTCGTAGCCCCAGCCCCAATCGAGCCTGTTTTTGACGTACTCGCACTCGCCCGCATCCACCGTGTAGAAGTGGGAGCCAACCGTGCCGTTGTCAAACAGCCCGAAGAAACGGCAGACCGGAGAGGCATAGCCTGATGCTGAGGAGGGGGCCTAGCGTTGAATACCCTGCCGGTACGAACCCAATTCCAGTCGGGTTTGCTGTTGAGAAATAGCGCCTCTTCGGATGAAGACGTCATAAAGTAATGGTCGATATCGGCTTTGTAAAACTCGATTGCCTGGCCCTGGATAGTGGCCGCAATGTTGCAGCCCCCATTTGCCGTGCCGGTCGAGTTCGGGTCGGGAATGGCCAGCACCGTCTGCATTCTTCCCACAGAAATCATTTCCGCCGCGCCGCTGATGTCCGCCTGAGTGGTGCCGTATCCAACGCAGAACTGTGCGCCAAGCAGGCTCGCCGTATCCGCATTATCGAGCAGGCTCAGGTAAGCAAGCGAATCCCCCAGCACGCCACTTTCATAGGGAGTCAGTTGCCCATCCACCACCAGTTGCCAGCCGGAGGGTGTCAGCTGGATCAGCACAAAGTCATTGTTATTCGCATCCGCAACCGCGAGAAGCGAGTATAGAGCCGCCTGCCGGTTATCTGCCTCGCCGGCGTAGCCAGGGTTGTTGGCGGCACTGGACGCATGCACTCCCCTGCCCAAACTGGCAGCCGATATTCCCATCGCAGCCAACCCATTGAAACGCACCCAGGCTGTCACATACACCGCGCCCGGCTTGCCCTTGTCGTCATCCTTGAAGTTGACCGTGGCGCTAGCCGTAGCGCTGATCGGCGTAATGCTGCTGGTAACGCTGGCGGCGAAAGGTACCGGCTTGAAAGTGGCAATAACATTTTTTGCCGCATTCATCGTTACCGCGCACGAACCTGTTCCGCTGCACTCACCGCTCCAGCCTTCGAAATAGCTGCCAGTGGCAGGAGAGGCGGTGAGCATCACGCTGGCACCGCTGTTGAAGCTGGCGCTGCAAGTATCGCCGCAGTCGATGCCGTTGCCGGTAACGGCGCCCGTACCCGTGCCGGATCGTGTGACAGCGAGCGGGTAGACAACATGTTTCACCGTTACGGTGGCGCTGGCGGTATTGCCTGCGCCGCCATCGTTATAGCCCGTCACGGAATAGGTGGCGGTAGCCGAAGGCGAAACGGTGCCGCTTGTAACCGATCCGCTAAAACCGGTATTGGATGACCATGCATAGGAAGTAGCCGCCGGGCTGCAATTGACCGTCAGCACGGAAGTGCCGCCTGCGGTTATCGAAGCGGGAGTTGCGGTCAAGGTGCATGTTGGCGCATCAACAACGGGAATGACCGGCGCAGAGCAACTGGCGTTGGTGCCGCCATTGCTGCCGTTGCAACTCCATGTCCAGGGGCCGGAACCGGCCACCGCGCTGGCCGAGCCAGTGGCGCATAGGCCGGTAGCCGGTGCGGCGCTGGTGCTCGCACCGTTGGCCGTGCCGCACGCGCCGTTGACCGGGGCTAGGGTGACGGTAATGCTCTGCGTCACCTGCGGCGCGGCGGCGTAGTTGGCGTTGCCCGCCTGGTTCGCGGCGATGGTACAGGTGCCTGCTGCAACGCCGGTGACGGTGCTGCCACTGACGGTGCAGACGCCAGTGGTGGTACTGGAGAAGGTGACTGGATTACCCGACGCGCCGCCCGTGGCGGAGACCGTGCCGGTGCCGCCGACAATCACGCCCGGTGCGGCATCAAAGGTGATGGTCTGTCCGGCCTGGCCGACCGTGATGTTCTGCGTCGCTTGCGGTGCGGCGGCGTAGTTAGCGCTGCCAGCCTGATTGGCGGCGACGGTGCAAGTACCGGCAGTCAAGCCGGTGACGGTGCTGCCGGTAACAGAACAGACGCCGGTGGTCGTGGGGACGGTGAAGGTCACCGCGTTGCCCGACGCGCCGCCCGTGGCGCTCACCAATCCGGTGCCGCCGACGATCACGCCCGGCGCGGGGTTGAAGGTGATGGCTTGGCTGCCGAGCGGCGTGACGCTATTGGAAGCACCGGATGCCGCACCCGTTCCCGCCGCATTGGTCGCGGCGACGGTGCAGGTGTAGGCCGCCCCGTTGGTCAGGCCGGTGACGGTGATCGGGCTTGATGCGCCGGTGTTGGTGATGCCGCCGCAATTCGCGGTGTAGCCGGTGATCGCGCTGCCGCCGGTGCCTGGTGCAGTGAAAGCGACTGTGGCCTGCGCGTTGCCCGCAGTCGCGGTGCCGATGGCGGGCGCGCCGGGAACGGTTGCGGGCGTGACGCTGTTCGAGGCGTCAGACGCCGCGCCGGTTCCAACGGCGTTGGTCGCGGTCACGGTGCAGGTATAGGCGGTGCCGTTGGTCAGGCCGGTGACGGTGATCGGGCTGGCAGCGCCGGTATTGGTGATGCCACCGCAATTCGCGGTGTAGCCGGTGATCGCGCTGCCGCCGGTGCTGCCTGGTGCGGCGAACGTCACGGTCGCCTGCGCGTTACCCGCAGTCGCGGTGCCGATGGTGGGTGCGTCGGGCACATATGCCGCCAATTGTTTGATGATCAGCGCATCATTCACACCGATCTTGGTCAGCGCCGGCGTGGTGAGGTTGGCAGTATGGAAATACCCGCCCAGATACACATTGCCGGAAGCATCCACCGCGATGCTGTAGCTAGGCGCACTCGCCCCAGCGCCACCGTAGTTCTTCGCCCAAGCGGTGTTGCCCGCTGAATCGAGCTTGAGCGCGAAGGCATCATTGGAGCCTATTTTGGTCAGCGCCGGCGTGGTGAGGTTGGCAGCTTGGAAATACCCGCCCAGATACACATTGCCGGAAGCATCCACCGCGATGCTGTTGCCACGCGCACTCGCCCCAGCGCCACCGTAGTTCTTCGCCCAGACCACTGTACCGGACGCATCGAGCTTGGCGACAAAGGCATCAAGACCGCCGATTTTGGTTAAGGTCACGCTGCCCAGCGTCAATGTCGCGCCAGAAAAATACCCGGCGATATAAACATTGCCCGATGCATCGACCGCCGTTGCCATGTTTTCGGCATTCGCCCCAGCGCTCCCAAAGTTTGCGGCCCAATCGGCGGCATCGGCATGGGATGTTCCGAGCAAACCCAACAGGAGAAAAATACGGATGATGAATGAACGCATAGCGGCTCCCTTAATAAATTTATTTTGTAATGTAATCCCGCATTTTCTGTCTAACATCCGGTGCCATGCCCCAAGAGAAATCTCTCAATAGCTTGTTATAAAATTCCTTCCACTTGGCGCTCTCATTTGGCCCAAGAGCTTCCTTGCTCTTGATTAGCAACTGCCTGATCTCTGCAACATTGTGATAATCCGGCCAGATCTTTTCAGCCTCCGAAAATGCGTGAGTAGCGGACACCGCATCTCTTGATAATAGATACTGAAAACCCAAGGCTTCCCAGCCATTTGCGGAGCTTGGTTTTATTGCATTCGACTCTGGATGGGCAGGTTGCGCAGACGGTTGCACGGACTCTGTTGGATGCGCTTGGGGAATTGCCTGTTGTATGCCTTGAATTTCCCTTTTTACCCCTTTTTGTGCCTTTAACATGGGGGTAATGCTAAATCAGGATAATTTGCCTTGTCATACCTCAAATGAGGTAAATTTCAAAAAATTTATCTGTTTTTTGGCTATTCATTGTGTGATTGCCAAGTCGCGGCATCTCAGCATCAACTAACTGGTTGAGGAACTGACTACTACGGTTTTATCGGCGCACGATGCTGAAGTACGCTTTCGCGCCCTTGCCTTGCGCGGCAATACGAAAAAAGCGCTGGCATTGCTTGACATGCTGGATAACCGCTAAGAATAATGAAAGGCGCCTTTCTGCAACGGATTCCCGCACCCTTTTTAGCGTAAAAACGGGTGCAAAGAGCCAAGGCAAGCTGAAACTTGGCGAGCTACCACGCAAATCGCGCTTCCGCGAACACGCCGGAGTTTTTCCTGAATTGCCCAAAATACGAGTTGCCGCCGCCCTCGAAATACTCGCCACCAACAATCAGGCTCCAATAGTCATTCGGCTTGTAAACAAGTTTCGGGAAGAAATATTTCCCATGATCGGTCAACCCGAAGTTTGCGCGTATCTCGAATTGCAGTGCATCGTTCAGCCAGTTATGGGCGAAACGCAAGGTAACTCCCTGTTGGAAGGAACGCAACTGGTTGCCGAGCAAGGCTCCCGATTTGGCAACCGGATCAGAAAGCACATTGGGCGAATAATGGCTTACCGCCACCCCGTAATACTGAATACCCAGATTGGCATTCCTGAATGGGCTGCCATCCACGCCAAGCACAAAATCCAGATGGTTATTGCGCCGGTAGAGGTGTTGTCCCGCCGAATCAGATGTCCTGAAATAAGCCGCTTCTCCGCGATAGGTCAAAGCTCCCGCAGCAGCCGCAAAATCCAGCCCAACAGCAGAAACATCGTCGTAGATTGAAACGATAGCGCCAGTGGCAAAGCCCGGTGCCAAATTGGGGTTCCGATCCATGCCGCGATAGAAAGCAACAGACCAGTCGAAGCCTTCGCCATAACGATCCAGCTTCACGCCAAACTGCGCTTTGCTTTGGCTGAAACCCACATTGTTGGCAATATGAAAAGGCAGAGTATTTTTGGCATTTCCATGCGCGACAATCCCCTGCAAATCATATTCCCCAAGGTGCATGACAGCCCGCAAGGCGTCCACCCCTTTTTTCTGTTCCTCGTCATCCGAGGTCAAAAAAGTATAGTCACGGGGCGCAAAATAATCGGTCGGATTCAGCTTGTCGGCACGCCCCCATGCAATCAATTGGCGGCCCAGTCTGAGTTCGCTGTTCTCGGTTTTCATTTGGATATATCCTTCGCGTGTCTGGTGCAATGAATTGGATTGGGAGCGGCTATCCTCGGCTCCAAGCACACCATCCAGTTTCACGGAAAGCACATCAGAAAGCGGCAATTGCCCACGGATTCTCAAGGCGGCATTCAAGGCAGAGGGATCATCGTCGAGTTGCCGGGTCGTGCTCCAGACGCCACCGACAAGCGTGCCCCACAGCGAAAAAGCAGGAGCGTTACTTCCCTCTGTTGTCGCATCATTACCCATTGCCCACGGAGCCCACCCAGCCAGAACCACAATGACCAGGCACCGGACACGCCTATTCACCACGGTCAAGCCCCCTCGGAGTGAACAGCGACTCGTTAAACTTGGTGTTAACCACGAATGTATCCAGCTTGATAACCGAGCTATGCCCCGTCTGTTTGTTCACGGCCTCGATCCGCATGGGCTGCCACTTGCCCATTTCCTTATCGACCAAGCGAATGTCGGACACACTCACGCTCTTCAACAATTCATCGGCTTCATCCCAATAGTCTGTCCGGGCGGCAACGTAATTATCCTTTCTGACCCAACTCAATCGCCTGGAATAGCCGCTCGATTCCTTGATCCCTTCTGAAGCGGGAAGCGACTCGATCACGTAGCACGGCGCGCCGTCGAGGGTTTCTTCCCGCGCCAGGCGATGCTTCCATTCCTTGACCTTGTGTCCGATCACATCGCCGTGCGATAAGTCCGTTCCCAGAAAGCCATCGCGCTTGTTATTCGCCGAGAGGCGGCGCACTTTCTTCATGGACGGGAGATACACCCAGATATCGTCATCCGCATCGGAATGCTCGACCAGCAAAGTCGCCATCCCCTTGACATCCGCCGGGGCGAGAAAGCGGCTCAAGCGGCTGTTGTCCTGCCCATTTTTAGCCAGCTTGGTAGCGGTATAGGTCTTGCGGATGCGCTCCCCTCCGCCTTTGGCGGTCAGGGTAATCGTTGCTTCGGATTCAGAAGAAGCTACCTTGGAAACGCTCGAATTCCTCTCCATGATTTCGTTAGCGTCCGGCGCGGCAAGGCAATCAAGACTTGCAAAGCCCAGTAGCATCAGCAATACAAACTTACCCATTCTTCACCCCGACAAAAGACGGCTGAAACTTCATCAACGCGGCAGGCAGCACGATCAACGTCGCCAACACGCTAACCAGCATGGCAAGCCCCACCATCAAACCTATCCAGACATGCGGATAAAAATCGTATGAAAGCATCAGCACGGAATAACCCAGTGCAATGGCGAGCGCTACGAAGAGGCAAGCCGCACCCGCCGAACCCACGGCATCGGCAATAGTCTGCGGCAAGGTTTGCGCTGTCTTCTGCTTGGCCCGATAGAGCAGGTAAATCGCGTAATCCGCACCGATTCCGACCGACATGGCCGAGCACAGCGCCGTAGGGATGTTGAGCGGAATTCCGGCTACTCCCATGACACCGAAATTCACCAGCACCGCAAAAATCACCGGCAACACGACCAAGGCTCCCGCCGCCAGAGAACGGAACACCAGCGCCGCCACGACAAACACCACCGCGATGATCTGTGCGATGTTGAGCAATTTGTCATGCACCATGACCTCGCTCAACCCCACCGCCTCCGGCACACTCCCGCCGATGGATAGCTCGGCCTTGTTTCCCACCACAGTTTTGAGGCGCTCAACCAGAGGCGTGAGTTCGACGCTGCTGTCGGACTTGGAATAAATCACCACGCTGGCCCGGCGGTAGTCTTGGTCAACGAACATATCGAAATCGGAAGGATCGCCGGAAAGCGAATACAGCATCAACAATTCCGCAATAGTTTCCTTCTTATCTGGGACAACATAAAACGCGGGTTGTCCGCCATTGAACGCCTGATACAGCCGCTTGACATGGCTGGCCATCGAAACGGTCTTGCCGATCTGCGGAAACGTTTTCGCCTCGCGCTGCAACTGGTCAAGCAGATTCATGAACTCGGGAGTTTTTACCGCATCGGGCTGCCCGCCATCCAGCATCAGGTAAATGGTATTCGTTCCGCCGAACTGCCGGTTCAGGAAAGCATCCTGCTTGCGGACTTCGTTCGATGCCGCGATATTGTTCTTGTTGGAATTGTTCTCCAGCACATGGCTTGCCCCCGCCACGGCCAGCCCTGCAATCAATGCTGCCACTATCAAAACAAAACCCGGATGGTTCACGCCAAGCCGCCCAAATCGCCTAGCCAGATTACCCAATGACTTGCCCAACCTGGCCTGTGCCACCCGCTCCGGCGGTGGAAGCATGGCGCGCAGTGCAGGCACGAAAGTAAATTCGAGCATCAGCCCGACCAGTATCCCCATCCCGGTCAACACACCAAAAATCCACACCGTCTGAATATCAAAAATCGTCAGAGAGAAAAACCCGAGAGCCGCAGCCAGCCCGGCGGAAAGTGTGATGGGGCTCATGCTTGTCAGGGAACTTACGATTGCCTCATGGCTGGTTTTTATCCCTGCGTCATTCCGGTGAAGGCCGGAATCCAGTCGATAAAAACTTTCCCGCGCAAGCGGGACATCATCACGGTTTGGCTGTCCCTGGAAACTCGCAAGCGGCTCGCCTTGTGCGCTTCGCGGGGTGTTTGTTCTTGCTGGATTCCGGCCTTCGCCGGAATGACGGGCTAGTGGATTGTCTTGATTTAAGCCGCCTGTTTGCACTCTTCGCTGACTTTCATACTCATCAAAATACCGCTTGAGCAATTGCACCGCATGCCCCGTCACCACGGCGAGAATCAAAATCGGCGTAATGGCGTTAAACACATCCAGCGGAATACCCGCCATTCCCATCGCCCCGGTGCTGATGGCCAAGGCCAGCACGCCCGTCAACAGGGGCAGCACCAAAGCCTGCCAGGAGCCAAAGGCGGCATAAAGCAAAATGCCGATAACCACAATCGCAACCGGCAGCAACACCGCCATGCGGTCAGAAAACTTCTCGGTTGCGGCCAGAATGCCCACATGACCACTGACCGAAATATCCAGATGCGAGCGATAAGGTTTCAGGATCGGCTCCACGTTCGCCATGATCGCCCGGAAGCCGGCAGGGTCGGGGCGATACTCCGCCACGATGGCGGCGGTTCGGCCATCGCCGGAAACCAGCGCATCCCGGTACAGGGGGGTTCCCTCAATCGCCTTGCGCATGGCGGCCAGTTTTTCCGGCGACCAAGGCCGCGCAGGGAGCAGAGGCCGCACCGTCAACCCCTCGGATTCGCCCTGGATAGACTTTGCCTTGCGCGCCGCGAAGCTCAGGATATTGCCGGGAATGACATCCGGCGTTTTGGCGAGCTGGCCGGTAATGCTCTTAACCGCATCGGCCACTGCCTCCTGATAAACATCGCCACTTTTTGGAGTGACGCCGATTACCAGCGAGTATTTGAGGCCGAACGCATCGGAGATTTTATGCGCGCCAACTGTGTAGGGATGATCGGGCGGGAGAATCTTGTCCGCGTCAATGATGACCTTGAGGTCTTTGGCTTGAAAAGCCATCACTGCGGAGAGCAGGATTGAGATCACCACCACCGCGACGCGGTAGCGGACGATCAGTTTGAAGTATCGGCTTAAAATGGAGGGCATCTAAATTTGCCTATGGGCTTGAGGTGTTCGATCATATTTATATTCGTCACCAGCACACAGCATGGGTATCGTAATTTCCAGCAGCGCATTCTGCATTTGATAACGGATATGTTACTATTTGCCCCGTGAACTACACCATCACTTACTACAGCGACGCGGTTAGAGTTGAAATTGATGCTTTGCCAACAACCCTGAAAGCCAGATATATCGTGCTTTCTCGCAGGATGGTTGAGGTGGGCGCGAACTTGGGCGAGCCGCATACCGAAGTATTTGGCGGCGGGCTGTTCGAGTTGCGGCTGAAAGGCGCGGAAGGCATCGCCCGCGTGTTCTACTGCACGATGGTCGGTCGCCGTATCGTGATGCTGCATTCGTTTGTGAAGAAGACCCAGAAAACCCCGCCGAACGAGCGGCGGATTGCCGAAAGACGTTTGAAGGAGATCAAAAATGTTGCCTGACGATACGCATGGAAAAATGGTTGCCAAGTGGATGGAAGACCCCGCCGTTCGCGCGGAGGTGGAACGGTTGGAGCGTGAAGAAATGCCGATGTTCGATGCGATTCTGGCCGCACGCAAGGAAGCCGGATTGACCCAAGCGCAGGTGGCGGAACGCATGGGAACAAAAGCCCCGGCCATCGCCCGGCTGGAAAACGCACTGATCACGGGTAGCCCGTCGCCATCGCTCGCCACGTTGCGCAAATACGCGGCGGCACTGGGCAAGCGACTGGAAGTGCGGCTGACATAAACCACAAATCGCCCGGCGATATTGAAAAGGCAGTGTGACATGGATATTGAATTGGGGTTAGCAGGGCTGGGCGGCATCTTGCCCAACTCGCAAAAAATTGCTCGTGCCATTGAAAGGATGCGGGCATGAAATTGCCGGACGTGCGGCAAGCGCTGACAGAGGCTAAAGCCGGTGCTGGTAGGGTGACCACGCCGGAGCAGCTTTTGGTGCGTTCGGCACGCGCCAAGACAGGGCTATCGCAACAGGCTTTTGCCGATCGAATCGCCACTCCCGTAGCAACCTTGCGCGACTGGGAGCAAGGAAGGTTCGCACCGCCGGGCGAGGTTATATGCCTGCTGCGGCTGATCGAGCGGCATCCAGACCTGTCCGAGGAATTGGCGGCATGAACCACAAACGGAAACGCCCGAAGAATGCCCGCGCGGGCTGCTTGCTGTGTAAGCCGAACAAGATGAACGGCGCGGGCAAACCGCTCGAACTCGGCCATGCAGGATTCGGCAAGCTGCGCAGCGAAGCCGCTGCACGGGCAGACTTGGCGGAAGCGCTGCGTTAACGTGAAACTCGCGTAGCGATTCGTTCGCCCCCTCTCTCTTCGGGGGAGGGTTGGGGAAACGAGCATGGCGAATTTCATTATCAGGGGTGGTATCTTTGCCATGCCCGTTAGGTTAAATGCATATACAAATAATGTTTGACCGGCGCAATTAACGCATATACAATTATTGGCGTGAAAACCAAATTGATATGGGATGAAGTCAAGCGCCGCGAGAATCTTCAGAAGCATGGTTTCGACTTCACCGATGCAAACGAAGTGCTGGATTCGCGCTACCGGATGGACGTTCATGTGGTGCGCGGCGGCGAAGCCCGGATTCAGTCGTTTTCCTATGCGCTGGGCTTGCTGGCGGTGTTGACGGTAGTTCATACCGAGCGTGACGGTGCGACGCGCGTTATCAGCTTTCGCCCTGCAAGCAATAAAGAACGTGAGGTGTACGATGTCTGGCTCGAAAACGAATACGATGAGTCGTAAAGAAGTGCTGGCGGCTGTACGCGCTATTCCGCCGGAAAATGATTTTGTCTGGGACGGCAAGAACGAAGATGACCGCCCAGCCTCACAGGAAGAGCTGAATGCTGCGCTGGAATCGTATCGAGCCAAGCGTGGTCGCCCTTCTGGTTCAGGAACAAAAGAACAAGTGGCAATTCGCCTGGATCGTGATGTGCTGGCCGCCTTCCGCGCCTCGGGTGCGGGCTGGCAAACACGCATGAATGCGGCATTGCGCGACTGGCTCAAGACGCATTCTCCGGTATAGCTCATCGTTTCGTCTCCGTAGCAGAAAGCCTCATACAGGTGCGCAGGATGCCGGTAATCCGATCAAGCCAACACTGCGCCCGGCGATATTAAAAAGGCGGTGTGACATGGATATTGAATTGGGGTTAGCAGGGCTGGGCGGCATCTTGCCCAACTCGCAAAAAATTGCTCGCGCCATTGAACGGGATGCGGGCATGGAATTACCAGACGTGCGGCAAGCACTGACAGAGGCTAAAGCCGGTGCTGGCAGAGTGACCACGCCGGAGCAGCTTTTGGTGCGTTCGGCACGTGCCAAAACGGGGCTTTCGCAACCGCCATTCCCTATTGACCCCCTGCGGTAAACCAACATGGAAACCGTTCAATCAGCCCATCCTCGCGACGACTATCATCTGGTGCTGACCTTCAGCACAGGTGAAACCCGGCTGTTCGATGCACGCCCGTACCTGCAACGCGGCATCTTTACCCGCCTGAAAGACCTGAGCCTGTTCAAACAAGCGCACGTTGCCTGCGACACCGTGTGCTGGCCGGGCAACCTCGACATCGCGCCGGAAACGCTGTACGACCGGTCGGTTCCATTTGAGACTTCCAGTTCACTCTCGCGGGAGTGACAAATTCGGATTTATTCAGTATCACCACCAGGTTCAATTTTGATGTCTTCGATTCGATGAGCGTCTGAGATGAAAATTGTGACTCTGCCCGGCTGAAAATCCTGAGTTACAACATCTCCTGATCGCACAATTCGAACCTTTCGCCCAATGAGGCCAGTTAACGTAAGGGGCATTTCTTTAACCGACCAAGGAAATGCATCTCTTGGGTCGCGCTTCGTTTTGTTGGACATAGCAATCCTTTCACAAAATAAATTACCGGAAAATATTTTGCTGTACAGCAAGCTTCCGGGTTACTTGCTGCCGCACTCAAATCACCCCAAACTTCTTGCCCAATTCGGCCATCACGGCAACAGTCTGATCCATCTGTTCGTAGGTGTGCGATGCGTTCACGATAAAGCGAAAGCGGACTTCGGAATGTTTTACCGCAGGAAAGGTGATTGCAGTTGTGAAAATTCCATGCTTGAACATTTCACGCCCCATCTGCAGCAAGGTGGCCGAATCCCGGATATAGACGGGCACAATCGGGCTCACCCCCTTGCCGGTATCAAAGCCATGCTGGGCAAATGCCTGGCGCAGGTAGGCCGTTTTATCCCACAGCGACTGCACCAGTTCTGGTGTTTTTTCGATGACATCCAGTGCTGCCAAAATGGTAGCTGCATCGGGTGGTGTTAAGGTTGCCTGAAATACATGTGAGCTGGCTTCCACTTGCAACATGCTCTTGAACGCGCGACTGGTGGCAACTACGCCGCCGATGGAGGCGGTGCTCTTGGAGAAAGTAGTCATCACGAAGTCCACTTCGTCAGAAACCCCCAGTTTCCGGCACAATCCGCCGACATCGTACAAACCGAATGCATGCGCCTCGTCAACGAAGAAATAGAACGGATAGCGTTGCTTGAGCTGCACGATCTCCCGCAAGGGCGCTTCCTTGCCGGACATGGAATAGACCGATTCCACGATGACAAAAACATTCGCGTAGTTCTGGGAATGATTTCGCAGCTTTTCTTCCAGGTCGGCCATATCGTTGTGCCGGAATGGCAGGAATTTGCAGCCCGACAGCCGGAAGCCGTCGATGATGCTGGCGTGGCACTCGCGATCAAACAGAACGAAACTGTCGCTGCCTTTTGTCAGGCCGGAAATGGCGCCCAGATTGGCGCTGTAGCCGGTGGGGAACAGGATGGCCGTTTCCTTGCGCAGGATGTGCGCCAGCCTGTGCTCAAGGTCTTTATGCAGTTGGTTATGGCCGCCACTCATTGCAGAGGTGCCACATCCGGTTCCGTATTTCTGCAAGGCCTGAATGGTCGCCTGAATCACCTCGGGGTGCCGGTTCAAGCCGAGATAATGATTGATAGGCCAGATGACCGAATGCCGGGATGCGGAAGAAGCGGCGCTCTTGACCAGCCCTTCCGAGTGACTGCCCGATTCCGTGTAATTCTCGTAACACCAGAGCCCGGCCGCCACCTGTTTCTGGCGCAATGCCTCGCAGGCCTCGGCAATCTCGCTCACGCTGACGATGCCCTGATCGGTGCAGCGTTTGCGTATCAGGCCGATCTGGTCTGTGTCGGCAAGCTGCAACTGGGTAATGCTGGTGTTGATTGCGTCCATCAGCCTTCCACCGAGAGAATGGCCGAAAACCCCGCGAGCGAGAGGTATGCCGCCGCACTCAACAAGGTGGCGCTAAAAAGCGCAATACGCCGTAATGGGAGGAGGTAAAACGGCTTGAAACAGCGGGAACTTTCCCGCGTGAGATCAGCTAATGCTTGCTTGCTTGCTTGCTTGCTTGCTTGCTGCGTTCGCGAACTGTGTCATAGGTTGCCTCATTCGCTGGCTCCATTCCCCAATAACAGGGCAAGCATAGCCGTGGCGGTCAAAGCGGTCGCTATGCCTGAAGCGAGGGTTCCTCCCATCGGGCTGAGAAATATTTCCGGCAACCTGGAAGCGGACATGGCGGCAAGCAGGATCGCCAAGGAAGCAATACTCAAGACCACGCCTTGAAGGCGGCAATACAGAAACCTCATGCATTCCTCCCGTTAGAAATACCGCAAGTTTGAATGAGCTTGCACGAACGATTCTGGTGCCAGATAATGGGCTTGTCATCACCCGTTCGGGTGATGCCGATAAAAATAAAACGCTATCTGAAATTTCGATCAAAGCTCGGTGGAGGTTCATGCCGCACTTCAGGCTCAAATTCCGGGGCAAGTATTCTTTTGCCTGCGTTGTGCCAGCACTGGCGCAGGCGGCAGCCTGCTGCCACGCCGGCGAACAGCAGCAGGCCGATCCGGCCATGCTGGGCGAGGTGGTGGTCACGGCGCAGAAGCGCGCCGAGCCGATTGGCAACGTGCCGATCTCCATGACGGTTGTCGACCGGAAAGACTTGGAAAACAGCCACGCCGCGACGCTGACCGAGATGCAGCAACTGGCGCCGAATTTCTCCCTCGACCAGCAACTCGGCGTGAATACCGTCACGGTGCGCGGCGTGGGCGGCGGAGGGCGCAATATCGGCTTCGATACGCGCGCCGGGGTTTATGTGGACGGGGTTTACATGGGGCAGACGCAGGCCCTCGACCAGTCCCTGCTGGACATCGAACAAGTGGAAATCCTGCGCGGCCCGCAGGGCTCCCTGTTCGGGCGCAACACCGTGGCCGGCGCAGTCAACATCGTCACCCGCGCGCCGTCGGATAAATTCGAGAGCGCCGTGCGCGCCGGGATGGGCAATTACAGTGCGCGCGAAGGCTACGCCAACGTTTCCGGGCCAATGACGGACGGGATGCAGGGCAGGCTGTCTGTCGGCTACGAGGCGCGCGACGGCTTCACCACCAACATTTTCGACAACCGGAATCTCGACGACCTGAAGCGTGCCTCGGTGCGCGGCCAGATCGCTTTCCAGCCGACCGATCGGCTGGCGCTCAACCTTTCCGTCGACCACACCGACATCCGCCAGGACATCGCCTTCGGCGAGGCCGTGACCGGGATGTTCGACGTGCCGCTGGCGCAGCCGTATTCCGGGCGCACGGTGAATTACAACACCGTTCCCCATGTCAACAACACGCTCTTCGGCCTCAACCTGACGCTGAACTACGACATGGCGGGCGCTGCGCTGACGGCCATCACCGGCTATCGCGACACGCACCAGAACCTGCTGAACGATGTGGACTGGAGCCCCAACGACATCTTTCGCGTCGACTACACCGACGATTTCCGCCAGCTCTCGCAGGAAATCCGCATCGCGTCCACGGCCAAGGGAGCGCTGCGCTATGTCGCCGGCGTTTACCTGATGCACGAATTCGCGGACACCAACCGCGTGGCGACGGTCGGCAACGACACCAACACGCTGGTGCAACATCCGCTCGTGCCCTCTCCGATCCCGTTCGGCGCGCTGACCAACCTGGCTCCCGGCAACACCGTGCCGCTGTGGGGCTCGGTAAAGACCGATTCATACGCCCTGTTTGGCTCGCTGGATTACGACCTGGCCGAGAGGCTCACGCTCAACCTCGGCGCGCGCTATACCGACGAGCGCAAGAGACTGTTCTACAACATCGACGGCACGGCCAGCGGCACACCGCCGATGGGCACCGCCAGGAACTACACCGACAGCCGCTCCGACGGCGTGCTCACCCCCACGGCGGGTCTGACCTGGGCGGCAAACAAGTCGCTCAACCTTTACGGGAAATACTCGACCGGCTTCAAGAGCGGCGGCTGGAACTTCGATTACCAGACGCCGACGCAGATCGCCGGCAAGATCGACTTCAACAGGGAAACCGTCGGCAGCTACGAGCTCGGCCTGAAGGGCGCCACTCCGGATCGCCGCATGTCATACGACCTTGCGCTCTTTTACAGCCGCTTCAGGGATTTACAGGTATTCCAGTTCGCCGACCTCGGCGGCGGCAGAACCGAAATGCAGTTGCGCAACGCGGCGAAGGCCGAATCGGAAGGCATGGAGGCCAGCCTGCGCGCGCTGCTCACCGACAGTTTCAGCGTCGGCGGCAATATCGGTATCCTGAGAGCCACGTTCGACAGCTTTCCCGGTGGCCTCACGGGCGGCGGAGACGCCGCCGGCAAGCGCCTGCCCTATGCGCCGGACCTGACGGCGGCGCTGACGGCCAATTACCGCATGTCCGCGCCTTCCCTCGGCGGATGGCTCGACTTCTACGGCGAGTACAGCCACCGCAGCAAGTCGTACAGCGGCGTGGACAACAGCGAAACCACGGACATCATCGGCAGCCGGAACGTCGTCAACGCGCGCGTGTCGCTCGCCGCCGACCGTGTGCCCTTGAGGCTGAGTCTGTGGGGGCGCAACCTGTTCGACAGCAGCTACACGACGGCGCGCGGTCGCGATTTCTTCGGCAACCAGTATGTCAGGCGCGGCGACCCGCGCATGTTCGGCGTCGAGGGACGCTACAGTTTCTGACGGCACGGCTGAAGGAAAAGAGCATCATGAACGAGTTGCGCGAGCTGAGCGAGTTGATCGGGCGGATTTACGATGCCTCGGTCGAGCCTGCATTGCTGCCCGAGGTCGTCGAGCGCACATCGCTTTGGGTGGGCGCATCCAAGGGGCTGCTCATGACACCCCTTACACCTCCATCGGCTGGCGGTTACGCCCTGCCCTACAACATCGACCAGGCGGGCTTGGAGCTCTGGGCGACCCGCTACCACAAGCATGACATCTGGTCGGAACGCTTTGTGGCCGCCGGCCTCTTGTATGAAGGCAGCATCGCGTGCAGCCACGAATACGTTTCCGACGAGGAATTTCTTGAATCAATCCTCTACCGTGAGCACCTTTGTAAATACGACATGGCGCAGGGCCTGAACGGAATTATCTTCGACATGGAGAGCCCCCTGGCCGTTCCGACAGCATTCAATTTCTACCGTGGTCGCAACGACGCGCGCTTCGGCGATGAGGAGAAGCGCAGGCTTGGCCTGCTGACCCCCCATTTTTCCCGCGCGATGGGGGTGATGCTGCGGCTGCGCGATGCCGAGTTCCGCGTGGCCGCGAGCCTCGCCGCGCTGGATCGCATCCACAGCGGCATCCTGCTGTTTGCGGCGGACGGCACGGTGACTTTCGCCAATGATGCCGCCTGGCGCATTTTCGAGGAGGCAGACGGGATGAAGCTGTTTCAGGCGGGCGGCGCACAAAAACTGACGGCGCATGACGCCCAAGCCAACGCGCGCCTCAACGAGGCGCTCGCGACCGCGCTTGATCACGAGCGCATCGAGGTGCCGCATTTCGCCCGGAGCGTGGCGGTGCCGCGCCGTTCCCGGGCGATTCCCTACAGCGTGCAGTTCTCCGCGCTGCCTGCGGGAAACGAGTTCGTGCAGGGCAACACCGCGCCGCAGGCGATCGCCTTCATCGCCGATTGCGCGGCGCATCCCTGCACCGATGCGGCGCTGCTGCGGCAGGTCTTCGGCCTCACCCCGGCGGAAGCGCGCGCCGCGCTGGCGCTCGCCGAAGGCGGCAGCATCGAGGAGGCCGCCGCCACCCTGTTCGTGACTCCCGCCACCCTGAAAACCCAGTTGAAAAGCATCTACCAGAAAACCGGCGTGGACACTCGCGCCAAGCTGGTCAGGCTGATCCTGGCGCTGGCCGGGGCGGGCTTGGCGAGATAGCGCCCGCATGAAGCGCAGCGAAATGCGGGAAAGAAGCCGAACGCTGCCATATTGATCCCCGCATTCCACTTCGTTCCATGCGGGCTTGCTCAAGTAGGATGCGGCGACAAAGGAGCCGCATCGCTCGCGACTGATGCGGTTCGCAGGCTCACCACATCCTACAGTCGAGGGTGTCTTTAACATAATGCCCGGCTATTTATTGATCGGCAAATTGCCGTTGAGGAGCCAGCCGCCCATATCGCCAGCCAGGTGCAGCAATTTGCTGAAACCCTTGGTTTCCAGAATGCCGGCGGCGATCTGTACGCGCCGCCCGCTCCGGCAATACAGCACGATGCCTTCGCCCTCGTGCGCAGCGATCTCTTTATGACGCGAGCCTAGCTGATCGAAAGGAATATTGATCGCTCCCGGAATATGGCCATCGGCATATTCTTCCGGGGTGCGCACGTCCAGTATAAGGCCCGGTTGGTTGGCATTGATGCGCCGCATCAGCTCGGCCTGGGTGATGTCCGTTACCTGTGTGTGGCAGGCAGCGCTCAATGCCAGGAGTAACAGCGCCGTGCCGGATTTGGAAAATAAACCGGTAATACCGATTCGCTCTTTCATCGGAATCGTCTCCTTAATGAGCAAGTCAAACATGGGGCAAGACCGCATGCGCTCCGCCAACAGGCAGCGGAGCAGCATGTGGGAGCGGTTTTACTTCTTGATCCTGATATGCTTCATCGACGCGACGATTTCCTGTCCTTCCGGGCTTACGGCAAAATCGACGAAGGCCTTGGTGTCGCTGTCGGCATTTGTCCTGGTGACGACGTTGTAGTCCTGATAGAACTTGTACTTGGCGGGGAAGGTTTTTTCGTCGGGCAGAAGATCGTCCACGGTCAGTACCTTGACATCGGCGCTTTCGTAGCCGTAAATCTGAAGCCCCATCGCCCCTTCATCCGATTCGACCATCTTGTTGGTGCCTGCCACGGGGTTCATCGGTTTGTCGGGTACCAGCCGCTTGATGTCCTTGCCGAACGGGGCCGCGCTCTTGGAAAAGATTGTGGTCGTGCAGGGTTGCAGGAGGACGTTCTTTATTTCCAGATCCTTGCCGCCGACTTCCTTCCAGTTTTTGATTTTGCCGGCGAGGATATCCTTGAGCTGCTGGAGCTTCAGGTCGTTGATCGGGTTGTTTTTGTTTACCAGCACCACCGTCGGCGCTTTGGCGATGACCGTATTGACGGTGCCTTCCGGAAGATAGCTCAACACGACCTCATGGGTGCTCACGCCGACATTGACGTCTCCCTGGCTGGCCTTGTAAATGCCGGCAGCGCAGGCCTCCGCTTCGACCTTTACATTTTTCCCGGTTTTCTTGGTAAAGGCTTCCCCCAGTTTTTGCGCCAGAGGTGCCGTGCAGGGGTCGCCAAGAACGCTGATGGCCCCGTTGGCCATTGCGTTCTGCGCGCCCATCATCGAGAAAATCAAAGTTGCAGCAAACGCCAGTTTTTTCATGCTCATATCCTTATAAAAAATTGACCAAGTTTGTGTTTCTGGTGCTCGGGGGTGCGGCTGGGCGCACATAACGATAGAGTCGAGTTTTTCAGGACAAGTCATGACTACCCCCGTCAACACAAGAAAGGGCGCAGCCAGAGATCGCAAGAGGGGAGGCAGATATGAATGCACACACAAATTCCGCAGGGAATTTGTGTGACATGGAAAGCTCCGATAGCTCGATTACATCGCTGAGTTGCCGTGAAACGGCTGGAGCTTCGCACCTCATATGATCTGCTGACCTGCACGCTGGCAGCGCTTTGATACGGTACATTCCGTCCTACCTGAATCGAGTCAGCTTCACGCTGGCCGACAGACCCGTCACCTCCCGGAAGAGAAGCAAGACGGCGTTGCGGCGAGCCAACCAAAAACCAGTACGACAGCGAGGCGTATGCTAACAAATTTAGTCGGCTTTTTGTTGGGAAATTTTTTCGCGGAATCGGTTGGCACGCTCTGCCGGATCTCAAATTGTTTGTGCCCGGGAAGAAGAAAAGAGGGAACAGGTTAGAATAACACCCGAACGCATGAATGACCCGCGCAGTGTTCCGGTCTTGGTTGCTCCGCCTTGGCGGGCAAGATCGGGTCATGAAAAACTTCATCCATTACATTGGGAACGATTATGCATGCCACTTTACCCTTGCTTCTGGCCACCGAGTTTCCCGCGCTGCATCGCGGCAAGCTGGAAACCTTGCAGGTCAATCTGGGTTATCAGTGCAATCAGTCATGCCTGCATTGCCATGTCAACGCCGGCCCGGGCCGCGAGGAGATGATGGCCAAGGATACGCTCGAACTCGTTCCGCAAGTGCTGGAGGCGCGCCGGATCGGGACGCTTGATCTGACCGGAGGCACACCGGAATTGCACCCCGGATTTCGCGAGCTGGTGCGCGAGGCAGCTGCCCTGGGCGTGCGCGTGATCGACCGCTGCAACCTGACGATTTTGCTTGAGCCGAGACAGGATGGCCTCGGCGAATTTCTGGCCAGCCACAAGGTGGAAGTGGTGGCTTCGTTGCCGTGCTATACCTCCGCCAATGTGGACAAGCAGCGCGGAGAGGGCGTGTTCAATAAAAGCATAGCCGCGCTCCGGCAACTCGGTGCTCTGGGTTACGGGAGGGAAGGCAGCGGGCTTGTCCTGAATCTGGTCTATAACCCGCAAGGCCCGTCGCTGCCCCCGGACCAGGTTGCGTTGCAGGCGGATTACAGGCGCGAATTGTTCGCGCACTTTGGCATCGTGTTCAATCGGTTGTATGTTATTGCCAACATGCCTATTCAGCGGTTTGGCAGCACGCTGATCTCCAGAGGGCAATTCAACGATTACATGCGCCTGCTGAAGGAGAGTTTTTGCACCGCCAATCTCGGTGACGTGATGTGTCGCACTCTGGTGAGCGTGGATTGGCGGGGCTACCTGTATGACTGCGATTTCAACCAGCAGCTTGAACTGGCGCTGCCGGGTGAAGGCCGCCCGCATCTGCGCGACCTTCTGCAGTCCGGCTTGCAGGGTAATACGGTTCGCGTCGCGGATCATTGCTACGGATGCACGGCGGGGCAAGGCAGCAGTTGCAGCGGCGCGCTGCACGACTGAGCGGGCGGCATGAAGAAGACGGTTATCGTCTTGCTGATCGTTGCGGCCATTGCGCTGTTTTTTTTCTTGGGCCTCGACCGGCACCTGACACTGGATGCGCTCAAGGAGGGACAGGGAAAATTTGCGGCTATGCAGGTGCAGTCTCCCTGGCTGACTGCCTTGGCGGTTTTTTTCATCTATGTCGCTGTCGTGGCGTTATCACTGCCTGGCGCTACCGCCATGTCTTTGGCGATAGGCGCGTTGTTCGGTTTCTGGGCGGGTGCCTTGCTGGTGTCTTTCGCCTCGACTATCGGTGCAACGCTGGCGTTTCTGGTTTCGCGCTACGTGTTGCGCGACATGGTTCAGCGCCGTTTCGGCGACATGCTGAAGGGGATCGACGAGGGCATGGCAAAGGACGGGGCGCTTTATCTTTTCATGCTGCGCCTGGTGCCGGCATTTCCGTTTTTTCTGATCAACCTGCTGATGGGGTTGACCCGGATCCGCACCGCCACTTTTTACTGGGTCAGCCAGCTTGGCATGTTGCCGGGTACGCTGGTGTACATAAATGCGGGCACGCAACTGGCGCACATCGAAAGTTTGTCCGGTATTTTTTCACCTGCGGTGCTGCTGTCCTTTGCGTTGCTGGGGGTGTTCCCGCTGGCCGCCAAACGGGTCGGGCAGATGGTTCAACGGCGGCGCGGATAGGTCATGCAGCTTTCCATCATCATTCCGGTGCTCAACGAAGCCAAGGTGTTGCCGGAGTTGCTGGCCCACCTCGCACCGCTGCGTGCGAGCGGCGCCGAGGTAATCGTGGTGGACGGCGGCAGCGAGGATGGTTCGCAGTTAGCGGCTGTTCGTGCGGGCGCACAGGTGCTTTGCACCGGGCGTGGGCGGGCGCGGCAAATGAACGCCGGTGCAGCTGCCGCGCAGGGCGATGTCCTGCTGTTTCTCCATGCCGATACTGCATTGCCACCGTCCGCAGGGCAGGCAATCGCAGCGGCTATCCGGCGCGCCGATGAATTTGTGTGGGGGCATTTTGACGTGCGCATTGACGGGCGCATGTTCATGCTGCGCGTGGTTGCCATGCTGATGAACTGGCGCTCGCGCCTCAGCGGAATTGTAACCGGCGACCAGGCCATGTTCGTGACGCGCCGCGCCTTCGAATCGGTGGGCGGTTTCCCGGATCAGCCATTGATGGAGGATATCGAGTTGTCGAAGCGGCTGCGGGCATTGTCCAGCCCGGTTTGTCTTGCGGAGCGTGCGGTTACCTCGGGGCGGCGCTGGGAAACGCGCGGAGTATGGAAAACGATATGGCTGATGTGGCGCTTGCGCTGGTTGTACTGGCGTGGCATGCCTGCCAGTGAATTGGCAAAATTATACCGATGACCCGGATAATTATTTTTGCCAAGGCGCCGCAGCCCGGCTTTGCCAAAACGCGTCTGATCCCGGCGTTGGGCATGAAAGAGTCAGCCGAACTGGCGCAGCGGATGTTGCTAAATACCTTGCATGAGGCCATGGATGCCGGGATTGGTGCAGTCGAGTTATGCGTCACCCCGGCAATTCGGCATTCCGTATGGCGCGGCATCCGCCTTCCGGCGGGCATCGAGATTTCCGATCAGGGCGAAGGCGATCTCGGCAAGCGGCTGGCGCAGGCGGCGCAGCGCGCACTGGACAGCGGCGACCGGGTTTTGTTGATCGGCACGGACTGCGTGGAAATGTCCGCTGCTTTGTTGTGCGAAGCCGCGCTTGCATTGTGCGAGCACGATGCAGTTATTCATGGCACGGCAGACGGAGGCTATGCGCTGCTGGGGCTCCGGAAATTCAGTTCTTTGCTGTTCGAAGACATACCCTGGAGCACTGCTGCCGTTGCCGCACTGACTATTGCACGCATCGGGCAGCTTGGCTGGTCGATGCATGTCGGGCAGATGCTGCACGATGTGGATGAGCCGCAGGACTTGGCTGCGTTTTTCTCATATATCCGCCCATAGTTTGGTCGCCATATGCTTGATTTCATGGGAAAGCATAGACATGCCAGTGCCAATGGCTGTTACGCAAAGCAGCCTCGGAAGCCAGGAGCATCGAGTTTGGCGTCAATGTGCGTTGACAAGAAAAGTTGGTGTGCTATATTTCTGTCCGCTATCTAAAAGGAACGGCAGAGCCGCGTGGGTGCCGCATAACGGTACTGTAGGGTCTCGTAAGCAAAATGTGTAGTGGCCGCAGGTTGTACCGTTGGTCTGCGGGCAACAAAATAAAATAATAATAAATAAAACAATAATAATTTGTACGGTTAGTCTTTATAAAGGGAGCCTCTATAAATTCATCTTTGTTATCTCCGCCGAAGGCGGGAAGCCGGGCTGTGCGGTACTGGGTTCCCTTCTTGGCGGGGCGACGGCGTTTTTAGATGTGCCTTGAATTAATTCCATAGAAGTAAAACACAGAAGAAAGGAGTATGACATGAGATTGCTCGCAGTCACCGTTTCCCTTGGGGCGGCTTTGCTGGTCACAATGACCGCGCCCAGCTACGCTGCTGGTGGGGATGCGATATTCAAGAAGAGCTGCGCCGGCTGCCATTACACCGATGGCCCAGCAAAGGAAAAGACGATAGCGGATCAGCTGGCGAAAAAAGGCCCGGAACTCTGGTATGCCGGCAGCAAGTTCCAGAAGGACTGGCTTGTTGCATGGTTGCAGGCTCCCAAGCCGATCCGCCCGTTGAAGTATAACTCGCTCACCGACAAGAATCCGGGCGACCATCCCAAGATGTCCGCCGGCGACGCTGATGCAGTTACGGAATTCCTTATGGGTTTGACCTCGCCGGAAGTCAAGGCGGGAGTGATCAAGGCCAATAATAACGTGCAGGGCCGGAATACTTTTACCAAGAAGATGCCGTGCGGCGGATGCCACGAATACTCTTTGAAGGGTGTCGTACTCGGTGGCAAGAGCGGGCCTTCCCTGGTTGGAGCCAGCAAAAGGCTGAATCCTGACTGGATTTACGCCTTCTTGGCAAAAACCAAGGTGTTCAAGCCGGTTCGGGATATGCCGGACTTCACTGGCGCGCTTAATCCGAAGGATATGGAGAGCGTAGCGGCGTACGTGGCTGCTTTCGAGTAATTGCGAACAAACGGAGGGATAAACTCATGTCAAGATTTGTAATAGTAACCGCTACGGCGCTTGGTCTGGCTCTGGGTGCGGCGGGTTCGGCACAGGCGGCCGACCCGAAAGAGGTGTACGACTTTTATTGTGCCCAGTGCCACGGAGTTAAGGGTGATGGCAAAGGCATTAACGTCACGAAGGATTTCTCCACCGATCCGCGCGATTTTACCAACGCCGCTGAAATGGCAAAACGCTCCGATGAAGATATCAAGGCGGTAATCAGGGATGGCGGTCCTGCCATCAGTAAATCACCATTGATGCCGCCTTGGGGCGCAACCTTAACTGCGGCGGAAGTGGATGGGCAACTGGCCTACATCCGCAAGCTTTGCAAGTGTAAGGCCCAATAAGGCACGGGGCGGGTGACCGGAATGAAAAAATACCTGAACAAAAAATATCTTTCTGACGGTCTTATTTTTTCCGGGATGATGGTGAATGTCATCTTCAGTTGCCTGATTCTGTATTACTACGTCTTCTAGTTTGGCAGTGCAGGAGTCGAAAGGGGGAGATCATCCCCCTTTTTGACGGGTGCGTTATACGGCGGGCAAGCAAGCCGCTGAGAAAAGGATAGCTATGAGTGCTGATAATTGTGAGACACAAGAATGCGGAGTGACGAAGTATCCATGGGCTGGGCCGGTTTTTTTTATTACGGTGCTGGGTGCGGTGATCGCTTTTTTTGTGTGGTTCTTGGGGGCGTAGCGACATGAAAGCTTATCTATTGCCGTTCATCGGCGCGTTCATTGTGTTCGGTATCGTATTCTTTGCCCTGGATTTCTACATGATGAAACTTCAGGGGTTGCCGCTGATATATCACCCCTAAGGATTCGTCGCCGACTTCCTTGAAGGCGGTTTCGTTTAAGGTAACGCACATGTGTGCACAAATCAGGAGTAGATCTTGCTAACACGGAATATAAGGATAACCTGCGGGGCATTTTTACTGGCTGTTTTTGCCATGTTCATGCTGTCCGCATTCATGCCTGCAGCGAATGCATCCGAGGCCGCCGCGACCGCGTCAACAGCGGTGCCGGACGCTGCCGCGCCCGCCACAAAGGCAATTTTCCCACCAGCCCCGAAATTGACCGAAGCGGACTATCCCTCCATAAAGGGCGTGAATGCCAGGGTGGTGGTGTGGCTTGTGGCCCAGTTGCACCTCTGGTTCGGCGCTTTTGTGGTGGCGGTGCCGATGTTTGTGTTCATCATCGAGGCGATCGGCATGGCGACCCGTGAACAGCGCTATGACAAAATGGCCTATGAATTCATCAAGGTCACCATTACCGCCTATTCGCTGACCGCTCTGCTGGGAGGCTTGTTGTCCTTCTGCCTGATCCTGTTCTATCCGGATTTGTTCCAGTATCTGGCGTTAATTTTCAAGGAGAGCATGTTTGCGTACGCGCTGCTGTTCTTCGCCGAGAGTGCGGTTCTGTATATTTACTATTACGGTTGGCACTGGTTGCAGGGCGGGAACAAAAAATGGGTGCACCTGACCCTTGGGTTATTGCTCAATGCGTTCGGCCTCCTGCTGATGTTCCTGGCAAATGCCTGGACAACTTTCATGATGAGTCCGGCTGCTTTGGATGCGGCGGGCGTATTCAACGGCGATACCTGGGCCGCAATTCATAATTTCCTGTGGAACCCCATCAACCTGCACCGGACAGTCGCCAACGTTGCGTACGGCGGCTCGATCGTGGGCGCCTATGCGGCATTCAAGTTTCTCAGCGCCAAGAACAAGGAAGAGCGCGCACACTATGACTGGATGGGCTACAACGCCAACTTTATTGCCATCGGCGCGTTGTTGCCGCTGCCCTTCGCCGGTTATTACCTCACCGCCGAAATGTACGCCTACAGCCAGCAGATGGGCATCACCCTGATGGGCGGCGTATTTGCCTGGATATTCATTATCCAGGCCGTGCTGATCGGCGCGCTGTTCCTGTCGGCCAACTATTATCTGTGGTGCGGCATGGGGCGCAGCGAAGGCGCCCATCGCTACAACCATTGGATCAAATATATTGCCGTCGTGCTGGTTGTTTCTTTCCTGGTATGGTTCACGCCGCATACCTTGGTGCTCACCAATTCAGAACTTAAGGATCTGGGCGGCCCCTACCACAAGTACCTCGGAGTCCTGGGCATCATGCCGGCGAAAAATACTGCGGTGAACTTCCTGATCCTGTTTACTTACCTGAGCTTCATGTTCTACCGGCGCTCCAATAAATTTGTCACCGTATCCTGGGCGAAGGTCGGCAATGCGGCGCAGGTAGCCCTGTTTGTCGCGGGCTCGATCAACATCACGATACTGGGTGTTTATCACGGTTATTTCACCAACACGGTGATCAAAATAGCGGCCTCCATACCTCAGGTATTGACCACGCTGGTTATCATCATCGTCAGTGTGATCATTGACGCCTTGATGTACAAGGGCGCGAAAGATGTGGCGCCTTTACGCTGGGGACGCATGCCGCCGCGTTCGCAATACGCGCTGTTCCTGCTGGCTGTGTCTTTCACCTGGCTGATGGGGCTGATGGGTTACGTTCGCTCCGGTATTCGACAGCACTGGCATGTATACAACATGTTCCGCGATGGCTCTCCCGATGCCTTTACCCCCGGTCTGGATTACGTGGCAAATATCGTATCGATCGGGACGATCATATTCATGGCCATGGTTATCTTTGTATTCTGGCTGAGTACGGTCAGCGGTAAACATGTTGTTTCCAAGGGTTATTGGAAGGAGCAGCAGGCATGACCAATTTTATTAAGGTTTGCATTTTCAGTCTGTTGACGGTGGGTGCATTTTGGGGATATTCCAGTTTTGGCATTCCGCAGATCAAGCCGGCACCGCCGCCCGTCGAGGCAAAGGTGGATTTGGGCAGCATGACCATGGAAAAATTCATCGCCCTCGGGGCGGAGCTTTTCGACGGCAAAGGGGACTGCACGCTGTGCCACAACGAAATGGGACGGGCGCCGATGCTGGAGAAGGCTGTTGCGGACGCCGAAAAAACCCTGAAGAGCCCCGCATACAAAGGTACGGCCAAAACGGTCGAAGAATACCTGTACGAGTCATCGGTGAGCCCTTCTGTTTATGTGGTTCCGGGGTTCGGCAAGAAGGGCACCAATGACACCGTAAGCCCCATGCCTGATGCCACTGGCAGCAGTGTCGGGCTGACCAAGATTGAGCTTGCAGCTGTCATCGCCTATCTCCAGGATTTGAGCGGCAGCGAAGTGACCGTTCAAATTCCAACGATGGACGCCTCCGCAGAAGGCGCAGAATCAGCCAAATCCAAGGAATGTGAATAATGAATACGACACAGAAAAGACGCATCCCGCTGTTGTTGCAGATGGCGCTGGTAATATTCGGGACTTACTTCGGCTTTATCCTAGTTTTCGACGTGCTGCTGGGGCAACTGATTCCCAAGAGCCTGCTCACCATGTATATGGTGTTCGTGGTGTCCGGGGTGTTGATGGTGTACACCTTTACCGAAGAGGGCACGCGGGAATTGACTGCGCCTATCAAGGCGTTGGTCGAAGACCCGTCCAAGAGGAATATCCGGAATGTGGTGTTCGTTATTGTGCCGTTGCTGGCAGGGTATTACACCTATTCGAGCATGCTGCCTAGTTTCGATCCTCCGACGGAATTGCGCACCATCCACCCCGCGCCGCCGAACAAGTTCAAGGCATATGGCAAGAGTTTCGACCTGACCAAGCTGGAAAACCCTTATCGTAAATTCGAGAAGGAAGACCCGGCGAAATTCAAGGAGCATGTCAGAGAAGGCGGGGACGTCTATATCAAGAACTGCCAGTATTGCCACGGCGATAAACTGGACGGCAAGGGGCCTTACGCCCCTGGCTTGAATCCCACACCGCTCAATTTCCAGGACGTGGGCACCATCGCGCAGTTGCAGGAATCGTTCCTGTTCTGGCGTATCGCAACGGGTGGCCCGGGCTTGCCCGATGAGGCTGCACCGTGGATTTCATCCATGCCTATCTGGGAAAATTTCATAACGGAAGACGAGACATGGAAAGTAATCCTGTTCTTATACGACTATACCGGCAGAAGGCCAAGGACGTGGGAACATGAATAATCTGCGTTTAGGAAAAAAGATGACTTATAAAAACAAACTGGCGCTCCTCGCTCTCTGCTCTGCGTTATTTGCGGCAGGAACGGCGATGGCGAAACCCGGCAACGCCGACAAGGGAAAGGAAGTTTACGACAAGCGTTGCACCTGGTGTCACGGTGCCGAAGGCGACGGCGCGGGCGCGGCTCAGGATTATCTTAATCCCCCGCCGCGTGACTTTACGTCCGGCAATTACAAGATCAAAACTTCCAGTTTTGAAGATATGACGCCTAATGACGATGACATCTTCCGCATGATACGCGACGGTATGCCGGGAACCGCCATGCCGGGCTGGAGCGATCTGCTTTCCGAGCAGGAAATGTGGGATCTGGCGGCTTACCTCAAGTCCTTCGCCGGTTTCGATAAGCCGCCCGAAAAACAGGTCGATTACGGTACGCAGGTGAAAAGTTCGGCAGAGAGCATCGAGAAGGGCAAAAAACTTTTCGAAGACGGCGACCGTTGTGTGGAATGCCATGGCAAGAGCGGCAAGGGCAGCGCCAGCAAGCGGCTCAAAGGGGGCGGCGGCGAGCGCACCTGGCCGCGCAACCTGACCAAGCCATGGACTTTCATTGGCAGTAGCGATCCAAAAGATATTTATACGCGTATATCCACCGGCATTGCCGGTACGGAGATGCCATCGTTCGCCGACCCAAAGAGCAAAAATGTACTCTCGGTTGAGGAGCGCTGGCATGTGGCCAACTATGTGGAATCCTTGGCCAAGACCGGCATGACTGTCAATGCCGAGAATACGGTCATTAAAGCGGATAAGGTGGAAGGCGAATTGCCGGCTACGACGGATGACAAGCGCTGGAATGAATCTGTGCCGACCGCCTTTTATCTGGTTCCCCAGATAATCGGCGAGGAGCGTTATTTCAAACCGTCCAATGACACCATCATCGTGCGCGCCATGTACAACGACAAGATGGTTGCGCTACTCATGGAATGGGATGATCGAACCAAGAGCATCCCGGGAGATGAGAGCGCGGAGAAGATTGCCGATGAGCCCATTGCGGAAGACGGTGTTGCCGTGCAGTTGCCGGTCGTGATTCCCACGGAAATGCGCAAGCCTTATTTTGGCATGGGCGATGAGTCGCACCCGGTGAATATCTGGCATTGGAAGAGCGGCACGAAGAGCGAGCCGGAAGCGGCCAATCTTCTCAACAGCCTCGGATTCAAAGCGATCGAGAAGCGCGATGCGGCAGCGGTCGGCCTCAAGACCGTTTCGAGTTATAGCGACGGAACCTGGAAGGTGCTGATGTACCGCCCGCTCACTACCCAAGCGGCGGACAAGGATATCCAGTTCGCCGAGGGCAAGTTTATTCCGGTTGCATTCGCTGCCTGGGATGGCAGCAATAACAGCGAAAAAGGCTCGAAGCACACCATGACCACCTGGTATTGGTTGCTGTTAAAACCGGCAACCGGTTCCAGGCCGCTGGTCGCGGCGTTAGCAATTATGGTGCTGTTTGCGGGCGGCCTGCTCTGGTGGGCGCGCAGCGCCGGCAGGGCCGCTGGCAGGCAGCATTGACAGGATGGAAGCCGAAGCTGAAATAAATTACAGCAGCCGGGGTGTGATAACCAAGATATTTGGTTTTATTATCATGTCATTAGGCGTTCTGGACAGCTTGTTGAGCCTGCGCGGCGGCGTGCCTGCTTACGAGTTTCTCCTGCTCATTGTTTTCGGGGCTGTTGTGTTCGCCATCGGCGCGGTTCGCAACGGCCAGCGGGCGCCTGTCGGACAGGAGGTGCAGGCTGATAACAGTGGGGCACAGTGTATGAAGTAGCGTGGTGTGCGAGGAATACCGGTGAGTAGGGGCGTTACCCGACATGCCGCTTATGGATCGGAGAGGGTGTTTCCCGTGAGCGCCCCGATCCGGCACGGTTTTCCCCGATTTCGCTGCTATATCTAACCATGTTTTGGCCTCCCCGTATTGGCGTGAAATTTTTCAGCACTCTTTGAATACCTCTCTCTTGACGATAGTATTCATTTTGGGCATGATGCGACAAAATGCCGCAGCCACCAAATTATGGCGAACTGGGGCGGTTTTTGAAGGATGCAGCACAGTATTGAGTAATATGTAATAGAGGTAGCACCGAAGTAAATGTTCTGGGTTGAATGTCGGCGTAAATATTATTGCGCTATCCCGATTAATTAAGCAGTTGCGAACAAGGGGAGTAATAATGCAAAGCAAAACTAAATTTTTAATGGTGGGCGCTCTTTCGGCGAGCTGCTTGGTTTTGGGAACGGCCAACGCCGCTGAAAAAAAGGTGGTCACTCCGGGATGGCAGAATGCGGCGGTAGATGCTTCGAATGCCAAGGATAATCCGACCGTGGATCCGATGTTGCTATATTCGTCCGGCGGTGTGGACGGCAAGGTGGCGATCATTGGTATCCCCAGTTTTAAAACCTACCGGCACATCGATTGCGGCGTTGACTTGCATGAGGTTGTCTTTAGCGGCAGCCCGGCGGGTAACAAAAATGGAACGCCGGACGGCAAATACCTCTACGTCAACGACAAGGGCGCCAATACGATCTGCGAACTCAATTTGCAGACAGGTTACATGGAAAGGGTTATCGCTCTGCCTTTCCCGTTCGGGGTTCACCATATCGCGCTGAGCGCTGATGGCAAGACTTTGTATGGTACAGGCGAATATTCCGGCAAGATGTCCAAGACAGATATCGCCTCGGGGAAAACCGAGGTGATCGACTGGGGCCCCTCGCCGAGCGCGCCTGACTATCTGGATGCGGGCAAGGACGGCAAGTACATTTACTCCGGCAACTATTACCACTCGGCAGTAGGCGTGTTTTCCACCAACCCTTTCAAGCTGGTCAAGTCGATACCGGTGGGCAAGAACCCGCATGGCGTCGACGTCATACCGGAAGGCACCATGGTTCTGGTGAGCGATAAGCTCTCGGCGACCATGTCCATCATCGATACCGAAAAACTGGCGGTCAAGAAAGTGTTGCCGACCTGCGCGGGACCTCTGCATTCGGTCATGGATGTATATAACAAGGACGGCGGATCTTACAGGCCAGGCATAGACAGCGCGCAAGGCCTGACTTCCAAGTACGCTTACGAAAGCTGTTTCGTGGCGGATGCCAACGTGAAAGTGGATCTGAAAAAACTTGAAGTGGTCGACGAAATCCCGACACACTATAGAACAGGCCATATTTCCATTTCTGCGGACAACTCCTATGTGATGGCGTTGAACAAGTTCTCGACGGGATTGTTCAGCCCGACGGGTATCGTGTATCCGGTCAACTTCGAAATGTGGGATGCGCGGGAAAAGAGCCCAACCTACGGCAAGACTTTGAAGATCATGCCGGTGGATGGCGAGCCGCATAATGCCAAGAGCATCATGGCTTACTTGATCAAGGATTGGACCAGAGGCGAGGCAGAGAGAGGCGGCCTGCTGAAAGCGGGCATGACGGAAGTTCTCGACCCTGTCCACCGGGCGAAGTCAAAGAGGTACGTGATCCCGAAGGACAATACACCGCCGGGCATCAAGGTTGTCAATGGCGTCAAAGAAATTCACATGAAAGCCTTCAGCTACGGCTACATTCCCCGCCAGGTGAGGGTGAACAAGGGCGACAAGGTCAGGTTGTTTGCCACCAATATCGACAAGGCGGCAGGTATCACCAAGAATCCTGACGTCACCATGGGTTTGACCGTCTACGGCCCTTATGGCTTGAGAACCAACATGGATCTTCCGCGCGGCGTGACCGCCGTGCATGAGTTTGTCGCAGATATCGCCGGGGAATATGAAATTTTCTGTACGCACTTCTGCGGCCCATTGCACCTGGAAATGAGAGCGACCTTCTTCGTTGACGATCCCAAGAAGGGAAATTCCAACCTCGCGGTGGGTGACTATGCCGAAGCGCAGCATTTGCCTGGCCTGATGGAAGAGGGGCAGATCACGGTAGCGGAACGCGTGAAGGGGCTGTAATTTACTCTTTGCTCATGGATACAGATGAATAACCGGCCCTCCCCCTTGCGGGGAGACTAAAGGGAGAATCAAAAATGAAGAAAGACAATTTGAAAATATACCTGGTAGCAATGGCAAGCCTAGGTATGGTGTGGGGGAGTTCGACAGCTTTTGCGGCGGGAGAGAAACGTTGCACGGCTGGCGGGGTGAAGGTGGAGTGCCCGACGCAAAGCGATAAGGATCTCAATGCGGCAGCGAAAAACTTCGAGAAAGAAGCCAACGACATGGGCGCAGGCAAAGGGGGCAGCACTTACGGTGTTGCGCCGTTCGACTACCTGACCGGGGTGGGCAAGCGCGCCAAAGTCGATGCAAAGACCTATAAAACGAGCAGCGGCTATGGCGCCGACGATGGTTCCGCAAGGACGGAATTGTGGGATCGGGTGAAAAATCCGGCTCAGGGGGCTGCCCTGTACGACCAGTGGACAAACAACTGGTCACCCAAGTTCGACGCAACGCTTGTTGCAGGCGCCGATCCAAATCAGGGCAAGACATGGTATTACTCCTACTGCATCGCCTGTCATGGCTGGATGATGCACGGCGATGGCCCCAGCGCCATCGACCTGAACCCGCGGCCAAGGACGTTGACACGTGGCGACTACATGCAGAAGAAGACCAATCTTGAGCTGTTTGCGATAATCAAGGGCGGCGGTGAAGTCCTGGCGCTTTCCTCTTCGATGCCTAACTGGGGCAACGTCCTGATGGATCAGGATATCTGGAACGTGGTCGCCTTCATCCGCGCGATGCAGGATGTCAAACCGCCGAAATCCGTCGAGGAATACCTTAACCCCAAGTCGACCTTCAAGCCGATCAAGGGCGACGTCGATGCGCTCAATGCGGCAACGCACCCCGACTTCAAGGAACTCCAGGAGTTGATGGAATCCGAACTGGCAGGGCGTGGCGGCGCTGAACTGATCGGCGGTGGATATGTCGAGGGCGGCAACAGGGATAAGGCGAGCAATGTCACGCTGAAGGTTAAAAATTAAACATTATTGAGGGCCTGCCGCAGAACATAGCTTTGAGTTGAGATAAGCAAGTCGGCCTGATATGATCGTTGACGTTTTGTAGTAACAGGTAGTCTGAGCGAGGTATGTCCCGAGGATGAAACACCACGGGATATACCTCTCTCGTTTTGGGGGCAGCAAAAGTTCTTCAATTTTGCAAATGCCGACGCGTGATTTTCCGTATGGCCCGAAAGCTGTGCGCATCAATGTTGGAAAAGTTTAAAGCAAACCAGAGGTACATCACATGACGCCCCAAGTTTCTTTGGCCGTTGCCGGAGAGTCCCACACATCGCAGAACACCCGCTTGTATCGAAACATTCTGGTTGCGCTGGATTCATCGGATTATGCCAATGCCGCCATGCGGGATGCTGCGGAATTGGCATGTATGGCGGATGCACCCGTGATCACAGGTTCCCATGTTTATGCCGCCAAACTGCATGACATGCGCTTCCGCCAGATGGAAGGGGGCTTGCCCGAACAGTTCCGGCAGGAGCAGGAACTGGAGCGCCAGCGCGATGTGCATGACGATCTGATCACCCGCGGCTTGTCGATCATCACCGACTCCTACTTGGACCAGGCGGCAAATGAATGCGCCCGGCTCGGTATCGAATTCAAACGCAGTTCGCTGGAAGGTAAAAATTACCGCGAACTCGTGCGGGAAACGAATTCTGGCAGATACGACTTGCTCGTTATGGGGGCCTTGGGGCTTGGCGCAATAAAAGGAAGCCGGCTGGGTACCGTATGCAGGCGTTCGGCGCGGCGCTCGGCTATCGATACGCTGGTCATCAAGAATACAGCCCGCTCGATCAAGGAAGGCCCGATTGTCGTCGCGGTGGATGGTTCGGCAAAAGCCTATGGAGGTCTGCTCACCGCGTTGGCGCTAGCCGAAGGTTGGCGGGTTCCGGTCAAGGTGATTGCCGCCTTCGACCCTTATTATCATTACGTTGCATTTAACCGTATTGCGGGCGTGCTGTCCGAAGAGGCGGGCAAGGTGTTCAAATTCAAGGAGCAGGAAAAACTGCACGAGGAGATCATCGATTCCGGGCTGGCAAAGATATACGACGGCCATCTGGCAGTCGCACACTCCATTGCCGAAGACTTCGGCGTTGAAATAGAAACCGAGCTGTTGGATGGCAAACCTCACGATGCCATCGAAAAATATGTCAGGAAAGTCGAACCGTCGCTGCTGGTTGTCGGCAAGGTGGGCATCCATGCCGACGACGAACTCGATATCGGCGGCAATAGCGAGCATTTGCTTGAAAACGCGGACTGCGCAATTCTGCTCAGCATGCGCGAATATCAGCCCAAAATCGACGTTGTGTCCGGCGTCACCACCTCATGGACCCATGAAGCCGAAGCCAGAATGGAGCGGGTGCCTTCCTTCGTCCGCAACATGGCGCGCATGGCCATCATGCGCTACGCCCAGGAGCATGGCCACACCGTCATCACCCGGAAAATTGTGGACGAAGCGACCGCGCAACTCATGCCCAACCATGCGGAACAGGCCATGGGGGAAATCGTCGCGGCCTACGACGCGGGAGAATTGAAGCGCAAGCCTGCGGCGGATGAGGTCATGCGCTGGTCAGATGACGCGGTTGCGCTGTTGCGCACTATCGAAGACCTTGCGGTGCGCGGCAACCTCAGCATGCGCGCCGAGAAAAAAGCCCGCCAGGAAAAATCTGCCGTGGTCGAAGCACGGCACATCAAGCCGTTCATTGATGCGGAAACACTGGATCAGCCAGTAGCGGCGGAACTGCATTGGCAGGCCGCCGCGCTGGCGCGCCTGATGCGCGTGCCGGAGGGTTTCATGCGCGAGCGGTGCAAGCAGAGCATCGAGAATTTTGCACGGCAAAATGGCCATACCGAAATCACCCTGGAGGTGGCGGAAAACGGCCTTAAACTAGCACGCGGCGAAATGGAAAAAACCATGCAGGGGCAAAACGCACCGGCTGCCAAGGGCAGTTGCCCGTTTGGTTTCGGTAAAAAAGCAAAGAACCCCCAAGACGCGGGCCAATAATGGAGGTATCTCGCACCGGCGATGCAAGCAGCCTGTTTTTGCTCGCCATCAATCTGACCAACCGTTGCAACCTCGCCTGCGCCCATTGCTACATGGATGCGGAAACCATGAAGCATGGCGATAGAAATGAACTGACGGCGGAAGAGGTGTGCAGCCTGCTGGACGATATCGCGGCACGCAGCACGGAAACCATGGTGGTGCTTACCGGCGGTGAGCCGATGCTGCGTGGCGACCTGGAAAAACTGGTGGCGCATGGTGCCGGACTTGGCCTTGCCATGGTGGTGGGGACAAATGGTGTGGCGCTCACCGATAAGCGCGTGCAATCGCTGAAGGCTACCGGTGCGATGGGCGCAGGTATCAGTGTCGATTCTCTCGACCCCGAAAAGCACGACGCCTTCCGTGGCCTGCCGGGCGCGTGGGAGAAAACCATGCAGGGTATCGAGGCCTGCAAGCGCCACGGCTTGCCGTTCCAGATCCATTTTTCCGTCACCGAATCCAATGCCGACGAAGTGCCGGGCATGATAGATTTTGCCCGGGCTTCCGGGGCGCGAGTGCTGAACGTGTTCTTCCTGGTGTGTACCGGTCGCGGTGAATCCATGTCGGATATCAGCCCCGTCACGTACGAGCGGGTGCTCAACCAACTGGTGGCGGCGCAGGAACAGAGCCGGGACTTGCTGATCCGTGCGCGCTGCGCCCCCCATTACAAGCGCATCGCCTATCAGCGCAACCCTGCATCGACGCTCACCCGCGCCGCGGGCTACGAAGGCGGCGGTTGCCTCGCGGGCATACACTATTGCCGCGTCACACCGGAGGGCGGCGTTACGGCTTGTCCCTATATTCCCAATGAAGACGGCAACATCCGCGACAAGAAATTCTGGGATATCTGGGATCAATCGCCCACCTTCCAATCCCTGCGCAAACCCAAGTTGCAAGGCAAATGCGGCAGTTGCGAATTCCGGAAGTTGTGCGGCGGTTGCCGTGCGCGGCCCCTCGCGATGGGCGAAAGCTTGATGGATACCGACCCATGGTGTGTTCATGTGCCGGAAGGTGCTGCCGTCATCGAACCGCTGGCCGAGCAGTCGAAGAAACTGGCATGGAGTGAGGAGGCGGAGAAGCGCCTGTCGCGGGTTCCGTCCTTTTTGCGCAAGATGGTCAAGAGCCGCGCCGAAAGTTACGTGCAGGAACTGGGACTGGATACGGTTACGGAAGAGCATCTCGCGGTCTTGTCCGCCAGACGTTTCGGCAGCGACGGGCCACCCAGACCAAATACACGAGGGGAAGCAAACCAAATAGCAGGCGTGCAGGCTATCGGCGTCCCTCACCCCAACCCTCCCCCGGAGTCCGAAAAGCTTTTGGCAGGGCACCCGGGAGAGGGGGCGAACGAATCGCTACGCGAGTTTCATATAAACGGTGAGCTGCCGTGGAGCGAGCAGGCGCGCGAACGCCTCGCGGCCATGCCCGCCTTTTTGCAGGAAGGTGTGCGTGCGATCGCCGAGGATGTCGCCCGTTCCGAGGGCAGGCTGGAAGTCAATATCAAGCTGCTGGATCGGCTGGAATCGGAACAGCAGCCTGGTCGCAGTTTGAAGTGGGCGGATGAATCCGACCAGTTGCTTACGGTGTTCCTTGCCGAAAAGGCGCCCCAGGTGCGCATGTTCGTAGCGCCCGCACTGGAAGGCGCCGCAGAGAGCTTCACCAGAAAACGGCGTGCGGCCACCGTGGAATCGACCGATGTCGAGGCAGCCATCGCGCAATTGACTGGCGGTGTGGAGTGGGACGAGGATGCGCTGGCGCGCGTGTTGTCCGCGCCCGATTTCAACCGCGCCGGCATCAAGAAGGCCGCCGAGTTCAATGCACGCAAGGAGGGGCTGGCGCGTATCACTTCCGCCGACCTGACGCGCTTCCGCAATAACGCCATGATGCGTGCGGTGCAGCGCATGAAGGGGTTCGGGATGCAGGAATTGAGCTTCAACGCCTACGAGATTGCGCGCGATCGCGTGCCGCGCCTCAAGGACAATCCCGAAGCCGACAAGCGCTTCGATACCATCAGGAGTTTCGTTGCGGCACGGGAAAACCCCGGCGATCTGCTGGGCCGGGATTTGCTCGAAAAAATGAAGGCGCAACTCAAATCAAACAAGTAAAATTCGGCCCGTTAGAATAAAACACAAGCCGGCGGCATAGCGATGCATAAAGTTGACGTACTCATTATTGGCGGCGGCATTTCAGGGCTGGCCTCCGCGTGGTGGCTGGCGCGCAGCGGCCTATCCGTCGAGGTATGGGAAGCCGGCGAGCGACCGGGCGGCAAGATTATGAGCACCCGGCAGGACGGCTACCTCACCGAACGCGCCGCAGCCATGGTATTGAATTTCCGCCCCGAGGTAGCGGAGCTGGTGCGCGAGGCGGGGCTGGAACCGGCAAAGACCGCACGCCAGCCTGCCGCCGAGGTACGCCGCTACCTGCTGCATCGGGGGTGCCTGAAAGCATTGCCGATGCGTTTGAGCCCCATGGTGGCCTCGCCCTTGTGGAGCCTGCGCGGCAAATTGCGCCTGCTCGCCGAACCGTTTATCTTCTCCAGCGGGCGAACCGACGAAACGGTCAGCGAGTTCATCACGCGCCGGCTTGGCCGCGAAGTGCTGGAAAAAGCCATGGAGCCCTTCGTGGCCGGAACGCTGGCCGCTGATGCGGACCAGGCCAGCGCCGCCGCCGTTCTGCCGCGCCTGATGGCATTGGAGCAGCGCTATGGCAGCATCGGTGCCGGAGTGTTGGTCAACCGCATATTGCGCCGCCGCACCGCCAGCGTTACCGAAACTTTTTCCTTCCGCGACGGCATGGGCAGCCTGGTGGAGGCATTGGCCAAAACGCCAGGGATCAACATGCGCACCGGCCATGTCGCGCAAGAACTGGCGCGCGAGCGGGATGGCTGGCAGGCCACGGCGGCAACGCCGCATGGGCAGCGCAGCGTGAGCGCAGCTCATGTGATCGTGGCGACCCCCGCGCCTGCGGCGGTGGCGCTGGTCGATCCGCTGGACAACGAGCTGGCGGAATTGCTGCGGGGAATCGGCTATGCCCCGGTGAGCATCGTACATACTGGGGTGGCGCGCGATGCTGTGCAGCACCCGCTGGATGGCGCCGGTTTCCTTGCGCCGAAGGGGGAAAGCGCGACCCTGACGGGTAATTTGTGGATGAGCACCCTGTTTCCGGACCGTGCGCCGCCGGGGAAAGCACTATTGACTTCGTATCTGGGTGGCGCGCGTGCCCCACACGTGGCGGACTGGGACGACGCGCGCCTGCTGGATGAGGCGCTTGGAACATTGCGCTCGTTGATAGGTTTGAAAGCCGATCCGGAAATGGTGCGCATCGACAGGCACGGCGAGGCGCTCCCCATGTATCACGGTGCCTACCAGGCGCGCATGCAGGCCATCTCGGCACGCCTGCAACATATTCCCGGCCTCCATCTCGAGGCCAACTACCGGGGCGGGGTATCGGTGCGCGACCGCCTTGTCTGTAGCCATGCCGTCGCGGATCGTATTCTGGGTGCGCGGCACTGGCCTTCTGTCGAGAGGAAGCGGCGCGAGGAAGCGGAGTGCCGCGCGAAGACTGTTTGCGGTCTGGGAGCTATGGGTGTTGCCGCCGAATAGATTTCGGCAGGCCGCCGGAATTGCTCCACAATGTTGAATAGTCGAATTACGAAAAAAATGAAAATCTTTCTATCGGGGGCGGTTCCCTTTGCGCTGTGTTTGAGTATGATGTTTTTTCCCGGTGCGGGATTTTCGAACGAGCTGCCGGGTAAGGAAAGGAACCGCTCTCACATAGAGCTCGACCCCGACAATACGGGAACCTATACCGGAGAGGCAGGCAAGGACAACTATATCGGAAATTGTTCGCCGTGCCACGGAGTGACCGGAAAAAACGATGGCCCTCTTTCGGGCAGTCTCGGAGAAGGGGTGATCCCACGCCAATTGAGCGATACCAGACTGTTATCGGCAAGAACAGACGAGTTTCTTTTCAAGGTCGTCAAACACGGCGGGGTCTCGGCCGGGCTTTCCGAGGCAATGCCGGGCTGGAAGGATACTTTTACCGACGCTGAGATAAAACAGATTGTTCAATATGTCAGGGACAGCATCTGCAAGTGCAAATACAAAGATAAAGAATCAAAGTGAGTCGAAGGAACGGATTGCGGGTAGTTGCTTGACGATACGCCATTACTTACCCTTGAAGCGACATGGTGCATGCACATGAGCATGACTGATTCGGAACTGCATTTTGCCAGACGTGCCATAAAGCGTAAAAAACTTTTCCTGGCCCTTTCGATTACCAGCGTGATCGCGGGGTCGGGCCTGGCATTGTTTTATGCCTGGCAATTCGCCACGCAACCCGGTTTTGAGCCTGGCGTTCATTTCGTGCTGGTGATTTTGATTCTCCTGATCGCAAGGCAGAATTTGCGCCAATATTATTACGCTGCCATCCTCGAAAAATTATTGCGCGAGAAATGAACATGCATGCGGTTTCGTGACCGGAATTTATTGCGGCGTGAACGTTTCCTTGTGGGCGCCCGGCGCGCTCTTGCTCTTCAGCGCCATTTCTATGGGCCTGTTCTCCAATGGAGTCTCCGCGAGGCGCATCAGTGCTTGATCGCCTTGCAAGAGTTTGTGGATGTTTTTCAAGCCCCACCCGGGTTCCCAGTTGCCGACCAGGCCGTTCCATGCCTGTGTGATCGCGACCGCCTCAGCGTCGGAGAATGGCTTGAATTGCCCGCCCTTCTGGTTCAGCAATTCCACATATTTTTTCATGGAATGGACGGTGACGATAAAAGGAGGCCCGCATCGGGCGCAATATTTGAGCATTTTATCTGCGTTGTGACAGGTGGTGCATCGGCTGTAAGCGAGCGAAACCGCATCGTCCGTGGTGTATGGGATGTATCCCCTGTACTTGGCTTCTGCCAGCACCTGTTCGCCCAACGGGTTGGGGATGGCCAATACGCCAATTGCCGCAGCAATTGCAAAAAAAAGTGAACCTATCGCCCACCAGGATTTCTTCATTTTACGCACTCATCAGATGCCAGGGCGACCAGCGATTCCCGGCACCTTGAAAATTTCACTTTATCCATAGCTTTCCCACCATGCCCTTGTCCAGCCTGACTAGGGCGTTTTTTGCCGTATCGGCAAACCAGATATTCCCTCTTGCATCGGTGCCGATACCGTTAGGCTGGCTCTTGCCCACGCCTACATCGAATTCCAGAAACGCACTGGTTGCCGGGTCGAACACTGCTATTTTGCTGCTTGTCCTGAGAGTGCAAAATATTTTCCCGTCGTTTGCGGCAGTCAAGCTTTCGACTACGCTACCGCCCGGCATCGAAAATGATCTGAATTTTTCGGTGGCGGGATTGAAGGCCATCAGGTTACGTCCTATGTGGCCGCCAAACCAGAGCACGCCGGATCTGTCTATGACAATGTCCCTTGGGGATTCGAATGCTATTGGCAGTTCGAATTCGTGAATTGCGCCGTTCTTGGGGTTCAGCTTGCCCAGCTTGTTGCCCTGGGTTTCCAGAAACCACATCAAGCCCTTTTTATCCGCGACGATGCCCGATGGGCGACTGTCGGGTGTCGGGATCGGATATTCCCGAAACGTTTCTCGCCGTGGATCGAACATACCGACCTTGTTGCCATAAAATTCTGTAAACCAGATATTTCCGCGCGGATCGGTCACAATCCGGGAAGGCATGCTCGTTATTGTCGGAATATCGTATTCCTTAAACAACTGCGAAGCAGGGTCGAAAACACCGAGCTGGTTTGCGTCCGACTCGGTTATCCATATCTTGCCCGACGGGCTGGCCGTTATATCCGATGGGAGGCTGGAGGGCGTGGGGATATTGTGTTCGGAGAAAACGCCTTTGGCAGGCCGGAGTTCTCCGAGTTTGTTGAAATTCGACTCGATGAACCAGACTGTGTCACTCTTGTCGATGGCGATCCTCGTCGGGTAAGTATGAGCTGTGGGCACCTCGAACGGCTTGAAGGCATCCTCTCCCCATGACGGGAAGCTAAGCAAACTGGCGAGGGCCGCCCAGAAAACAGCTGCTATTTTCACTGCGTTGCGTCCTTGTTGAAACGGTTTAATATGGATTCCTGGCGGCAGGGTATAGCGCAAATCCGGGAGCGGCATACTGCGTTGTCAAGACAACGCCAAGCGGAAAAAAGTCCCTCAATAGTTTATGAGACGGCCCGGATAGCCCATCCATGCATCTGGGCAATGTGCTACGGGCGCACACCTTTGCGGGATTTCCAGGCCAACCACCCGCCCAGCGCCGCGACGGCCAGCAACACGGCAAGCAAAACAAACCAGTTGGGCATGCCTCCTCCTGCCGCAGCTGATTTTTCAAGCACTGCGCCCTGTTTGTTGCCGTGCGCCAAGGCTTCGCTAATGGAAAGCATCCCCAGGCTCTTCGCTTCTGTGGCGCTTTGAGTGAACCAGAGTGTGGATCGTTTGCGGTCAATCGCGATGCCTGCCGGCAGGCTGTTATAAGCGGGAATGTCATATTCGCGAAAGGCTGCTGTTTCCAGATTGAACACGCCAACCTTGTTCCCCTTGTATTGCAAAAACCAGACGTTGCCATCGCCGTCGTTCACCAGCGCGACAGGAGCGCTGCCGGGGGTGGGGATAATGGCTTCGCTGAACCGGTTCCGGTCCGGGTGAAACACTCCAATCCTGTTTGCCGTTACCTCGACAAACCATACATTGCCATGATGGTCGATGGAGATTTTTCCCGGGTTGGCGAACGGCGTGAGCACCTCATATTCATGAAACACCTCCTGCTCGGGAATAAAGCGGCCTATTTTATTGGCATTGGATTCGGCAAACCAGACATGGCCTTTCTGATCGACAGCCAACCCTCTGGGATGCCCGTTGGCGGTAGGGATGGGGTAGCCTTTCAGCGCGAAAGTCTTGGGGTCGATGCGATAAAGGTTGTTTTTATTGGAGGCAAAAAACCATATCGTGCCGTTGGCGTCCACTATCAATTCTTCCGGAGCGGATTTGTGCGGGAGGGCATATTTCGTAAAATATCCGTCCGCAGGCGTAAACCGTCCCAGTATGTGCGGATTATCCGCACCTTCTGCGCGCCGGTTTACGGTGAACCAGATTTCCCCGTCCGCGCCCAGCGTAATATTCGAAAATCCCATATCGCCCCATGATGGGGGAAGAGAGTGGGTCGCAAACTTCTGTTTTTCCGGATCGTAGGCGGTTAGTTTATTGCCCGCCTTCTCGGTAAACCAGACCCAGCCGTTCGAGTCTATGGCAATCGACTGGGTCGCACCGATTCCTTCGGGTAAGGCTACGTCCCTGACTGGCGAAGACGATTGAGTCTGGTGCTTGCCGTCGCCATGATCGTGCATTCCCTGTGCGGAAGCTGTCCCGCTGCCGATGAGCGCAGCGCACAGCAGAAATATCAGTCCGTTATGTGGAAAAAAATTAAACGGGTTTCTCATGGAGTATCGCCGGGCATGGGATTACCATGTCATCGTGGGTTCATAAAAATGGCGCAGTTGCCAGTTTGCATCCTTGTAGGATCCGCCGACATGATCGTCGCTCCCTACGTTATAGCCGCCCAGATCGACTTGGCGCTGGCGTTCATTTCTGTAGAAATCGCCAATGTTGGCAGGGGGCAAGGCTTGCCGTTCGCCCATCATGGGATTGTGGCAAGACGGACAACCCAACGTCTTGGCGGGAGCGCCGCTGCCCACGATTGTGCCTATTGGGATCAACCAGGCAATTCCGGCATAGATGGCAATCGCCGCTATTGATGTGGCCTTGATCCCGAAACGGAGTTTGCTGCGTTTTCGAAAGAGAAAGGGCACCAGAAGCAGGGCAACCACAGCCAACAGCGGGAGCCAAAACGTGCCGACCGCCAGCCATTTCGCATTATCCCCGGTCAGATACCAGAAAGGCTGAAACAGAAAGAACAAATACCACTCGGGCGCGGGTACGTAGGCACCATCATCGGGCATGGGGGGCATGTTGAGATCCATGGGCACCCTCATGAAAAAGGACAGTAACAGCAACCCCAGGAATATGATCGATATCAGTGTGCCGGCCTTTACCGCGTGCTTCGGCCAAAAAGGGTAGAACGACTGCGGATAGGGGGGAGCGTACTTGGGCTCCATGATGGTTTCTGTTTTCCGGTTCGCCATGTTTGGTTACCCCAATGATGCTTACAGTGGCTCCGATATGCCATGCCGCCTTACCATTTTGAAATGGAAAGACAGGATAGCCGCAAGAAATAACGGGATTATCAGGATGTGGATAAAGTACGCCGCGTTTAACGTGAAAGAATCCAGAAGCATATTCTGGATAAATTCGCCCCCTATCGTCCATGTCCCGATGTAATCCATCCATATCGCGAAAGACCAGTAGGATCTCCAGTCCCACGGGAGAATCAGCCCGGTGACCACCAGCAGGAACACCAGGAGCAACTGCGAAACGCCGGACAGCCAGGTGAGCTGCCTAGGGCTCTGATAGGCTTTCAGGTAAAACACGATGGCCATGTGGGAAAACACGGTCGCCAGCAGGAGCGTGGAAGTCCAGCGGTGCAGGTTCCTGAACAGCCATCCCAGGGGAACTTCGTTGCTTAAATGGGCGATGCTTTGCAGTGCCTTGGCCGGCTCGGGCGTGTAGAAGAAAAGCATGAACACTCCGGAAGCCAGCTGCAGGAGGATGAGGAACAGCGAAACGCCGCCAAAGCAATAAAAAAAATTGACATGCGCGGGAATTGGCTTGGCTTTTTTCAGCCGGATCCGCTCCTTGATCCACTCCGCTATCCTGGGTGCATTCGCCACTATTTACCTCCCGGGGGCGCTTCGGATTTCTGCGCAGGCGCTTCTCGCTGGCTCGCCTCGATTGCCTCGTCTTTTTGCATACCGTAAGTATCGCCGGTAAAGTCGATTTTCCAAGTGTTGGTAGCAGGGTCGATATTGAGGGGCAGCACTTCCTGTACCGTATACTCGCCGCCAAAGCTGGAAGGCATCTTGAAGCTGATGGGAACCAGGGCCTGCGTTCCTTTAACCTCCGCTTTCCCTACAACCACCGCAAAATTTGGCGGGTAATGCTTGATAATTTCCAGAAACTGAGTCACGTTCAGATTGGAGGTTTTGCTGTCGATCATCTTGTAGGCTTCGCTGGCGGGTGTCGTGCCGCCTTCAATCTTGGAAGTGGAGATCAATTCATAGAAGCGCTTGGCGACGGCTTCCGGTTCTTCATCGGGCGTTGCGCTGCCGCCCAGACGACCGCAACCCGTTACAGCAATGGCAAGAGCCAGCAATATACCGCCACAAAACCATTTTTTGCATTTCAGGCCCAAAGCCATCCCCTTTCCTTAAACTTGCTTAGATGCTTATTAATTGTCCGCAAGCGCCGCTGCCGCTGCAAGGCAAAGCGTTTTACCAGACAACCTGCGGATAAAACCAGTGTTCTACCATAAATTTATTGTCGCTGAGCGTGGGGTTTTTTATCCGATCCTTGAATGTTTCCGGAGGAATCCCCAGCCGGATTCCTGAGCTGACGTTGTGGCATGAATTGCAGCCCATGGTTGGCGACTCATAGGTAACGGCATAAAGCGGCCCAAACAGGGCTAACGCTACCAAGGTTACACTCATAACGCCAAGTGTTTTCGCATAAATTTTTGCGCCCAGCACTCTTTTGACGGGGGCCATGATTTTGGCAAATACTTCAATTTTCTTGGCGGAGGCAGTTACCTGCCGGGTGTCAGCTTCGTGCCTGCGCCTCTCCCTGAAAGTGCTCTCCTTGAGAAAATAAGGAAATAGCGCCAAAACCAGAAAAATAATCACCGGGATGTAAATGCTGAACAGTGCCGCCATGAATCCCTTGAAATACAGATAAGGCACATAGAAGATGAGGATGAACCATTCGGCGGTTGGCATGTACTCACCCTCCAAAGGCATCGGTATGATTGCGGGATCCTGAGAGGGCATCGGCAGGGTATACGCCAACACGGCAATGACCGCCAGAAACGGGACCGTGAGCGGGCTGTGATCGATGAGATATGCGGAAAGCCCCCCCGGCCTTTTTTTGATTTTCGTGAAAGCGTGTATATCCATCAGCACTAGGGTGATGACCGGAAGAATAACCACGTGCACCACGAATGCGCGGTTCAAGGTAAAGAAGTCCATCAGGAACTGGCTCAGAAAAGAGCCGATCAACGGGATTTCAGCCACAGAATTGGGCACCATTTCCATGAACCAATAACCTCTCCATTCCCACGGCAGAATGAATCCGGTCAGCAGGAAGCCGAACAGGGGCAGGTAGAGAAGAATGCCGGTCAGCCACAACGTTTTGCTGTCGCGGATGAGGTAATCCTTCCTTAAGAAGCTCCTTATGAAATGCATTATTACGGCAACCAGCAGGAATAGTGCGGCCCAGCGGTGCGTGTCTCTTATCCACGCCACCGCGCCGAGTTCATTGTAGATGGCCTGTACGCTGGCGTAGGCTTCATTCAGGTGAGGCGAATAAAACAGCGCCAGTATCGTGCCGGAAAGAAGTTGAACAATAAGGAGGATAAGGGCAATCCCACCAAAGAAGTGGTGCCAATGCGATTGTTTGATTTTCATGGCTTAAATGATTTAAGGCAAAGTTCTATGCGCATCCGTACTTGAAGGCCGTGTGGAGTTGGCGCTCAGGTATGTAAATCGCCGCCCCAACTCCCCGGGGTGCGCAGCAGGCTGTGCGGCTTTGCTGCATTACGCGAGTATAAATGTTCCAGCTAGGTGCGCTTCCATCGCCCGGCAGCTGCCGGGCAGCAGAAACACAGGGCCGACAACCTGCTACTTGCCGTTTTTGGCGCAACGGAATCCGACATAGTCTTTGCTGTCATCGGGAATGCTGAGCAGGCTGCTGAAAACCTTGGCGGAATCTCCCTCTTCAAAAAACGATCCACCCCGGAGAATGCTGTAACGTTCGCTAAAGCTGGATGTCCACTCCCACACGTTTCCGGCCATATCCATAGCGCCGTATGGGCTCTTGCCTTTTTCGCATGAGCCGACCGGCATGGGTTGCCCTTCGGTGGCGGTTTCGCTGGTGATGCAGGCAATCTTGATGAACTCGTTACCCCAGGGGTAAATTCTGCCATCGGTCCCGCGCGCAGCTTTTTCCCATTCCTGCTCCGTGGGCAGTCTCTTGTCGAGCGCTTCGCAATGGGCGGACGCATCATTGAGAGAAACCATGGTCACGGGAAAATTGGCCTTGTCTGGCTCATACCTATGGTCTAAATTGAATCTGGCGAACTGGCTGTTGGTAACTTCATATTTGTCGATCGAATAGGCCGGCAAATTGATCTCCTTGGTTTCGCCAGGTTTTCCGTAAATGAACTTACCCGCAGGCACGACCACCATTTCGTCATAAACCCTGGCGTCTTTCTTTTTTGCAGAAGGAGGGACAGGCTTGGTTTTATCGCTTGCGCCGGCGCCCGGCATCCATGTTGCCATCAGAATAGCCAAGAGTCCAAGGGCAATATTATGTCCAGATTGCTTTGCCATAGTCATTCAAATCCTTTTGTCTTCTAAATGGGTAGCGCGGCTCGCTAGTACAGGTATCGTGCCGATGCCGCGCCGGAAATGGTAATACAAGAGAATTCTAACATACTCTCTGCTGCCAGCCCAAAAGGTTCCTTATATCAACCCGATAGAAGGCTATCGAATCCGTGCAACGAGCTCGATGCGCGCCGAAAACAGCGTTGCGGCATAAAGGCTATTACTGCTATCATCAAAAAAGTCAGATAATGAAGCAATTCCAATGATCGAAGTCGAAAATCTAACCAAAGAATATGGCGAATTTCGCGCCGTTGACAATATAAGCTTCTCCGTTGAAAAAGGTGAAATACTCGGCTTTCTTGGACCCAATGGGGCTGGGAAAACCACGGTAATGCGCATCCTGACCTGCTTTTTTCCTCCCACCAAGGGCAGGGCCATCGTGGCCGGCTTCAATTGCTTTGAAGACTCCCTGAATGTGCGCAAAAGGATCGGCTATTTGCCGGAGAGAGTTCCGCTTTATGAAGACATGAAGGTCAGCGACTACCTGCGTTTTGTCGCGGCCATCAAGGGTACGCCCGCCAAGGAAGTCAAACGGCAAGTCGAAAAAGTCATGGACGACTGCAGCCTCAGCGATGTTTCCAACAAACTGATCAAGGCAGTGTCCAGGGGGTACCGGCAGCGGGTCGGAATTGCCCAGGCATTGGTCAACGATCCGGAGGTCTTGATCCTCGACGAGCCCACAGTCGGCCTAGACCCCAAGCAGATCAAGGAAATCAGAAAACTGATCAAGGATCTGGCGGGCAGGCACACCGTCATTCTCAGCACGCATATTCTCCCGGAAGTCAGCATCCTCTGCGGCAGGGTCATCATCATCAACAAAGGCAAGCTGGTGGCGGTGGACAGGCCGGAGAACCTCGCAGCCGAAGGCTCGCGCAGAATGTTCTTGCGCATCAACGGCAATGCCCCGGCGATCGAGCAGGCACTTTCCCGCATGGCGGGCGTCAAAAGTGTCGAACGGGAGTTGACCGCCGGTGAAGATAATGGGTTCGTCGTCGTGTTTGACGATGAGAAACAAGGCAGGCAGGGCATCCATTCCATGATTGAAAACAACCGCTGGGAGCTTCTGGAAATGCGCACGATGGAGGCCAGTTTGGAAGATATCTTTATCAAATTGGTGACCAAGGAAGAGGCATGAATTACAGGAATATCTTCCTCATCCTTGGCCGGGAATTGAAATCCTATTTCGGTTCGTTGACGGTCTACGTCGTCATCATCATGTTCCTGCTGATGACGGGTTATTTTTTCTACAACCTGCTGGCCACCTTCTCGATCGTCAGTTTTCAGGCGCAGACCGATCCGATGCTGGCCAAGCAATACCAGATGTTGAATATCAATGAGACGGTTATAAGGCCGCTGTTTGGCAGCATCGGCATTATCCTGCTGCTGATGGTGCCGTTGCTGACCATGAGGCTGTTCGCCGAAGAGAAAAAAACCGGCACGATCGAATTGCTGCTGACCTTTCCGATCAACGATGTCGACGTGGTTCTGGGCAAGTATCTGGCCTGCCTCGTGGTATTGCTGACCATGATATTGCTGACCGCCACCTACCCCATTCTCCTCATTGCGCTGGGCGAACCGGAAGTGGTGCCGATCGCAACGGGTTATCTGGGTCTTGTCCTGCTGGGGGCAGCAGCCATCTCGCTGGGGATTTTTACCTCGTCGTTGACGGAGAACCAGATTGTTTCGGCTTCCATGACCTTTGGCATACTGTTCTTTTTCTGGCTGATCAGCTATTCCGTCCCGCTGGTATCTGCCGGGCTGGGGCAATTTCTCAGCTATCTTTCGATTAACGATCATATAGAAAGCATGTCGAAGGGCGTCGTGGATACGGAGGATATTATTTACTATCTTTGCTTTATTGCGCTGTTCCTGTTTCTTACGCTCAGAAGCCTGGAAACGAAGAGGTGGAGATAATGAAAGCCAGGGGGTTCTTTGCGCCATTAGGCCTTTCATCTGTTTTTCTGATAGCGGCAGGCGGGATTACCTATGCGATAACCGGCGAGATGAGCACGCTGCCGGTTACCCTGATCTGGGTCGGGCTGCTTGCGCTGCTGCTGTTTTTTTATACTTATTTCCCGGAAATCAGGGACTTCATCGCCAAGCGTTCTACCAAATATGCCTTTAATACGGCAGTCATGAGCGTGGTGTTCATGTTGATTATCGGGCTTATCGCCGGCATGTCGATCAAATACAAGGTCAGGGTCGACTTGACCGGGGACAGCAGGTACACCCTCTCGGCGCAAACAATCAAAATATTGAAATCCCTCAAGGACGATATCGAGGTTGTGGCCTTTTATCGCAGCGACGAAAGGACAAGACAGGCGATGTTCGACCTGTTGAGCGAATATTCCTACCATTCCTCCAAGTTCAACTTCCGCTTTGTAGATCCTGACCGGGATCCGACGGAAACCGTGAAGTACGGTATTACATCCTACCGGACCACGGTATTGAAGCATGGCGACCAGCAGGAAGTGGTCGGCACCGAATCCGAAAACAAGCTCACCAACGCACTGCTCAAGCTGATCAACAAGGATATCAAGGTGTTCTATTTCGTTGGCGGGCACGGCGAAAAGCGCATCGACAGCAAGGAAGAGAGCGGCTATGGCTATCTCAAGGAAGCCATCGAGAGAGAAAACCACCAGGTTCGCGACCTGCTGCTGATCAGCGCGGAAAAAGTGCCGGAAGATGCGGCCGTGCTGGTGGTAAGCGGGCCGGAGACGGACTATTTGTCCGGTGAGTTGGACAAGATAACTGCCTTCGTCAAAAAGGGCGGGCGGGTGCTTTTCATGGTCGATCCGGGCGGCGCGCCGGGGTTGGCAAATTATCTGGGCGGGTTCGGCTTTGAAATCAAAAACGATTTCATCATCGATAAATTAAGCCAGGTCTACGGCGCCAATTACCTTACGCCTGTCGTGGTGGAATATCACAAAAATCATCCGGTCACACGCGACTTCGATCTGGCCACGTTCTTCCCTATCGCCCGCTCCGTGCATATCAAGGAAGACACGGCGAAGGGGAGCTACGATCTCGCCAAGACGAGCGACAAGAGCTGGGCGGTGAGCGGCAAGTTGACCAGGGAAGACGAAGAGTTCGACCCGGCCAGGCATCAACGCGGTCCGCTTGGCGTGGTGGCGGTCACAGCCGTGGAGGTGAATGTTGGCGACAATCTGGCCGGGAACAACAGCCAAGCGGGGGGCGGGCAGGACAGCGTAAAAACCTGGGGGAAAATTCTGGTAGCGGGAGATTCGGATTTTGTCAGCAACAAATTCATCAAAATGGCCGGCAACCGGGACTTCATGCTGAACATGCTTAACTGGCTGGCCGAGGAAAATGTCCTGATTTCGGTGAGGAAAAAAGAGCCGGGCCTGACCCCGCTTATGCTGACCGCCGTCCAGGGGAAAATCGTTTTCTGGCTTTCCGTGGTGATCGTGCCGTCGCTGCTGCTGGTGGCGGGGCTTGGAGTAACCGCCAGAAGGAGGCGGGGCGTTTGAACTTTACAAAAAAAACCCTCTTCTGGGTCATCGTGCTGATCACGCTGAGCGGCGTGTTCTTTTTCTTCGACAAGAAAGAAGAAGCGATCAAACAGTTAAAAGAAGCGGAACTGAAACTCCTGCCTTTTGCCGTGAAAGATGTGTCGGAATTCTGGATCAACAATATCAAGGAAAATCTCCAGATCAAGGTTCTCCGGGAACAGGGCGGATGGCGATTGGTGCAGCCATTGGACGCCAAAGGGGATGTCAAGGCGATCGAGAAGTTCTTGACGAATATCGTTACGGCGCGCAAGGACGCGGTGCTGTTTACCCAGGTGGAGCCCGCCAAGTTGGCCGAGCTGGGCTTGGCCGCGCCCGGAATCGAAATGGGTTTGAAGGCCGGTAACAGCGAAACCGTCATCGTTTTCGGGGAGCGGGGGCCAACCCATAACATCGCGTATGTCATGTTCAAGGGTAGGCCGGAGGTGTACCGCGTCCATTCCGATCTCAGGCAGGAAGTGGGCCAAAATGCCTACGCCTTGCGCGACAAGGTGATCCTTCCAGATTTCGACCCGGTCAAGATGAGGCGGCTCGAAATTGTAAGAAAGGGAGCAGGCAGGGTGGTCATCGAACAGAATCAGGGGAAATGGAACATGCTGGAGCCTGCAATTGCCAGGGCCTCACAGGCAAAAGTGCTGGAATACCTGTACGGGATCAAAAATGGTGAAATCAAGGCCTTTGCCGACGAGAACCCCGCCGATCTTGCCCCGTACGGCCTGGCTGAGCCGATGATGCAGCTGACGGTTTATCTGGAGCAGAAAGAAACGCCGTATATACTCACCATTGGCGGCAAGGACAGGGCAAACCGGGCGTATTTTGCCAGAACCAATCAGGTGAAAAAGGTTTTCGACCTCGAAGAGGATTTGGTTAACACCCTCATCCTGAACATGGACAAGCTGCTGGATGAGGGCGCCGGCGCGTAAGCCGGCTTCCTGCTTCGTACACGTTTGTCAGAAAAGCACCGCCCGGGGAAGGGCGGCTCGACAAGCAGATCAATCTTCCTTTAATGAGACCAACTACCATGAATACATATCACCACGGAATGAGTGTCATGGTTCTTGCGGCGATGGCGCTGATGACACTCGTGGGTTGCTCGCAGGATAAGGCGGCAAAGGCGCCCGAAGAAATGGCAACGGAAGAAAGACCCTTGATCATAGGCATCGTCGGGCCCGAAACAGGCGAGGAAGCTAGATACGGCAACAGCGTGGTGGATGGTGCTTTGGCGGCGGCCAAACGTTTCAATGCTCAGGGCGGGATAAATGGAAAAGAAATCAAGGTGCTCCACTTTGACGATAAAAGCGATATCGAGACGACCAACAGGATCGTGCAGGATCTGATCGGCAAGAAGGCTATCGCCATATTGGCTGCCCCTACGGGCTCCTCGACTTTTTCACCGCTTCATTTGGCCAACGAGTCCAAGACAATATTCATCTCGGTCGGGTCACGCAGGCACCTCAAGGGCAGCGGCCCGTTCGTGTTTCGCACCGCCGTCCCTGACGACATTGCAACGGAGGACTTGATAAAATATGCGATTACAGAACTGGGGTATGTCAATTATGCATTGGTAACGGCTTCCAACAATGATTTTTCCCTGGACCTGAGCGCGATGTTCAAGAGGGCGCTCGACAAAAATCGCGGGGCGATAAAAGTTGAAGTCGATACCTATGATACCTTTACAGGAAGCCGCAACTTGGGGGCGGTTATCGGTGCGCTAAAGAAAAGCCCCGATCCCTTGCATGGCGTGATCTTTACCGGGGATGCCAGCGAAGCTGTATTGCTTGCCCAGGAGTTGAAGAAAGCGGGCTTGACCCTGCCCATCATCGGTGGCGAAGACCTTTTTTCGGAGGAGTATCTGAAGGGCGGAGATGCGGTAAACGAAACTCTCTTGTATACCACCTTTTCTGCCGACAGCAAGTCATCCAAAATGGCAGAGTTTTTAAAGGATTATGGAAAAGCCAATCCCGACCGGTTTGCCGCCTTGTCTTATGATACATTCATGCTGGTTGCGGAAGCGATTAAGGAAGCAGGCTCGACCGATCCCATCAAGGTCAGGGAAGCATTAATCAACCGGAAAGATTGTATAGGCGTGACAGGGAAAACAAGTTTTACCCAGGAAAACCTGCCGGTAAAACACCCCATTATATGCAGGGTAAAAAAAGGGGACAGCGGAGAAAGGTCTTTTGTATTAAGGCAGTGACACGGAGGCGTCTCAATAGCAGTGGCGATGTTTGTTAATGGCTAGCCTGCTTTACGGTGAATATAATTTGCAGCCGGGCAAGTGCATAGAGCAATTTTCAAAATACCCGCTTGGTCGGGACTGCCCAGTTTTTCAGCCGCGTAGCGCGGCGGTACGACAATTCAGAATAGAAGGCATTATTGGAAAACTTCAAGCAATTGATTGCGGCAGACATGCTGGCCGTAGACTCGGTGATACGCACCCGGCTGTACTCGGAAGTGCTCCTGATCAACCAGGTCGGCGAATACATCGTCAACAGCGGCGGCAAGAGGCTGCGCCCGGCATTGGTGGTGCTGTCAGCCGAGGCTTTCGGTTACCGTGGCAAGGGCCATCACGACCTCGCGGCGGTGGTGGAGTTCATCCATACCGCCACCCTGCTGCACGACGACGTGGTGGACGAATCCGCCTTGCGTCGCGGACGCGAGACCGCCAATGCGCTATTCGGTAATTCCGCCAGCGTGCTAGTCGGCGATTTCCTGTATTCGCGCGCCTTCCAGATGATGGTGGAGGTGGGCGAGATGCGCGTGATGCAAACCATGGCAGACGCCACCAACACCATCGCCGAGGGCGAAGTGTTACAGTTACTGAACTGCCACGATGCGGACGTGGATGCCGCCAACTACATGCGCGTGATTCATTGCAAGACCGCCAAACTGTTCGAGGCGGCGATGCGTCTGGGAGCGATTCTTGGCAATGCTTCCGCAGCCGACGAAGAGGCCGTGGCGACATACGGCATGCACCTCGGCACCGCGTTCCAGTTGATCGACGATGTGCTCGACTATTCCGCCGACGAAGCGCAGACCGGCAAGCACCTCGGCGACGACCTTGCCGAAGGCAAACCCACCCTGCCCCTGATCTATGCCATGCAGCACGGCACGCCGGAACAGGCCGCCGTGGTGCGCGGCGCGATCGAACAGGGCGATGTGGGAAAGTTTGCCGAAGTGCTGCAAATCATCCATGCCACCGGCGCACTGGACTTCACGCGCCAGCAGGCTTTGCGCGAAGCGGAGGCGGCATGCGCGGCCATCGCTGCGCTTGCCGGTTCAAAATACAAGCAAAGTTTGCTAGAATTGGCAAACTTTGCCGCTACGCGGCAATTTTAGTAACCCCTCCCGCCCTCCCCTTGTCAGGGGAGGAGATGGCGGTTCACTCTCCCGATAAGGGGGAGAAGTTGGAAACGGGGTGTAGCTCAGCCTGGTAGAGTACTGCGTTCGGGACGCAGGAGTCGGAGGTTCGAATCCTCTCACCCCGACCAATCAAAATTAGCCTTCAATTCGCTAGTGCCCGGTTATTTTGGGCTATCCGGCAGTCATCCGATAGACTGGTTTTATTTGCCGCACAAAACCAGTTTTTCCACCCGCGACATATTCTTGATTTCCATTTCGCGTTTCAATGCGGCGGATCGGTCGGCGCAGGATTCGCTCCACGCCAACCGCACCGGCGTGCGTGTGCGGGTGTATTTTGACGCCGTTCCGGCGTTATGCGCGGCGAGGCGCTTGTCTGGGTCGTTGGTGATGCCGCAATACAAGGTATCGTCGGCGCAACGCAGAAGGTAGCAAACCCAGCTCATGGCTCGCCGATCCCTTTCTGCCTTTTCCCGCGCGAGCGCCGGTTGCGCCGACTGTCAACCTGCTCCGCTTCGGGGGCAGGCTCACGGCGCAGCCACGCGTAGGCCAGCATGGCAAGCAACAGCAACAGCACGGCCGCATTACCCCAGCGCACATAGGGCGTGGCACCCGCATAGCCTTGCGCCATGCCCAGCAGCACACCCTCGGTATGTTGCGGCAGCTGTTGCAACACCTTGCCGTCCTTGCCGATGATGGAGCTTACGCCGGTGTTTGTGGCGCGCAGCATCATGCGGCCCGTTTCCAGCGCGCGCAACTGCGCGATCTGGTTGTGCTGCGCCGCGGCGTGGGAGCGGCCGTACCAGGCGTCGTTGGTGACATTCACCAGTAGCGTGGCCTGCGGCAGCGCGCGGATGATTTCCTCGCCGAACACGTCCTCATAGCAGATGTTCGCCGCGACGCGCTGGCCGGCAACGTCGAGCGGTACCTGCAATTTATCGCCGCGCGCCAGGTCGCCCATCGGGATGTCGAGCACGCCGTTGATGAGCCAGCCGAGCAGCGGGCGCAGCGGGATGAATTCGCCGAACGGCACCAGATGCTGCTTGCGGTAGCGCTGCTCATCCGCCGAACCGAGCGTGAATACGCCGTTGTAATAGCTGCCGTTGTCGCGTTCGAAGGAGCCGATTAGGATATCGCCGCCGTTTGTCCTAGCGTGGCTGCGCAGCTGTTCGACCAGGCTCTGCGGCACAGCCTGGCGTTGCAGCGGCAGTGCGGTTTCGGGCAGCACGGTGAGGCGCGCCGGGTTTTGCAGGGTCAGGCGGCGGTAGGTTTCCAGCGTGCCTGCCAGCGCATCCCTTTTGAACTTGAGGTTTTGTGCGATATTGCCCTGCACCAGCGCCACGCTGAACGGCTCGCCGTGCGTCTGCGTCCAGGCGATGCTGCGCGCCGCCGCGCCGCCGAGCCAAAGCGCGGCAAGCACAGCGCAAGCGATCCGCCCGCGCCGGTTCCAGCGCTCGCGCCACAATAGCGCAAGCAAGCCCGCGCTCACCGCCGCAGCCAGCGATACGCCATACACGCCCAGCAACGGCGCGTAGCCTGCCAACGGGCTATCGCTGTGCGCATAACCCAGAGTCAGCCACGGGAAGCCGGTAAAGAGCGTGCCGCGCAGCCACTCGGCCAGCACCCACACTGCCGGCATCAGCACGCACAGCGACACCGCTACGGGAATACCGGGTGCGGTTTTCCGGAGCAGACGGCCCCCCTGTTCCGGGCTGCCGAACACCGCGCCGCTCAATGCCGGAAGGCGTACCTGCGCATAGCCCGCCAGCGCCTGATACAAGGCGAGGAATGCCGCGAACAGCAGCGTGGCCGGTAGCGCCAGCAGTAGCGGCATATTGCCGTAGTCGTGCAGCGCCACATAGATCCAGCCGATGCCGACACCGAACAGCCCCAAGCCGAACGCAAAACCCAGCCATCCCGCCGCACGCGGGTTATCGGCACGGCTCCATAACACGAACAGCACGGCGAGGGCCAGCACCGGAACGATAAACACGCCGAACGGCGCGAAACCGGACACGCACGCCAAGCCCGCAACAAACGCGGCAAGCAGGGATTTTCGGGTGTTTGGCATCAGGCTATCCGGTAAGGAAAATGCGCGAAGAATAACCGATTCCTTCAGATACGGCATTTGTGATTAAATCGCGCTCCGTTCAAACCGATCTTCGTGCCCTCTCACCATGGAAAAAATCCGTCTTTCAAAACGCATGGCCGAACTCGGACTGTGCTCGCGCCGCGAAGCGGATGGCTACATCGAAAAAGGCTGGGTGGAAGTCGATGGCGAAATCGTCAGCGAGCTGGGCAGCAAGGTCTATCCTGGCCAGCAGATTGTCCTGCGCCGCGCGGCACAGAATTCGCAGCAACAGCGCGTGACGATACTGTTCAACAAGCCGGTCGGCTATGTGTCTGGGCAGGCCGAGCACAATCACAAACCGGCCATCGCCCTGCTGGATGCCGCGACGCGCTGGGAAGAAGACCCGTCGCCGCTGCGCTTTCACCGCAGCCAGTTGCTCGGGCTCGCTCCGGCTGGTCGTCTGGATATCGACTCGCAGGGTCTGCTGGTGTTCACTCAGGATGGCCGCATCGCCAAACAACTGATCGGCGAGGACTCCAAAGTGGACAAGGAATATCTGGTGCGCGTGCAGGGGAAAATCGATGACAGCGGGCTGGCGCTGCTCAATCAAGGGCTGAAGCTGGACGGCGAATATCTCAAGCTGGCCAAGGTGAACTGGCAGAACGAAGACCAGTTGCGCTTCGTGCTGCGCGAAGGCAAGAAACGCCAGATCCGCCGCATGTGCGAGCTGGTCGGGCTGAAGGTGACAGGGTTGAAGCGTATCCGCATCGGCAGGGTGAAGCTGGGGAATCTGCCGGTCGGGCAGTGGCGCTATCTGGGCGAGGGCGAGCAGTTCTGAATACCTGGCAGTATTAAACCTAAAAACCTTAGTCCAATCCGCAGGTTTCGCAGATTAGCGCAGATTTTCAGAGGGTTGTTGGCAAATATCGCATCACCCAAAAGGTGGATCAGCATGCTAAAGCTACTTTTTGTTTAATCTGCGAAAATCTGTGTAATCTGCGGACAACTGCATTTTCTAGTTAAATTTTCAGATAAATGGCCGCCAGATCCCGCAATGCGGCGGGCTTGCCGAAATGCCAGCCCTGCCCAAAATCGCAGCCCAGTTGCAGCAATTTTTTGCGCGTCAATCCGGTTTCCACCCCCTCGGCAACCACATTCATGCCCAGCGAGTGTGCCAGGTCGATTGAAGAGCGCACAATTTCAAGGCTCTGTGCCGAATTCATCATGGGCTCGATGAAAGCGCGATCGATTTTCAGCGTGCCGATCGGGTAACGCTGTAGGTGATTCAATCCGGAGTGCCCGGTGCCGTAATCGTCCAGCGCAAGACTGCTGCCCAGTTCGATCAGCCTGTCCAGTATTCGCAGCGCCATGTCGGGGTGTTCGACCATGACCGTCTCGGTGAGCTCCAGTTTCAACTCTGTCGGCAGCATATTGTGGCGCGCGATGATCGCCTTGACATCGTCTACCAGCGATTCGCAGGTCAACTGGTTTGGCGACAGGTTAACGCTGACAAAAGGTAACCTGAAGTCGGAGTATTGCCTCAGTACCGGCCAGTCGCGGCAGGCGCGTTCAATCGTCCAAAGCCCGAGTTCGCGTATCAGGCCGGTTTGTTCGGCTAGCCAGAGAAAATCCATGGGCTGAATCACGCCGTCCGTGGGGTGGTGCCAGCGGATCAATGCCTCAAATCCGGCAATATTGCCATCCGCCAGATTGCAGATCGGCTGGTAGTAAAGCTCGAATTCGTCGCGCGCCAGAGCGCGTGTGATCCCATGGGCAAGCGACAGGTTTTGCGTGGCCGTGCCTTTCAGGTTGCTGCGATTGGCGGTTTGCGCCAGCGAATCTTCCGTTTCCGGGGCCGGTTTTGCAGCACCGCCCTGCTTGCTGCGGAAGCGCTCCAGAATAACCAGCAACAGATGGCGCAGGATCGGGTCGCTTTTTTCCAGCAACCCATCCAGCAGTTTCCGCCTGACCGGAACGAGCACAGTTTTCTCGGCAGCCCTGACCGTGGCGGTGCGCGGCTGATGGTCGATCAGCGCAATCTCGCCAAACATCTCGCCCTTGGCCATCGAACTGACCTTGCGCTCTGCGCCCTGATCAGGAATGAAGATTTCGACAGAGCCCGCCTCGATGAGATAGGCGCAGTCGCCGGCATCGCCGGCTTCGAATATCAGCTCGCCGGCGGCAAAAACTTCGCGATCCAGTTCGTCAAACATGCAGGCTACTCCGATCGGGACTGAATCCGGATAAGCCATGCGGCAGCCGGATTTTCAGGATGTGCGAATATCCCAGAGGCGCGGGGGAAAAACAATATGCCGAACGTTATTTTTTAACCGATTGTTCAACTTCCGATATATGAGCGGAATCTGATATACGCTTGAGATTAGCCGTTTTCCGAGCTGAACGTTTCTGCGGCAGGTTTTTTTCGCTCCACCAGCAGCGAATAAAGCCTGCGGCTGTCGGCGCGCAACACGGTGAAAGTTAGCTCGCCAATCCGGATGCGGTCGCCGCGCTTGGGGAGCTGGCCGGCATTCTTAAGTACCAGCCCGCCCACGGTGTCGCATTCCTCGTCGCTGAATTCCGTGCCGAGCGCCTCGTTGAAGCCGGCGATTTCGGTATCGGCTTTCACGCGCCACTTTGCTTTGCCATCGGAAATGATGTTGTCCTCATCCTCGTCGAAATCATACTCATCCTCGATGTCGCCGACGATCTGCTCCAGCACGTCCTCGATCGTCACCATGCCGGACACACCGCCATACTCGTCGGCCACCAGCGCAATGTGGTTGCGGTTGCTGCGGAAGTCGCGCAGCAGCACATTTAACCGCTTGGCTTCCGGCACGAACACCGCCGGGCGCAGCATGTCGCGCACGTCGAATTCCTCGCCCGCGTAATAACGCAGCAGGTCTTTCGCGAGCAGGATGCCGATGATGTTGTCCTTATCACCGTCGGTTACGGGGAAGCGCGAGTGCGCGGTTTCGATGACAAAAGGAATGAACTTTTCCGGGGGTTCGCTGATGTCGATGACATCCATTTGCGCGCGTGGAATCATGATTTCGCGCACCTGCCGTTCGGAGACCTGCAGCACGCCTTCCATCATCGACAGCGCATCGGAATCCAGCAGGTTGCGCTCGTAGGCAGAGTGCAGCAGTTGAATCAATTGCTCGCGGTCTTCCGGCTCGCGCAGCAGCATCGTGGAAAGCCGTTCGAGCAGGCTGGGTTTGTTACTTTCGGGTTCGTCCATCTTGTCAGTTACGGATTTACAACTCGGTAGGGATCAGCATACCCTAATTTCGTCATAATTGCAGTCTCGCTCGCTTCCATGGCGGCAGCATCGGCCGCGTTATCGTGGTCGCAGCCCTGCAAATGCAGCGCGGCGTGAATGGCCAAGTGCGCATAGTGGGCAAGCAAATCCTTGTGCTGTTCGCGCGCTTCGCGCTCCACCACCGGAGCGCAGATCACCACATCGCCGTAAAGAATGCCGGCGTCGTCGTAGACGAAAGTCAGCACATTGGTCGCGTAGTCCTTGCCGCGATATTTCTTGTTAAGTTCGCGTCCCTCAGCCTCGTCGACGATGCGCAACGTCATGCGCACGTCGCGCTGCAATGCCGCTTTGACCCAGCGCCGCCACTGCGGGCGCGCCGGCAGGCGCTGCGCGGTGCTGGCATATTGCACGGCCAAAGAAAGTTTGGGCGGTGAAAATTCAGGCGTTCTTTTGCTGTTCATAATCTTCATAGGCCGCGACGATTTTCTGCACCAGCGGGTGGCGCACCACGTCTTCGGCGAGGAAGTCGCTGAAGGCGATGCCGCGTACCTCTTTCAATATGTTGCGCGCCTCGATCAGACCGCTTTTCTGGCCGCGCGCCAGGTCGATCTGCGTGACGTCGCCGGTAATGACGGCCTTGCTGCCGAAGCCGATGCGCGTGAGGAACATCTTCATCTGCTCCGGCGTGGTGTTCTGCGCCTCGTCGAGAATGATGAAGGAGTGGTTAAGCGTGCGCCCGCGCATGTAGGCGAGCGGTGCGATTTCGATTGCGCCGCGCTCGAAGGCGCGAGTGACCTTCTCTAGCCCCATCAGGTCGTACAGCGCATCGTACAAAGGGCGCAGATAGGGATCGACTTTCTGCGCCAAGTCGCCGGGCAGGAAGCCGAGCTTCTCGCCGGCCTCCACTGCCGGGCGCACCAGCACCAGGCGGCGCACCGTCTCGCGTTGCAGCGCATCCACCGCGCAGGCCACGGCAAGATAGGTTTTGCCGGTGCCGGCGGGGCCGACGCCGAAGGTGATGTCGTGCTCCTGGACGGCCTGCAGGTAGCTGTTCTGGCGCGGCGTGCGCCCGCGTATCTCGGCCTTGCGCGTCATCAGCAGCGGCACGAAATCGCTGCCCGGCTGCGGCTCATGGCGCCATTTCATCGCCTCGATCAGGCCGAGTTGCAGGCGCTCCAGCGTGATGTCGTGCCTGGCCTCGAGGTAGAAATCCTGCAACACCTGGCGTGCCAGTTCGGCCTGCGCGCCCCGCACGTTGAAATGTTCGCCGCGCCGCGCGATGCTGACTTCCAGCGCGGTTTCTATCTGGCGCAGGTTCTCGTCCAGCGCGCCACACAGGTTGGACAACCGCTGGTTATCCACCGGTTCCAGCGCGAATTGCAGAGTTTGAGTTTCCCGATTCAAGATGTTTTGGATATTAACTCGCCGCGCAGGGTATGCCGCACCACTCGGGTGATTTTCACTTCGGCAAAGCGCCCGATCATATCCGGCGTGCCGCAGAAGTTCACCACACGGTTGTTGCCGGTGCGTCCTGCAAGTTCTTGCGCATTCTTTTTCGACACATCTTCCACCAGCACGTGCTGCACCGTGCCGAGCATGGCCTGATTGGCGCGCTGCTCCAATTCGTCGATATGCGTCTGCAAACGCGCCAGGCGCGCCGATTTCACCTCCGCCGGTGTGTCGTCAGGCAATTCGGCGGCAGGCGTGCCGGGGCGCGGGCTATACACATAACTGAAGCATGCTTCGAAGCCGACATCGTCGATCAACTGCATGGTGGCCCCAAAATCCCGCTCGGTCTCGCCGGGGAAGCCAACAATGAAATCCGAGGTGATGCAGATATCGGGACGCATCGCGCGCAACCGGCGCACGATGGACTTGTATTCCAGTGTGGTGTAGCCGCGTTTCATCGCCGCGAGGATGCGGTCCGAGCCGGATTGCACCGGGAGATGCAGATGGCTGACCAGCTTGGGTGTGGTCGCATACACATCGATCAGGCGTTGCGTCATTTCCTTCGGGTGCGAAGTGGTGTAGCGCAGCCGCTCCACTTCGTCGAACGCGGCGACGGCTTGCAGCAGGAAGGCGAAATCCGCCGTGTCGCCATCCCCGGTTGCGCCGCAATAGGCATTCACGTTCTGGCCGAGCAGGGTGATTTCCTTCACGCCTTGCCCGAGCAGTTCACGCACGTCGCGCAGCACGTCGGCCAGCGGGCGCGACACTTCCTCGCCGCGCGTATAGGGCACCACGCAATAAGTGCAGTATTTGCTGCACCCTTCCATGATCGACACGAAAGCCATTCCCGAAGCAGTTTGCGATGCCGGCAGATGATCGAATTTTTCGATCTCGGGGAAGCTGATGTCCACCTGCGCAAGGCCGGTATCCCGGCATGCCTGCAGCAACTGCGGCAGGCGGTGCAGGGTCTGCGGGCCGAATACCACATCCACGTATGGCGCGCGCTTCGCGATCGCCTCACCTTCCAGGCTAGCCACGCACCCTCCTACGCCGATCAGCAAACCCGGTTTGGACAGTTTGAGCGGGCGTACCCGCCCCAGGTCGGAAAACACTTTTTCTTCGGCCTTTTCGCGGATCGAGCAGGTATTGAACAGGATCACATCGGCCTCTTCCGGCTTATTGGTCTGCTCCATGCCATCGCAGGCGCGCAGCACATCAGCCATCTTTTCCGAGTCGTACTCGTTCATCTGGCAGCCATAAGTTTTGATATAGAGTTTTTTGGTCATGCTGGATATTTGGCGGGCAATCTGGCGAGTCCCGGAAAAACTGGAATGGAGAAAATAACAGTCTGGATTTACGCTCAAATCCGTATGGGAATATTTATGCGATTCTATCAAAAAAGAGCGGGCGGCGTTAAATGGCAGGATTTTTTCCTTCCGGCGCTTGGTTTGAATGGATGCTTGGTTCCTGCCGCCCGGGCGAACTGCGCTAGCGCCTCCGGATCGGCATTCCTGACATTGGAGATATTTCTGATCGGGGGAAAGCAACCTGGTCATTCGGGCAATCGCGGAAAAGCGGATTCGCTTTCCAACAAACAGGAAATGTGAAAGAATCCGCGCATTAAATTAACCGAATAGAGTGGCAAATGATCGACCGAGACGGCTACCGCCCGAATGTCGGCATCATTATCACGAATGACAAAAATCAGGTGTTTTGGGGCAAGCGGGTGCGGCAACATGCCTGGCAGTTTCCGCAAGGCGGTATCCAGCATGGCGAAACCCCGGAACAGGCGATGTACCGCGAGTTGCGCGAAGAAGTGGGCTTGATGCCGGAACATGTGGCCATACTCGGGCGCACCCGCGACTGGATGCGTTACGAGGTTCCGCAAAGCTGGAGCAAGCGCGAATCGCGCGGCGGTTATCGCGGGCAAAAGCAGATCTGGTTTTTGTTGCGCCTAGTTGGCCGTGAATGTGATGTCTGTCTGCGCGCCTGCACGCATCCGGAATTCGATGCGTGGCGCTGGAATGATTACTGGCTGGATATCAACGCGGTAATCGAATTCAAGCGTGAAGTTTATACGATGGCGCTCAATGAGCTGGCGCGCTATCTTCCCGCGCACGCGCATAAGAATGGCGCAGGCCACGCACAGCAGGCGCATAAAATTTCCAACGCCTGATCCGGGCGAGGCGTACGTGCGGTAATGAAGGTTTGGCTGCGAGCCGGGAAACCGCTTAGCGGCGATGCTCTGCCTTATCCAGGTACTCCGTCACTAACGCAAATTCCGCCACGGACAGGTTTTCCGCGCGTAGCATGGCATCGATTCCCATCTGGGCAAAATCCGCTTCATCCAAATAACCGCGCAGGGTATTGCGCAGCGTTTTGCGGCGTTGGCCGAATGCCGCGCCGACAATCGCGGCGAAAAGTTTCTCATTGCGCACCCCGATTTCAGCGGCGAGTAGCGGGATCATGCGCACCACGGCGGAATCCACCTTGGGCGCCGGGCGGAAAGAATGCGGCGGCACGTCGAGCAGCTTCTCCATGTGGAAGCGGTATTGCAGCATGACCGACAGCCGCCCATACTCCGGCGTGGACGGTGCGGCGACCATGCGTTCGACTACCTCGTTTTGCAACATGAAGTGCATGTCCCGGATGCATCCGGCATACCCGGCGAAGTGGAACAGCAGCGGCGAGGAGATGTTGTAGGGCAGATTGCCGACGATGCGCAGCGGGGCGGGCAGCGTCGCAAAATCGAATTTCAGCGCGTCCCCGGCATGGATGGTCAATTTCGCCGCCGGGTTATCCTGCGGGTAATCATGTTTCAGTCGCGCGATGATGTCGCGGTCGATTTCCACAACGTGCAGACGGTTCAGGCGTACCAGCAGCGGACGGGTCAGCGCGCCTAGACCGGGGCCGATTTCGACCATGTTGTCCTCTGCTGCGGGGCGGATCGCCGCGATGATATCGGCGATGATTTGTTCATCGACGAGGAAATTCTGCCCAAAATGCTTTTTGGCTTTATGCACGGTATGCCGGTTCGTTGCGCGCCATCTGTGCCGCGACCCTGATTGCCTCAAGCAGGCTACCGGCTTCTGCCTTGCCGGTTCCGGCCAGATCCAGCGCCGTGCCGTGATCCACCGAAGTGCGGATGATCGGCAGGCCGAGCGTGATGTTTACGCCCTGCCCGAAGCTGGCGTGTTTGAGCACCGGCAGCCCCTGATCGTGGTACATCGCCAGCACGCAGTCGCATTGCGCGAGTTTTTGCGGGGTGAACAAGGTGTCGGCGGGCAGCGGCACGCTGACATCGAAACCCTCGGCGCGCAGCCGGTCCAGCACCGGGATCATCACCTCGATCTCCTCGCGCCCCAGATATCCGCCTTCTCCCGCATGGGGATTCAATCCGGCCACTAGGATGCGCGGCTGCGCGATGCCGAAGCGGCGTTGCAGATCGCGCCGGATGATGCGCAGCACGTTTTCCAGCAACGGCGCGGTAATTGCGCCAGGCACGTCTTTCAGCGGAAGATGGGTGGTGGCCAGCGCCACGCGCATCCCGCCACCGGCCAGCATCATCACCACCAATGGAGTATGCGTCTGCTCGGCCAGAAACTCGGTATGCCCGGTGAACGGTACTCCGGCGTCGTTGATAATGCCTTTGTGCACCGGGGCGGTGACCATGCCGGAAAACTCACCCGTCTGGCAACCTTGCATGGCGCGGCGCAGGGTCGCCAGCACATAGCCGCTGTTGGCGGCATTTAGCTCGCCTGCATGGCATGGTGCGGAAAGCGGAACATGGAGGACAGGCAGGGAAGGGGGAAGGGAGAAGGGAGAAGGGGCAATTGCTTCCGGTTCGGCAACCCCCCTTGTGGCAGCATAATCGCGCAGCCGTAAATTCAGGCCGAGTTGCGCGGCGCGCTGCTGCAGCAGGTTTTTATCGGCAACGACGACGAACGGAATATCGGGCGGCGCGGCGGCAAGCTGCACGCACAAATCCGGGCCGATGCCGGCCGGTTCGCCGGCGGTGATTGCCAACGGAAGCGGATCGGATGCCGCGTTCACCGCTTACCGTGTTTCTTCAAGGCGATATTCGACAAAGGCGCGGTCGCGCAACTGGCGCAACCAGTCCTGATACTGCTCATCGGCTTTGAACGTGGCGATGGCGATGCGCGCTTGCTGGCGCTGCTGCTGTTCGCTGACATCGGTATCCCTCCGTTCCAGCACCTGGATCAGATGCCAGCCGAATTGCGTTTGCGCCACATCCATCATGCCGGGTTGCAGCCTGTTAATCACCGCCTCGAACTCGGGAACGGTCTGCCCGGGCGAGAGCCAGTCCAGGTCGCCGCCCTGTTGTGCGCTGCCGTCCTGGGAAAAGCGCCTCGCCTGCTCGGCAAAATCCATGCCGGCTTCAATGCGCGCCTTGATTTCCATCAGCTGTTTTTTTGCTTCACTTTCGGAAACGATCTCGCTGGTCTTGATCAGGATGTGACGTGCATGGGTTTGCGCAATCACCACCGGCGCACCGGCGCTGCGCCGGTCAACCAGTTTGAGGATGTGAAAACCGTTCGGGCTGCGCAATACCGGAGTGACCTGTCCGGGTTGCAGTTTTTGCAGTTCACCGGCAAACAGCGGCGGCAAGCGGTCGCCTGGCCGCCAGCCGAGATCTCCGCCTTTCAGCGCATCCTTGGCGTCGGAATAGCCCGCCGCGACTTGCGCGAAATCCGCGCCATCCCTTAATTGGTTCAATGCGTGCTTGGCTTTGTCGCGCGCAGCCTGGATTTTCTCCGCGCTGGCCTGCTCCGGTATGACCACCAGAATATGCGCGAGGTGAAGTTCTTCTTCCGCCCCGCCCATTTTTTTCTTGTTGGCAAGGTAGTTGTCCACTTCGCCGTCGCCGATGATCAGTTTGCTCTCCACCTCGCGCTCGCGCAGGCGTGTGGAAATAATTTCGCTGCGTATTTCTTCGCGGAATTTTTTGAAATCCACGCCGTCCGTTTCCAGTCTTGCCCGGAATTCTGCTAGCGACGGGGAGCCGTTCTGCTGTGCGATGCGCGTAATTGCCAAGTCGAGCTGGGTGTCATCCACGCGAATGCCGTTTTCCTTGGCATGCTGCGCCTGCAACATGTCGGTAATCATGCGTTCGAGTATTTGCTTTTCCAGCACCTTCGGGGCAGGCAGCGATGTGCCCTGTTTCTGCAACTGCCGCACTACCACGCGCAGCCGGTCATCCAGTTCGTTGCGGGTGATTACGTCGTCGTTGACCACGGCAACGACCCAATCGACCGCCGCAACCTGTTTTTGCGGATCGATAGCGGCAGGAGCCTGCGCAGGCTTCGCCGACGCGGCATCGGCAGCAGAAACCGGGGAGGCTGCAATGAAAGTGGCACAGCAAATCAGCGCGGCGGCTGCCATTCTAGACATCATCATTCCTTTGCTCAACGCAAGACTGAACTGGGTTTGCTGGCGGGTTTTTCGTTTAACTTGGTGTAGCTTGGCACGTTTTGCTTCAAGGCATTAATGGGATCCACGCCGACACTGATCAAGTCGTTCAGTTCAAGTTGCAGGAAAATGCCCGTATTGACCTGTTGTGCCGCGACGGTAAAGCGTTGTGCCACAAATCGGAACGTCCAGCAGCTTTGATTATACTCAAGCCCGGCGATCGACTCCAAGGTTTTGCCGTCCTGCAGGGAATAATTCAAACGTCCCACCGCACGCCAGTGGCCGGATAACGGCCACTGCCCGGAAAGATCCACCTGGCGCAAGGTGCTGCGGGCGAAGCGGTAGCCCAGGTCGAGGGACTTGCCCAGTTCCGGCCGGTAGCGCGCGGCAATATTATAGCGTTGGCTGTGCGACTGGTTTGGGTCGTACTGAAACTCGCTGTCAAAAGACCATGCCTTGGTCACGCTTCCGGAGGCGGCGAGCAAAATGTCGGATTTATTGGTGGTCATGGTGGGCGCGACCAGGTTTACCTTGGGTGTTTCCAGGCTGAAGCGTTCCCCCACCAGCAGCTTCAGCCGCTCCATGCCGTTTTCCTGATCGAGCAAACGAGAGGTCATGGCCAGCGTAATGTGATTCGAGTCGCCCACCCGGTCGCTGCCGAAGAAGCGGTTCTCGGTGAACATCTGGGTGAAATCGAAACCGGCCTGCGCCGAATCGAAGTTGGGCAGCGCATCCTGGTTTTTGTACGGCACATAAACGTAGAAGGCGCGCGGCTCCAGCGTATGCACGTAGCTGCCGCCGAACAGATCCCAGTCGCGTTCGAAAGCAACGCCGCTATCCAAGCTCAGTAGCGGCAAGGTGCGCGAAACGTTCGACGAACCGCTGGCATTATTGGCGCCCAGCGCATAATGCGTATGGTGCAAGGCGATTTTCGGCGTCACGTAAAAAGCGGGATCATTGACCAGGGGGTAGCTGACGCTGGGGTTGATTACCAAGCGCCGGGCATTCGGCGCGGTGGAGTGGCTGAAATCGACAAACTCCCCGGCAAACGCAAGGTTGGCACCGGCGAAGTTTCGCTGCGCGTTGACCAGCAATTGCGGCATGCGTTTGTAAGGCACGCTGATTGGCGCAGCCGGGTCTTGCAGGGTCTGGTAGCGCTGTACGCGCGCGGCCGCATTCCACCATCCGGCACCGTAAGTCAATACCGCTTCCTGCAGCAGATTGGCCTGGGACGTGGCATTCACCGTGTTCCCCAAGTCGCGGAAATACGCGTCGTCCGAGACGCTGTGCAGGTTGGCGAAGCCGCTCAGCCCGCCCGCCAAGGCGTGGTTATGCGTGAGGTGAACCCGCGTGCGGCTGCGCATCGCCAGCTTGTCATTGGGCAACACGTCCACCTGCAATTCTCCGCCATAACGCGGCTCCAGATAGCGGAATTCATTGTTGAGCAATATTCCGCGCTTGGTCATTATGCGCGGCGCAATCGTCGCATCGCGGTTCGGCGCAATGTTCCAGTAATAAGGCAAGGTCAATTCCCTGCCGCCCTGGGTGGTACTGCCGAATACCGGCGACAAGAGCCCCGATTTGCGCTGATCGTTGAGCGGAAAGTTCATCCAGGGCGAATACAGGATCGGTACACCCATGAATTCGATCCAGGCATGATAGGCGGTTCCGATCTGCCGGTCGCGATCAATTTCCAGGCCGCGCATTTTCAGCAGCCAGTCCTCGTCCTCGGCCGGGCAGGTGGTATAGGATGCGTTATCCAGCGTGTAATGCTGCTTGTCGTGAATGTGCAGCATGTTCGCCGCGCCGCGCCCGCCGTTTTCTATCAGGTAAAACTCCGGTTGTGTCATGGTGCCGATGCTGGTGTCCAGGTTCAGCTTGAGATGCGGCCCGCTCATCGTGTTGCCGTCCTGTTCCAGCACCACCGAACCATGCGCCTCGAGATCCTGCGTATCCTGGGAGTACAGCAGGCGATCGGCACGGATCGACTGCCAGCGCTTGCGCAATATCGCGTTGCCGGTTGCCTCGATCATGTTTTCCTTCTGGCCCGCCAGGTAATCGGCTTCCACGAAGGCGGGAGACTCATGCGCCGGATCGGTTATCACCATAAAGGTTTTGTCCATGCGCAGCGCGAACAACTCCGCATTCGCGCTGGCATGATGCGCAAAAGTGCAGAGCAAGGAAAATGCGACAGGCTTGAAGCGAAACCGCATGACGATAGTAAGGTGGTAAACTTCCGCAAGTTTACCATTAACATCGGAAAGCCCGATATGCAGCGCCAGCAACTCCTTAGCGCATGGCTGCACAGCCAGTTTCCCGGCGAGACCTTTACCCTTGCCCCGGCCTCCGCCGATGCCAGCTTCCGCCGCTATTTTCGCGCCACTTTCCCGGATGGGCGGACGCTCATCGTGATGGACGCTCCGCCGCAACACGAGGACTGCCGCCCGTTTTTGCATATCGCCCAACTGTTCGAAGCGGCGGGGACGCATGTGCCGCACGTGTATGCGCAGGACTTGCGGCAGGGTTTTCTGCTGCTGTCCGACCTGGGCAGTACCACCTACCTGCAAGCGCTGAACGGTGATACGGCGCGTGAACTTTACGGTGCGGCCACCGACGCCCTGATCAAAATCCAGCTCGCCTCGAATGAAAAAGAATTGCCGCCTTACGACGAAGCGCTGCTGCGCCGCGAACTCAACCTGTTTCCGGAGTGGTACATCGCCAAACATCTCGGCGTGGCGCTTGGCGATAGCCAGCGGGGCGCGCTGGAAGAATGCTTCCGTCGCATCCTCGCCAGCAATCTGGCGCAGCCGCGCGTATATGTGCATCGCGACTATCATTCGCGCAACCTGATGGCAACCGAACCGAATCCCGGCATCCTCGATTTTCAGGATGCGGTATATGGCCCGATCACCTACGACCTGGCGTCGCTGTTCAAGGATGCCTATATCCGCCGGGAAGAAGCGGAAACGCTCGACTGGCTGATCCGCTACTGGGAAAAGGCGCGCAAGGCCGGGCTGCCGGTAGCTGACGATTTTTCCGGTTTCTACCGCGACTATGAGTGGATGGGCGTGCAGCGCCATCTCAAGGTGTTGGGCATCTTCGCGCGCCTGTATCACCGCGACGGCAAAGACGGTTACCTGAAAGACCTGCCGCTGGTTATGGACTATCTGCGCGCTGCATGCGAGCGCTATATCGGCCTCAGGCCCCTGCTCAACCTGCTGGATGAACTGGAACCGCACAACAAACAGGTGGGTTACACGTTTTGACGATCCTGCGCACCCCCTATTCAACTTTCTCCGAGCGTGGTTGTTGCCGATTTATTGGCTTTACAACCACGGCCTACTCTTTGCGGGCGCGCAAGCGGGAGAAAGGGCAATCGTGAGAAACGTAAAACCATGATGGCCATGATTCTTGCAGCCGGCCGCGGCGAACGCATGCGACCGCTCACCGACCGCATCCCCAAGCCGCTGCTGGAAGTCGGCGGCAAACCGCTGATCGTCTGGCATATCGAAAACCTGGTGCGCGCCGGCATCACCGAACTGGTCATCAACCACGCCCACCTCGGCGCGCAGATCGAGACCGCATTGGGCGACGGCAGCCAATTCGGCGCGCGTATCCGCTATTCTGATGAAGGTACTGCGCTGGAGACCGCTGGCGGCATCGCCTATGCCCTGCCGCTGCTCGGCGATGACCCCTTCGCCGTCATCAACAGCGACATCTGGTGCGACTACGATTTTGCACGATTGCCGGAACGCGCCGCTGCGCTGCATGCCAGTGGCGACATGGCGTATCTGGTGTTGGTGGACAATCCGCCGCACCACCCGGACGGTGATTTCGCCTTATCTGGGGGACGCATTTGCCCACTCCCCACTCCCCACTCCCCACTCCCCGATCTTCTGACTTTCAGCGGCATCGGCATCTACCAGCCAGCCTTGTTCAGCCATATCCTGCGCGGTGGCGTCGCGCCGCTCGCGCCGCTGCTGCGCGCGCAAATTGCGCTCGGCAGGGTCGGCGGCGAGCACCACCGGGGAGTATGGGTGGATGTCGGTACGCCGCAACGCCTCGCCGAACTCGACAGGCTGATCCGTTCATCGCACAATGCGCCATGACTTTCGATCCGAACATTTACCGGCAGCGCCGCGTCCGCCTGCTTGAGAAGATGCAGCGCGGCATCGCCGTGATTCCCACTGCCGAAGAAGTGGCGCGCAACGGCGATACGCACTATGTCTACCGCCACGACAGCAGCTTCTACTACCTGACCGGCTTCGCCGAGCCGGAAGCGGTGCTGGTGCTCGTTGCGGGCCGGAGCGATGACAGCCCGCCGCAATCCCTTCTGTTCTGCCGCGAGAAAAATCCCGAACGCGAAATCTGGGACGGCTACCGCACCGGCCCCGATGCTGCCCGGGAACAATTCGGCTTCGACGCGGCCTGGCCCATCGCGCAACTGGACGAAAAACTGACGGAATTGCTGGGCAACCAGCCTGCGCTGTTTTACCCGATCGGCGGCGATGCCGCGTGGGACCAGCGCATCCTCAAGCTGCGCGGCGCGGTGCAGGCCAAGGTGCGCAGCGGCATCCGTGCGCCGGATGAAATTCGCGACGTGCGCGCCCTGCTGCACGAAATGCGCCTGATCAAGGACGCGCACGAGCTGGGCATCATGCGCCGCGCCGCCGCCGTCTCCGCGCAGGCGCATCGCCGCGCCATGCGCTTCACCCGCCCCGGCCAGTTCGAATATGAAGTCGAAGCGGAGCTGCTGCACGAATTCTGCCGCCACGGCTCGCGCCATCCGGCCTATCCTTCCATCGTTGCGGGCGGCGCGAATGCCTGCGTGCTGCACTACGTCGGCAACAACGCGCAGCTAAAAGAGGGCGATCTGCTGCTGATCGATGCGGGCTGCGAAGTGGAGGGCTATGCCGCCGACATCACGCGCACTTTCCCGGTGAACGGCAAATTCAGCGCCGCACAAAAAGACCTGTATGAAATCGTGCTCGCCGCGCAGTCCGCCGCGATTGCCGCCGCCAGCCCCGGCCAAACCTGGGACGCGCCGCACAACGCCGCGCTGCGCGTGCTGGCGCAGGGCTTCGTCGACCTCAAGCTGTGCCTGGGCAGCGTGGATGGCGTGCTGGAAAACGAGAGCTACAAGAAGTATTACATGCACCGCACCAGCCACTGGCTGGGTATGGACGTGCACGATGTCGGCGACTACAAGGTCGACGACAACTGGCGCACGCTGCAACCCGGTATGACCCTGACTGTCGAGCCTGGTTGCTATATTCGCCCCGCCGATGACGTACCGCAAGCGTTTTGGAATATCGGCATCCGCATCGAGGACGATGTGGCGATCACCGCGCAAGGCAATGAAGTGCTGAGCTCTGCCGTGCCGAAAAAGATCGGGGAAATCGAAGAATTGGCGAGCGCTTGAAAGCCGTGAACAGCCCCCGGGATTTCTGCGGGTAAAAGTTCAAGCAGCTTCCCAATAATCCGCGCACCTCAGGTTAGTCGCCGGTCAACGGCAATCCGCCAAAATAACCTGACCATCCATTACAAACAACTTTAGCTTGTTTGCGCAATCCATTGCTTTTTAAGTAAATTTGTTTTTCTTTAACTTCCCGCGCTAACCCCTTGTCCCGTAAAGAAAAAAGCGGTTTTTCCGCTTGACGGGCTAGTTTTTTTTCAATATAGTGGGCTTAAGTGGTAAAAAGTGGGTAAAAGTGGGGTTGAGAAGATGTTTCAGGGAGCGGCGCAACTTAATCTGGACAGCAAAGGCAGGCTGGCGATACCGGCGCGGCATCGCGACATGCTGCTCGCGAATTGCGCGGGCAACCTGGTGTTGACCGCCGATGCCGACGGCTGTCTGCTGCTGTATCCGCAGCCAGAATGGCAGCCGATCCGCGACAAGCTGCTCAAGCTCTCCGCGCTCAACCCGAAAATCCGTGCGTTGCAGCGCCGCCTGATCGGTTATGCCGAGGATGTGGTGATGGACGGCGCCGGGCGCGTGTTGATTTCTCCAGCCTTGCGCGGCGTGGCCGCACTGGATAAACGCGTGATGCTGGTCGGGCAGGGCAACAAATTCGAATTGTGGGACGAGGCGAAATGGCAGGCGCAGCAGGAAACCGCGCTGTCGTTCATGGATGGGGAACTGCCTCCGGAACTGGAAGGCTTCTCGTTATGAGTGAGGGCCTATTACATTTTCAGATCGACAGTGCAATTTTGTTGGGCGGGCTATGCCTGCCGGATCAGGTTTGTCGGAGGGCTGTCGGGCGGAGCCCGGCCTACGATTTTTTATTTATGAAATGGAATTAGCCCACACCACCGTTTTACTGAATGAAGCGGTCGAAGCGCTGGACATCAAGCCGGACGGCATCTACGTGGACGGGACGTTCGGGCGTGGCGGGCACAGCGCGCTGATTTTGGAACGGCTCGGCGGCAAAGGCAAATTGATTGCGCTGGACAAGGATCCGGCGGCGGTGGCGGCAGGCAACACATGGCGCGATGCGCGCTTTTGCATGGTGCATCGCGGTTTCGCGCATCTGGCGGAAGTGTTGCGCGAGCAGGGCGCAGAAAGAGTGGATGGCATCCTGCTGGATCTCGGGGTGTCGTCGCCGCAACTGGACGATGCGCGGCGCGGTTTCAGTTTTCGCTTTGATGCGCCGCTGGACATGCGCATGGACACCAGCGGCGGGATGACTGCGGCCGAGTGGCTGGCGACGGTGGATGAAGGTTTTCTTGCGGGGGTGATACGTGATTACGGCGAAGAACGGTTTGCTAAGCAGATTGCAAGGGCGGTTGTTGCGGCGCGCGCAGTCCAACCCATCCTCACCACGCGGCAGCTCGTCGAGCTGGTTGGCAAAACGGTACGTACCCGCGAAGCCGGGCAGAACCCGGCAACGCGCACCTTTCAGGCTATACGGATTTTTCTCAACGGGGAACTCGAAGAGCTTGCGCGGGTGCTGCCGGAATGCGTGACGCATCTCAAGACCGGCGGGCGCCTGGCAGTGATCAGCTTCCATTCGCTGGAAGATCGCATCGTGAAGCATTTCATGCGCGACATGGCTGAAGGCGACAAATTGCCGCGCGATGTGCCGATCCGTGCCAGCGAAGTGCCGCAGGGAAAATTGTATCTGGCCGGCAAGGCGGTGCGAGCGAGCGAGGCTGAAGTGCGGGCCAATCCGCGCGCGCGCAGCGCGGTGCTGCGCGTGGCGGAGCGCTTGTGATGTGGCGCAGCGATGTGATGCTCGGGGGCGCTTTAAATGTGCTGCTGCTGGCGGCGGTGGTGATCTGCGCGCTGAGCGTGGTCACTTCGCAGCACAAGGCGCGCAAACTGTACATCGAGCTGCAAAAACAAAAGGAGCTCGCGCAGCAGATGGAAGTGGAATGGGGGCAGTTGCAATTGGAGCAAAGCACCCTGGCCACGCCGGCGCAAGTGGAAAAAATTGCGCTGCGCCAGTTGCAGATGCAGTTGCCCGGGAACGGGCAAGTCAGATTTATACGGGCAAAGCCTGACGGCCAACCAGACAAGAAACCATGAATTATGCGTCCAGCGCACATCCAGACATTACGGCAGAATTGCCCGGATGGCGCGCCACCGCGTTATTTATGCTGTTGCTGCTCGGATTGCTCGGATTGCTCGGGCGCGGCGTGTATTTGCAAGGGATACATGACGGCTTTTTGCAGGAAAAAGGCAACGCGCGGTATAGCCGCGTGATCGAAGTCGGCGCGCATCGCGGCATGCTCACCGACCGCAACGGCATCCCCCTTGCCGTCAGCACACCGGTCGAATCGGCATGGGCCAGCCCGGACGAGGTGGAAGCCGACAGCCGTCAAGTGAAGCAGCTGGCGCAGGTTCTCGGCATGAATGTGGGAGAGCTGAAAAGCCGCCTGTTCGATACCTCGCGCGATTTCGTCTATCTCAAACGCCATCTGCCTCCCGATCAGGCCGAAAAAGTGGTGGGCCTGAATCTGCCCGGCATTTCGCTGCAACGCGAATATCGCCGCTATTACCCGGCGGGCGAAGCGGTTGCGCAGACGCTGGGCTTTACCGGGCAGGACGATAACGGGCAGGAGGGGCTGGAACTGGCTTTGCAGGAACGTCTGGGCGGCAAGTCCGGCAGCCAGCGCGTCATCAAGGATCGGCGCGGGCATATCGTTGAGGATGCCGGCAACCTCCACGCGCCCAAGCCGGGCAGCGATATCGCACTGAGTCTGGACAGCCGGGTGCAGCACCTCGCCTACCGCGAACTGTCCGATGCGGTGAAACAGCACCGCGCTAAATCCGGCGCGGTGGTGGTGCTCGATGCGAGGAGCGGCGAAGTGCTGGCGCTCGCCAATTATCCCGCCTACAACCCCAATAACCGCAGCAAAGCCAGCAGCCAGATGCTGCGCAACCGCGCGATCGTCGATTTGTTCGAGCCGGGTTCGACGATGAAGCCGTTCACAGTGGCTTGCGCCATCGAACAGGGCAAAGTGCGCCCGGAAAGCATCATCAACACCGAGCGCGGCGTGCTGACTGTAGGCAACAAAAAAATCCGCGATACGCATCCGGAACCGATGCTGACCGTGGCGCAGATCATCCAGAAATCCAGCAATATCGGCTCGGCCAAAATAGCCCTGTCGCTCGAAGCGCAGACGCTGTGGCAAAGCCTTGCGGATAGCGGTTTCGGCGCGCAGACCGGCAGCAATTTTCCCGGCGAGGCATCGGGCAGATTGCGCGACGCGAAGACCTGGCAGCCCATCGAGCAGGCCACCATGTCCTACGGGCACGGCATTTCGGTGAGCCTGCTGCAACTGGCGCGCGCCTACACCGTATTCGCCAGCGACGGTGAACTGAAGCCGGTGTCGCTGCTGAAACTGAATGTGCCCGCGCTCGGGAAAAGGGTGTTTTCCGGCGGCACCGCGCAAGCGCTGCGCGCCATGCTGGAATCGGTGGTGCAGCCCGGCGGCACGGCGCCCCTGGCGCAGGTGGCGGGCTATCGCGTGGCGGGCAAGACCGGCACCGCGCATAAACTGGAAAACGGCCGCTATATCGACCGCTATGTCGCCTCGTTTGTCGGTTTCGCGCCGGTCTCCGATCCGCGTCTGATCGTGGCGGTGATGATCGACGAGCCTGCCAACGGGCATTATTACGGCGGGCTGGTCGCCGCGCCGGTGTTCAGCAAAGTGACGGGCGCGGCACTGCACGCGCTCAACGTGCCGAACGATGCGCCGCTGGACAACGTCATAGCGCCGCCAACCGACATCGTCAGGGAGGAAGTCTGATGTTCCCCCTTGAGCAGTTAAAAGAACTGAACGTGAAAATTACACGCCTCGTGACCGACAGCCGCGCGGTAGAGCAGGGCGACACCTTCGTCGCCTGTCCGGGCGAAAAAACGGATGGCCGCCAATTCATCGCGCAGGCGATTGCGCGGGGCGCGAATGCGGTGATCTACGAAAAACTTTTGATGAAACCACTAGCCATTCGACTAAGCGAGCAAACAACGCCCGCTAAGTCGCTGGTTATGTCCGGGCACCCGTGGGAAGCGCAGCATTTCGCCTGGAACGACGCCTGGCAATTGCCCAATCTTGCGGTGAACGACCTGCGCCACAAGGCGGGTTGGTTCGCTGATGCGGTATATGGCGCGCCTTCCGAGAAGTTGTGGCTGGTCGGCATCACCGGCACCAACGGCAAAACTTCCACCAGCCACTGGATCGCGCAGGCGCTGAACGATGCCGGCAAGAAATGCGCGCTGATCGGCACGCTCGGCAGCGGTTTTGCCGGAGCGTTGCAGCCCAGCGCGAATACCACGCCGGATGCGATCCGCGTGCATGGCCTGCTCGCGGATTATCTGGCCGCCGATGCGCAGGCAGTGGCGATGGAAGTGTCATCGCACGCGCTGGCGCAGGGGCGGGCGAACGGCGTGCGTTTCGATGTGGCGCTGCTGACCAACCTGAGCCGCGACCACCTCGACTATCACGGCGACATGGAGAGCTACGCGGCGAGCAAGCGCAAGCTGTTCGACTGGGATCGACTGAAATATGCGGTGCTGAACCTCGACGACGCGTTTGGCGCATCGCTCGCCGAGGAATTGTGCGAGGGAGCAAACGAGGCGCCTCGCGCAATTTCGATTCCCGAAGTCATCGGCTACGGCCTGATCGACACCGCCTTGCAACTGGCCGAGCGCCTCGGCCTGCGCATGGTGTACGGCAACCTCGTTGAGATGAGCGCGCGCGGGTTGCGGCTGAACGTTCATTCGAGCTGGGGTGGGGCGCAGATCAGCAGCATGCTGGTCGGCCGCTTCAATGCGGAAAATTTGCTGGGCGCCTTGGCGGTGCTGCTGGCGAGTGGCGTCGAACTGGATAAAGCGGCGCAGTCGCTGGGCAGAGTGCAAGCGGTGGCCGGGCGGATGCAGCGGGTCGGCGGCACAGGGCATTCGGGCGATATAGCCCAGCCGACGGTCATCGTGGACTATGCGCACACGCCGGACGCGCTGGAAAAAGTGTTGCTGGCGTTGCGCGAGGTGGGCGCGTCTTCAGGAGGAAAACTGATCTGCGTATTCGGTTGCGGCGGCGACCGCGACCGGGGCAAGCGCGCGATGATGGGGCTGGTCGCCGAGAGGTTTGCCGACCATTGCATCGTCACCAGCGACAACCCGCGCAACGAGGATCCGCAGGGCATCATCGCCGAAATCCTCGGCGGCATGACCGCAAACAGCCACGAAGTCGTCGTTGAGCGCGCCGCTGCCATCGCGCGCGCCATCGGTATGGCGCGGCGACTGGATACCGTGCTGCTGGCCGGCAAGGGCCATGAGGATTACCAGGAGATCAATGGGGTGAAGTATCCGTTCAGCGATGTGACGGTTGCCGGGGAGGCACTGCGGGCATGGAGGGAAACGCCATGATGCTGCTCTCGCAAGCCGCACAGGAACTGGGCGCGCGCCTGATCGGAGAGGATGCGCGCTTTTTTTCGGTATCCAGCGATTCGCGCACGATACAGCCGGGAGACCTGTTCATCGCGCTGCGCGGCGAGCATTTCGACGGCTACGAGTTCGTTGCAACTGCCGTGAGCTCCGGCGCCGTCGCGGCGCTGGTCAACTCCGACAGCCATGAGGCGCATCCCGCAGCCCTCGACCCGCAGTCTGCGGTCCTGGTGGTGCCGGACACCCGTCTTGCGCTGGGGCAACTTGCGGCGTACTGGCGCAGGCAATTCGACATTCCGCTGGTGGCGGTTACCGGCAGCAACGGCAAGACCACGGTGAAGGAAATGCTCGCCGCCATCCTGCGCGCGGCGTCAGGCAGCTATGACGCGGTGCTGGCGACAAAGGGAAATTTCAACAACGACATCGGCATGCCGCTGACCCTGCTGCAATTGAACGCGCAGCATCGCTATGCCGTGATCGAGATGGGCATGAACCACCCCGGCGAAATCGATTACCTGACCCAGATCGCTTCCTCCGACGTGGCGCTTATCACCAATGCCAGCGGCGCGCATCTGGCCGGGCTGGGCTCGGTGGAAGCGGTAGCGCGCGCCAAGGGGGAGATATTTGCTGGCTTGAAGCCGCGCGGCACCGCAATTATCAACGCAGAGGACGAGTATGCGCCGCTGTGGCGCATGCTCGCCGGCTCGCATCCGCTGCTCGAATTCGGTCTGGACGGACATGCCGACGTGGCCGGGCAATGGCAGCCGCAAGGAACCGGCCTGCGCCTTGACGCCAACACTCCATCGGGGAATTTCAGCGCGGAATTGCAAGTGCCGGGCGCGCACAACGCGCGCAACGCCTTGGCGGCAAGCGCCGCCGCCATCGCGTTGAACGTGCCGCTGGAGGTCATCGCTCTGGGGCTGGAAGAATTCGGCGGTGTCGACGGCCGCTTGCAGCGCAAGACCGCGCGGCATGGCGCGACATTGATCGACGACACCTACAACGCCAACCCCGCCTCTATGCGCGCCGCGATCAGCGTGTTGGCCCAAAGCGGTGTGGAAAACCCCGGCGGCAAGCGTGTGCTGGTGTTCGGCGACATGGGCGAACTGGGCGATAGCGCCGCCGCGCTTCATGCCGAAATCGGCACCGCAGCGCGCAGCGCCGGGATCGAGAAACTTTATGCGCTGGGCGCGTTGAGCGTCAATGCGGTGCGCGCTTTCGGTTGCGGCGCGGAGCATTTCGAGCGCATCGAGGATATGTACAAGGCGCTGGAAGACGAACTGGATGAGGGCGTCACCGTGCTGGTGAAGGGTTCGCGCTTCATGAAAATGGAGCGCGTGGTGTCCTACTGTATGGGCACGGAGAAGGGAGAAGAAAAAGAGAAGGGAGAAGGGGGAAGGGAGAAGGGTAGCTGCGCGCTGCCCTCCCCTTCCCCCTTACCCCTTCCCCCTTCCCTGAAAGGAGGGGATCACTAAATGTTGCTTGCACTCGCACAATGGCTGGCCCAAGACGTCCGCTTTTTCAGCGTGTTCAATTACATCACGCTGCGCGCCGTGCTGGCGGCGATGACCGCGCTGGTTATTTCGTTTGTGGTCGGGCCGGCGATGATCCGCAGGCTGACCGCCTACAAGATCGGGCAATCGGTGCGCAGCGACGGGCCGCAGACGCATCTGGTCAAGGCAGGCACGCCGACCATGGGCGGCGCCCTGATCCTCATCTCTATTGCGATCACTACCTTGCTGTGGGGCGATTTGCATAACCATTACGTGTGGGTGGTGCTGCTCACTACGCTGGGGTTCGGCGTGATCGGCTGGGTGGACGATTACCGCAAGGTGGTGCATCGCAACCCCAAGGGGCTGTCGGCCAAGGCCAAAATGTTCTGGCAATCCATCATCGCGCTGATGGCCGCCATCTATCTGTGGAATACCGCGTCGCTGCCCGCGCAGACCGAACTGATCGTGCCGTTCCTGAAGTTTCTGGTGTTTCCGCTCCCGGCGTTTCTGTTCGTCGTGCTGGCCTATCTGGTCATTGTCGGCACCAGCAACGCGGTCAATCTGACCGACGGGCTGGACGGGCTCGCCATCATGCCCACCGTGATGGTAAGCGGCGCGCTGGCGATATTCGCGTATGTGGCGGGCAATGCGGTGTTCTCGAAATACCTGGGTATCCCCTACATCCCGGGGGCGGGCGAGCTGGCGATATTTTGTAGTGCGATTGCCGGCGCGGGGCTGGCGTTCCTGTGGTTCAACGCCTATCCCGCCGAAGTGTTCATGGGCGATGTCGGAGCGCTGGCGCTCGGCGCGGCGCTCGGCATCGTGGCGGTAATCGTGCGCCAGGAACTGGTGCTGTTCATCATGGGCGGCGTGTTCGTGGTCGAGGCGGTGTCGGTGATGATCCAGGTGGCCTCGTTCAAGCTCACCGGCAAGCGCGTATTCCGTATGGCGCCGCTGCACCATCACTATGAGTTGAAGGGCTGGAAAGAGACCCAGGTCGTGGTGAGGTTCTGGATTATCACGATGCTGCTGGTATTGATTGGGCTGGCGACGTTGAAGTTGAGGTAGTCGTAGGGGCACGATTCATCGTGCCCTTCTTCGAATACCCGAAAATCAGGGCGCGATAAATCGCGCCCCTACGCAAGGTTTAGGAGGGTAGTTGAAACAATGGGCTGACAAAAATGTGCTGGTGCTCGGTCTCGGCGAGACCGGCCTGTCGATGCTGCGCTGGTTGAGCGCGCAGGGCGCGCGCCTGCGCGTGGCGGACAGCCGCAACGGGCCGCCCGGCTTGGCCGAAGCCGGCCAGTATGTTGCGGCCGGGCAGATTTTCTGCGGCGCATTCGGCGAAGCCATGTTGGAGGGCATCGAACTGATCGCCATCAGCCCGGGCGTGCCGCTGCGCGACCCGGTTGTGGCGCAAGCCGTGGCGCGCGGTATTACGGTCGTCGGCGATATCGAACTCTTCGCGCAGCAACTCATGGATTACGATTTGCGGCTTACGACCAAAGTCATCGCGATCACTGGCGCGAACGGCAAAACTACCGTGGCCAGCATGGTGGAGCATCTGTGCAAGGCGGCGGGCAAGGATGCGGTGGCGGCGGGCAATATCTCGCCGGCGGTGCTGGACGTGGTGCTGGCGCGCGGCGCAAACCAGCCGGAAGTCTGGGTGCTGGAATTGTCCAGCTTCCAGCTCGAAACGACCGCGACGCTGAATGCCGATGCGGCCACGGTGCTCAATATCAGCGAAGATCACCTGGACCGCTATGACAGCATCGATGAATACGCGGCGGCCAAGGAGCGCATTTTTTTCGGCAGCGGGGTGCAGGTGCTGAATCGCGATGACGCGCGCAGCATGGGCATGGCGCTGCCCGACCGCGAGGTCGTGACCTTCGGGCTGGACGTGTCGTCTCACGAACAGGATTTCGGCGTGGAGCGGAATCGCGATGATATTTGGCTGATGCAGGGCGATCACCAGCTGCTCAAGGTCAGCGAGCTGAGCACCGCCGGTATGCACAACGTTGCCAACGCGCTGGCGGCGCTGGCGCTGTGCCGCGCGATCGGCCTGCCGATGCCGGCATTGCTCGATGCGCTGCGCAGCTTCAGGGGATTGCCGCACCGCGTGGAGCGCATCGCCGAGATCGACGGCGTGGTCTATTACGACGACTCCAAGGGCACCAACGTCGGCGCGACGGTTGCCGCGCTCGAAGGTTTGGGACGCAAGGTGGTGCTGATCGCGGGCGGCGAAGGCAAGGGGCAGGATTTCGCGCCGCTCAAACCGGTCGTGATGCGGCATGCGCGCGCCGTGATGCTGATCGGGCGGGATGCGCCGCTGATCGTGTCCGCGCTGGAAGGTTGCGGCGTGCCGCTGCAGCACGCCGCGAACATGAACGATGCGGTGCGGCATGCCGCGCAACTCGCGCAATCGGGCGATGCGGTGCTGCTGTCACCGGCCTGCGCCAGTTTCGACATGTTCCGCAATTATGCGCATCGCGCCGAGATATTCGTGGAAGCGGTGCATGGGTTGATCAAGGAGGCCGCATGGTCGCGCTGACGCCTGCCGGGGATATGCAGACCGGCGCGCCGCGCCGCCCGGTCGCCGTCAAGACACGCACCCGTCCGCCGCAGGCGCAGTTCGACGAACTGTTGCTCTGGGTGCTGATTGCCCTGCTCGCGCTCGGCTTGGTGATGGTGTATTCCGCCTCGATCCCCACGGCGGAGGCCGGCAAATACACCGGATTTCAGCCGGCCTATTATCTGCTGCGGCATGGTGCATACATTGCCATCGGCTTGCTGGCCGGCGTGCTGGCCTTTCAGGTGCCGGTGCAATTATGGCAGAGCTATGCGCCCTATTTGTTCCTGGCAGGTGTGGTGTTGCTGGTTCTGGTGCTGGTGCCAGGCATCGGGCGCGAAGTCAACGGCAGCAACCGCTGGCTGTCGCTCTACATTATCAATCTGCAACCATCCGAGCTGATGAAACTATTCGTCGTGCTGTATGCCGCCAGTTATACGGTGCGCAAGGCAAAGGTAAAGGACACCTTCGTCAAGGCATTCATGCCGATGTTCGCGGTGATGGTGCTGGTCGGAGGCCTGTTGCTGCTAGAACCGGACATGGGCGCGTTCGTGGTGATACTCGCAATCGCCCTCGGCATGCTGTGGCTGGGCGGCTACAACATCAAGGTGTTTCTCGCCCTGCTGCTGGCGCTGCCGGTCGCGTTCGCCGCACTGATCTATTTCTCGCCCTACCGTATGCAGCGTATCGTCGGCTTCATGGATCCATGGTCAGACCCGTTCGGCAAGGGCTATCAGCTCAGCCATGCATTGATCGCCTTCGGGCGCGGCGAATGGTTCGGCGTGGGGCTGGGCGGCAGCGTGGAAAAACTGTTCTACCTGCCAGAAGCGCATACCGATTTTCTGCTGGCCGTGATCGCCGAAGAGTTGGGGCTGGTCGGCGTGACTGCGGTGATCGCGCTGTTTGCGCTGCTGGTATTGCGCTCCTTTCAGATCGGCCGCCATGCCGCCTTTCTCGGGCGCAATTTTTCCGCACTGGCAGCGCAAGGCATCGGTGTGTGGCTCGGCATACAGGCGATGATCAATATCGGCGTGAACATGGGCGTACTGCCGACCAAGGGATTGACCCTGCCGTTCCTCAGCTTCGGCGGCAGCGGCCTGGTGGTGAACTGCATTGCCGCAGCGGTGCTGCTCAGGGTGGACTATGAGAACCGGAGAGTTGCGCGGGGGTTGCCGGTATGAACCTGAAAAACAAATCAGCCACAGAGTTCACAGAGCACACAGAGATAAACCGGCGCATTCTCTGTGGGCTCTGTGTTCTCTGTGGCAAAAAGGGTTTTAAACAATGAGTCGCGCCATACTCATCATGGCAGGCGGCACCGGCGGGCACATCATGCCGGGGCTCGCGGTCGCCGACATCCTGCGCGCGCAGGGCTGGCGCGTGGTCTGGCTCGGTGCGCCGGGCGGCATGGAGGGGGAACTGGTGCCGAAACACGGCTACGAGATGGCCCAGGTGAATTTCTCCGGCCTGCGCGGCAAGGGGTTCGCGCGCATGCTGCTGCTGCCGCTCATGCTGCTGCGCGCGTTCGCGCAGAGCGTGGCGGTGCTGCTGCGCCATCGTCCCGACGTGGTGCTGGGCATGGGCGGCTACATCAGCTTCCCAGGCGGGATGATGGCCTCACTGCTCAATCGCCCGCTGGTGATCCACGAGCAGAATTCCGTCGCCGGGTTGAGCAACAAGGTGCTGGCGCGCCTGGCGGATAAGGTGTTGAGCGGCTTTCCCGACGTGCTGCCGCAAGCGCTGTGGTGCGGCAACCCGGTGCGCGCGGAGATCGCGGCTCTGCCGGAACCCGCGCAGCGCTATGCGGCGCGCAGCGGCAGGCTGAACCTGCTGGTAGTGGGCGGCAGCCTCGGTGCAAAGGCGCTAAACGAGACGCTGCCGCAGGCGCTGGCGCTGCTGCCGGAAGAGTTGCGCCCGCAGGTGATTCACCAGACCGGAAAGCAGCATTTCGAGGCGGTGGAAAAACTTTATGCAGAGGCCTTCGTGCAGGCCGACATCCGCCCGTTCCTCGACGATATGGCAGGCAGTTACGCGAACGCCGACCTGGTGATCTGCCGCGCCGGCGCGTTGACCATTGCGGAACTCGCGGCGGCGGGCGTGGCGAGCATCTTGATCCCGTTTCCGTTTGCGGTGGACGATCACCAGACGCACAACGCGCGTTTTCTCTCCGCGCGCGGGGCGGCGATCCTGTTGCCGCAGGGCGAATTGAGTGCGCAGAAACTGGCGCAACTGTTAAGGGAATTGACGCGCGAGAAATTATCGGCGATGGCGCAACAGGCGCGCGGTGCGGCCAAGGTTGATGCGGCTGAACAAGTGGCGCGAGTATGCGCAGAACTGGCGGGATAACGGTGAAAAGTGAAAGGTGAAAAGTGAAACGTAAAACCGCCCCATTTCTGGCCATCTCGCACAAATGCGTGAGGAAACATTTCACGTTTCACTTTTCACGTTTCACGGACGAGGCATGAAACACAAAGTCAAACATCTGCATTTCGTCGGTATCGGTGGCTCCGGCATGAACGGCATCGCCGAGGTGCTGCTCAACCTGGGTTTCCAGGTGAGCGGCTCCGATCTTGCCGAGAACGCCGCCACGCAGCGCCTCATGCAGCTCGGCGCGACGGTGCATCTCGGCCACGCCGGGGAGAATCTCGCCAAGGCCGATGCGGTGGTGGTGTCCACCGCCGTGAAGCCGGACAACCCGGAAGTGCTCGCGGCGCGCGCGCGCCGCATCCCGGTGGTGCCGCGCGCGATGATGCTCGCGGAACTGATGCGTCTGCGCCAGGGCATCGCGGTAGCGGGCACGCACGGCAAGACCACCACCACCTCGCTGGCCGCCAGCGTGCTGGCCAAGGGCGGCTTCGATCCAACTTTCGTGATCGGCGGCAAGCTCAACAGCAGCGGCGCCAACGCCAAGCTCGGCACCGGCGAGTTCATCGTCGCCGAGGCCGACGAGTCGGATGCGTCGTTTTTGCACCTGCAGCCGATTATTGCCGTGATTACCAATATCGACGCCGACCACATGGAGACCTACGGCCACGATTTCGGCAGGCTCAAGCAGGCGTTCGTGGACTTTGTCGAGCATCTGCCGTTCTATGGCATGGCGATGCTGTGCATCGACGACGCCAACGTGCGCGAAATCCTGCCGCGCATCACCAAGCCGGTGTGCACTTACGGCCTCAGCGAAGGCGCAATGATCCGTGCGGTGGACGTGCGCCACCAGGGCGGGCAGATGCGCTTCACCGCCGAATGCCGCCAGAACGGCACGCCGAAGGATCTCGACATCACGCTGAATCTGGCCGGGACGCATAACGTGCTGAACGCGCTCGCGGCAATCGCGATCGGGCTGGAAGTGTGCGTGGCGGATGACGCGATCATTGCCGCGCTGACGGAGTTTCAGGGCGTGGGGCGGCGCTTTCAGAGGTATGGGGAGGTGGCGCTGCCACCGGAGAAGGGTGGTGAGGCAACTGCACGCGAAGGTTTTACCCTTCCCCCTTCCCCCTTCCCTCTTCACCAAGAAGGCAGCTTTACTCTCATTGACGACTACGGACACCATCCGGCGGAAATGGCCGCCACGCTGGCGGCGGCGCGCGGCGCGTTTCCCGGCAGGCGCCTGGTGCTGGCCTTCCAGCCGCACCGCTTCACGCGCACGCGCGACCTGTTCGAGGATTTCGTGAGAGTGCTGCGCGGCGTGGATGCGCTGTTGCTGGCGGAAGTGTATGCGGCGGGCGAGGCGCCTATCGTCGCGGCAGACGGGCGCGCGCTGATGCACGCGCTGCGCGTCGCCGGGCAGGACGAGGCGGTATTTGTCGAGAACATCGGGGACATGCCGCAGGCCATCATGCAGATGGCGCGCGACGGCGACGTGGTGATCACGATGGGCGCGGGCTCGATCGGCGGCGTACCCGGCGCAGTCGCGCAGATGGCGCAAGGCAAAACATGAATATGAGCGAGCCGGAAAAATTTATTGCGGATGGTTTGCGCGGAGAGATGCTCTGCGACGCGCCGATGAGCCGCCACACGAGCTGGCGCGCGGGCGGCGTGGCCGAGCGCCTGTACCGGCCCGCCGACCTCGCCGACCTGCTGGTGTTCCTGCGGCAGTTGCCGCCGGACGAGCCGCTGTATCCCGTCGGCCTGGGCAGCAACCTGCTGGTGCGCGACGGCGGGCTGCGCGGCACGGTGATGTTGTTGCACGGCGCGTTGGGCGGGCTGCGCCTCGAAGCGGACGGTAGCGTCTCCCCGCAAGGAGGAGGCCGTGGTTGTAAAGCCACTGAAGTGGCAACAACCACGCTCTATGCAGAGGCCGGCGTGCCGGGCGCGAAGCTGGCGCGCTTCGCCGCGCTGCATAACCTGCGCGGTGCGGAGTTCTGCGCCGGTATCCCCGGCACGCTCGGCGGCATGCTGGCGATGAATGCCGGCTGCTACGGCAGCGAAATATGGCAGGAGGTGCTGCGCGTGATGACGGTGAACAGGTGCGGCGAAGTGCTTGTGCGCACGGCTGAAGATTACGAGATCGGTTATCGGCATGTGGCTTTGAAAGAGAAGGGAGAAGGGAAAGGAGAGAAGGGAGAAGGGAGAAGGGAGAAGGGTAAAACCTTGAAGCTCGGCGAAGTTACCCTTCCCCCTTCCCCCTTCCCCATTCCCCAGGAGGAATTTTTCGTCGCCGCCTCGCTGAGGTTCGAGCAAGGCGACGGCGCCGCCGCGCGCCAGGAGATCAAAGCGCTGCTCGCAAAGCGCATCGCCAGCCAGCCGCTGAACCTGCCGAATGCCGGGTCGGTGTTCCGCAATCCGCCGGGCGATCATGCGGCACGGCTGATCGAGCAATGCGGCTTGAAAGGTAAGCAGGTCGGCGGCGCGCAGGTGTCGGAGAAACACGCCAACTTCATCGTGAACACCGGCGGCGCGACGGCGGCGGATATCGAAAACTTGATCGACGAAGTACGGGCGGCGGTGCGGCAACAGACCGGCATCGAGCTGCATCCGGAAGTGAGAATTATTGGTGAATATACAAATCGTGGATAAGAACAACCCTTCCCCCTTCTCCCTTCCCCCTTCCCACTTTGGCAAGGTGGCGGTGCTGTTCGGCGGCAAGTCCGCCGAGCGCGAGGTGTCGCTGAAGAGCGGCGCGGCGGTGCTCGCGGCGCTCAGGCGCAGCGGAGTGGACGCGCACGCGTTCGATCCGGCGGTGCAGAACTTGCAGGCGTTGCGCGACGAAGGTTTCGAGCGCGCCTTCATCGCGTTGCACGGGCGCTTCGGCGAGGACGGCACGGTGCAGGGCGCGCTGGAACTGTTGGGCATCCCCTACACCGGCAGCGGCGTGCTGGCCTCGGCGCTGGGCATGGACAAGTGGCGCACCAAGCTGGTGTGGCAGGCGGCGCAATTGCCGGTGCCGAAATATACGCTGCTCGATGCGCACAGCGATTGGGCGGGAGTCGCGCAGCATCTGGGATTGCCGCTGTTCGTCAAGCCGGCCAACGAAGGCTCCAGCGTCGGCATCAGCAAGGTGAAGGCGGTCGGCGAATTGCGCAAGGCATACCTGGAAGCGGCGAAGCACGACAAGCTGGTGATCGCGGAAAGTTTTATCGGCGGCGGGGAATACACCGTGGCGATCCTCGGCAATGAGGCGTTGGCGGCAATCAAGATCGAGCCGGCCAGCGAGTTCTACGACTACGAGGCGAAATATTTCCGCGACGACACGCGCTACCTGTGCCCCTGCGGGTTGAGCGCGGAAAAGGAGGATGAGATGCAGCGCCTGGCCAAACAGGCCTTCGCGCTGATCGGCGGACAGGGCTGGGGGCGGGTGGATTTTCTGATGGACGAGGCGGGCAAGCCCTATCTGCTGGAAGCGAACACCGCGCCGGGGATGACCGACCACAGCCTGGTGCCGATGGCGGCGCGCCAGGCCGGCATTAGCTTCGAGCAACTGGTGGTGAAGGTGCTGGAGATGGCAGGAGTTAACAAATGATCTTCACGCTTGTCCTTTCTCCCGCTTGCGGGATAACCAGCGACTTGGCTGCGGTCGTTTGCAGCCTAGTCGAATGGCTAGTTGTTTCACACAGAGAGTTAGAGAGAGGGATGTATGTGGGATAACGCCGCCCTGCTGAGAAGCATCGCCAATGCGCTGCTGGCTTTCAGCGTGTTGGCGGCGCTGTACGGAGCGGTTTATTACACGGTGCACCTGCCGGGGTTGTTCCCGCTGCGCAGCATGCATTTGGGCGCGGCTCCGCAGCGCGTGGATGCGCAAGCAGTGCTGGCGGTGGCGCGCGGCGAAGTGCGCGGCAACTTTTTTACCGTGGATATCGAGCGCTTGCGGAAGTCGCTGGAAAAGCTGCCGTGGGTGCGCAAAGTCGCCATCCGCCGCGAATTTCCCGGCAGGTTGATCGTGCGACTGGAAGAACATCAGGCGCTGGGCCGCTGGAACGGCACGGCGCTGGTGAACACCTATGGCGAGGTGTTCGGCGCGGAAAGCGAACAGGCGTTGCCGGATTTTATCGGGTCGGATGGATCGTCGGCGAAGGTGGCGCAGCATTATGCGCAGTTCGGCGCGCAACTTGCCGCGCTGAATCTGCGTATCGCGCAGCTCGCATTGACGCCGCGCCACGCCTGGCAGCTGCGCCTGGATAACGGATTGGTGCTGGAGCTGGGGCGCGAACAGATGCAGCAGCGTCTGGCGCGGTTTGTAACAGTCTATCCGTACAGCCTCGCCGCAATGCAGGGAGCCATCAAGTATGTGGATTTGCGTTACCGCAACGGCTTTGCCGTGGGCGGCGCGATTACGGGTTGAAGTCTGGCAGTGGAGAGCATGCGATGAGCAGAAACAGGGAAACAAAAAATCTGGTGGTTGGGCTGGATATCGGCACATCCAAGATTGTAGCCATTGTCGGCGAGATCAAGCCGGAAGGAACGCTGGAGGTGATCGGCATGGGCATGCACGAATCCGGCGGCATGAAAAAAGGCATGGTGGTCAATATCGAGGCCACTGTGGACGCGATCAAGCGCGCGCTGGAAGAGGCGGAACTGATGGCCGACTGCAAGATTGTCGAGGTGCATACCGGCATTGCCGGCAGCCACATCCGCGGCATCAATTCGCGCGGCATGGTGAAGATCAAGGAGAAGGAAGTTGCGCCTGCCGACATCGAACGCGTCCTCGAGACCGCCAGTTCGGTTAGCCTGCCTGCCGACCAGCAGATCCTGCATGTTCTCGAGCAGGAATTCAGCATCGACGGGCAGGACGGCATCAAGAAGCCGCTCGGCATGAGCGGCATGCGACTAGACGTCGAGGTGCACATCGTCAGCGGCGCGGTGGCGGCGGTGCAGAACATCATGAAATGCATCCACCGCTGCGGGCTGGAGGTCAACGAGCTGATCCTGCAACCGCTGGCGTCGAGCAAGGCGGTGCTGGAAGAAGATGAGAAGGAGCTGGGCGTGTGTCTCGTCGACATCGGCGGCGGGACCACCGACATTTCCGTATTTACCGGCGGAGCGATCCGCCACACCGCGGTGATCCCGATCGCCGGCGACCAGATCACCAACGACATCGCGATGGCGCTGCGCACGCCGACGCAGGATGCCGAAGAAATCAAGATCAAGTACGGCTGCGCGTTGCGCCAGTTGGCCGACAGCGGCGCGATCGAAGTGCCGGGCGTGGGCGAGCGCGGGCCGCGCATGTTGTCGCGCCAGACGCTGGCCGAGGTGATCGAACCGCGCGTCGAGGAATTGTATTCGCTGGTGCAGCAGGAACTGCGCCGCAGCGGTTTCGAGGAATTGCTCTCGTCGGGCATCGTGATTACCGGCGGCAGCAGCGCGATGCAGGGCATGGTCGAGCTGGGCGAAGAAATTTTCCATCTGCCGGTGCGCCTCGGCATCCCCAAGTATGTCGGCGGATTGTCCGATGTGGTGAAAACGCCGCGCATGGCAACCGGCGTCGGGCTGCTGCTGTATGGGCTGGAGCACTTCCAGCGCGATGAAGAAACGCGCAGGCAATCCGGTTCGTTCGGCGACGTTCTGGCAAAAATGAAGTCATGGTTCCAGGGCAATTTTTAAATCCACTTCACGGGCGCATCGCGGGAAATGAATTTGGGAGATAAATTTGCAGGGGTTGAGTTACGGGGTCGGTTCAGGGTTGGTTTGTAATTATGAAAAGGAGAAAATGATGGCGTTCGAACTAATGGAAGCGGAAACACAGGAAGCGGTAATCAAGGTGATCGGGGTGGGCGGCTGCGGCGGCAATGCGGTCGATCACATGATTGAGCAGGGCGTGATGGGGGTCGAGTTCATCGTCATCAACACCGATGCCCAGGCGCTCAAGCGCAGCAAGGCACGCACCCAGTTGCAGATCGGCGCGAACATCACCAAGGGCTTGGGCGCGGGCGCCAAGCCGTCGGTCGGCCAGGCGGCCGCCGAAGAGGACCGCGAGCGCATCAAGGAAATGATCAGCGGCGCAAACATGGTGTTTATCACCGCCGGCATGGGTGGCGGCACCGGGACGGGCGCCGCGCCGATTGTCGCGCAGATCGCACGCGAACTGGACATCCTGACCGTGGCGGTGGTCACCAAGCCGTTCGCTTATGAAGGCAACCGGATGCGTTTTGCCAAGGCCGGTATCGACGCTTTGCACGAGCATGTCGATTCGCTGATCATCGTGCCGAACTCCAAGCTGATGGAGGTGCTGGGCAACGATGTTACCGTGCCGGAAGCCTTCAAGGCCGCCAATGGCGTGTTGCAGGGCGCGGTGGCGGGTATCGCCGAAGTGATCAACGTGCCTGGGTTGATCAACGTGGACTTTGCCGACGTGCGCACCGTGATGTCGGAAAACGGCATGGCGATGATGGGCTCCGCGATCGCCACCGGCCCGGATCGCGCGCGCCTTGCGGCAGAAGCTGCAATCGCCAGCCCCCTGCTGGAAGACGTGGACATGTCCGGCGCGCGCGGCGTGCTGGTGAACATCACTTCGTCCAGCAGCCTGAAACTGAAGGAGCTGGAAGATGTGATGGAATGCGTGCAGTTTGCCGCGGAAGAAGCGACAGTGATCGTCGGCTCGGTGTTCGACGAGAACATGGGCGAAGAACTGCGCGTGACCGTCGTGGCGACCGGCCTGGGCGCACAGCAAGCGCGCAAGCAGCCCAAGCCGGAAATTGCCTACCGGGGGGAGGAAACCTGTTTGCGCACCGGCACGGATAACGAGCCGATTGCCAATGCCGGCGTGAATTACGTCGAGCTGGACACGCCGACCATCATGCGAAGCGGGCGCAGGGCGGCGGTGGATGCAATGGAAAAATCCGGCGTGGATACTTACGATATCCCATCGTTTCTGCGCAAACAGGCGGATTGAGCGTCAAGGCGGAGAGTGGGCAACCGGCAGAAAAAGCATGGATGGTGCAGCCATGTAGGTTGGGTTAGCGGCTTTATCGCGTAACCCAACAAACCCAGTTTCCAACACCGGCACTTGGCGTAATGATTGGGTTTGTTGGGTTGCGGCGCAAAAATCCGCACTTAACCCAACCTGCATAACTCGCTGATGGATGCCACAGACTAAGTAGGTAGTTTCATAAATACGCACACGTATACCTCTTGACAAGTATGGCCACATATAGCATCTTCTCCGCAACCTGCGAGGAGGGTGTTTATATGCCAAGAAAAAGCCCGTTTCAGATCGACCTGT
>Ga0209343_10000018_pt1 | contig 196882 bp, 178 predicted proteins | sample RifCSPlowO2_02_FD_184026 | JGI IMG/M metagenome (GOLD analysis project Ga0209343, IMG submission 184026) | Groundwater microbial communities from Rifle, Colorado - Rifle CSP2_plank lowO2_0.2 (SPAdes) (version 2) | ecosystem: Environmental > Aquatic > Deep subsurface > Groundwater | place... | reverse complement strand
ATCATAATAAGTGATATATTCACTGCCCACCGCTATGGAGGTATACTGCCCCGTATCAGCAGAGCTCGTATTATCCACCGTGGTCGTCCCCCACGAGCCGGAGACGTTCGTGGCATACATGAGGTCGTTATCACCACCTTGATAACTGATATATGCCGCCCCCGACGTCCCCACCGCTATAGAGGTGTGCAGCCCCGTAGTCCCCGCACTATCCACCGTGGTCGTCCCCCATGCGCCGGAGATGTTCGTGGCGTACATGAGGTTACCATTGGTACCATCATAATAACTGATATATGCCGCCCCCGACGTCCCCACCGCTATGGAGGTATACTTCCCCGTATCAGCAGAGCTCGTATTATCCACCGTGGTCGTCCCCCATGCCCCGCTGACGTTCGTGGCATACTTGAGGGCGCTGTTCGTGGCATCATAATAACTGATATATGCCGCACCTGACGTCCCCACCGCTATTGAGGTATACTCCCCCATAACGCCAGTACTATCCACCGTGGTCGTCCCCCACGAGCCGGAGACGTTCGTGGCATACTCGAGGTCGCTGCCCGTAAAATCATGATAACTGATATATACCGCCCCTGACGTACCCACCTCTATGGAGGTATACAGCCCCGTATTCCCCGTGTTATCCACCGTGGTCGTCCCCCATGCCCCGCTGACGTTCGTGGCATACATGAGGTTGGTATTTGTGTTATCATAATAACTGATATATGCCGCCCCGGACGTGCCCACCGCTATGGAGGTATACAGCCCCGTATCCCCCGCACTATCTACCGTGGCCGTCCCCCACGAGCCGCTGACGTTCGTGGCATACTTGAGGTCGCCGTTCGTGTTATCATAATAACTGATATATGCCGCCCCTGACGTCCCCACCGCTATGGAGGTATACCGCCCCGTATCTCCCGTACTATCCACCGTGGCCGTCCCCCATGCGGCATCTGCCGTATCTGCAAGAAATACTGACGGCATAATGAGGAAGAAAAACAGGCACAATAACCTGAATGTGTGGCACAATCGTTCGACTGAGCGCTCACGACGAAGTCCGCCAGCCATTCTGTTCAATTCCCCCTTATAAAAGGGGGATAAAGGGGGTTGTCTGTTGGGTGCGCTTGGCTTCACACAACCTACAGATTGAACCAGCCTTGAGCGGCAGGAGGCAGACCCTGCCGCTACGTTACCTGTGCCCAATAACCGCAATGCGATCATAAAAGCCACTTATTCCCTTTCATGTGAATTATGAAGGTGACCCCTGCCTCTTGTTCTTACCACCTGGTGGATATGCAAGCTATCATCTATTCCTTGCCTCCCTGATTTATATAGACCCTTTCCCACCAAGGCGTTCACCTTCTGGAGTAATAGGGTTCGGATCGGGATGATTTAATGGTGGGGTCCAACGCCTTAACTTCGGGTCCCATATCCAAATTTCACCATGTTGATTTCTGTATTCTACTTTACAATCGTCTAATAAGCTCATATTCCATCCCTCTGTTGTCTTAGGCAATTCACTAGGTTTGAATATTTTTACCCAGTATAGACATTTACTGTTTCCTTCAGGCTGAATACTTTTTTTGCCCTTAACCTTAAATCCCTTTTCATTTTCCTCAGTATATAATGTTGGGCACTCTGCATTCAGATCTATCGGAATTTCATAACTACAAATGCAGCAAATTTCTTTTTTGTTTTTATTGGTCAATTTGTCATTTTTTATGAGTTTCCCACCTTCAAATAATTTTTCTCCTTTTACAGGATTTATACATTCGCCTTCTATTTTACCATTATCCTTTTTATACAAGGTTGGGCATTTTCCATCGCAATTTTTATCAGGAGTTATTCCACACCAATCTCCTTCTTTTACTATTATGTTAATCCAAGATTTTTCATTAGTACCATTTTTTTCAGATATTTTTTCATTCGTTGCACACCCTGCCAGAAGTGATATGCATAAAAGAACGAAGCAGATAGGTTTTTCTATTTTCATTTCTTTTCCTCCTGAGGGGATTTGTAGTTGAGAATAAAAAATTTTCAAAAAGCGGGGGTGGAGGGGGTGGACTGGAACGCCCCATCTCTTCCACCACTCCTTCTGTCCTCTCCATTACACCGCACATATTCTTCAGTACTTCATCATCGGTAAACCTGATCACCTTAAATCCAGCGCTTTCAAGATCGCTGGTCTTTCGCTTATCTTTCTCCTCGGTTTCGCCATCTTGGTGTGTGATCCCGTCTACTTCAATCACCAGCTTCAATTCCTTACAGAGAAAGTCCGCTATATACCGCAGCACAGGCCTTTGCCTTCTGAATTGATACCCCTTCATCTGTCCGGCACGCAAGGCATATTTCCAAAGACATGCCTCGGCCTTCGTCATTTCCTTACGCAGCTTGTTTGCAAACGGCCGTAATTTTTTGTTGTAGGCGTAATTGTTGGTTGTGTCAGCTTTCAAATTCCCACCCCCGGAGTAATGCCACTCCACCCCCTACACCCCCGCCAGCGGGGGACAAACACCTCCTGTCGAAACAAAAAAACGCATTTCCCGGCATCTCTTGCCAGAAAAGGCGTTTTATGTACTATCAAAACTGCAGAACTAAAAATATAACTACAAGTGTATTTGACTTGACTTGACTTGACTTGACTTGACTTGCAAGGATAATGCCATTCGCTTTCTCCTCAGAATTTATATGAAATATTCAAGGATTTGCCTTTATAAACTCAAAATTAACTGTGTTTGTCAAGTCTTTTTTTCTCAAAAGAATATGGAGAACAGTCACTAAGACACACGGGAAAAATAAATAACTTAAAAATTGCAGCCGAACGCAGTTAAAAGCTGATTTACACTGATTTCTAAACGACATAAGTAAACACACAGGTAATCACCTAATTAGTGTAGAGATGCACATTAGCGCGTCTGCCTCTTGATGGGAGGGACAAAGGGCGGGTGCGTAGCTTTTCATTTCACCACCACCTAGCCTCAGAGGCACAAAGGTTTAAAATTCCTGTACATTAAATTTAAATACTACTTGTCATCCCTGTTGGGTCTATGTGCACAAAGGCTTTATGAATGCTTTCGATGTTTTCGACAGCCCTCTGAACGTTTTTACCAATCCCGTGCGCCTCTGTTAGCGTCAAATGTTGATTTAAGGATATGTGAATCTCAACATGGATATAATTCCCCACGTAATGGGCGCGGATATCATGGATTCCGAGCACGCCTGCAACCGCACAAGCCTTTGCTTTAATTTCCTCCATAATGCCTGCCTCTGGCTGTCTACCCATAAGGTAGTCAATATTTTGAATGCCGATCTTGTAGCCGGAGTAAATAATCCAGAAGCTAATAAGAATTGCCATAATATCGTCCATTTTTGGATAGCCGCAGAATCCACCAATAACCCCAACTAAGGCAGTTGCAGAAATATATACGTCATTCCTGCTATCAATCGAACTAGCAAGGAGTGCTGGACTGTTGATAGTATGGCTCGTCTTTTTAAAATATATTGACATAATAAACTTCATACCTATTGAGATGAGGAGGACAAGGATTGTGAAGATGCCAATGTTGTGCTCATGCAGGCTTACGAGCTGGAAGAGAGCTGTACGGAATATCTCGAATCCTAAAATGCCGGCAAAAATGGCTACAATCAATCCTGCTATCGGTTCAGCCCTATGATGACCGAAGGGGTGCTCTTCATCTGCCTGTTTAGCCGAAACCTTTACTGCAAAGTATATAACGACTGACGAAATAATATCGGTAACCGAATTCACTGCATCAGAAATGACCGCCAGACTGTTTGACGTAATACCCGCTGTGATTTTGATGACAAAAAGAAACGCATTACAAGCAATCATAACAATAGTTGCATTACGGCCTTTATTCTTCATATGATAATCTTTTTATTAAAAAAATATTTAAGGTTTATATATTACAAAAAAGCCTTGTAAATATTACAAGAAGGAGACAGGGAAACGCTACACAATAGTTTTATACAGAATGATAAGCATTTTGGAAAATAACGATGCAGCCGCAACAGTAATTGCAGGCGCCATATTTATGGAAATACTCCTGGACCTTGTTGGTATGGAATCTTTGAAATACATCCTCCAAAATATGAGACTTATGAGGAGGAAGAAGAGGCGGATGATTGAGTAAATAGTATATTGAAATTCCTATCCAAATTTTATTTTAGTTCAACAAATTTAGCACCTCTGTAGCTGCACGTTCAGATGCGCCAGGACTGCCAATTTTATTTATCAGTAATAACAAATCATCAATACATACCTGTCTCTTTTTAAGATTGGTTAGCAATTGAATCCGTGGGACAAATATTTTGATTATTGACTTTATATTGAAAACAGGGCTGTATTTAGTTATAGTTTATATAATTCTTGTACTATACTCTAATTACTACGCTTTTAAATGATTCTTAAACCACCTATGAAATATCAAGAAATAATAACAATTGAACCTGGCAAGCGTTGCGGTAAACCATGTATTCGTGGTATGCGCATTACGGTATATGATGTATTGTCATATTTAGCGGCGGGTATGACCACACAAGAAATACTAAAAGATTTCCCTTACTTAACGAAGGAAGACATTCAGGCATGTTTGAGCTATGCTGCAGACCGTGAGCGTCAGTTACTGATAACGCAGTCATGAATCTCCTTTTCGACCAAAACCTATCACCAAAACTGGTTGAAAGTCTCGCTGATATATTCCCAAATTCAACTCATGTACATTTGAATGGACTTGATAGCGTTACTGATAACGAGGTCTGGAGATGGGCGCATGAACATGGCTTTACAATTGTGACTAAAGACGCAGATTTTAATGAATTAAGTACGTTGCAAGGTTTCCCTCCTAAAATAATCTGGATTAAAGCAGGTAACTGTACTACTGCCCAAATTGAGAGATTAATACGAACACATTATGAAGCCATACAACAGATGCAAGATGACCCGAACGTCGGGATTCTTTTACTGCAATAGATTTAACCAAATGTTCATATCGTACCGAAGCCGCAAACAAATTCCCCTTAGAAAAGGAGGTATAAAAAACTTATATAAGAAAGAAGTTTTTACATGGTAATATAATACTATAAATATTGAATTCATGGACAATCTGTAAAATCCAGCGCAAATCATGCGGGTTCTTTGTAATCTAAGCAGAATCTATCAGCTTTAATATCTCTTCCGCCGCGTGTTCAGACGCCCCTGGTTTTCCTATCTTGCTCACCAGCAGAGTCAATTCTTCAACGCAGGTTTGTTTTTTTCGATTATCAGCAATCAACTGAAACGCCTGTTCCGCCAGCCAGGCAAAATCGTTTCTATACATGAGACGCTCAGGAACTATCATCTTATCAGAGAGCTTGTTTACAAGCCCAATATAAGGAGTAACAAAAAATGGTCTGGCTATAAAGTATAGGAATGGTGATACCTTGTAAACAATAATCATAGGTTTTAAGTAATATGCAATCTGCAACGTAACCGTACCAGCGCTTGCGATGCATAAGTCAGACGCCTTTATTACCTCGTGAACCTTACCAATAATAATCTCACATGGCAATTCGTATTCTTTTACTATTGAATCAATAAGATTATAATGCTGCTCTTCACTGCATGAAACGACAAATCGTACGGAAGAATTTTTTTCATGTATCACTGTAGCTGACTGTAAAAACAACGGCAACAATCTAACAACTTCCTGTTTGCGACTGCCCGGAAGAAGGGAAACAACGGTCTCCCCATGCCTGTCTCTTATTTCAGAAACAACACCCTCGTCAATTCCTATTTTGCAAATCTCATCAAACAGTGGATGTCCAACATAGGTAGCAGGAATGCCTGCATTATCATAAAATGGTTTTTCAAATGGATAAACGACTAACAATTTATCTACCAGCTTCTTCATCTTTTTCACGCGCCACGGACCATGCGCCCAGAGTTGAGGAGTTACGTAGTAAATCACGGGAATCCCTAGTTTTCTCGCCGCCTTGGCTACATAAAAATTAAAACCGCAATAATCAATCAATATAACGACACAAGGCTTTTCCTGTTTCAAGAAATAAATACAGTCTTTTTTCATTTTATAAAAGCTAGAAATCTCAGCAAGGACATGCAACCACATCAGGGATTTCGTTGACATATCATGAAGACAGTGCAATCCTGCCTTTATCATATTCTCTTTTCCCAATCCGTAAAATTTTATCTCAGGGTCTTTCTCAAGCAAAGAATATATAAGATTAGCGCCATGGATATCCCCCGATGTATCACCTGCACTAATAAATATTTTTTTGGAAGATTCAGGCATAAATTACATTAACAACATAAATAATAAGATTTACCACAAAAAGAGCCGGCATTAACAACCAGACAACAACAAATACAAAGGATGTGTCTATACAAAATAACGCACGATATACATCAAATACGAATATTATGAGGCATATAATTGGAAATGCAACAAGGAGAGCTATGATTATATAGAAAATAACTGGATGGTTGAGCAGTAATAAATGCGATAGTAAGACACTGCAAGAATAAAATAATAATACTGAGAATAAGAATACCTTTTTCTTAACAAAAAAGTAACTTGCGGCAGAAACCAAAAGGAATACAAATGCAGTAATCAATAATACATAAAGAGGCACTTCACCTCCTTGTTAAGAAATAACAGAAAAGAATTTCAAACTATTAAGATTAAGGCGTCACACTTTGTTTTATACAACAGAACTTTATTTATAATAGGTAAAAACCCTGCCTTAATATAAGTTACATCACAAAATTCTATCAATAAAAAATCCCGGCACAACAAACATAGTTTATTTTATGCCGGGATTTTTTCAAGTTAATAATTCAAACTCTTTAAAAATTACTTTTTATCACGGAAGAAATCCTGCTTAACGCTAAATGATAAATTAATCTGCGGCCTCAAGTAAACAAACCAGAACATGATGCCAACAAGGATTACACCGCCTACAATATTCCCAATAGTAACGGGGATAAGATTATCTATAAAGAACCCCTTCCATGTAAGATGTGAGAGGTCTAATGTTTTGCCTGCCATTTTTTCAGCAGCAGCGACAACTGCTGCATTTTTCTTCAATAATACACCAATAGGAATAAAATACATATTTGCAACACAGTGTTCAAAGCCGCTTGCAACGAAACCGCCTATAGGAAATAGTATTGACATCACCTTGTCCGCAACGCTTCTACCACTAAAACATAACCAGATAGCTAGACATACCATTGAATTACAGAGTACACCGCGCGCAAAGGCTGCGTTAAAGTCCAGATTAACCTTTGTATTGGCAATAAGTAACGCCTTTCCTCCAACCATGTGATGGAATAATTCCCATTGATGTGATTTATATATCCACAAAACCAGCGTAAGACTCCCAACCAAGTTTCCAATAAAAGACACAGTCCAGTTATTCAACATCTCGCGCGTTGTTATCCTCCTACTAACGTATCCCATAATAATCAGGCAATTACCAGTAAAGAGTTCCGCACCTCCTATAACAACCAGCATAAGTCCAAAAGAGAACACAGTGCCAGCAATAAGCGAAGTAAGCCCAAAATGCAGTGTGGAATCGCTGGTTGCTAGGGTGGCAAATTGGGCGCCAAAACCGATATAAACACCCGCGAGGATACCGAGCATAAATGTTTGCGCGAAAGTTAATTTCGCCTTTACACTTGCAACCTTATCAATCCTGTCTGCAATTTGAGGAGGCGAGTATGCATCCATATCTAAAATTTTGATAGGTTTTGGAGCATTAATTTCTTTCATATCCTTGCCTCCTATATCTTCTTTGATGGACGTAAATAAATAAACCAGTACACACCAGCAATTAATACAATACCACCAAATAAATTACCGAGGACGACTGGAACAAGGTTGTCAATCATAAATCCATTGAAAAATGTGAGATTTGAAAGGTCTGCCTTCCCCTGTACCTTCTCAATAGCAGCGAGTACTGAACTATTACCCTTTAATACAATACCCATTGGAATAAGCCACATGTTAACGACACAGTGTTCAAAACCACAGGCTATCAGGCATGTTATAGGCCAGAGTAGCGCTAAGATTTTATCAAGATTGCTTCTTCCACTATAGCACAACCATATACCAAGACACACAAGGGCATTACAAAGCACACCGCGTGTAAACGCAACGCCAAATGAAAGATTTACTTTATCATTGGCGGCAAGTACAATTTTAGCGCCAAGAAGGTAATTACTGAATGCCCACTGTTTTGAATTATATATCCAAAGAACAAGGGTCAACGCGCCAATAAAGTTTCCAATAAAGGAAATTATTAAATTTTTGGCAAAATCTCTTCCTGTAATTTTCCTTGCCATGAAAGACATGGCTATGAGACAGTTTCCAGTAAAAAGCTCTGCGCCAGCAATTACAATTAAAACCAGGGCTAGAGTAAATGCCGCCCCGCCTATCACCTGGTTCACACCAAAATTCGAGGTAGCAGTATGGGTTACCAGCATCGAAAGTTGTGCGCCAAGTGCGATAAAAACACCTGCAAGAATACTCAAGGCAAAAACTGTCAGGGTACTAAGACGTGCTTTTGCCACACCGACCTGGCCTACCTTATCAGCCATTTTCGCTGGTGCATATGCATCAATTTCAATAACAGGCACTACATACTCCTGACTGCTTGCACTGTTGTTCTGTGCATCAGACATATTACCTCCTTTCTTTCTATCTCTTTTTTTCATTTTGCAGAATTCTTACCAATAAAAAGTTTTCCAAAAACTAATATTCTACTCATCACTTTTTTCCCCCTATCCCCCCTTTTCTAAATTTTGTTTTGCATTTTAAACAAAATCCACAAAATCCAATCATCTTTAATAAATAATTTATTTATACTAACCTTTCACTTTAGAGATACACAATTAATACGTTCATCAAGAATTTCAATACTTATTGACTTCCCTTAAAAATAGGAAGATTAGAATCGGCTTTATATCAAGAACCGAATACCCAGAAAAAGATTAATAAACGATACAACCTAAAATCTGCCTCAGATTATTGCCGTTATAATTTTAACCTTTAGCAATACCGGTTACATGAGGCTGAACAGCTTTTTCTTCTTTTATTGAAGTTGCGGGGGGTTTAGCAACCCCCTCTTTCGCTGTAATTGCTTTTAACATGGATAGTATCATGGTAACAAATATAAATGTCCATGCAACGAATGCAGAATATATAAAATACTTAGATATGCTTGCAATAAACGGTATCTGTATAGCCTGAGAAAGCCTGAATGTACATGCGGTATACATACCCAGAGGGAAGACCATACTCCAATAAAGCGGGGTGTATTTATATTTGGTTTTATGGTATATATATTTCCATATCCCAATAATTACCAGAAATGGAATCCACCATGTACCAAAAGACCAGAAGAACAACGTAAACCCTTTTGTAAATCCCAGGAAATCATTATAAGGTCCTGCAATCTTGGGGATATTTATACATAATACAGAACCGGCTAAAGTAGTAATGGCAAGCGCACCCATATTAATCCAGTATGGCGGCACTAATGCATCCGGAGAAATTTTAAAGAAAACAAGTCTATATATAATCAATGTGATCAAAACAATATAAAGGAATGAACCAATCATCCACCATACAAAGGAAGAAAACATAACAAAACTACCGTATTCCCCATATTGGGGGGCAAGTAACGCACCAAGCACAGCCACAGACTGAGTTCCTACTGTAGCAATCAACCACCCGCCATGCATTACCATTTCAATTCCCTGGTCGCATTTAATAAAAAGTATATTAAATGTTGAGAGCGAAACTACAGTCCAGAGGAATATGCCAAAATACCAGAATATCTTGGCAACTGCAGGCTGATTAACAACAGTAACAAACTGAGAACCAAGCACGTTTGTCGCAGCAACGGTGGTAAAAAACACAAGGCTCAGCTTTGGATTGGAAAGATCGCCGTAGAGATTACTCCAGAACATTTTTACCCGGGCGATTTGTAGGGACAAAACAACTGCATAGGCAATAATGTTTAAATAAAACAAACTATGCGCAATGCCCTTAAATCCAAGAAGATTTGCAGCAATAGAAACAATACCTGTAGACATCACCATAGCAAAATACGCAGGATTCAATGTCTTGATTGAATTCCTTATAACACCCATTTGTAACGGAATCTCCTATTAAAAGTTATTGCAAATTCGACATCTTATAGTCCGTTCCATCAATGATAGTACAAGTGGTATTCCAATTTTAAAAATTATTAATATTTAATTTATTTTACATAATTATATAAATAGATTAGACTTAAAATATAAACAGATTTTTAATTACAACCCGTTAACCTACAGCTACATTTCAAAAATGTTATACTCATTTCAATTTTCATATTTATACCAAATTAAGTAACGATAGCCAAATTAAAATTATATTGTTTCTTATTTATAATTTACATTTACCATACAATAAGCTTATTTAGTTAAAAATTAATCTATTGAGAAATTATAATTTGATTCAATGAATTAGTTTTCTCGCTCCATCCAAGATGGCTAAGGTTGTTTTATTGAAGAGTAAATTTTATTATTAACGGAGGTAATAATGGAAGAAAAAACACTGATTACCAAGGACATGATTATTAATGATGTGATAAAAAAATATCCAAAGACAATTACTGTCTTTAGTAATTATAAGGTAGATTCCTGCTGTGGCGGGGGTTTCAGTATCGAAAAAACAGCAGGGATGGCAGGGATAGATATGGACTCTTTACTTAAAGCACTAAACAAGATTGCATTAGCCGGCAGTAAATAAAAAATCTATTTTACTTCAAGAAATAATATCCCTATCGGTATCGTTTCTGGAATAAAACCCAATGCTTGCAAAGGTTAAAAGTGTTGCTGTATACGGTATTGAGGCATATTTACTTGATGTTGAAGTTTACATTGCTACAGGCATGATGCCATCAACCGTAATCGTCGGTTTACCTGACACGGCAGTAAAGGAAAGCCGTGACAGGGTAAAGGCGGCAATAAACACCTGCGGTTACAAATTTCCACATAAAAATATAACCATAAATCTGGCGCCTGCCGACCGTAAGAAAGAAGGACCTGTCTTTGAATTACCAATAGCAATTAGCATATTGATAGCAACTGGACAGATTGAAGTCCCTGACATCCAGAACTACGCCATAGTGGGTGAATTATCTCTGGATGGCAGGCTACGCCCAATTAAAGGCTGTTTACCCATGGCATTTAAGTGTAAAGAACTGGGTATTAAAAAATTCATTGTTCCCACTGAAAATGCTTACGAATCCTCTATTGTTGACGGAATTGAGACAATCCCAGTCGAGACACTTACCGATACAGTAGGTATTCTAACAGGGACAATCCCTGTAAAACCGCATAAAATCGAAGCAACCGAAGCATTTAAAGAATCCTCTGATTATGAAATAGATTTTGCAGACGTAAAAGGGCAGGAACATGTAAAAAGGGCGTTGACAGTCGCTGTTGCCGGATATCATAATATAATAATGATAGGTCCTCCCGGTTCAGGCAAAACCATGCTTGCACAGCGGATTCCAACAATCATGCCGCCTCTTAATCTGGATGAAGCATTAACAACAACTACGATTTACAGTGTAATGGGGCTTATCAATCAAAAACAATCCTTAGTTGCAACAAGGCCATTCCGTTCTCCGCATCATACAATCAGCACTGCAGGATTGGTAGGCGGAGGTTCAGTACCAAGACCAGGTGAAATCAGCCTTTCACATAATGGAGTGCTTTTTTTAGACGAACTTCCAGAATTTGATCGAAAGACACTGGAAGTGCTCCGACAGCCATTGGAAACAGGCAGCGTAACAATCTCAAGGGCTGTAACCTCAGTTACTTACCCTGCTAATTTTATGCTTGTATGCGCTATGAATCCGTGCCCATGCGGCTTTTATACAGATAAGCAGAGAGAATGTCACTGCACGCCTCATCAAATCCAAAATTATATGTCAAAGGTTTCAGGACCTTTGCTCGACAGAATAGATATACACATAGAAGTTCCAGCCGTAAGATATAGCGAACTTACTAAAAACAGAGAGGTTCAGCCCTCTGAAGATATAAGAAAAAAAGTAGCAACGGCTCGTACAATACAAAAAGAACGTTTCAATGACCATCAAATAAAAGTAAACGCCCACATGTCGTCAAAACAGGTAAAAAAACATTGTGTATTAGACAACCACGCAGAAACATTACTGCATCAGGCAATGATGGAACTTGGAATTTCTGCCCGTGGATATAACAAAATCCTTAAGGTAGCCCGCACCATTGCCGACCTGGATGAGAGTGAAACCATAAAAATTGAACACATCTCAGAAGCGATACAATACAGAAGTCTGGACAGAAGCTTGTGGAAATAATAGAAGTAACATATAATTTGAACAATACGTTGTTTATTTATCACGCCCTTAACTTCTTAACAAATTGCAAGAGTTTAATAAGCCTGCATTTCTATAAATCTCTTCATTAACTTACAAGATTTGTGATAAAGTATGAAAAATATTTTACAAAAATGTTAAAATCTTAAACATACGAGTTCGTCGGTGCAAATCATGGAAAAATATATTATTGCGCGCGGTATACGGGTGAATAATTTAAAGAATATTGACGTAAAAATACCGCACAAAAAATTAATAGTGATTACCGGTGTTAGCGGGTCGGGCAAGTCCAGCCTTGCATTTGATACCCTCTATGCAGAAGGGCAGCGACGTTACATAGAATCCTTTTCCGCTTATGCACGTCAATTTTTAGAAAAAATGGATAAGCCTGACGTAGACCACATAGAAGGCATCCTGCCTGCAATAGCCATCCAGCAGAAAAATCCAGTAAAAAATAGACGCTCAACGGTCGGAACTGCTACCGAAATAAATGACTACCTGAGGCTGTTATTCGCACGGATTGGTAAAACCTATTGCAGTTCCTGTAAACGACACGTGCAAATAGACACTGTCTCGAATATAACCGAAACTGTCTTTTCGCTGCCTGAAGGTACAAGATTTATGGTCATATTCCCGCTTACTATAAGCCAGAAGGTCTCGAATCAGGCACAGATTAATCTTCTCAAAGAACGCGGATTAGTCAGAATCCTGGTTGATAAGACTATTGTTGATATCACCACAGAAACAAAGGACATAAATATTCACAATGCAAAGGCAGTTTACGGAATCGTTGACAGGCTGTTAGTAAAAGATGTTATCAAAGAACGCCTGGTAGATGCCCTTGAAACAGCGTATCGTCTTGGCGCCGGACACTTAAGTATTATTTATGATATAACAAATAACCCAACCGATTCCAGCATAAGCAAAGGAATCCCAACAGAAATTCATGGTTCGCAATGGATTGAATTAAAATACAATAAGCAGTTTTACTGCAGTTATTGCAACATCGAATATTCAGAACCCATCCCGGCGCTATTTTCATTCAACAACCCTGTTGGTGCATGTTCCAGATGTCAGGGGTTTGGACATACAATTGACATTGATTTGGATGCAGTAATTCCTGATAAGGGGAAAACACTAAATCAGGGCGCCATAGTACCATGGAATACACCGACTTATTCAGAACTGCTTGAATCTCTTAAAAATGCATCATCAAAATACAACATTCCCATGAATGTACCATTCTCAAAATTGACGGAAGAACAGGTAAAATTAATTATGGAGGGCACGGAAGACTTTTGTGGTCTTTATGATTTCTTCAAATGGTTGGAACAACGCAAATATAAAATGCATGTTCGCGTATTTTTGAGTAAATATCGAGGTTACACATTATGCACAGACTGCAATGGCAGCAGACTCAAAAAACAGGCACTAAATGTCTTTATCAATAACAAAAATATAGCGAATATCTGTTCTATGACTATTGAAAAAGCCTTGCAGTTTTTTGAGGAACTTCAACTTTCTGATTATGAAAAAAATACTGCTCATTTAATTTTACAGGAAATCAGAAAGCGATTAGACTACATGATCAAAATAGGTCTTGGGTATCTTACCCTCGACCGTATGACCCGCACACTTTCAGGAGGAGAGGCTCAGAGGGTAAATCTCGCCACATCGCTTGGTTCTTCACTGGTAAATACCTTGTACATCCTTGATGAACCCAGTATCGGGCTACATCCAAGGGATACGGGCAGATTGATACAGATACTCGAAAAATTGCGTGATATAGGTAATACGGTTGTTATCGTAGAGCACGATAAAGAGGTTATTAAAAAGGCTGATGAGATTATTGATATGGGTCCCGGCGCTGGAGAGAACGGCGGCACGATTGTCTACCAGGGGTCATTCAGGAACTTACCCGCCCATAACGGCTCGCTTACAGGACAGTACATAAAAGGTCGTAAAGCAATTAAAATACCTGCCAGACGAAAACTTTCTGGTAAAAAAATAATTCTAAGAGGCGCCTCTCAAAATAATCTGAAAGATATAGATGTAACGTTCCCTCTGGATATGCTTGTCTGCATAACAGGGGTATCAGGGTCAGGCAAGAGTACCCTCATACAGGATACCCTTTACGGTACAATTAAGAAGAAATGGGGGGGATACCCGGGATTAGTAGGAAAACACAAGGTTATTGAGGGAATGCACTACATTAATGACGTTATTCTCGTGGACCAATCCCCAATAGGACGCACCCCTCGTTCAAATCCAATAACATACGTAAAAGTATTTGATGAAATACGGAAACTCCTTTCGTCAACACGCGATGCAAGGATGCGCAACCTGAACAGCAGTTCATTCTCATTCAATATAGCCGGCGGCAGATGCGAACAGTGCGAGGGCGCTGGCTACATCAGGGTTGACATGCAATTCCTTGCAGATGTCTTTGTTACCTGTGAAAAATGCAATGGGAAACGATTCAATAAAAAAGTACTGGATGTAAAGTACAAAGGCAAAAATATCCATGAGATACTAGAAATGACCGTTGATGATGCCTTCACCTTTTTCAATAATTCGTCAAGGATTACCAGAGGATTGGAATTTCTAAGGGATACAGGATTAGGGTATTTAAGATTGGGACAGCCTGCCACTACACTATCAGGCGGCGAGGCACAACGGCTCAAGATTGTTACTTACATGGCTCAGGAGAGCTCTGACAAGATGCTTTTTATCTTTGATGAACCCACCGTTGGATTGCACATGGACGATATTCAAAAATTACTCAACTGCTTTCAGGGATTAATTGAGGCGGGACACTCCCTGATTGTAGTTGAACACAATCTGGATATTATCAAGTCTGCCGATTATATTATTGACCTTGGTCCCGAAGGCGGCGATGCAGGGGGATACGTTGTTGGATACGGCACCCCGGAGGAAATCGCAAGATTAAAAGAAAGTTACACAGGCAGATACCTGAAAACCTACCTTTATTAAAAATATTATCAATAATAGTGAATAAGAGAATAAAAAATTATATAATGGATTTGAAGTATCCATAGCGTTATTAAAAACACAAGGTATGAATAATATTACTTTACCCTTTTTTATAATATGTCCACAAACCACAAATTAATAATTGGTAATTGTATGAGTATGAAGGAAATCTCAGATGAAGAAGTTCACTTGGTTGTTACTTCGCCACCTTATTTTAATGCTCCCTTTGATTACGAAGGGTTGTTTTAGGCAGGGTGTATAAACATGATAGGAACTATACATAAAGAAATTGTAGTAGATGGCAAAAGGTATAATTTTAAAATTGTTTCAGAGGTCTTTGGAGACGAGGTTGAGTTTTATATCAGAGCAATATGTAAATTCACCAAAAGAACATCATGTATAAATAATCTCAATGCGGTTTTATCAGAACTTATAGGCGATAACGAAACCGATAATCCAAAGTATTATGATTCGAGTTGGACGGTTACAAAAAAAGAGGCTAAAAAATTTATGAGAATAGCAAATAATTTTTTAAACTGCGATAGATTTATGATGTATCTTGAAAAGAAGTTAGACGATGATAGAGAGGAAGGTGAATGGGAAAATATTGTTACAGAAAGTGGAGAAATAAAAGAATACGAAGATGAGGAATAATCAATGGCATATAAAATAATCATGGGTGATTGCATAAAAGAATTAGAGAGATTAACAACAACTATTGATTTGACATTCCTTGATCCGCCTTTTAATCAAGGTAAAGAGTATGCTGAACATGATGATAATATGCCTGCCGTTGTTTACTGGCAGTGGATGCGGGAGGTATGCAGCAATATTTATAAATTAACTTTACAAGGCGGAGCAATCTATTTTATGCAAAGGGAAAAGAATACTGAGCATGTTTTAAGCTGTCTCAGAGAAACAGGATGGAATTTACAAAATTTAATAATCTGGAAGAAGAAAACCTCTGCAGTGCCGTGCAGTAACAAATTTGGGAAACATTACCAGATAATAGCTTATGCAATTAAGGGGAAAAAGGCGAATCTTTTTAATAGATTAAGGATTAATCCACCTTTACCGTCTAACTACAAATTTAAACGAGAAGACGGCATGTATGTTACTGATGTATGGGATGATATCAGAGAGCTTACAGCAGGCTATTTTGCTGGAGATGAGGCTATTCGTAAACCTGATGGTAACCGCTTCCATAAACAACAAGCACCTATTCAACTGCTTTTAAGAATAGTTTTAGCTTCGTCAAATCCAAACGATACAGTTTTAGATCCTTTTGCAGGAACAGGGACAACATTGGTAGTCGCGGAACAGTTAAGAAGGAATTCTATAGGTATAGAAAAAAATAAAGAAAATATAAATTGTATAGAAAAAAGACTGACGAATAGCAAAGAGTCTGATAATATTCAAAGATATTATAATGATTATGTTTATACTGATGATATTGAAAAAATTTGGGGATATGGAATTAGTGATAGCTCTAAAAAATATAGAGTTAAACAGCTTTCAATGCTTGGTGAGGAGAGATGATGTATTCCATATATCACTTTTTTAAATCGCTTGTAGAAAGCAAAAGACACTTTTTGACAGAAAACAAACTTGAAGACTTTCCGTTTAATGAAAACTTGCTTTCATGCAGAAATAAGGGGACTTTTCCAGATATGGCGATAAGACTAAATACGAATAGAGGAATTTTTACCGGCGGAGAATTAATTGAATTAAAAGATAGCAATACTTATACGGTGTCATCGTTTAATTCAACCATACCTACCGGCAGGAAAGAAATAGCTAAGATTATCACAGGAGAAAATAGTGGGATCAAACAACAGATGCAAGAAAACGGCAATGATATTTACTCTTTGCCAGTCAGGGATGTTTTTTATCTTGTCAGAGGCAAAAAGAAAGGGGATGTAAAAATCTGTCTTGTTCATGGTAGTTTTTTTGAAACTATTCGCATTGAAGATTTAATCAGTCAATCTTTTTTACAGGTTCTGGAAGAAAGACTAAAGGATAGGGGAGAAAGTTTTGATGAAGATGTAAAGAGAAAGCTTCTAACGATTTTGTCTGAACAACAGAGTTTCAGCAAAGTCCGTGATGTAAATAAATCCTCTGTAAAGTTAAGATTTCGTGTAATGACAGAAGTTAAAGCAGAAGGAAATATTTTAAATCCAAAGAAATATCCAGAGATAAAAGATAATACGCTAAATTTTGTTTTACCTTGTCACAATGAAAATGAAGAAAAAGAAATAATTAGAAAAGCAGAATCAACTTTTAGCAAAACGGAATTAAAACAATTCAGAATCTTTAAAATCAAGCATCATTTCAATGGCTATTTTCTGATATTACAATCATCATTATAACTATCAATCAGACCCTCTGCATTGGAATTTATCTCAGATTGAGAACATAGGCGCAGTTGGTGAAAAAGCATTAGCTGCATATAAAAATATTTCAGAAGAATTAAATGTTGATATGCACTCGTTTACTTCTGCACATAACCGAATACAAGAATTGTTGAAAGGAAAAGATAACTTTATGAATCTTTCAAGAAATCTTGCTCAAAAAGCTCAGGCAAGAGAAAGAACCACTATACAGCCAAAAGAGCAATTGGACGGCACAAAAGCAACATTGACTATTAAGAACTATCTTGGAGGATATTATTACTTTACATGTGATGAAGCTAAATTGTTTAAAAATTCAATTTGTTTGATTGAAGCTAAACATTCAAAAGAAAGCATTATCCCTTCCACAGAAGATATTAAAGATGGACTGATTAAAATGATACTGTTTTCTAACCTCAAAGAAGTGAAAATCGGCGATAAAGAATACACCCCTTTACCAATCCTTAGGCTTACAAGTAACAAACTTTTTTCTATAGACAAACTTTCATCATCAAGAATTGCCCTATTGAAATTATTATTAAAAGAGTCCATTATTAATAAATTTGAAGTTCTAATAAATGGTGGGAAATTGCATGATTGTTTACCATTAAAAACCGTATAAAACATTTAAGAATGGCTAATAATATCTTAAATATTACAGATATACCCCATGATTTGTGAAAAAACTGTCCTGGCGAAAAACCCGTTATTACGAAACAGAGACGTTTACTGTAATCAGAACGCAGTGTTAATCTTATTGTTCAAACATCTGATTATAATGATAGAGTTAAAGCACATATACTTGAAAATGTATCCGATATAAATGTATTAACTATTCAACACAAAAGAAACGGCAAGCATCTGGTATTTCAATTTAAATTCTAAAGGCAATCAAAAACATGGGAAATTTAATAAATTACGAAAGGTTGTGATGAAATTTAATAAAAAGAATATCTTGTTTATTGTAAGCATTGCTATCAGTGTTTTCTGCTCATGGTTATTTGCAAGGAAAATCGAGTGGTCGTTACTTAAAAACGCCATGAAAGAAGCCAATTACTGGTTTGTTATACCATCCGTTATCCTTGCCCTTTCTATATATGCCATAAGGGCGCTTCGCTGGCAGGGACTCCTGTCTCATATCAAAAAGATTCCTGTATTAAATCTTATATCCATCACATCCATTGGTTTTATGGCAAACCATGTCCTCCCTGCACGCGTTGGAGAGGCGCTCAGACCATTTATCTTGTACAAAAAAGAAAATGTCAAATTCTCAACTTCCATTGCTACAGTAATAGTTGAACGAATCTTTGATATGCTGGGATTGATTATATTTACCGTCGTGGTTATTACCCTATTACCGCACCCAACTGCATATCAACACGATCCTTCTGTTCAGGTAACTGCAGGTGAGGTAACGACGTTCAAGGAATCAATTATCCCTTCGTTGAAAAAGTGGACGGCGGTGTTTGGCGGCGTAGGTGTATTTACCATAGCTTCCATGTTTCTGATTATTATAAAACCCGCTTTCTTCAAAAAGGTACTTTCCAGCATTTGTTTTTTCTTACCCCACAAATTAAAAGATAAGATTTTAGGATTTTACGAATCGTTTGTTCACGGTCTGGGCATACTGGAAAATAAAATGCAGACTGTTTACATGCTGGCGCTTTCTATCATAATATGGATTATTGGAGGCGCGGAAATATATCTACTTGGGTTTTCATTTCATCTACAACTCCCTTTTGTAGGCGCATGTCTGGTTGCTATCTGCCTTGCGCTAGCCGTGGCAATGCCACAGGCTCCTGGATATATTGGCGTCTTCCATATCGCAGTTTTAAAGTCATTAGACATATTTGGTGTACAAACCACAGCAGCACAAAGTTATGCAATTGTTCTGTGGGCAATCAGTATTATACCTTCAACAATCATGGGTTTTATATTTCTATGGCATGAGGGAATCACCTTCCATGAAGTAGTAAAGCTGGAGAAAGAGATTGCCGAAGGAACGCTGGAAGAAATGGAAGGAATAACAAAAGACACGCCGGATAAATGAATAAATACTTAAAAATATTACATCCTTTTCCCCTGATGGAATCTTCAACAAACCTTATAAACCTAATATATTTACCAGCATATATAATACCTCCATTATGCTAATATACGCAGGGTAAAAACCTCATTTATAAGAACAGGTAACAACTCCATAGTATTTAATTACAACGTTTCGTAATGGACTCGTTTTTACCCCGTCTTTCACAATTCCAGGCTACAAAATTATAAAAAAATAAATTTACTTGAAAGACTTAAAAATACAAGTAGAATGTAAAAAAATAATATTTCGCAATAATCTGAGTTAGTTTATAACTCACAATCCCGAATAATATTCTCATGGACAAAAGGTGGGTATTCCATCCTCCGAACAGGATTTTACAGGCTGAGATTGCTAATAAACTTAAAATATCGCACCTGCTTGCCCAGGTTCTCATTAATCGTGGGATAACGGATATTTTAACTGCCAGAAACTTCCTTCAACCTCAAATCTCATCATTAGGAGATCCCTCGCTTTTACCCGGTATTGAAAAGGCATCTGTCAGAATAAACGATGCCATACGAAAAAAGGAAAAAATAGTTATTTACGGCGATTATGACGTTGATGGTTTATCAGCCACGGCGCTTATGTACAGATGCCTGAGGTTGCTGGGTGCGCATGTAGATTATTACATACCTGAGAGATTGGAGGAGGGTTACGGTTTAAATTCAGACGCCATAAAGAAACTTAAAGAAGGCGGGGCGGATGTTATATTAACAGTGGATTGCGGCATAAATGCCTGTCGAGAGGCTCATATTGCGCGAGAGTGCGACATTGACCTGATTATTACAGACCATCATCAACCTGGATGCGAAATACCCGACGCATTTGCAATAGTAAATCCAAAGTTAAGTTCGTCACAATATATCTTTAGCGGTCTCTCAGGAGTAGGTATTGCATTTAAACTTGCATGGGCAATTGGACAGCAATCTTCTCCTCAGAAGAAGGTGTCCTCGGAATTTAAAGATTTCTTATTAAATGCTGTGGGGCTTGTAGCACTTGGAACAATTGCCGATGTTGTACCACTTTTAAGCGAAAATCGTATTCTAACAAAATACGGACTCAGCGCCTTACAACACTCTGAAATTCCTGGCATTCGTGCTCTTCTTGATGTAGCAGGACTTTCCAACACTACGCTAGAGACCTTTCATGTAGGGTATCGTCTGGGACCTAGGATTAATGCACCAGGCAGGGTAGGTAATGCCAAGATTGTCGTAGAGATGCTGACTACAACATGCAGAGAAAGGGCACTGGAAATCGCAGGTTTTCTTGAACAGGAAAATAAAAGGCGACAAGATATTCAAATAGAAATCATGGAATCAGCCATGGGAAAAATTGAAAAAGAAGTAAATATGAATGAAACACACTCTATTGTCCTGGCTGACAAGAAGTGGCACCCTGGAGTTATTGGAATTATTGCATCCAAAATTGTGGAAGAATTTAACCGCCCCGCTGTGATGATTGCCATAGCGGATGATCTGGGACACGGCTCAGCACGCTCCATTCCCGCGTTTCACATACTGGATGTGTTAGAATGCTGTAAAGAAAAATTACTTTCAGTAGGCGGTCATGCACAAGCTGCCGGGTTAAAAATACTTCCTGAAAATATCAATGAATTTCGCGATATGTTTAATAGCGCTACGTCTCAAAAACTGAATAGGACAGATTTACTACCTGTCCTGAATATTGATGCAGAAGTAACACTGTCCATGCTGTCAAAAGCATTAGTATCAGAGCTTGCGCGTCTTTCACCATATGGCGAGGGCAACCCTGTTCCTTTATTTGCCGCTACAAATTTAAGAGTTGTAGGCCAGCCCCGTCGTATTGGCTCAACTGGAAAACACCTGAGTTTTTATGTTAAACAGGGCGATACTTCCCTCAGGACTGTAGCCTTTGGGATGGGTAATTTGGTTGACAAACTTAAACAAAACGGGAATATGTGTTCAATCGTCTTTACTTTAAAAATAAATAATTGGATGGATAGTGAAAATCTGGAACTGGAGGTTAAAGATATAAAATTTAATAATAAACATTAATTAAATATTAGAATTACAAGAACAAAAAAGATAAAAATTCTGCTATAAATTGATTTTCTATTTGATTAATTTTTTCATTATATCTCCCAACCTGTAATAAAAGCCTGCCGTGTGTAAACTAACTGGTAGTTTAAGTACTTTATAATCGTAATGGTGTATAAACTCATGAATCAGCGTATCAAGGAATGTTTTTGGCGCGATTACTGCCTCTCGTATTGCCGTCTTATTGCTTAGAGTAATCTTCCCGTCCTTGTATGTCCCATAAGTCTTTCTCATTAATTTACCATTTTTTAAAGAGTGCTTTTGAGGTTTATCATGTACAAAGAGCTGAGCGGAAGAAATTGACAGAGAACGGGACATTTCATTTAAAAGGCATTGTCCAAGAACCTGTCTTTCTGATGCACTTATTGAAGTTAAAAGCTTTTTTGTGTAAGCTGAAGCAGCTCCCGTTGGTTGGAATGAGGTGGACTTTATACTATTAGACTTTTTGTAAGCGGCTTTATTAGTATTATCACCAAAAAACATTTATATTTATTAGTCAATTAATAAAGACAAAAACTTTAATACAAATAAACAAACCTATTAAAAACCATTTTTTGTTTGACAATCAATATTTTGGAGATATTTTAAACTTTCTGATACTTTTGTAAAGAATTATTTGTTACTATACGAACATAATGGATGAAGGGGTTTTTAATATATGAGCCCGCTCTCTAAAAATTTCATACGAGCAAGCCTGATTTACTTTTTTATTGCGGCTGTAATTGGCGTTATTATGGTCGCAATGAAAAGCTATCCAGCTCAGCTTTTATTTACCCATGTGCATCTAAACCTTCTGGGTTGGATGTCAATGATGATTTATGGTGTAGGCTATCATATCTTACCAAGATTCTCAGGAACACCACTTGCATACCCGAAGATTGGCACCCTTCAATTCTACTTGGCAAACATAGGGCTTATTGGGATGGTGTGCTTTCGTCCAATACATCCACTAGTAGAAATATTTGGCAGCCTGCAAGTAATATCCACAGGTCTGTTCGTATTTAATATATGGATGAGTTTGATACCACCAAAGCCCGAACCCGAATAATAATATACATCTATTTTAGTCATTTATATTATAGTTAGCAGTTAAATCGCATAAATTAAGGAGAATTTTTGGAATGTATACAATAGGAATCGATATTGGTTCCATGTCTACCAATGGAGTTTTAATAAACGAAAAGAAGGAAATACTTTCTTCGATAATTATTCTTACAGGTGCAAGCAGTAAAAAGGCAGCGGATAAGACTTTTAACCAGATACTTATAGAACATAAACTATCTGAAAAAGATATTGATTATATTGTTGCTACAGGATACGGACGCATAAAGGTACCTTTTGCAAGCGAAGTTGTAACAGAAATTACCTGCCATGCCAAGGGTGGAAATTATTATTTTCCCAATGCCAGAACCATCATTGATATTGGGGGACAGGACAGCAAGGTTATTAAAGTTGATGGCAATGGAAATGTACTCGATTTCGTTATGAATGACAAATGTGCCGCTGGAACGGGCAGGTTCCTTGAGGTGATGGCAAGGACTTTAGAGATAGACCTTGAAGATATGGGACAAATCTCGCTGAATGGAAAAAACAATGTATCCATTAGTAGTCTGTGCACCGTCTTCGCTGAATCGGAGGTAGTATCGCTCGTTGGCGCAGACCATAAAACGGCGGATATCTGCAGGTCTCTTCACATATCAATTGCCAAACGTATTACAGCGCAGGTAAAAAGAATCGGACTTGAAGAGGAAGTAGCCATGACGGGCGGCGTTGCAAAGAATATAGGCGTCGTTACCGAGCTTGAGAGAAACCTGGGCTGCAAGATTAAAATCTCCGATGAACCCCAAATCAACGGGGCGCTTGGCGCTGCATTAATCGCTATGGAAAAGGTGAAAACAAAGGCCCGAACCTCTGTATACATCTCAGAAAACACAAACAACGAACCCTCTATTACAGAGTTTTCAGAAGAAGAACACAAGATGCCAAAGATTGGATATTTTTGTTCTTATACACCTGTGGAATTAATTCGCGCTGCGGGATTTCACCCAGTCAGGATTAAAGGCACGGATAAGGAATCTTGCTCTGCAAATGAGGTATTGTGCGGCAATATTTGCCCATACATTAAAGCAGTAGTTGATCAGAAGATTAACGGCAACTTGGAAGATTTTAAAGGCATGGTATTTGTCAACTCGTGCGACGGAATGCGCAGGCTTTATGATGCATGGACAAAAATGGACGAGGGAAAAAAGACATTTAACTATATACTCGATATCCCAAAGAATACAGATGATGCTGCTGTGTTTTATTATGCAAATCTATTAAAAAGGTTCAAAGAAAAACTTGAAAGCTATTTCTCACTCAAAATCCATAATGATGAAATAAATAATAGCATCACCCTGTACAATGCAGTCAGGGAAAGGGTCAAATTATTTTTACAAAAGTACTGGGGCGGATACATTGGGAACTCCGGGTACGAGATATTCTCCCTTTTAAAGAAAGGCATTAACGCCGTTCCAGAAAAATTCAATACATACTTAACTAACCTGATGAAACAACGTGAAAATATACAGGACACAAGAGATATACCGAGGCTTTTTGTCTGGGGCAGCATTATGGAAAACGAGAAGATAATAAAGGTGATTGAAGATGCAGGCGCTAAAGTAGTCGCAGAAGATTTGTGTAACGGCAGCCGGCACTTTGACGCACAGATTGGCATAAGCGAGGACCCTATCCTGTCAATAGCTCGGAGATATATAAAGCGAGCGCCGTGCTCCCGCATGGTAGATATATTTGAAAGAATTAATAAAATACTTGCCGTCATGCAGGAAAAATCCATTAACGCCGCAATTTACCATACATTGAAATTCTGCGACCATAACCTCCTCGATTATCCTGTTATCAAAAAAACATTCCAAGAAAAAAAAATACCGCTGCTCCATCTCAACTGTGATTACACAGTAAACAGCGAAGGGCAAATCAAGACCAGGGTTGAGGCATTTCTTGAACAATTAACAAGTGCCTTCGGGAAAAATAAGTGAAATATGACGTCGGCTAATAAACTTAAGGAATGGATGAGTCCTTTCTTAAAACGTAGTTTCCCGCGCCTGTTTAAAAATATCTTGCTGTTTTCAAAAATATACCAAATCTTTTTCCGCGGGAGCAAAGATAAGGAATGGGACTCTTTTCATGTTCAAACTCGCGTCGGTACGAAGCACCTTTATAACGTATATGCGCATCCTGATCGTACCATCTGGACAACCATGTTCGTCCCCTCGGAAATTCTTTTTGCAATGGGTTTAAACCCCTTTTGTCTTGAAATTGGCGCCGCGCTCTTTGCAGGTTTCGGACAGAGTGCCCGGGGCTTAATTGAGGCTGAATCTTATGGAGTTTCCACGGACATCTGTTCGTTCCACAGGTCTGCAATTGGGCATGCCTTCAGAAATATGTTTCCCAAAAACAAACTCCAGGTCGCCACCACCACCCTATGCGATAATAATACAAAGACAATAAAGATATGCGAATCAATTACAGGAAAAGAAACTATTGTTCTGGACGTCCCTTACGAGGCAGACGATTATTCTATAACGTATCTTGCAAAGCAACTGGAAGATTTTGTAAAACGACTGGAACAAATAACCGGCAGGAAAATTAAACAGGATGCGTTTGAACAGGCAATTGAATATTCAAATCAGACGCGCGAAAAGATACTTGAGGTCAATGAATTAAGGAAGGATTTGCACGCCCCGCTACCCGGCAGCAGGGCGCTAGGCTTTATGTTTCCTGCATTTTTACTAATCGGCTCTAAACTATCTCTGAAATTCTTTTCCAGCCTCGCATCTGAATTGCGCACAAAGATTACAGAAAGTAAGAAAAATAACAAGATACTACCAGACGACCATATCAGGATTCTATGGCTGGAATTAAAACCATATTTTAAGGTTGATTTCCTGACAAAACTTGAAAAGGAACAGGGAGTAAAGATTGCTTTTGAAGAGACAAATTACATATTCTGGGATAAACTCGATCCAAAAAATCCATACGAAAGCCTTGCAAAGAAGCTTATTACCAGCCACTACAACGGGCCCCTTGAAAGGCGCGTTGAGGTGACCAAAAAGCTTGCAAAGGAATACAATGTTGATGGAGTGGTTGTATTCTCAACATGGGGTTGCCGCAGGAATAACGCCGCTGTTCCTACACTAAAAAGGGAGTTAAATAAGGCAGGCTTCCCATTCCTGAGTCTCGATGGCGACTGCATAGACGATCACAATTACATGCCAGGCCAGTTCTCCACAAGGATTGAAGGTTTCCTGGAGATGATACGAGGAAGAAAAGCCAGTGAATTACGCCGCGATACCTGTGCAGTTGGTATAAGTTAAAATATAATTGTCATTGAATACTTTTATTCAGACCCATCTCTGATAAAACCCTTAAAGATTTTTCATTAAGCTTCCTCTGAATCAAGTTCAGGGCTAAAGGCTCACACATTCAGAATGACAGTTTCCGCATTTGAATCACTTGAATCAGTTGTAAGCCGGTTTGACAATCGTCTAGATTGTTAAAAACCCGTTCGAAACGTCAAATCCAAAATTCTATAGTCCGCCTCACACAAAATCACCTTTACCAAAAGAGCAGTATAATGTTTTAAAAAATCCATAAATTTACGCAAAAAGTTGTTGCAATCCGAAACAAAAAACAGGATCAGAAAGATTTTAATAAGTTGTATAAACATACAAAAAGAGATTTTTTATACAATTGTTACATTAAAAACACCTCCAAAATGCCCAAATACTCCTTTTTTATTTGACAAATTAAGACTTAAGAAATATAATCTTTGACTAATTATGCAAATATTGTTGTTTAGCAAACTTATGAACTAAAATTAATTACTTACCCGAAGGCTAGTATCACTTGATGAAAGTTGTCTCTCTTGATTTAAAGCGCCAGTACGAAAGTATTCGGGCTGAAATAGATAAAGCTGTTTTAGATGTAGTTGCAAGCCAGTCTTTTATTCTCGGTCCTTTTGTAGAATCTTTCGAACAAGACATAACAAAGTTCTGCTTAGTTAAACACGCTATCGGCGTGTCTTCAGGCACCGATGCAATACTCCTAGCCTTAATGGCGTGCGGTATAAAAGATGGCGATGAGGTTATAACAACGCCCTTTACCTTCTTTGCAACGGCGGGTTCTATTGCGCGCCTTGGCGCAGTTCCCGTATTTGTGGATATAGACCCGTCAACTTACAATATTGACGTAAACAAGATATCCATTGCAGTAAACAGGAAGACAAAGGCGATACTACCCGTTCATCTATACGGTCAATGCGCCGATATGGATGTAATTCTTGAGATTGCAAATGCCAATGGATTAAAGGTCATTGAAGATGCTGCACAGGCAATAGGTGCTACTTATAAAGGTAAAAATGCTGGTACTATCGGAAATATAGGTTGTTTTTCATTTTATCCATCAAAGAATCTTGGTGGTTATGGCGATGGGGGACTTATAACTACTAATGATGATAAACTGGCAGAATTTATCAAACTTTTAAGGGTACACGGGGCAAAACCAAAGTACTATCATTCATATGTTGGTATAAATGCGCGCCTGGATGCCGTCCAGGCGGCCATCTTATCCGTTAAACTAAAATACCTTAGCGAATGGTCTGAAAGCCGAAGAATGATTGCATCATATTACAATGAATATTTAAAAAATTTACCCGTTAAGATGCCTGATACGGCATCTTATAATACCCATATATTTCATCAATATGTCATAGCAACGCCGCACAGGGATAAGCTGATGGAATACCTGAAACAACAGGGGATAGAAACCGTAATTTACTATCCGCTTCCGCTTCATCTGCAAAAATGTTTTGAGTACTTGGGGTATAAAAAAGGCGATTTGCCAGAATCAGAAAAGGCGGCTAATGAAACGTTAGCCCTGCCGATTTTCCCTGAAATTACACGCAAAGAACAGGACTACGTAATTGAATATATAAAGAAATTCTTTTCGAGTCTGTAAATTTGAATTATTTCTGCATAAAAAGAGCATACATTCTTTTATTGTTTTTCCTGTCGTTCGTATCAAGCGTATACTGTCACGCCGAAGGACTATTGTCTGTAAAGAATATTGAACAGAAGCCATTTTCAATATCGGCAAGTCACATAAGCACCTGGGAAAAAGATGGCATTCGTGTATTTGTTGCAAGCAAAGATATAAAAATCTTACAGGGTCCTTTCCAGATTACGGCAAACTCAGCAGTCTGCTGGTTTCGCGAGGGAGAAGCAACACAATTCAAACAGGCAACAATTGAAGTCTACTGCGAAGGTAATGTAACCATTTTTGAAGATGAAAACTTTGAGAAATTTGCGCAGGTTTATTTGAGATTTGAGACAATGACAGGCATTGTCGTCAATTCAGAAACACAGGTTATCGAAACCCTTGAAGAACCGCATATAACTGACATTGTTCTGCGCGGAGAAGAAATCCGTTCGATGGATAAAGAAGAATATTTATCCACCGAAATATCCAAGAAGATTCCGCCGGGTGCACCAAAAAAAGAAGAAGTAGTTGATATAATTGCTGATAACATTGATTCCTGGCAGGAGGGCAATAAACGCGTTGTGGTGGCACTCGGAAACGTAAAAATTAAACAGGGAGATATGACGCTAGATGCAGACAGCGTTATTCTGTGGTTTGACCAACCGGCATCAGGCAGCCCAGCTTATTCTGAGGGAGCGCTTAGTGAGTTTTATGCTGAAGGTAATGTAACCATGCGACAAAAGGATGATGTACAAATTGCCGATAAAATATTCGAGAACGCAAAGGAAGGAAAAGGCATACTAATCAATAGCCAGATAAAAACGTCCATCCAGAAAGAAAAAAAGGATAAAACTAGCGATACTTCAGGAACAAAAACTGACTCGAAAAAAGCAAAAAAACCTATCTCTGAAGAAATGTCTGCTTATATCAGCGGAGAGGAAATACAGCGTATTGGCGAAGGCCAATATGAGATTAAAAATGGCGCCATAACTAATTGTGGATACGGACATCCTCACTATCATTTTAAAGGTAAAAGGATACGGTTAATCCAGAGTGAAGGACATAATATTGTGTCCACCGCAAATAATTCATTTTACTTAGGCAAATATCCTGTAGCTTATTTCCCGTATTTATCCCTTGATATAAGGAAAAATCGCCCCTTAAAAGATTGGCAATTTGGAAGTTCTTCCCGTTTTGGCGCATTTATCAGAACGGACTGGGACTTGTATGCCGTTACAGGCGGAAATCAGAGTGACTGGAGTGACCTTACCTTAAACCTTGATTATTTACAAGAGAGAGGCATAGGTACTGGTCTGGATTTTGAGTATAAAACAAAGGATATGTACGGGTTTGTTGATACATATTATATAAAAGACCAGGGTGATTTTGATATCAAAAATATCCCCATCGAACACGAAGACCGCGGTACGTTCTTATGGAGGCACAGACAGGAACTGCCACACGACTGGCAACTGGATATGGAATATTCATATTTAAGCGACCCCAGATTTCTCAGGGAATACTTTGAACATGAATTTAAAGAGGAAAAAGACCACGAAACTGTCTTGTACTTACACAGAATCCAGGATAACAGGGCAGAGACATTCCTGATAAACGAACAGTTAAACGGTTTTGACAATACTGTGGATACCTTACGAGAAAGGAGGTATGCAGAGCGTTTACCCGAAGTAACATACAGAGTTATTGGAGAACCCTTTCTGGATAATCGGCTTTTATATACTTCGGAATCTGCGGTAACCTATTTCGACAGTTCTTTTGACCAGATTGAACAGACAGTCCAACCCCAATCTCTTTTGAGGGTAGATACTGTAAACCGCGTAAATATGCCATTTAATCTGTGGGCCTTTAATATAGACCCCTTTGTAGAAGGCAGAATCACAGGATATTCAGAGAGTATTGATACATCCGGCGCAGTTGATGAGGGAAACGGTCCCGCTACAGGACGATTCATCGGGTCTCTGGGGTTTGACTGGAGTTCAACTCACTGGAGGACATACAGCATTTATAATGATTTGTTTGAGATAAACCGTCTGCGACATGTATTTACCCCCACATTACGGTACACTTATAGTCCGGTTGTTACAGATGACCCGAACGAATTTTATCAATACGATGAAGTGGATGCTACGGATTCATCACAGGTTTTAGTAATCGGTATAAAAAATATGCTGCAAACAAAACGGGGAGAACCCGGGTTGGAAAAGACGATTGATTTTGTTGAATTTAATATAGATTATTATATGTTTCCCACAAACGCTGGTCTTCACAATGAAGGTATAAATGGAATTATAATAAGAGAAGACAACTTTATTAATATTGACTTCCGTTCTCAACTAACAGATATTATTGCGTTTGTTTCCGAAAGGAATGAATTTAATACTGAAGAACTACAATTTGATGTATTAACGTCAGGTGTTGAAATTTATAATCCTCCTGATTGGCAATATTTTCTTGGCCACAGATTTATCAGAGATATCAGTTCTACTGTTATTGCAGCGGCAGACTATAAGATTAGTGAAAAATGGGGTGTTTTATTCGCCGAAAAATACGATTTAAAGTCAACAGCAATAGATATAGATAAGAATAGGGATGATGCTGAAGCTGAAGAAGATATAGATAGTAAACCAAAAAACCTCAAAACAAATTTTGTATTATCACGTTATTTCCATGACTGGGTCGGCAGTCTTACTTTAGAATTGGATCCTATAAGAAATGACAATTCTTATAGATTCGATATAACGCCCCGAGGACTGCAAAAGACGTCAAGGCGTTTCTGGTTCTAATATCTCAGCTTTTATTTTGTAAAACTAGCGATTCAAAACTGAACTGCATATCTCCAAAAACCTATATTTAATATTTTATAACCCATTTAAAATTATACAAAAATGAAAAAGGCAGTTTATCCAGGAATGTTTGATCCCGTTACAAACGGGCATCTTGATGTTATTAAACGTGGCAGTGTTATTTTTGAGAAACTGGTTGTTTCTGTAGGTTGCAACCCACTAAAAGAACCCCTTTTTTCAGTAGAAGACCGCATGGAAATGATTCTAAATCATGTTAGAGATTTGAAAAACGTGGAGGTAGATTGTTTTAGTGGAATGCTGGTGGACTATCTCAAAAAACAGAAGACAAATATCATACTTCGCGGTATACGTACAGTTTCAGATTTTGAGTATGAATTTCAAAGGGCACTGACAAACAGGGTTCTGAATAGAGAGGTTGAAACAGTATTCGTAATGACCAGCGAACAATATTCATTCTTAAATTCAACATTGATTAAAGAAGCCGTTAGCCTCGGAGGCAACGTAAGCCAATTTGTTCCACCCGATGTTGAAAGACGTTTAAAAGAGAAATTTAAGCATGTTTATGGAAAGAATACTTAATGAATATTAATGTCTTTGTCATCGGTGATATAGTAGGAAAACCCGGCCGTTTAATACTAAAGGACAAGTTAAAGCCGTATATTGATAGCGAAAATATACACTTCTGTATTGCAAACGCTGAAAATGCAGCTGCGGGTGCCGGTATTACTGAAGAAATAGCAGAAGAACTACTCTCCTATGGAATTGATGTCATTACTACAGGCGATCACGTCTGGGATAAAAAGGAAATATTTCGTACACTGGAAACCAATAAAAGCGTTCTCAGACCAAACAATTACTCACCTTTAGCAATTGGCAAAGGTTACGTAGTAAAACGGTCCAAGACCGATGCTCCCGTTGGTGTAATAAACCTGCTGGGTCGTGTATTCATGAAACCAATAGACTGTCCCTTCAGATCGGTTGATGAGGCCTTAAAGAACATTTCAAAAGAAACAAATATCATATTTGTGGATATTCACGCTGAAGCTACCTCAGAAAAAATTGCAATGGGATGGTACCTTGATGGTAAAGTAAGCGCAGTAGTCGGCACTCATACACACATACCAACCGCTGATGAAAAAATATTGCCCAAAGGCACCGCCTATATAACCGATCTGGGTATGACAGGCCCACATGAATCCATACTTGGAAGAAAGATTGATTGTGTATTAAAGGCAATTGTAACTCAAATGCCCACCAAATTTGAAGTAGCGGAAAAGGATGTACGGATAAACGGCGTAAAAATAGTCGTTGATAGCCAGAGTGGTAAGGCAAATAGTATAAAAAGGGTCGAAATTAAAGAGCATGATTAAAATGAATTCCACAAAGGCATTACCATTATTTTTAGAGATCACAAAAAGCCAGAATAAGATATTAACTATTTCTGAACTTACCAGAAGAATTCGAGGTTCGCTTGAGATGGAGTTCTTTAATATATGGGTTGTTGGAGAAATATCCAATCTAAAGAGACCGACATCCGGCCATGTATATCTGACCCTTAAAGACTCTGATGCGCAATTACAGGCTGTAATATTTAAATTAGTCGCTAACAATATAAAATTTGAACTAAAGGATGGAATGCAAATAATCGCCTTCGGGTCTGTTACTGTATACGAAGCACGCGGACAGTATCAGTTAATTGTTGAACATATTGAACCCAAAGGAATCGGGGCATTACAATTAGCCTTCTTACAGCTAAAGGAGAAATTAGAAAAGGAGGGCTTATTTGACCCTGCACATAAGAAACCTCTCCCACTGCTTCCCAGAAAGATTGCTATTGTAACATCCGTAACAGGTGCCGCAATCAGGGATATTTTAAATGTAATCAACAGAAGATTTGCAAGGGTAGAAATTCTTGTTTACCCTGTAAAGGTACAGGGAGAAGGCGCTGCCCTTGAAATCGCTCAGGCAATTAAGGATTTAAATACCCTCCCTGATATTGATGTAATGATTATTGGAAGGGGGGGCGGAAGCCTTGAGGATTTGTGGGCTTTTAACGAGGAAGTAGTTGCGCGTAGTATCTATGCATCAAAAATCCCGATTATCTCAGCAGTAGGACACGAAATTGATGTAACTATTTCCGATCTGGTTGCGGATAAAAGGGCTCTTACCCCCACAGAAGCAGGTGAATTGGTAGTCCCCCGTTATGAGCAGTTAAAAGACTCAATAGAAAAAATTAAATCTAGACTTATACAAGTGTTATATAATAAAATATTACTAATAAAAAGCCATTTGCAGGGAATCAGGAACAGCTTCCCGTTAAAAAAACCATTTGACAGAATTCTAAGACTACAGCAAAGAATTGATGAAATTGTACAGAGATTATTTTCTGCGGGTAAACATATTGCAGAACTTGAATGGGAACGGCTAAATGGACTAACAAACAGATTAGAGAATATAAGCCCATTAAAGGTTCTAAATAGAGGGTATTCCATTACTACAAATGTTGATGATGATAAACCCATTAAATCAGTTGAAGGTTTGATTGCTGGAAAAATGTTAAAGACGCGCCTTTATAAAGGTGCTATTATATCCTCAGTGATTAAGATCTTAGAATAAAAGTGTATTCTTTAATTTACAACAAATAAGGAGGCATCTATGAATAAAAAAGGGGTTTTAACATGGTTGTTTATATCTTTTGTTATATCTTTTTTTATAATTACAAACGTTCATGCAACTACAATTGAGACTGTAGATAGCAATGGAGATGTGGGTGAGTACACATCACTAGCGCTTGATTCGTCAGGCAATGCGCACATAAGCTACTACGATAGTACCAATGGCGCCTTGAAGTATGCAACAAACAACACAGGTTCATGGACAACGACTACTGTTGACAGTACTGGAAACGTTGGACAATATTCCTCCATAGCACTCGATTCCTCAGGCAAGGTACACATAAGCTACTATGATAGTACTAATGGAGACTTGAAATACGCAACCAATGTATCAGGCTCATTAGAAACAACTACCGTGGATAGCAGTGGGGATGTTGGACAATATTCCTCCATAGCGATTGATTCACGGGGTGATGCACACATTAGTTATTATGATGCCTCAAATGATTCCCTCACGTATGCCACAAATGCCACTGGTTCATGGGTAACATCATTCATTGGTTATGGAGGTGAATATACATCTATAGCAGTTGACAATGCGGATAAAGTACATATTAGCTATTATTATTATGGCGATCTTGCGTATGCTACAAATGCCACAGGTTCGTGGGTAACAACAGCCGTGGATAGCAGTGGAGGCGTTGGACAGTATTCCTCCATAGCGATTGACTCATCGGGTAAGGTACATATAAGTTACTTCGATGTTACCAATAATTCTTTGAAATATGCCAAAAATACTACAGGGTCATGGGAAACAACCGAAGTGGATAGCGGTGGGAATGTGGGTGAATATACCTCTCTGGCGCTTGATTCTTCAGGCAATGCGCACATAAGCTACTACGACGATAGTAACAATGGAGACCTCAAATATGCAACCAACGCCACTGGTTCATGGGTAAGAACAACTGTTGATAGTACAGGAAACGTGGGCATGCATACCTCCATTGCATTGGATTCATCAGGCGCTGTGTATATCAGTTACTATGATTATACAAATGGCGACCTCAAATACGCCGCAAACGTCACACAATCAACGCCATGTGAAAACGCCACGGCAATAGAGGCAGAGCCAACCACACTCACATTACAGAAAAAAGAGGGTAACACAGTAACTGTTACTGTAACTGGCGAAGACAGTTGTCCAGTTAAAGGTGTAATGGTAAAAGCCGTAATTGATAAAGAAGGCCGTGATATAATCAGGGTTAATCCATCAAGTCAAAAAACCGATGCTAACGGTGAGGCTATATTTACAATAACCGCAAAAAATAAAACTGGCAGTACCGGGGTTACATTTAAGGCTAAAAAGGTTAATTTGGAAACAAGCATAGAGGTAAATGTTGTAAATTCAAGTAATGACATATCTGGTGCATCACATGAAAGCCCGACGCCTACTCCAACAGAGACACCAGTAATTACTGATACACCCACAACAACTCCGACGGAAATACCAACATCAACCGATACCCACTCACCTACTCCGACAGAAACACCGATATCAACGGATACCCCTGCACCTACTGAAACACCCGTATCAACTGTTACTCCAACACCGACATCCACAGCAACGCCATGTGAAGATGCCGAGGCAATAGAGGCATCTCCAACCGAGCTTACACTTCAGAAAAAAGATAGCGATACAGTTACCATAACAGTAACAGGTGAAAATGGTTGTCCAGTTGAAGGGGTAATGGTTAAGTCTACTATTGACAAAGATGGTAGAGATCTCATAAGGGTTAATCCAGCGAGCCAAAAAACCAATGCTAATGGTGAAGCCGTATTCACTGTAACCGCAAAAAATAAAACAGGCAGCACAGTGGTTACATTTAAGGCAAAGAAAACGAATTTGGCTACAAGTGTTGCTGTTGAAGTTATAAAATAAATTTTAGACAATTTATATTTACTCAATTGAATTTATCGTTCTTTTTATCATGGCAAAGGTAAAATTTGAAGATACATTAAAAGGATTGGAGGATATAGTAGAGCAGCTTGAAAAGGGAGATTTATCCCTTGACGAGGCGTTGTCTAAATATGAGAATGGCATTAAGCTATATAAACAGTGCGTTTCAATGCTCGAAGATGCAGAGAAAAAAATAAAGATATTGGTTAAAGACGGAAATGGCGTACTTCGCTCAAAGGACTTTGAAGCTGAGGTTAACAAATAAACCAATTCTAAGAGTGATTCCATTTAGCACTAAATAATTTTTTCAGGTTAAAATCGAAAGATGGGCAAATTATTAGATTGTATTGAATATCCAGAAGATTTAAAGAAGCTGAAGGTTAGTGACTTGCCAAAACTAGCAGAAGAAGTCCGTGAATTAATCGTGGATGTAATCTCAAAAAATCCAGGACATCTTTCCTCAAATCTTGGCGTTGTTGAGTTAACAGTTGCACTGCACTACTGTTTCGATTTTAAGAGAGATAAGATTGTCTGGGATGTTGGACACCAGGCATACGTCCATAAAATTCTTACGGGTAGAAAAACCAGATTCCCAACATTAAGACAGTATAAAGGTCTCAGCGGCTTCCCAGACAAAAACGAGAGCATATATGATCCTTTTACGTGCGGCCATAGTGGGAATGCAATTTCTGCCGCCCTTGGATTATCTTGCGCTGATGAAATTCTGGGATACAAAAGGACTATTGTCGCTGTAGTTGGAGACGGCGCTATAGGGGCGGGAATGTCACTTGAGGCTTTAAATCACGCAGGTGACCTCAAAAAAAATCTGTTGGTAGTACTTAATGACAATGAGATGTCTATATCTAACACCGTGGGCGCCTTTTCAAAATATTTAAATAAGATACGCACTACTCCTCTATACACCGATCTCAAGAAAGAAATTCGCAACGTATTAAACGCTTTACCAGTATTTGGCAAGCCAATGGAAAAGACATTCGAACATGCTATAGAACTTTTAAGGAGAGGCGCGACGCCGGGCCATATATTTGAAGGCCTTGGATTTAATTATTTTGGTCCATTAGATGGACACAATTTCCAGTTATTAATTGAGACATTAAATGACATTAAACACCTCGAAGGACCTGTTCTTTTACACGTAATAACAGAAAAAGGACACGGGTTTGAACCGGCATATTTAAATCCGACACAATTCCATAGCGCTGGCAAATTTGAACACTGTGACGGTAAAATTACCCAGGTTAACAGTGAACCTCAGAAAATTTCTTATACAAAGGTTTTTGGCGACACTTTATTAGAACTGGCAAAGGCAGACACAAAGATAGTCGGAATTACTGCTGCCATGCCTGATGGAACTGGCATTATTACCTTTGGCAATAAATTCCCTGACCGCTTTTACGATGTCGGAATTTGCGAACAACACGCCGTTGGTCTGGCAAATGGACTTTCAGTAGGAGGGCTAAAACCTGTAGTTGCAATCTATTCAACATTTTTACAGAGGGCTTATGACCAGGTATTTCACGATATTTGTTTACAGCAAAATGGGGTTGTACTGGCGCTAGATAGGGCTGGAATCGTCGGTAATGACGGTCCTACACATAATGGCGTATTTGACATTGCTTACCTTCGAAATTTACCAGAAATCATCTTGATGGCGCCTAAAGATGGCAACGAATTAAGGTCTATGCTTAAGACTGCACTGGATTCTGATAAACCTGTAGCTATTCGCTATCCTAAAGAAGACATTCCAGATGAAAAACTTAATACACAGTATAAAACATTTGAAATTGGAAAGGCTGAAGTATTAAGGCAAGGCGCAGACGGTGTTCTTCTAGCCTATGGCGCTATGGTTTACAGGTGTCTTGATGCAGCAGAAAAATTAACTAAAAAGGGTATTGACGTCACAGTAGTTAACGCAAGATACGCTAAACCGCTTGACAAAGAACTTATTCTTAAACTAGTTAGAAATTATAAATTAATAATAACAGTTGAAGACCACGCATTAATGGGAGGTTTTGGATCTGCTGTACTTGAACTCGTCTCCGATGAGAGAGAAGATGCAAGTAAAATCGTAAGAATGGGCATTCCCGACCATTTTATTGAACACGGTACTCGTAATCAGACATTGAAAAATCTTGGTTTAGATGCGGATGGAATCGCTGATAAATTTATAACATCACTTGAATTAATTGACATGCACGGCTCCTTTACCAGGTCTGAAAAACGACACCTGAGTGTATAAGCAGATGAAAAAAATACTTGTTTTAGGAGATTTATGTAAAAAAAAGATTTATGATTCGATTCACGGACTGAAACCATGGTTCAAAAAATACGTAGAGATTGATATAATAGACCTATCAAAAGTGGAAAAAATTGAAAAAACAGGAGCAGAAATAGCTGTGGTCTTTGGCGGTGATGGAGCAATTCTTTGCACAAGCAGATTGCTCGGGAAAAACCAAATTCCAATTGTCGGCATACACATGGGAAGATTTGGTTTCCTTGCAGAGCTTATGGAAAAAAACGTGTGCCCATCATTAGAAAAAATATTTACAGGAACCTTTAGCATTCGAAAGAGAATGCTCTTATTATCCCGCGTTGAGCGAGCCGGCAAGATTATAAATGAATCTACAGGTATCAATGACGCAGTGATTTCCCGTTCATCCCTGTCAAGATTAATCTCTATAAAATTAACCATTAATGGTGAAAGTGTGGCAACATACAGGGCGGATGGGCTGATTGTATCAACCCCTTTGGGTTCAACAGCGCATTCTCTATCTGCCGGAGGACCACTTCTGACGCCTGATTTAAATACATTTATTATAGTGCCAATATGTCCGCATACACTTACAAACCGTCCATTAGTTGTCTCGGGGGATGTAAAAATCGAAATGGAGGTTTTTTCTCAGTTGGGTAGCACAGGCTTGACAGTAGATGGGCAGGTTTTCACTGAATTGGAATCGGGTGATAAAGTAAAAATAGAAAGAGCAGCTATCGAGGTACAAATGATTGATACAGGAGCAAGGACATTTTACGGCGTGCTAAGGGAAAAATTGAATTGGGGAGGTCAACCAAACTATGGCAATAATTAAAATAAAAGAAAACTATTGTAAGGGATGCCTCCTCTGTATACCAGTCTGCCGCAATAAATCCCTGGAACTATCAGATACTATAAACGTCCATGGACTGCATCCGGTAAGATTTAAGGAAGGCGCAGAGTGCGATGGTTGCAAAAAATGTGCAATAATGTGTCCCGATGTTGCTATAGAAATCTTTAATTAAAGGACATATTAAAATGAAATTATTATTAACAGGAAATGAGGCTGCCGCAGAAGCTGCAATTCAAGCGGGTTGCAGATATTATTACGGGTATCCCATTACGCCTCAGAACGAACTTATCAATTACATGTCAGTGAGAATGCCTGAGGTTGGCGGCACATTTATACAAGCCGAAAGTGAAATTGCTGCAATTAATATGGTTTACGGAAGCGCAGCAGCAGGCGCCCGGACAATGACTTCGTCATCCAGCCCCGGTATAAGCCTGAAACAGGAAGGGATGTCTTACCTTGCAGGAAGCGAACTTCCATGTGTAATTGTAAATATTCAACGTGGAGGGCCTGGATTGGGAGATATTTCTGCATCACAGGCAGATTACTTTCAGGCTGTAAAAGGAGGCGGACACGGTGATTACCATACCATTGTACTCGCCCCCAGTTCTGCTCAAGAAATGGCAAATCTTGTATACGATGCCTTCGATCTTGCGGATAAATATAGAAATCCTGTATTAATACTGGGCGATGCACAAATTGGACAATTAATGGAGCCCGTAGAATTTAATAAGAAACCCAAGAAAAACTTACCAGTCAAAAACTGGGCATTAACTGGCGCTGAAGGCAGGGAAAGACGCATTATTAAATCTTTTTATCCAGTCAAAGGACAATTAGAGGAATTTAACGCACACCTTCAGAGAAAGTACAAATTAATCGAAGAACATGAGGTGCGCTATGAAGCAATAAATATCCATGAAGCGGATATTGTTTTGGTTGCCTATGGCACATCTGCAAGGATATGTAAGGAAGTAGTCAAAAAGAGCCTACGTTTTAATTTCAAAGTGGGTATGATACGTCCGATTACACTTTGGCCGTTTCCTAAGGAGATTACAAGAAAATTATCAGAAAGCGTTCAGTGTATTTTAACAGTTGAAATGAGCGCGGGACAAATGGTGGAAGACGTGAGGTTGGCTGTTGAAGGCAGGTGTCCGGTTCATTTTTATGGAAGAACAGGCGGCGGTGTACCCACCTCTTCAGAAATAATCAGAAAAATAGTAGAAATATTACCAGATAACAGTGAAGTTAATACTCTATTACAATTAGTCGAAGCTAAATAATATGCAGACAATATACGAAAAACCAAAAACACTCATAGACACATCAACGCACTTTTGTCCTGGCTGCGGTCATGGAATAGTTCTTAGATTAATTGCTGAAATCATTGATGCATGGGGTATACGAGGAAAAACAATCGGGCTTGCGCCAGTAGGATGCGCTGTTCTGGCTTATAATTATCTTGATATTGACATGTGTGAGGCAGCACATGGCCGTCCACCTGCAGTGGCAACTGGTATTAAAAGGGTACACCCTGATAATATTGTCTTTGCATATCAGGGAGATGGAGACCTGGCAGCGATTGGAACAGCAGAAATTATCCATGCTGCAAACAGGGGGGAAAATATTACATTTATCTTCGTTAACAACGCTGTCTATGGTATGACAAACGGTCAAATGGCACCGACAACATTACCCGGACAGAGAACCGCAACTACGCCTGCAGGCAGGGATTCTGCAAACTACGGTTATCCAATTCGAATATGTGAACTGCTTGCTGTGCTTGATGGCACAAGTTATATTGAAAGGGTCAGTCTGTCGTCTCCGGAAAACATCAGGAAAACTAAAAAAGCTCTTGAAAAAGGATTTACAACCCAGTTAGAGAAAAAAGGGTTTTCTCTAATAGAAATCCTATCTCCATGCCCAATCTATTGGAGAATGGACGCAAACGAGTCAATGAAGTATATTGATGAAGATATGACCAGAATTTTCCCGTTAGGAGTTGTGAAAGACTGGACACAAAAAAATTAATTTCATTTTAATAGAACCTGTCTAATCACCCTGTCAAATATTATACTTTCACATATTTAAAAACTCCATTTGCACATCATATTAATTTCAGTATAATAAAACCACATCAAACAAGAACGGTCTTTAAATCGGATTCTTCGCTTCATTCATAATGACAAATGTGAAGGACTAAGCAGACAATGTGTCACATTCTGAGCGAAGCGAAGAATCTTGCCTTATTGCTCAGGATAAACTCCGTGAAACATCTTTATAACCGTATTTTTGAAATTTCTTAATATTAAATTAATTTATATGACAGAAAAAATAATCCTGGCTGGGTTTGGCGGACAGGGAATGATGCTGCTGGGAAAATTACTAGCGCAAGCCGCTATGGTTGATGGGAAATATGTAACATTTTTCCCCTCCTATGGTACTGAAGTAAGGGGAGGAACGGCAGTTTATCATCTTATCATTTCTACAGAAGAAATCTTTTCGCCGCTGATTGAGGAGGCTGATATTTTAATCGTTATGAACCAGCCTTCTTATCAAAAATACAAAGATATGTTAAAACACGACGGATTGCTCATAATGAACTCATCCATGATTAAACCAGATGATTCTCCAGTTCCGGAGGCAAAGACTTATAAAGTGCCTGCTACAGAGATTGCCAGCAAATTAGGAAACGTGCTTGTTTCTAACATTGTTATTCTTGGCGCATATCTGGCAATTAAAAGATTATTTTCTACTAATCAAATCCTTAATCAATTGAATGCGGTACTCAAGGGTAAGAAGAGCGATTTATTTACTATTAACAAGCAGGCGCTCGAAAGCGGTATAGAGGCAATAAATCATAGTAAAACCTGTTGATTAAAATGCGATCTTAGACTAGACCTCTTACCCAAGGTATGCCTTACTTTAATGTTTCTTGCATTAAATTGGTTTTTATATAATCTACCATTTTAATTATCATGGCTTTTGTGACTTTTTCTGTAAAGGCACATATCCAATATTTGCCACAATCTTCTGCCCTTCATCGCCAAGTATCCAGTCTATATATTGCTTGATAGCGGGAGTAGGTTTGCCTGCAATATAAATATAAAGGTAACGTGCAATGGGATATTCTCCATTCCATATTTGCTCGTAATTCACCGAATGGTCTTCTTTAATAGGCGATACGGCTGGTGTGTTAGCCAATTTTTTGACCTTCACAATCTTCAATTCGGGTATTTTTGTAAAATATGCCACCCCCCCAAAACCAATACCCCACTTGTCCCTGGACACGGCCTCAGCCACAGCGCTGGTGCCTGACACGGTCTGACAATCTGGGGCATAATCCCTGTCTAAAAGCACATGTTCCTTGAAAAACACATAGGTTCCACTATTTGATTCCCTGGAATAACGCATAATCTTTTGGTCAGGACCTCCAACCTCATTCCAGTTTTTATAATGACCTGTGTAAATGCCCAGGATTTGCTTCATGGTTAATGCTCTAACTGGATTTTCTTTATTAACAACAACAGCCAGACCATCCAGTGCGATTTTAACTTCAGTTGTCTCCACCCCCGCTTCCATTGCCTTTTTTGCTTCTACATCTTTTATGGGCCTGCTGCTATTAGCCAGGTTTGTGGTGTTATTCAAGAGTGCGGCAATGCCAGTGCCGGAACCGCCGCCCGTTACCTGTATCGCAACGTCTTTGTTCTTTTTCATATATTCTTCTGCATGTCTCTGTCCCAGTATGACCATCGTATCCGAACCCTTGACGGTAATATTTTCCGCGGCTTGCACAGGATTATAACAAACCACTCCTGACAGCCCTGCAAACATGATTAATGACGCTACTAATTTCTTCATTTTCTTTCCTCCAATAAAATTTAAGGTTTTTTACATTGTTAAATTTTCCATATCCCTCATGACTTTCTTTAAAATACAATCTGATATTGCACCCTGACCCTGTTTTCATTTTTGTCGTCCTCGTCACCCTGCTCGGTCACAAAGTGTCCGACATCTGCCTGTATCTTGGAACGATGTCCACGGAAGTAATAGTTTACACCAGCCGTATATTCTTTTTCAAGGTCATTGGACACATCATTATCAGGGTCTAGCATTGAATAACGCGCAGCCACTTCTACTCTGTCACGCAATATAAAATAACCTGCCTGCGTAAAGAACCCATCAGAGTTGAGCGTGTCACCACCGTCTTCCGGATCCTCTGACATAACAAAATACTCGTTATGCCATGTAAATCCCCTGTATTTCATACTTAATTCACCCACTCCGGCTATAGAATCAGTATCCTCGAGTTTCTCATCTTCCTTCTTCGCATTAAAAACCACAGAACCTGCAATTGATGCTTTAAATTTATCGCAATATTTCAAATCGGTTTCATCAACATAATCATATTTCCCAAATGGATTATACCTCAAATTAAGCACATACATAAGTTCATTATCCAGGTTATCATTGGTTCCTCGATCCTCTGGGTTTTCTCCAGCCCCATTAAATATCGCTGCATGGTATTCCATATATCCGTGAAAGGGCTTTCCATAAATATCAAATCCATAATCACGGTCCTGGTCAAATGCCTCACTGGCAATTGCCCTGTCCTGTAACAGCAACTTAGCGGAGCTTGATATCCTTTGCTGATTAAACGGCACTTTAAAATACCCAAGCTTGGTATTTAATTCAGCAAATGGCGTCCAGTACACATAAAAATCTCTTATGCCGACATCAAAACTATCACCATCAAATTCGACATAGTAATGCATCAATTTACCATAAACATTTCCCCCAAAACTAAGCCTTGCCCTGCGTACGTCCATATTATTCGTATCACGCTTCCCAAAATCCTCATCATTATCCTTAAATGTATAACGGAATTGCAACCTGCCGCCAATGCCCAGCGAATATTTATCATCAGCCGATCTGAATACGATAGAATACTTATCCTCATCCGGTGTATAGAGAGCGGTAACTCCGGGCATGCGAAGTTCCATTTCTTTCCGTGCCTCATCTGTCGAGAGATAGTCATTAACAGCATGTTTAATCTCTTCCTTTGCAGCTGCCGACTGATAATCCTCTGTAACCCGAGCCTCGGCGCTAACTGCATCCAGACGCTCTCTTATTACCTGTATCTGTTCTTGCTGCTTAGCAGCCGACTCCTCCATTACCCCCAACTGCCACTTTAAATCTTCTAAATCGCTACTACTTTCTTCAGCAGGCTGTGCAGCCTGTTGGGCATATACACTATGCCATGTATTGCTTACATACATACTGCAAATTATTATAGCCAACGACAAAACGTATTTACACCATTTACTACGCATTTAACCCTCCTTTTCTAAAAAGTAACCCTTTAATAAACATGCAAAACGATTCTTGCTCTATATTTATATTAATTATTCAACAGCCTTGTCTGCTTCTTTTCGAGTTGGGATGAAAGTATATTGAGTCCCTCTACTACTACACTGTGACGTCTACCCATCTCGGTAATTACATGTCGTATAAACTCTGGTATCTTTTTCGCTTCTATTTCAAAGGTTTCCGCTGAGGTCCTTTTCGTTTCAGCACACACATTTTGCAATAGAACAACCAGCCGACCGTAAATCTCGGACATGCTCGTGAGATCGCTCGCCATTGTGCACAGTCTGGTTTGAACGTTCCGGGGTAATTTATCAACAAAATCCATGAAGGTGTCCCTTGTAATCATTTCCACTATAGCCTCGCCGTCTGCTATTACCGAAACAGTTCTTTTCGTCTTCCCAAGGAAGGCAATTTCTCCAAATATATCCCCTTCAGTTAATAAACCAATTAACACTTGCTTACCATCAACGTTTTTTAGCACCTTGGCATTGCCTTCTTTCAAAATATAGGCATAATATGGCCATGTGTCCTCCTGTATGATAATCTCACCGTCTCTTACTTTCACGGTTCTGGAAACGATCCGTTCCATTATTCACCTCCTTACTTTCCATCCCTTTACCTGCTATAATTTGAAAATTGCGGGAGAGTGTGAGGAAAACCTCTCTCCCGCATGGGGTCACGGTTGTTTTACCGGTGATTTACATGGCAATAAACCATGTAAAACTGAAAGTATTATAGCCCTCGAACATTAAGACAATATAAAGGAATTGTTAATTCTGTATTAAATTAAAAATCATCCTGGATGCTTAATGCTGGGAGAATATTTAACGGCAAATATCCTCATGACGCATAATGTCAGGACGAGAAAGTTCAACATACCCATTTTGTACAGATCGAACTCTTTGAACCAACATGCCATGATTTCTGTAAGCATCACCACAATTGCCGTATCTATAATGTAAGTTACCTTTATACGCCCTTCTGAAAAATATGCCAAAGTAGTTCTGAAAATTTCGAGAACTGCAAGTATAGTTAGTGCGTCTATAATAATTACGCGTAATGCATGCTCTAGGTCCATTGTGAACAATAGCTGTAGATGAAGAATTGTAATCGCAACGCCTCCCAGCATACCCGATATAATTGTGAGAATTAGCACACTGAGTATCAGTTGGACTAATTTCTCATAAAAAGCCGAAGAATTAAATCCTATCCATCTGTCTTTAAGAAACTTTTTTGAAACCTCAAATCTCATCCATTATGTACCTCAAAAAACCAACTAAAAACATCAAAGACAAGCACATCTTTGAGTAATACACATAAGACAGACCGAAAAAATGAATTTATTATCAAGCATCGGCATATTGTTTATTTTGAAGTTTCATGATTGTTTGTATATAGTTCTTACCAATAATTGCTGCACTGTCGTAATCAAAACTTTTCAAACACAATTGACATTCAACATAGTTGTCTTTTTGCCTTAAATTGGGTAACATACCACTTGCCTCTGTTCGCGCTCCTGATTCAGGTGATTGTCTAATAGCCTGAAAACTACCGGTAAATATCTTAAATTCTTTATCATTGCCACAATTAGGACATAAGAAAAAGGTACTCATTCTCATATTTAGCCTCCTTTGTTTCGCTGAATTTATGAATTACTATATAAAGCTATACCCCATATAAATTATGAAAATACTATACTCATGTAATATTAAAGAGATATGAAGGAATTATTAATTTTGTGTTAAATTTACAGAAGGGAATTCGGACAGGTAAGTGCACGAAGATTAAGAAACTTTATATTATGAAGAAAATTTTTAGCGAGAAGATATCTATCTTAATAAAATTGATAGTTTTGATTTCCGACTGCAACAAAGTTAATTTGGAATCAAATTTCATCCTTAAAAATTGCCTAAACTACTCAAAACTGCACTATACTAGAAACAGGCACACCACCTTATTTTTTTGTCGTTGAAAAAAATCTTTATATTAACGGTTTACGTCTTTCTTGCTAAAAGTCTTTTCAATCCAGTTTCTTATAGCATCCCTCACTCGTTTGAAATTAGTAAGTTTTTGATTTTCATTTCCATTAATCTGGGAAGGATCCTCGAAGTCACAATGGAGATATTCTTTTCCTCCCTGAAAGAAGGGACAACGCTCTTTCGCCTGATTACAAACGGTAACGACGTAATCAAACTTTATCCCAGAAAAAACATCAATGTTTTTTGAATATTGTGTTGAAATATCAATACCGATTTCTGCCATTACTTTTATTGCATAAGGATTTACTTTCGATGGTTCAATACCTGCGCTATATACATCATAATAATCGCCGTACATTGCCCTGAGGAATCCCTCAGCCATCTGAGAACGAGCCGAATTATGCGTACAAATAAACAATACCTTTTCCTTCATACGATTTCCTTTCTATAAAACTATGTCTTGAGTATGACAGATTTTTGCTTACACTGAGGTAAATCGAGCTTGCAGCCCCTAAAAATATGGCATGTTTTCTTGCACAACGAGACCAGCATGAGCATTACGGGCACCTCTATCAGGACACCCACAACTGTTGCAAGGGAAGCGCCCGAATTTAGTCCAAAAAGCATCGCCGACGTTGCAATTGCCACCTCAAAATGATTGGATGCGCCGATCATTGCCGCAGGGGCAGCATCTTCATATGAAAGTCCCAGTAATCGCGCCACACCATATCCCAGCGCAAAAATGAATATTGTTTGAATAAAAAGGGGTATGGCAATCCATACTATCGTCATGGGGTTCTTTAATATAATTTCCCCTTTAAATGAAAACAAAAGTATCAATGTAGCGAGGAGTGCAACGATACTAATTGGTGTAAGCCGTTGCAGAAATTTTGTATTAAACCATTCTAGTCCTTTCGATTTGATAATCCACTTCCGTGAAAAGTATCCAGCGATCAGGGGCAGGGCTACATAAATCGTTACGGAAAGTACTATTGTCTGCCACGGAATGACCATTGCATTTATTCCCAGTAAAAAGCCTCCCAGAGGTGCATAGAATAACAGCATGGTAAGAGAGTTTATAGCAATCATTACGAGCGTGATCCCATCATTCCCTTTTGCCAGGTAGCTCCACACCAATACCATGGCAGTACATGGTGCAATTCCTAAGAGTATTGCACCAGATACATAACTGCGCCACAACTCAACCTCCTGCCCAGACTTGAGGATCTCAGTTCCAGGTAAAAATCCTTTAAACAGATATCCCAAAAAGAACAGGGAGATTATATACATGGTAAAGGGTTTAATTGCCCAATTGATGAATAAGGTCAATCCCACAGGTTTTGGTGTTTTTGCAACTTTTGCTACTTCTGCGAAATTGACCTTTACCATGATGGGATACATCATAAAGAACAAACAAATAGCGATGGGAATTGAGACCTGATATACTGCAAAAGCATCAAGCTTGACTGCCACCTCCGGCGCTAATTTTCCCAGGAAAATTCCTGCACCAATACAGAGCAGCACCCAGAGGGATAAGTATTTTTCAAAAATGGATAGGGTGCTTTTCTCAACCATATTTAATCCTTCCTCATTTATTAACAAACATTATTTTTGTGTATATTCCAAATATTCCAACAGGAGTTTTTTTTCTTGAAGCCCCTTTTTCCCTAAAAATATTGGGAGAAAGATAGATGGTTTCTCTTTCCTGCTGGGTCTGGTTGTCTTTACCGATAATCTACATGAGAAGTAATTCATACAAATCTACGAAAATTATAAAATTTCAACGTTAAAGGAATATGAAGGAATTATTAATTTTGTATTAAATTTAAACCACGTTTCCTTCATAATTATCTACCAAATTATTTAGGCGTTTTTTATATTATGTTATTTTTTAGCATTATGTCATAACTGACATAACGTATCCAAATAAAAAATCCAATGTGAGTACCGGTTAGATGCAAGGCAAGGTGTTTTAAATTTTGGAAGACTTTTACAACGAGAAGATAAGAAACTTGAATATGGGTGATTTTATGGTAAACTTTTTATATAAAAAGGATTAAATTCAAAAGAATAAGGAGGCAAAGAAATAAAGAAATTTAGTTATTTGATTATCGTTATATTTTGCGCATTCTTGATTTACGGATGCAATCCAAAACAAACTTATCTATCTGAAAAGAGCGGTGTCTGGGCAGTATATGATAGGGAATGCCGAAAGTGTCACAAGGTACATGGTAAAGGTTGTATAATAGGCAAATTCCTATTTAAGATACCCAATTTTACAAATACCAAATGGCAGGACAACGCCTCTGATTCAAGGCTAATTATCGCCGTGGCAAATGGCAAAGGTAAAATGCCGGGTTACAAGGGCAAGCTTACCAACGAAGAGATTGTTGACCTTGTCAAAGTGTGTGTCAGGAGTTATTATACACCGCCTGAAAAATAACGACAAATATTGATTTTGAGGTGCTTTAAGGTAAAATTACTTCGTTCATAATTTTTTTATAAGTTTTTTGGAGAAAAACATGCTCAGAGAGATGTGCAAATCCAAGATTCATGCCGCAACGGTTACAGAAACAAACTTAAATTATAATGGCAGTATCACTGTAGATAAAACGCTGCTCGATGCAGTGGACATCTTGCATTATGAACGAGTACAGGTACTCAACATCAATAATGGAACACGCGTAGAAACTTATGTTATTGAAGGAGAACGTAATTCAGGCGTAGTATGTCTTAATGGCGCAGCGGCACGATGGGCACAACCTGGCGACAAGGTAATTATTATCTCTTATTGCATGGTTGAGGATAAAGACGCTAGAAGCTGGAGACCAAAGATTATCCTGGTGGACGGCAATAACAAGCTCACCAAACACCTTTCATCATGAGAAGAATTCTTTTCGAAATACCCCTCCCTTTCCTGAAAAGCATTCCTATTTACTCTTATGGATTTATGTTGATGGTCGCTTTTGTTACGGCTATTATCATTGCGCGCTGGAGGGCAAAAAAGGAAGGTATTGATCCCAATAAGGTCACAGACCTTGGGATTTACCTAGTCTGCGCGGGTATCTTCGGGGCAAGACTTTTTTTTATTATACAATACTTTGATGATTACAGGCACAACCTGTTAAACGTCTTCAAGATTTATGAGGGAGGGTTAGTTTATTACGGGGGTTTATTCGCAGGTATTATAACATTATTTATCTTCGTTAAAAAGCACCACTTACCATTTCTAAAGCTATTTGATATCCTAATGCCTTCAGCAGCGCTGGGGCTCGGACTCGGACGTATTGGGTGCTTCCTGAATGGGTGCTGTTTTGGAAAGGTAGCGCAACATATTCCATGGGCATTACAATTTCCAAGAACACTGGACAAGGCAGGTATGGTTGATGGCAGCCCAGCTTTTCTTCATCATTATGAACTCGGATTAGTTCACCTTTCTGATACGCATGCACTTCCCATTCATCCTACCCAGTTGTATTCGTTTTTTTCAGACGTTGCGCTTTTCTTTGTGCTTATCTCATTCTTTAAATTCCGCAGGAGAAACGGCGAAATAGTCTTACTTTTTGGAATAATTTATCCAATTATTAGATTTTGTATGGAATTATTAAGGGACGACACCCCACTCTTTTCCAATCTTTTTACCATTGCCCAGATTATAAGTATCTTCGTTTTCGTAGCGTCATCAATCCTTTTTGCCATTTCAAGATTTAAACCAGTCAGTTGTAGTCAACCAATTGTACGTAAAGAAACTTAAGTAGTACATTGCACATTTATTTTGACGCTTAATCCAAATAAACATGTGAATTAAACGCCTGCCATCTTTAATATAATTTATTCACATCATGTACAGCTTGGATTTCGTGAAACCTCTTTTATCTGAATACTGTTGTCCAGCATACGCAATTTATTGGCAAGTTTACAATCCATATGCAATCGGAATACCGCCTGCTGTTCATCAAAACGGCTGTTTATAATATGGGCATGTTCATGAATAAACGCAATCAACTTCCCATTGGCTGGACTGCATGAAAGCTCTACATCAATGAAATCACGCTCAAGCATTTCTAAAATCTTATTCTTCAATTCCTGCATTCCCTGCAGGGTCTTTGCAGAAATCATAACACAATTACTGTAAAGACTTTGAAGTAGGGGAATAATTGACTCGTTTTTTACAGCGTCTGTTTTGTTAAATACCATAAGCGTTAGTTTGTTATCGCATCCGAGTTCCTTCAATACGGCATTTACTGCCTCTATTTGTTCAGTAACTATTGGGGAACTTATATCCACAACGTGTAACAGAAGGTCTGCATTTCTTGCCTCTTCAAGGGTTGCCTTAAATGATGCAATCAGGTGGTGGGGCAGTTTTCTTATAAAACCCACTGTATCGCTCAATAAAATTTTTTTCCCGTCTTTCAAATTACAGATACTTGTTTTTGTATCAAGTGTTGCAAATAACTTATCCTCGACAAATGTATCAATCTCCGCTAATGCGTTCATTAACGTGGACTTTCCGGCATTTGTATATCCCACAATAGATACTGTAAAAAATTCATTCCGCGATGCAACAAGACGTTCCTGCCTTTTTTCAATCTCATGTAATTTTCCTCTTAAATACTGAATCTTTCTTGCCACAATGCGCTTATCCACTTCCAACTGTTTTTCACCGGGTCCCCTTGTTCCGATACCGCCTTCTATCCTTGAGAGGTGCGTCCACATGCGTTTTAACCTTGGCTTGGTATACTCCAGTTGCGCCAGTTCTACTTGCAGTTTTGCCTGAAAGGTCTTTGCGCGGGTGGCAAATATGTCCAGGATTAATTCACTCCTGTCAATTACCTTTTTTTCGATAACTTTTTCAAGATTTCTGACCTGCGACGGAGAGAGGTCGTCATCACAAATGAGCACATCGGCTTCCATTTCCCTTGAAATATCTGTTAATTCAGCCGCCTTCCCTTTGCCAATATAATACTGTGGGTCAATCTGTGCCCTTTTCTGCACTGTAGAATGAACGACTCGTGCCCCCGCCGTCTCTGTCAGACGCCGGAGTTCTTCAAGCGGCTCGTCTCTGTCTATGTGGTCATTATACAGCAAGACACGGAAAAGAATGGCACGTTCGGCTTTTACAGTAAATGCGGTCTCTTTTAATTCCAATTAAACTCCTTCTATACGCTCACTTAAAATAATTCTGACATCAACAGCCTTGATACCTTTTAAATAAACAAGAACTGGATTGAGGTCTATTTCCTTGATCTCATTTATAGAAACCATAATATCCGATATATGAACAATTGCTTGCGCTAATGCTGCTATATCAACAGCCTCAGCGCCTCTAAAACCTTTTAAAATTTTTGCCCCTTTTATTTCATTTATCATATCAATTGCCTCAAATTCGTCCACAGGGGCGATACGGAAGGACGCATCCTTATATACTTCAACAAAGATACCTCCTATGCCAAACATAACTGCAGGACCAAATTGAGGGTCTCTGAGACCGCCAATAATTACTTCAGTGGAAGGCGTCGCCATTTCTTCCACAAGTATTCCGATAATCCTCGCATCGGGCACTTTCTTCTTTACATTCTTCAAAATCCCTTCATAACCGTATTCTACTTCATCACCATTCTTTACATTCAGTCTTACACCGCCATAATCTGTTTTGTGCAGGACATCTGGCGATACGACCTTCATAACAACAGGGTACCCAATCGAATTAGCGGCAAGAACTGCTTCTTTAACAGAATACACCAATGAATGTCTTGTTGTTGGTATTCCAAAGGCTTCAATTAATTCCTTTGCTTGCGGTTCAAGCAATTGATATTGTTTCTGTTGTACGGCTTTTTGTATAATTTGTCTGGCTATCTTTGGCATATCAAAATAAATCTACTCATAAATTTATGTTAAGGAATTTTAATATGAAATTCTCCAGTTGCTTTGCTTCCTTCGAAATGACGCATAATATTAAAATTTCATCTGAGCCCTTCGCATTTTGTCATGTCAAGCGCAAACGAAGCATCTCTTTTCTTACGCTCCGGGCAGGCTCCGCTTTGAAATAATAAAAATATTATAACGATTTTTTAAAAAATGTTCAAAGGTTATATATCGCATTCAACAAAACAGGTACGATGGATTATAAATGAAAAGGCTTCATTCCTAATTCCATACTTAGGGCGAGTCCATGAAATAAAAAACAACGATTTTTTTACCATAATTAAAAAAGACAATTACAAAATAATATGTGAATTTAAAATACCGCAAGCGGATAATGAGCAGGCTTATCTTGTAAAGATATACAAATATCCCCATCTATTCCAGAGGATAAAAAATCTCCTTAAACATACAAGGACATTCAGGGAGTTTAACACTACCTACATTACAGGATCGAGAGGTATCTCAGTCGAAGTCCCCGTTGCACACGGAGAAGAAAAACGGCTATTTATTAAGAAATCTTACTTAATTATAAAGAAGATCAAAGATTCGTGTACCCTGAGAGAATATTTTAAAAACAATGCTTTACTCGAAGAAAGAAGAAGAGTTTTAAGAAAATTTGGTAAACTTGCAAAGGAAATACACGATGCAGGTATAAAACAGGATGATTTTTCATTAGACAATTTTTTGATATATAAAGATGCTGAGGGGAAAGAAAAAATAATTTTAATAGATTTTGAAAGGGTTTCTGTACAGGCAGGATGCTTGAACGAAAGGCTCTGTACTTGGTATCTGGCAAAATTAAACAGGGCAAAAAACTATTTTTCAAACGCTGACAGACTAAGGTTTCTAATGGCCTATACAAACGGAGACTATAAGTATTGCAAAAGACTGGCACAACAAATAGAAAGTATAACCATACGCATTCAGAAGAAAGATGCCAGGAAATTTCATGTGCAAAGCATATGTGAAAACAGAAAATTCGGCGTCTTTAAAAATTCCGGATTTTACGGTCTTTACAAAAAGAAATATCAACCAGAAACATTATTAACAATACTGAAAAGGGCAGAGGAAACAGACGAAACTATTCTTTACACAAACCAATTTCAAATATTACGTTTATTTGAAAATCCTGCCATCTTACGCGGACAAGGTATTTTCAGGCGGACATGGATGCACGCAAATGCCTTGTTTGCATTGAGGATCAACGTACCCATCCCAGCTGGATTATTTATAAAAAACCCTGCAAGAAAGTCAAATGAATTTTTTTTAATTTCAGAAACAACAGGAAACTGTATCCCACTCAACAAATATCCTGATTTTAATCAGAACAAAGACAAGATATCATTTGCACTTTTGCAATTTGTCAAACAAATCGCATCTTTTGGAATGCTGAGTAAAGATATTAAAGCAAGTGATATACTTGTCCAGATAAGCGATGATCGGCGGTTAAAGTGTTACCTTGGAAATTATAAATTATTTTGTATAAATCACTTTTCCGTTCAAAGAAACATGCAAATAAACTTACAGCTCGTTGAACGACTTTTGAAGACTAATGACAATTTATAAGACCGCAATAATGAAATTCCATTCCCTTATTGAATAGATTCGCTTAACTGCAAAAATTTAAAAGACTTTATCATATCCACAAAATCGCCCAGTGCCAGGTCAAATGAATCGCATGGCGACCAGTATACAAGGTCATATACCCTGTTCTTTGCCTTAACCACATAAGAATCTATCTTAAATTTATAATTATCCATTTCGCACGTTATACTGGTATGTATTGCCTCTTTGTTATCAATCTTTATTGGTTCTTTGAATATAACCTCCTTATTTTTCATTCCGATAAAAAGCTGATTATTCAACATCTCCAGTGAAATCTTTTTATTTTCAAAGTTACTGGTAATTAAGGCAATCATTGCATTGGATTGTTTATTCCATAAGGCAAAATCCTCTTTACCAACCTTAAATAGTGTCCAGTTTCCCCCAGGCATATTTAGAGTATATTCCTTGTGTGAGGGCGAAAAGACCCCTTCTTTTACCTGTATTTGAGTACAACCGGAACCAAACATAATAAGACACACAAAACCTGATATACTCAACCGAAAGCTTATGTTCTTATTTTGAAAACAATTCAAAAGTTTGCTCCGTATATAGCCATTTAAAAATAGCTCTCCGGAAAATGTCATATAAAGAGTATTTTATAGATTACAAAAATTAAACAGTAATGGCAACAATCAAGATAGAAAATAAACCAATAAAATACCTTTCATTTTTTTGTAGCCAGCAAAAGAAGTGTATCTATACGAAGGAATTTTTAACTTATTTTGATATGATGGACAATGTAAACACTTGCATTCATTATGATGCAAGCGTCCATTTAAACTTATTTAATTTCCGCTAAGAAATTAAAGCTATATAATCTTGGTCGGGGCGAGAGGATTTGAACCTCCGACCTCGACGTCCCGAACGTCGCGCTCTAGCCAAACTGAGCCACGCCCCGATACCTTTAAATAATTTACACTAATTTGTGATCTTTACCCTGGTAGGTTTTTAATAAATGTACCTGATTAAATTCTGAAAATCTCAAATTCTAATAAACAAATTTTCAATAAATACCAAACTCAAATTTCATGAATACATTATAATTTTTATCCGTTTTATCCCAAGTTGTCAAATGGTATTCTCATTTTATAAATATGCTGCTCCTCCGGAGCTATTATTATGTTCGTAAACCTTTTCTATTAATATTTTGCTCCTAGCGGAGCTAATTTGAAAGTATTCAAATAACTAAATTGTTTTCTGAATACTTTGTCACTTAATCTCAAACACCACCCTTTCGATCCCGACATTTCTTTCGGTATCAAATACATTGACAATAATTGTATAACCGCCAGATGTGAGTGATTTCGTAGTGATTTGAAATGATTCATCAAGACTATCAAAAATCCCATCCACAGGATACGCCGATATCCATTCCTGCCCATCAATGGTATATTGAACCTTTATAACATTGCTATATTTATCTTTTACTCTACCTGTTATAATAAACTTCTCCTCTGTTCCTGCTGCGGCGCTAAGCGATTCTATAACAGGACTTGAGTTATCAACTAATATGTGCTGTATGACATTTTCAGCATTAAGGGCAATTTCCGGCGGATTATCAGGCATATCGCTAACCAGTAATTTAACCTCATATTTCCCATCAGGAATCCGCAATGTATCCCAGGTACAATTTCCCTTTTTTTGTGTATTTTTATCAATGATTTTCCACATTTTTTCATCTAAGCCTTTATAAAAAATCGTCAACTGGAGCGAATCATTGTTAGGGTCCTCCACTTCCCAATGTATGCTCTTCTGCGCCATTTGATGATGCGGTTTCAAACTAGCTGGTGCCTGTGGTTTTGATTCCGCCTTACCATTTGTTTTTGCTTCTGGTAATTTCTGCGGCGTACCAGAGGTCTCTTTCTCTACCGCAAAATTTACAATCTTTGGAGGCTGATTTTTCGAAACGTACAACACTGAAACCGTCTCTAAAACAGGCGTTTTATCGCTGTCTGTTGTCTGTAAGATTGCCTTATATTGTATAAAACGCGCCGGTGGACTCATGATTTTTTCTCCGGATAACAAATAAGGAACAGACCAGTCATTCCATGTTTTGTCTGGTTTTTCACAATTTCCCGAACGCGTGGATAGTTTGATTTCCGTCCCTTCCAGCAACGTCTCTCCCCAATAAATGCATCCCCAGTCAGATTGTGTGACAGTATCCAATACACTAGAAACAAAAACACCATCTTTTTCATAAGATGGAGATATTCTATACACCTTTCCTGTATTGCCTGTCCCAATGTACAATTCATCATTGATTGTATTGAGACAACAAAGAACTTGTGTCTCCTCCGGATTTATTAGACTACTTGAAATATTATCTTTGCTTATTTTATATACTCCCGACTTATTACCGGTAACAACATAGAGATTATCCTGTGTGTCTATAGACATACCAAGGATTAACGCTTGACTTACTTCGAATATTTTCTGCGCAATACCATCCTGGGAAATTTTATAAACGCAATTTGGTACCATTGGGATGCCTGTAACTTTCTGCGCTGTATCGGCGTCTTTTGGCTGTGTTTTCTGTTGATAAAGAGGCGCAGGTTGTGCTAACAATAATTCTTCAGGTATGTTTAAGTCCCACGCCTTCTCTTCCTTGAAAATTGACGTTGTAACCCCTGTTTGCGTTAAAAGTTGTCCAGATGGTGCGGTGGGAATATGCGCCTGCACACCAGATGCTGTTCCTGCATAAATATTGCCTGAAGAGTCCATCGCAAGACAATGAATTTCACCTTCGCTTGCATCATAAAGCACGTACGCCTGTCCTGCTTGCGTTACTTTATATATAACACCGTCAGGCTCTGTTCCTATATAAATATTATTAAACTTGTCAACCAATAAATTTAACAGATTGGTTTCTGGTGAATCGAAAAATATTAAAGGAGTGCCATCCGGCGTTATTTTATACAGAACCCCGTCATTACCTGTTGCAGCGAAAAGATTAGAATCGCTGTCTACAACCATATCCCATATATAAATTGCAGGTAAATCGCAAAATACCGTAACTTCATTTTTAGTATTTATTTTATATATAACTCCCTTAGGCGCCGTTCCTACATAAAGATTACCGTATTTATCAGTCGTAATACTCTGGACATATATTTCCGGTGTTTTAAAAATCTCTACTGCCTCTGAATTACTTTTTATAAGGTAAACTGTTCCAGGGTCGCCTGTGCCAACAAAAACCTGATCTTTTAAATCAGCTGTCATCGTCCATACAAATGTACCACTAATTCCTGTAATAATTTCCATCTTCTGTGAAAGCCTGATTTCACCTGTACTGTAAGTAGATACATTTTGCGTCGTGCCTTTACTGAAATCGGATTCAGAGGACTGAATCCATGTATTAGTCGTTGTACCATAAGCGCATGAAACTAATATTACAAAGTAAAAAAATATAACTATCTTTAAAAATGCAATACCCCTCATGATTTTTCCTTTATTTTATTTAACCAGTACCGGGATACTCTGATTCCCGTTCAGGACGTATTGAGTTGGAATGCGTGTTATCACCTCATCAAATAGATGACCCACACCACTTTGACTAGAAAAACTCATTATGGCAAGTACTGAAGAGGGTAATGATGGGAAACCTTCCCCTTTAAAAGTAATTCCCCTTTTTGGTAATAACACACGTATCATTAAATTATTATTACGCTCAATATTCTCAACGTAGTTGATAAGCTGTTCAAAATTTGTCGGTAAATATTTTCCTGCAGAGCGTCCCATATTCAATGCCTGACCGTATGTAGCGTCACACGCCGTCACATTCAAAGTACTGCCTGGAAGCGTATCTTCCGGTATCTGTATGGATGCTGTTTGAGAAAAGCTTTCTCCAGTAAAAGGTTTGAGCCGTACGTCTACCTGTAATACATCGCCGGGTTTAATCTGTTTCTTATCCACTTTAACAGCCTCAATGTACGCTGTTCGCCGGAAGTCAAGCACCTTTATTTTCAGGTCTATTTTATTTATACAAACCTTCTGGAATTGGTTATTTGTGAGCATCGCAAAAGGTTGCATAATATGATTAAGCGAAAACAACGATTGATCAAATTCGTAAAATACATTTTCGATAACAACTGGGTTTTCATATTTATCTATCTGACATGACAGTTTTACGTTTACAGATTTCTCACCTAACCTTTTTTCTGTGGATAACACTGCACTTTGTGCAGCCATCAGGACAAGACTAGGCGTCAGAAGTTTATTATCAATAATCTCAAAATCATACTTTAATTGTTGCGACCCTTCAACCTCAATATGACATGGCACCATGCGTGGGAATTCACCAAGAATACCGGCAATACCTGACTTTCTATCCTGGCTTATCCTGCCCGCTAATTCAATTGGAGAAGCCATTTTTACAGAACTAGACTGACTCGAAAGAACTGTATAAACATACGCTGTTGCCATTGGCATATCAGTATTACCCGTTTGTAAAAATGAATGGCCAAAAGCAAGGACATTGTCTCCATCCACGTAAGTTACCGTACCAACAACGGCGGCATTTAAGTCACCCTTAATCAAGATGACTGCAACTGCAGCGCCTGGTACAAGTTTTCCCTTTTCAGTAATACCGGCAGAAGGAATATAGCTTCCTCCCTGTACAGGATATAATCCGTATTTATTAAAGAATGGGCGCATTTGCTGTATTATTCCGTTATCAATGCCTGTTATAATTAATGGAGTTAATATAGGCGTTAGTTGTGGATAGCCAGAATTGGTTTGAAGTGTTTCTTGATACTGAAGCGAATTGTCCTTTTTGCCCACGACCATCCCGTCATCCTTAAAAGGTTGTAATTCCCAGCCTGCAGATGCGAATGTATCTTTTTCATCTTGAACCGGCAAATCCAGTAATGTGTCTTTCATTTCTTTAATCGGCGTAACACCTGCAATTGCTTCTTTTGCAAAACTCCATCCATAAGCAACAGCGCCAATCAGACGATTATTGATGTAAACTGGACTGCCACTCATACCTGCAATAATACCCGTTTTTTCAAGGGGGCCGCCCGACATTTTAATTAAAACCATGTCGCTTTTTGTATCCCAGTTCCTCAATATGCCCAGCACCTCTACATCAAATATATCAATTCTGTCGCCTAGAAAAACAGTCTTACCGTATCCCTTCATACCCAGCTTGATTTCATTAACATCCATTATGTCTTCTGCAGCAAAAAGAGGCGACTCACAAGAATTTATAGTAAAAATTAAAATAGCAAAGAACGCGAGCAAATAAGGTAATAGATGAGTTTTCGGTTTCATGTTGCAACTCTACCAAATTTTGCAATTTATTGTCAAGGTATAAAAGATGTTGAAATATTAGCGGTTTGAACTTAATATTACTTTATAATACATGGAAACGCTTTTGCTAGATTTAAGTAAAAAAGAATTTTATTGGAATTATATAAAGCGTGCAGCCCATGCTTTAAAAACAGGCGAACTTGTTGCTTTTCCAACAGAAACAGTTTATGGACTTGGCGCACACCTGAATGATGCGAAAGCAATTGAACGTATTTACGAAGTGAAGGGGAGACCGGAAGACAAGAAATTGACGCTGATGGTTGCTGACCGTGAAGACGTTAAGAAATATGTTAAATGCATCTCCAGTACAGCAACAAAATTAATGGATTTTTTCTGGCCGGGACCGCTGGCAATTATTTTCCCAACAAACGATGATACTGATATCAGCATACGACTGCCAGACAATGAAATAGCCAGAACCTTAATTCGTACTGCAGAAATAGCTGTTGCAACCACAAGCGCAAATGTTTCAGGACATCCAGCATCTGTAAATGCACAACAGGTACTAAAAGAACTTGGAGGAAATATTAATATAATTCTTGATGGTGGTTCAACAAGATTTCAATCACCTTCAACGATGGTAAAACCAGGCGATGGAATAGTAAAAATCATTCGTCAGGGTATTATTTCTGAAACTGCAATATGGAGTTGTCTCAATAAAGAATAGTTAGTATAATTTTGTAAGTGTTTTTAAAAGACCTTCTGGAGATTATGAAATTGATTTGTGTACACAAATCTTCTTTCAAGCTATAATCTTTTTAAGATTCAAGTTATTGCTAACTGATTTGCGTAATCAGCGCTTTTCATCTTATAATTATTATAGAAATTACGTATATTATCCGAAATTTACATGGTTCCAAATATGAAGATTGCATTAGCGTCAGATCATAGAGGTTTTGCGTTTAAGAAGCATGTGGCATCCATGTTGACCCAAATGGGACACACGATTAAGGATTTTGGCACGACAACAGGTACTGAATCGGTAGATTACCCAGATTACGGATTGAAAGCAGCTCGATCTGTAGGATCAGGGGAGTCCGATAGGGGAATTCTTATCTGCGGTACCGGAATTGGGATGTCTCTGGTAGCTAATAAAGTAAAGGGTGTTAGAGCGGCGTTATGTCACAATCTCTATACGGTAGAAATGAGCCGGAGGCATAATGATTCTAATATATTGTGTATTGGAGCTGATGTGGTTAATGAAGAGATTCTCGAGCAAAAAGTCAAGCTATGGCTTGAAACTCCATTTGAAGGTGGAAGACATGCGCGTCGTGTAGAGAAAATTACGGATGCTGAAAACGGAGGAGGAATTTAATCCAGAGTTATTACTTCCACGCCTTCAGACTTTGCAAATGAGAACACTTTTGGATCTAACTTTTTATTTAAAATAACATCAGAAAATATTATATTCAGAGTCGTATCATATTTAGGCCAACGAACGTCAATCCTTTGCGGTACTTTACACCCCGCCATAGAAACATAATTAGTAAATAATATTTGCAAACGTACAGCGCCATCAGGTTCAAACAATTCGCATCGAAATATATCTGCATTAATCCTGTCAATTAACAGATTGCCTTTGAGATTGATATTTGTCTCCTTTGCTTCCATTAAATGCAGTAACCAATAGAAAGGCCATGTCTCAATTACTGGTTCATACCCTTCTAAAATCTCTCTATGATTGAACAGATACGCCATATCTCCTGGAAAAATATTTATACCAAGTACTTCTATTTTATGAAAGGCATTGCTGGACCCAGTATAAACCTTATTTTCAATAGGAATATACAAATAAAATTTTCTCTCATCAGAATACATATCAAATAATGTCGTGGCTAATTTTGAACCCATTGCACGTAAATGATTTGGATTCTGGTATAAAATCAATCCATTACAACGGAGCGGCGCTTTTGCATCAGGAGTGGTAAGAGTGATATCTATGTTTGCGCGAAGTGTGGTAATTTTTGAACTCTTCAAAATTAAATCTTCTTTAATTTGTTGCAGCGAGAGATTTTTTACATCTCCCTGTACGTTTCTCAAGAGACCAGATGTATCTTCCCACGATGGTTTCTGCGTTACCTGCGCTTTATATGTAGCACAACCAGATGCTAGAATTGCACAGAGAAAGAAACTGCGCATTACATATATTTTTAACCATATATTTGAATTTTGCATTTTATTTTCGAATAATTTCAATCACATATTCAAAAACTCTTTTAATGTATTTTCCATTGAAACTAGGTCTTTGGAAGAAAGCCTGCCCAATTTTTTCAAAACCCGTGTTTGTTCAATAGTTAATATAGCCGGTTTGATTGCAGAATGGGAAGGGAACGAGAACAATATCTCCACTGTTATAATTTGTCATAGATGGCATCCTCTTTGTTGTCCCAGATTTTTTGAAACGATGCTGTTGATAACCCCTGAGAGGCTTTTGCAATCAAGGTCTTTCCCTTTTACTTTCCAGAAACCAAATGAAGTCAAAAATCTCTGTAAGAAGATTTTCTGGAAGCTTATCAATTTCTTTTTTTATTATCTCTTTGACTGATATTCTATTTTCTCCTTCAAATACCTAGTTTCTATCTTATCTATAAACATCTTTTCTATGAGCAACGGATAGGATTTTTACTATTTTGTTATTATCGTGAATGCTATATATCACTCTAAAATCCCCTATTCTTATTCTATAGTATTCAGTTTCTCTCAATTTTTTAGAGCCAAATGGTCTTGGATTATTTTCTAACAAAAGTATCTTCTCGCGAACTCTGTTTTTTGCTGTTTCTGGAAGTTTCAGGAATTCTTTTTCTGCTTTTGTAACAATTTCGATTGAGTATTTATCCATTAATTCCCATGGTCTTCTAAAAAATCTTTGAATGGCCTACTCTTATCCTTTAACCTGCTTTCAGCAATTGCTATATCAATTAAATCCTCCCGAACCCTTTTGTCTTTTAAAACCTCTGTCAAAAATATATTTTGTTCTTCTCTTGGTAATGTCCTGAATGCAGTTAAAAATACTTCAGCTTTTGTTCCTTTTGTTTTCATAAATTACCTCCTGGTTTGTTTCTGTAATCTGTAAATAACAATCATTGTAATCCTTAAAAATATATAATATCTAATATTTTATTTACTTCAAATATCTCATACTCTCGCTCACTCATTGAAAACTCAAGTTCTATAGGTATGTTCTTACCCTGTTTTTAATTTTTATACGGTCATTTTGCATTTTGATTTTTTACTTTTGTATTTACTTTATAATGTCCACTCCCCAGCAAAGACCTCCATTGCGGGGCCTGTCATGTAAACATTGCCGTCTTCTGCCCATTCCAGTCCCAAATCACCTCCTGGCAGATGGGCAAGAATTCTACGTTCAGTCTTTTTATTAAGGACTCCCGCAACACATACCGCCGAAGCGCCTGTCCCACAGGCAAGGGTTATCCCAGAACCGCGTTCCCACGTCTTCATAGTAACCTCTTTAGGACTATGTACCTTGACAAAGTGAACGTTTATCCGTTCCGGAAATGAATGATGTCGCTCAATTTCTGCGCCATGTTTTTGCACATCGATTTTATCAAAATTGTCAATAAAGATAACGCAATGCGGATTTCCCATAGAGACACAGGTAATCCGAAATGAAATCCCTTTGCTAATAGGTAAAAGGTCGCCCCCTCCCCTAACCCCTCCCACGAGGGGCGGGGAATACTCATTGTTCCCTTGTATTCCTCCCCCTTGACGGGGGAGGTTTAGGTGGGGGTGATCTATTGCGCTAATAGTCAATGTTTCATCGCTTACTTGTGTTTCTTTGCCGAGCATAGGAATTTCTGATCGCATGATTCCGGGTTTTCCCATGTTGACTCTTGCACTGGACACTTTTCCATTCGTTGTAAAAAGCTGGATTGTCTTAACACCTGCAAGGGTTTCTACGGTGAGTGGATTCTTTTGGGTGATTTTGTGGTCGTACACATATTTTGCAACACATCGGATACCGTTCCCGCACATCTGCGCCTCGCTGCCGTCCGCATTGAAAATACGTATCTTGCAATCAGCCGCCTTTGACGGCAAGATAAGGATAAGCCCATCAGACCCCACGCCAAAATGCCTGTCGCTGATAATTGGAGCAAGCTTTACAGGGTCTTTAACATCTTCTTCAAAACAATTGACATAGATATAGTCATTACCGATGCCGTGCATTTTTGTAAATTTCATATAATATTCCTAACCCGAACAAGTCGAAAATTGTAGCGCTGGGGTTTATCCCCTGCTATTAGACGATCATAAGGATCGGCGCTACATTTTTTACTGAATTAGTCAAACCAGGTTATTTTCCCTTTCCAAAAAGTACTACTCTAATGGTTTTTAAAAATACCACAAAATCCAGGATAAACGACATGTTCTTAATATAATAGAGATCGTATTGTAATTTTTCTTCTGTTTGTTCCACTGAAGAAGCATAAGGATACTTTATTTGAGCCCAGCCAGTTAGTCCCGGTCTTACCAAAAGCCTCTGGGTATAAAAAGGTATTTTTTCTTCAAACTCCCTTATAAAGACCTCCCGTTCCGGTCGGGGCCCGACTAAACTCATATCGCTCTTAATGACATTTAACAATTGCGGGATTTCATCCAATCGCCACTTTCTCAGAAATCTCCCAATCTTTGTAATCCTGGGATCGTTATCTGCGGCATAAACCGCACCGGTAAGCGACTCAGCATTCTCCACCATAGTACGGAATTTAATAATGGTAAATTTTTTACCATCCTTGCCGATACGTTCCTGTGTATAAAAAACCCTGCCCCTGGAATCATATTTTATTACTATCGCGATAACCACCATAACAGGTATTAACAAAACAAATAGTATTAACGTGATAATTTCTTCTAAAATAGGCTTAATCAACCTGCTATATAGTTTGGGCTTGCCAATGGCGATGTGCAACATCCACATATTGTTAATGTGTTTAAAAGGTATCTTCCCCGTGAGCTGTTCATAGGTTGTAGGCATGTCAACTACATCTATTCCATTCCACGAACAATTAATCAGCGCCTTTATTAAATCGGCATGCTTTTCATGTGTGATAGCTACAATAACTGTGGTAACATGATTCTGGCTAACGATGTTATTTAAAGTATATCTGTCGCCTAAAATAGGGACATTTTCAACAAACTTACCTTTTTTTAAAGGATCGTCATCAACGAAACCAACTACATTCATACCTGATTTCTTTGACCTGTTTATTTCCTGCAAAACACTCTTTCCAGCCCAGCCGGCGCCTATAATTAAAACGTTTTGCCTAAACATGGACTGTTCTAGCAAATAACTATACAAAATCCTCCATCCTATAATGAAAAAAGTAACTAAAACCCCGTTTATAACAAATACACCACGTCCTATGCGCAGATACCAGGTTACGTAAAATAAAAACGTCGTAACAATAAAGGCGCTCACAGTTGCAAAGGCAATGGTCATGACATTTCCAATTGACTTGAAGTCCTTGCGAATGTCGTACAGTTCCGTGAAAAAGAATGTGAATATGAATGCCAAGCCTGTTAAGACAAACGATAAAAGGTTGTTTTTTACATAATCGCAGCCGGGATTAAATCCCAGACGGATTATTGCTGATAAAAATATCGAGCCATTTACAATGAGCAGGTCACCAATTACCAGCAATATTAAACGTTTCGATATAGGATAATTAAAAATTCTGATTGTCATATTGATAATCTACCTATCTTATCCATCCTAAAAATTTTTCAAAATCGTTAAAAAATATCTTCGGATTATGTATGTAAACACTGCTCCTTGCCTTTGCCCTTTCAATGATACGCATAAAACCTTTGTTATAGTTATGAAAGGTATCTTTAACTTTATCTTCAAGTAACACAAAATCCTCATAACACATCGTATCAACCCTACGCCTAATATCCTTCAGGTAATAATCGCTGGGTATACGTCTAAAAAAATCCTCATACGACATCTCTTTATTTACCAACCCATGTTCAATACCAATATCAAAGAGTCTCGTCCCAGGAAAAGGTTCATAAACACCAATAGAGGCAAAACTAGGTTTTATTTCATAAAGCAAATCTAAAGTTTTTTGGACATCTTCTCTGGTCTCTGTAGGTATACCCATCATAAAGTAAGCCGTCCAGTGAATCCCGGCATTCCTGAAAAGACTTGGAGCATTCTTTATACTTTCAAGCGTAATACCTTTATCCATAAGTTCAAGGATTCTCTCACTTCCCGATTCTATACCTACCTTTATGCTGTTACAACCTGCCTTTTTCATTGTCCTGAGCAGTTCCATATCAATCAGGTCAACTCTTGTGTTACAATCCCAATTAATCTTTATATCTGCATCCATTAATCCATTACAAAATTCCATTACCCTCTTTCTGTTTACAGTAAAAGAATCATCCTTAAATGTAAATTGATGCGTACCGTAACGCTCATGTACACATTTGATTTCATCCAAGATGTTTGATAAAGAACGGTATCTCACCCTTCTTGTCCAGATTTGTGTTGCACAATATGAACATTTATATGGACAGCCCCTGCTTCCCATTAGCAAACCCATATCTTCAGAGGTATACGTATCTGAACCCAGAAATGATTCACGATCCGGAATTGGAAGGTCGTCTAGATTATCTACAAATTTCCTGATATTATTGTGGACAATCTTGCCATTATGCCTATACGAAAGACCGCCTATACTACTAAAATCAGTGTCTTTCATGTTCAGTTTATTTATCAATGCAAGAAATGTAACTTCGCCTTCCCCGCTTACAATAAAATCAACATTATCAGTATTTTTGAGTATCTCATCAGATTTTAAAGTCGCATGAGGACCGCCAAAGACAACGTAGCAGTTTTTATTAAACTTCTTTACGATAGACGCTATTGTAAATGCAGATGCCGCCTTCGGCGTCATAACAGTCACACCAACTACATCTGGTTGGTATTTTACGAGAGTCTCTGGAATCTCTTTAATTATTGGATTTTCAGGGTTTCTCAACTCCTTTAAATAAATCCTATATTTCTCAGGTAATCTCGTATAATCCATCCCCTTAGAATTTTTATTACAATCGGCATCATAGATAGTTACCTGATGCCCAGCCTTTTTCAGTGTTGAGGATAGATAGCTTAATCCTAAAGGAAAATACCGATTAAAATAATTGAAGAATCTATAAAAAGGCGGGTCTACAAGAAGGACGTTCATTTAATATTTTTGCCTCACCTATCAAATAACAATGTTTTAAGACTGTCTGACTGTATATTTATAAAAGGTTAACAATCCTTATAAACGTATTATTTTAACAACAAAAGATTACTTAAGTAAACCCTAAATGTTAATATGTGAGTTTAAAACTATATGCTATTATAAACTCTTAAAACATAAGGAGGTTGAGTATATAAATTGAAGTGAACCACACCGCATAAAAACATTACACTTTGAAAAAGAGTTATTGCGATTTTATGGAAGATATTAATTTTTAATTGGAAGCATTATCGAAAGAATTTAAAATTAAGAATTTAATAATTTTTCTTCAAGCCATTTATTTTAATTACGATAAACCTATTCAATATTTTTATCATTTAATCTAATCTTTATAAATGTTTTTAATTAATCACATTAGTTCACAACAACTCAATCTAAATATCTTTTTAAATTAAACGCACAAAAAAGTAATATCTTTCTCTAAATAAATCTTGTTTGTTGAGTAAAAACCCTTGCAGCATCGAGTAAATCGCTTACCACATAATCCACGCCTTCCGCAACGTTGTATTCAATATCCTCAAAACTGTTTTTTATCAGTACGCAGCTACACCCCGCATTTTTACCAGCACGTATATCTACTTCTGAATCGCCAATCATAATAGATTGTGTTAAGTCAATATTGTGTTTTCTTGCTGCCGTAAGAAGCATATTCGGTTTGGGTTTCCTGCATTCACATTCGATCCTGTATTGTTCAACAATTCCTTCAATATGATGTGGACAGTAGTAAATATCGTCTATTACAATCCCCTCGTCTTCCAGTATATCTATTAGTCTTTTGTGAATAAGTATCAAACGCTCCTCGCTAAAAAACCCCCTTGCAATACCAGACTGATTTGTAACGATAATAATCAAATAATCATGCTCTTTAAAAAGCTTGATTCCGCTTACAGCATTCGGCAATAATTGCAGTTGGTCCGGGGAGCTCAGAAACGGCTCGTGAACAACAATAGTTCCGTCCCTGTCCAGGAATACTGCTTTTTTCTTCTTCATTCTATTACTATCCAAAAAGCTCTTTTTCAACTATAGAGCAAATAATATGTCCAACGGTGATATGACATTCCTGTATTCTGGGTGTGTTATCGGAGGGGACTTTTAGACAAATATCTACGGCATTCTTAAGAATGCCGCCGTCGCTCCCAGTAAATCCAATTGTAAGCGTACCTATATTTCTAGCAATTTGAACGGCATTTAAAATGCCTTTTGAATTCCCACTGGTACTGAATGCAATTAGAATATCTCCAGGGCAAGCAAGGGCTTCAACCTGTCTGGCAAAACAAGTATCATAACCATAATCATTTGCCAGTGCCGTCATTACAGAAGTATCTGTCGTCAGCGCAACAGCAGGAAGCGGACGCCGGTTTTTCTTAAACCTGCCTATTAATTCACCAGCAATATGCTGGGCATCTGCAGCGCTTCCACCGTTGCCTATTAAATAAACACGATGATTGTTTTTGAACGCCTTAACAATAGAATCGGCTATTTCTTTAATTAAATCAAGCTTTGTAGTTAATAATGCCTTTTTAGTATCAATGCTTTCCTGTAATTGTACTTCAATATCGTTCATAGTGATTAGTTATTTTTCAATTTTAGCCCGCCTGACTCACAGTTTCTTTTACATGTTTTATTTGATTATGCCTGTCAATTATTCTCGATACAATATTAGTCGTAGAAGCCCCTTCAACAAGCGGTGCAAGCACAACTTTTCCACCATAAGATTCAACAAACTCCCTGCCTACCACGCCGGCATCTTTCCAGTCCTCACCTTTCACAAGTATATCTGGTCTTACAGCTTTAATCAAATCCTCAGGTGTCAAATCATCAAAGATTGTAACATATGTAACGTCTTCCAATGCGGCAAGCATTTTAGCGCGTTCAGCCTCAGAAACAAAGGGACGACTAGGTCCCTTCAAAGACTTAACAGAGTGATCGGAGTTCAAGCCTACAACCAGTAAATCGCCCTGTTTCCTGGCAAATTTAAGGTATTCAATATGTCCCACGTGTAGTATATCAAAGCAGCCGTTTGTAAAAACAATCTTATCATTTTTCTTTCTGTGTTCATTTAAAATACCTATAAGCACTTCAATATCTTTGATTTTACCAGATGCCTGGCCTTTCCCACTCATGAGTTCATCTAAAATCTCGCCTTTACTGACTGGTGTTGCGCCAATCTTCCCAACTTCTATTCCCGCTGCAATATTGGCAATCGGTGCTGCATCCTCAAGACTATAACCACTGCCAACAACCATCCCGAATATACTAAGCACCATGTCTCCTGCGCCCGTAACGTCAAATACAGTCCGCGGGGTAGTTGGAATAATTCTTCCCTGACCACTCTTGTGATAAAGGAACATGCCATCTTTATCAATAGTTATGACGCAATATTCAAGTGAAAGGCTGGAGGTAAGCTTATTACCGGCACGGTTCAGGCTATCGTTATCTGTAATTTTTATACCAGTGGCAAGTTCGGCTTCATTCCTGTTTGGAGTCATTGCTGTAAAACCATGATAACTGGAGTAATCAACCGAAAGTTTTGGGTCCACAATCGCAATCTTGTTATATTTTTTACAGAAGGTTACAATCGTTTTTAGAAACGAAGCGGAAAGTAACCCTTTATTCATATCAGAAACTAGAACTATGTCGCATAGCGGTACAGTCTTATTTAAATAAGAACTAAGCTGGGATTCTAAATCCGCAGAGATTGCATGCGTTTTCTCATAATCAACCCGCAATAACTGTTGAACACCCTTTCCTGCAGTTTGTAAATGGCCCATAAGGCGCATCTTCAGAATTGTCGGACGACTCTTATCAATAAAAATACCCGTTGTGTCAACTTTCATACCTTTAAAAATATTTAAAAGCGTATGTCCGTGAACGTCATCTCCCATAACTCCACAGGCAAAAACATTGGCTCCGAGCGTTTGTAAGTTATTTATTACGCTACCAGCGCCGCCAGGTCGCATATCTTCCGAGGATACATTAATAATCGGTATAGGAGCCTCCTGCGATATACGCCTTACTTCACCCCAGACATATTTATCAAGCATAAGATCCCCAATAACCATAATCCTTGGGGATTTTAAATTTGATACAATATTAAACGTTTTATCCATTAATGTTCGCTCCTATAAAAGTAATACTTTTCGAAAATCTAATCTTATTTGATTTCGTCAACCTGGGTCTCATTAATTTCACCTTCGAGGAAATATGATATTTTAATATTAAGCGATGAAGATAATTTGTCCAGTGTTGAAAGAGATGCTGCGATTTGACCATTTTCAATCTGGGATAGTAAGCTTGGCGATAAACCCGTACGATTTGCTAATTGTTTTTGAGTTATCTTTCTGCTCTTTCTTAAAAATTTAAGTTTCTTTCCCACTCTGGTCTTGAGCCTGTTTTTCGAATCCCCAATAAGGCAGTAGGCTTTTTGAGCATTACTCAATGATTTCCGCAGATCATTCAAATCAAACGGCTTTTTTAAGTAATCAAATGCATCGAGTTTCATTGTTTCAACTGCAGTATTAAAAGAAGGGTATCCTGTAAGTATAATTACGCAAATATTCTGAAATTTTGATTTTATCTGTTTAAGCAGTTCAGTACCGCTTATATGCGGCATTTTCAGGTCAAGTATTACAATATGAAACTTTTCATGCTCTAATGTAGATATGGTATCCAGCGGTTTCGTTATACCCTTAACAATATATCCTTCATCCAACAGAAACTTTGTCAAATATGCGTTATAATCTTTATCATCGTCTACAACTAATATTTTTATTCCTCTATCCATGAACTATCACCTTCCCAAAATCTACAGGTAAACTGATGTTAAAGGTAGTACCTCTACCCATTTTACTTTTAGTGATAATTGTACCATGATGTCTCTCTATAATGCCATAGCTAATAGGCAGACCCAAACCTGTTCCTTTACCAACTTCTTTAGTTGTAAAAAAGGGGTCAAATATCCTAGATAGATTCTCCTCTGAAATACCAGTACCAGTATCTCTGAAACTGATATTAATTTTATGTGCGCCTTCTTGCGCAGTGATAATTGAAATTGCATCGCCGCCTGAAGTAGCATCATCGGCGTTTATCAGCAAATTCATAAATACCTGTTGTAATTGTTCAGCAAAACCCATAATCTTCGGCAATCGTGAAGATAGCTTTAAAACAACTTTTTTATCTTTCTCGGTAAACTGTTCAATAATAAGAGAAACTGTGCTTTTAATTAATTCATTAACATTAACAGGTTTTGGATGTTCGTTTCCTTCGGAGCGTGAAAGTTCCAATAAAGAATCAACTATTTTTTCGATACGCTTTGAAACCTTTTGCATGGTCTTAAATTCTTTTAATGTCTCTTTTGCGAATAAGTCATTCCGCTCAAGAAATCTTTGCGTCATACCAGAAAGTATTGCAAGCGGCGTATTGATTTCATGAGCAACTCCTGCTGCAAGTCTTCCAATAGAAATTAATCTGTCTGAGTGTATTAATTGTTGTTGAAGTTTTTTTTGTTTTTCTTCTTCCAGTTTCTTTTCCGTAATGTCCTGAACCAACTCCAGCGCTTGAATAACTTTTCCATCCTTGTCAAAGATCGGAGAACTGATAACATTGTAAAATTTCCTTTTATTATGATTTAAGACAAGCCGTTCTGTCTGATTTATCCTTCCGGTTTTGAACACAACAGCAGATGGACAGTCCTTTGGCGGTGACCGGAGATTACAATAGACATCATAACACGTGCGATTCAGGATATCTTTACCTAAACGGTGGTTCTCGATTAATCGCTTGTTTGCCCAGCAAATTTCATTATCTCTATTTATAACTAAAAGATCTGCTCCTATTTCGCTTACTATGTTATCAAGTTTTCTCTTTTCCTCCTGCAGCTCAAGTTCAAGATTTTTCCTTCTGGTTATATCCCTGAAATGTACAAGTATGTACAAAACATTATTTTCTTCTTTTACTACCGTAATATCCAACTCCGTTATAAGAACTTGTTGATTTTTACTGATAACTTCAATTTCTGTTGTCTGAGCTTTATTATTAACTGCCATTGCAAGCAGTTCTAAAACAAGCTTCTTTGACGTCTTTGGTAAAAAATCATAAATATACCTACCCAGAAGTTCTTCTGTCTTGTAACCAATGATTTTTTCCTCACGCTGATTTACCATAAGAATCTTTCCATTAAGGTCTAGCATCATCATAGAATCAGCGGCATTATTGAACAACGTCTTATAGCGCTCCTCAGATGCCTTGATACGGTTAAACAACTTTGTGTTTTCGAGTGCAATAGCAAGTTGTGGTGCTATCTGCCAGAGGTAATAACAGCTTTGTTCAGTAAAACTATCCACTTTCTCACTGCCAAAAGTAATAGCGCCCAGCACTTCTCCCTTGTATGTAAGCGGGAATCCCAGCCTTGAGCGTATCCCTTCTTTAAATAGTACATTATCCGTCCAGAAAGGGCCCTTCACTGTATCATTAACGATTGCAGGTTTTCCTGTCTTTATAACTTCTCCCAAAAGACTGCCAGAAAGTGGAAATGACTCACCTTCATTGATTTCGTTAAAATTATATGTTTTTGTCAGAGCAAATACCTGAAACCACTGCCCCTGTTCATTTGAAATAATTATACAGGCACGCTCAAATTGTATAACCTTCTTCAGTTCATCACATATTGTCGGGAAAACCTCCCGAATATCAAGGCTCATGGCTATTGTTTTGTTGATATTGCCGATTATTTCCTTTTCTATCAATGTCTTTTTTAAACTACTTTCCAATTGTTGTTTATAAAGCGCTTTTTCTACAGTCTTTTTTAAATAATCGGAGTCGAAAGGCTTTATAATATAATCAACATTATCCAAACGCATATTATTGATCACGTTCTTGATTTTAGCCTGGTCAATCATGATAAGTATAATTGTATTTGGTGAGATTTCTTTAATATTGTTTATTAGAGAAATTTCCTTGAGGTCATTCAATCTTAAGTCAAATAATATCAGATTAACGGAATATTTATTTAAAACGGAGACGGCTTCTTTGATGTTTGATGCTGTATAAACATTGTAGTCATTTTCCTCAAGCAAGCCTTTGAGGGACACACATATCAATTTATCGTCATCAATAATAAGTATGTTATGTTTTTTTTGCATCTTAAATTTAATCTGACAATCTAAACTTTAAGAAGATAAAATAATGGTTATAAAAAGAGTGGCATCCCAATTATTTCAAACTAAGACACGGAGAACTTTTTGCGCGATTTGTAAAAAGTAACGTTGAGACCAGAACAATTTAGTAATTTCAACAGTATTTTGTGGATAAAATAATATAAAACAGGTTCAAAATAGTTAAAAACAACCGAGAATGTATATCACAGGACATTGCTCGATATTAATTAATTTTCTAAACTAATCTTCAGTCAGCAAAAAAGGGTTTATCTATAATTGTTACTTTAATGTATCAGCTATATTTGTAAGTATTGGACATTGTAAATCTTATTATAAATAATAATATTATAAAAAATTTATGTCAAGAATAAAGCGCAATTACACTTATAAGATAAATAAAAATTGACAATTACGCTCAAAAAAATAAAATAAAAACAGTCCGAAATAGTTCAATTAATCATTGCTTTAAAAAAAGTATTATAGGAAAGTTACAATTCAGAATAATAACAGTATTTATAATCTCCTGTTGCATAGCTGTCGGGTTGTTTTTTAGTTCTTCAGTACTTGCAAACCAGAGATGTTTTAACTGTTGCGGCAGCGGTGTATGGCACACAGACAACAAGATCCCATGCAGCGGCAAAGGTTGCAACTACTGTATTAAATGTAATGGTTTTGGTGGATCAGGACAGATTCCTGATATTGCTAAACGCTGCGATACGTGTAAAGGTTCAGGTCTGGTTCATGGCAACAAAAGGGTTTGTATCGGAGCAGGATGTAACCGTTGCGCGTCCTGTAAATCTTGTAATACCAAGGGATGGAAATAAAATATCGGGAGGAAAGCTCATGATTTTTAGACAACTAAATAAAACACCATGCAAAACATACCTCATCAGCTCCGAAAAGACAAAAGAAGCAATAATCATAGATCCAGTATTGGAAAATCTGAACGAATACATATCTATCATCAAAAATGAAGGATTCAAACTAACGCATGTATTAGACACGCATACCCACGCCGATCACATTTCCGGCTCTGGTGCACTTGCTGACAAGATGAGCGCAGTATATGTAATGCATCAAAATTCACCTGTTCGCTGTGTGGCATTTCATGTTCCTGACGGTTTTGATTACCATTTAAGTAATATACCTGTTAAGATAATGCATACACCGGGACACACGAAAGATAGTATGTGCCTTGTATTTCAAGATCGAATTTTAACAGGGGACACATTATTTTTGGATGAAGGCGGCGCCGGACGCACAGATTTACCCGGTGGTGACCCAGGAGAACACTGGGAATCCATACAGAAAATAATGAAGTTACCTGATAATTTGATTGTATATCCTGCACACGATTATCGTGGACGTGAACCATCGAGCCTTGGTGAGCAAAAAAAACGCAATCCTAATTTACAGCCACGCACAAAGGAGGCTTATATAAAGTGGCTTACAGACATGAAATTGGGCGCTGCTGACTGGATGAAAGACGTACTGAGTGCAAACTATGCATGCGCCCGCAATCCAAAAGCGGCATGGATTCCGGTAGACGCTCCAGCTTGCGAAGTCAAAGGAACACTACCTACAAATGTAAATGAACAACAGGTGCCTACCATTCCTGTTTCCGAAGTAAAGAGACGTATACAGTCCAATCAATTAAATAATACTATAATTCTCGATGTCAGAGAGCCTGCAGAACTAAAGGGCGAACTTGGTGTTATTAACGGGGCTTTAAATATTCCAGTTGGGCAGCTAACTCAAAGAATTATTGAACTTGAAAAATATAAAGAAAAGGACTTTATTACAGTATGCCGAAGCGGGGGGCGCGCCCACACAGCAGCCGCCATTTTGTTACAATTAGGATTTAAGAAGGTCTTTAATATGAGCGGAGGTATGATGGCATTCCATTCGGCTGAAAAGACAAAATAATAAATATTTTATAAGAGGTACATTTACAATTACGTAATCCAAGTTTAAATATCACAAAAAAAACTAAGTATCGAATTACAAAATTTAATATTCTGAAATGAAAAACGTATATCATTTAGACCTTAACAAACAAAAAACGCAAGGCGCAAAAATAGCGTTATTACCCGGAGACCCTTTTAGATCTCAAATAATTGCTGATACAATCTCACGTATATACAACACAAGTAATAAAAAACTGGCGTGGAAAAGAGAGTTTTGTTCTTATCTAGCTGAAATAAAGGGGAAAAAAGTCCTTATAACCTCTACCGGAATTGGAGGCCCTTCTACAGCAATAGCCATTGATGAACTTGCTCAATTGGGAATGCATACCTTCATAAGGGTTGGGACAACAGGTGCAATACAGGATTATATCAACATTGGAGACGTTATCATTACTACAGGTTCTGTTCGCCTTGACGGCGCTTCAACCTATTATGCCCCGATTGAATATCCTGCAGTTGCACACTTTGAAATCGTTACTGCCCTTATTGATGGCGCAAAAAAAACAAAAGTAAAATATCATGTGGGCATAACTGCATCAACTGACTCATTCTATTCTGGTGAAGAAAGATCCGATTCTTACAAAAAATATGTACTCAGAAGATTTCGGGGGGCAACGAAAGAATGGCAAATGCTTAATGTACTGAATTACGAGATGGAATCATCAACGATTTTAACACTTACCGCCTCAATGGGTCTCAAAGGAGGATGCATTACAGGTGTGATTAATAAAATTGGCATGGATAAGATAACAAAAGAAACTTATAAACTAGGCGAAGAAAATGTCATTAAAACCGCCATCGCTGCAGTAGAGGAATTAGTAAATCAATGACAAATTAAATCCATTACTTTTTTAATAAATTATTTTTTATTTATCGGCTTCAAACCCATCCAGGCCGGACACAACAGCAGATGCCACCAAAAAAGCTTAGAATATATCATCAGACGATAACGCTGTTTTCTACTCTGGAATAATACAAACATATTACCAATTATATTTGCAATTAAATTTAAAACAATCTTCATAACATACAGTATCCTTAATACTATGTATGATAACCCCGACCTATTCTTTTTGAAAAAGATGTACAAAGAACGACAATACTCTACCTGTGATTGCCATGGCGCCATCTTCTTACTCTCGCCTCCAATGTGGATTACCTTGGCATCCGGCACATGATAAATCTTCCAGCCTGCCTTTCGTATACGGTAGCACCAATCCGTTTCTTCCAGGAAAAAAAAATAGTTCTCATCCAATCTGCCTACCTGTTTCACTGTTTCATTTCTAACCATTAAACACGCCCCTATAACTGATTCAACTTCTACAGGCTGATTCAGCACCTGTTTCTTGCTTGGATATTTACGTGGGAAAAATATTCGCAGAAAACTTTTATTAAAAAGTTCTGTTGCTAAAGTAGGATAATTATCGTAGCTGTGTTGCCTTGTGCCATCGGGTTTTATAAGCTGGGCGCCAACCATACCTGAATCACCATGCTGTTCCATGAATGTATATAACGTATGGATCGCACCTTTTTGTAAGACAGAATCTGTATTAAGTAGTACAGTATATCTAGCCAGATTTTTCCCCAATGCCTGATTTACTGCCGCCGCGAATCCCCTATTTTCAGAATTTTCTATTATCTTTACACCAGGAAATTGGTTACGTACTACACTGACACTATCGTCATTTGAACCATTATCTATCACATAAATTTGATAATGAAAGCCTGCCACTGTTGAATAAATAGAATTTATACAGTTTGTTAATAAATGTCTTGTATTCCAGTTCACTATAATAAAATCCACGTCTGACATAATATTTTAAAAGATACTTAATAAGTAGTACCTTATTGTCCTGAAGTTAAAAAGATTATATTTTAGAGATAAACGAAAATTTTCATTTGCAAGATTTTTATCCCCGAGCCTTAAATAATGACGTCCTGCTTTTGCATAATGTGAAGCTAATCGCTTTTTATAAAGCTTCTCACTGATTCCATTGTCTTTCTCCTTAAATTCATTATATGTTTTATCAATAATAATCTTTTGATATTTCAGGACGTTATTGCGATTCTTGCTTAGAGAACGGGGATTATGCCTGTATTTAACAAGCACCTTATCAATGCTGGCGACCTTGAAATAAAATGCAATTCTTAACCACATATCCCAATCTTGACAATTAAAGAGTTTTGTATCAAACAGACCCACAGTATCAAACACTTTCTTTAACACTAAAACAGACGATGTTATTATAAAATTCTGCTCTGTAAATAACTGTGTAAAGATATTACCAGAAGGTAACTGTCTCTTTGAACACTCATCAATTGTATTTCCCATGTTATCAATATTCACGTGTTTTGAATACACCATACTAAATTCGGGATGTGTCTCCAAAAATTCGATACCAATGCTCAGTTTTTCCGGCAACCAGATATCATCCGCATCAATAAAAGCTATGTATTTACCTTGTGCTGCTTGAATGCCAACATTTCGTACCGTGGACAATCCCTTATTCTTCCCAAGGTTGATATATTTTATTTTCTGCATAAATGGACTTAAAACTTCTTTTGTATTATCTATAGAACCATCATCTATTACGATAGTTTCATACGAATTATAAGTTTGTGCTAAAATTGAACCGATTGAACACGGTAAATATTCAGCACAATTATAAGTGGGTAATACGATACTTACGAGAGGTGAATAATCAGACATGCTGTTACGTTCCATTTATGACATTTATAAATATTGGTATATTCGCCTTGAGTGAAAAAGAGGACTCTAAAGTCTTTTTCCCCTCAAGCCCTATAGCTTTTCGAAGCGTTTTGTTCTTTATAAGCAAGTCTATCTTTTCTGTCCATTCCTTTATTGAAGCTGCAAGAAAGCCGTTAATACCCTCTTTTATAATTTCGTTGTGCACACCCACTGGAGAACATATAACAGGAATCCCTACAGCCATGTATTGCAACAACTTGGTTGCGCATTTACCCTTTGTCCATTCATGATCTGGCAATGGTGCAAGGCCAATATCAATATCTTGTAAATCCGGATTTTCATCTTCCAGAGACCAAATTTTTTTAATAACGGGCATCTTCTTACACTCAAAAAAATCGTTGCAAATAATTTTTAATTCTACAAAATTATACTCACCCGCTAGTTGATCAAAAGCTGGAATCAACTCCTTTAAGAATGGCAACGAAGATTTACTTCCTATCCAACCAATTGTAACCTTTTCTTTGCTTTTACTGTAATCCTTTATTGTGTATTTATCTGTATCAATTGAGGTGGGTATTATTATTACATTATGCTTATTATAAACCATAGCCTTCGACTTCAAATACCGGTTTCCAGCTATAACATAATCGCTATATTTTACCATTCTGGCAAATGTCCATTGCCTTTTAAAAGAACGACCACCTCCATCAACAGGACTTTTGAACATAACGGCATCATCGAAATCGTATATAATCCTTATACGTTTCCTCCTAAGATACCAGAGTTGCCAGTGCCATAATCTCTTTTTCTGGACAAACAATGTGTCACAGTGCTGAATCTCTGAGAAAAGTATCATCCATTTAAAAAAAGAGTCCGGAAAGATTGCAACCTTTGCCTCTATCTGTGATTCTTTCAAGAATGGAATGTATTGCAACACCCTGTATCTGCTTGCAGGATGTTCCCATTCCTGTATAAGGAAATAAACCTTCTTCATTTTAAAAAACGGTTCAAAAAAATTTTAACCTTCCGGGAATCTGTTGCTTTTTCCTATCAAATACCACTACCTTCCTAAAACACCCGGGTTCCATACATGTTTTCGCTTGATACTTGCCCTAACGATCGTTCTCAATACCAGTTTATTTCCAATATCAAGAGCTTTTATATTCGCATAAATTAAGTAAAATCTCAATCTATCAGTATATGTAATGATATTAGACAATGATGCGTTTATTTGTGACAGATTTTTAATCTTCTTCTCAATAGAAACTTCTTTACCGAAATATATTCGATCCAAATCCAAATAATAAAAGTTCCACTTATTATGCAACTCTTCAACCATAATATTATTTGCCTTTAAATCATGATGGTAAACACCGGTATCGTGTAATCGCCTGAACGATACAGCCAGACAGGAAATAAAATTCCGCTTTTTTTTGATAATAATTTTATCATGAAAACTTTTAAACATTTCATCAATATATTTATTACATGGTAAATAATTAGAAATATCCTCCATAACGATAAAGCTTCTCTTCAGTTTAACAGACACTCTTTCTTCAATAAGTGCATATTGTTTTGGCGTCAAAAATTTTAAAGCCATCAAACCATGCGCAGAAAACCATGCCTTCCTGGCAGGAGAATTAAAGAAAGAATACAGGAATCTTTTAAATACAGATGGATATTTATACTCCTTTATACATACACCAAGCATATCTTCAAAAGGAAATTGAATACGTGTAATTCCAACTTTCGGCGATATCTTTATAATATTACCAAGATTCTCTTTTAATAAAACGGTATGTCTGTTGACCAGTCCAACCAAATTATTAACATCCCACTCATTTCTCATGTTTATTTTGTAATTATGATGCTTTACAATCTTAAACACATTATTAGTCCTTAAACATTTTTTTGACCTGCTATACCACAACCGGTGTTTAATTCTGTAAATCTTGCCCATAACCGTCTTTTGAAACTTTTCCTCTCTTTTAAACAACGACGTTTGGCGTATATAATTTTTTATCATGTCCGTTATTTCTTCATCTGTACACACGTCTATAATAGAATACAATAATCTAGATATTTCCCTAATCCTCCATGCTTGCGACAATGCCCCTTTATTTCTGAATTTCATGCGTCCAAGGTCTATCAGATAAAACAGTGTTAAATTCCTTGAATCAACAAGAATATTTTCAGCATGAAGTTCCCCATGGAAAACTCCATAATCGTGCATTTCCCTAATGAAAGAAATAAGGCCTTTGAGCAATGTACTTTTTTTGTATTTCTCATGCTCACCTGTACATTCATGAATACTACTGTTTAATAAAACCCTCTTTAATGATATACAATCTTGTACTGCCTTCAAAATTATATAACAATCTTTAAGCAGTCCGAATCGCCTTTTCTCACCATAAGCAATAGGTTCTGCTGTAAGTAGATTGTATCCCAGCAGATTATAAGCATGATTCCATTCTTTCTGCGCCTTTGAAATTGAAAACACAGATTTAATGGCATCCATAACATTTCTAACTGTATATTGCTTTACATAAAAAGACTCATGCTCGTAGTTACACTTTACTACCTTTTTAAAATACCCATTATGTATTACCTCGCAATTATTACCTGTATATGAATCTATTATTCCCTTCAATCTATCCAGTGTTATGGATTTTACAACCCACCTTGTATTATTTATAAAGTAATTACAGGTCTTAACTCGCATTGGAACCGATTTATTAAAAGATGTTCAAGATTTAAGAGCTAACACTTTTTGATATATACGAAGTATTCTTTTAACATTAGCATCTATGGAATAAATTTCAGACGTATGTCTTGCGGCATTACCCATTTGTTCTCTTACTTCTTTTTCTAAAAGGATATTAATAAAATTCGCTATTTCGACCGAATTTATGGGGTGATTAATAACAAAGCCATCCTTGCCATGCGAAATAATCTCTGAAGCCCCGCTGGCACTGCTAACAATAACAGGAAGCCCCGATGCCATTGCCTCAAGGCACGCTGTTCCAAAGGCATCATATTCACTTGGAAAAACAAAGATATCACCAGCGGCATATATCTCATGTATCTCTCTTGATACGCCGGCAAAAATTATCCTATCAGAAACACCTTTTTCTTTTGCAAGTCTCTGATAAAACCGCACATTCCCATTTCCAGCAACCAGCAGTTTTATATTTTTGCCCCTATCTATTAATGGTAAAGCATCTATAATATGTCTCAGACCTTTTCTCTTGAAACCAGAACCAACAAAAATCAAAAGGATTGCATCGTCTTCGATATTATACTTAACTCTTGTAGAAGTTCTGTACTTTAGTTTGTTTTGCGGAGTAAAAATTTCTGTATCTACGCAATTGTATATTATTTCTATATCATTTACAGATAATCCATAATGTTGAACTATCTCTTCCTTACACTGTTCAGAAATACATGTAACCTGTCTATAAAGTCTCTTTTTAAACATAAGCCTTTCCAGCAGGAGTATGCTAAAATGCCTTGGATTAAGGCACATAAAAATCCTGCATAAAGGAAATCTCATTATTGGATACGTATGCATCATATAATCCCAGTGACACCCTCCTCCGACGCGGTATATATCCTGAAACAATGTATGCGTTAAGCCATGAACAATGTCAAATCTTATTCCACTTTTATTAATAATTTTTGGCGCATTTATGGCAAATGTCCAATATTTTAAAGGAGACCAGAAAGTTATAGCAGGTACATGGTGAAAGGTTAATTCGTTGTTTATGTCTGAAACAATGGATGGAGTATTCCTGGAATATCTATGCGCAAAAATGTGAACGTCATGTCCAAGCCTTAATAGCTGACTGGATAAGCTATATGCATATCCTTCTACTCCCCCCTTTTCCCTTATAAACTGAAACACCACTAACGCAATCTTCATTTTTTAACTTTAAAAGATAAAATTCATCAAATAAAAAAGGGGTTTCCAATATACTGTGATATTGAAAAACCCCTGTATCTATTTACCGGATTTTAAAACCTTTTATTGAGTTACTAATTTTATTCTACTTCTTTTTCTTTGCTTTAGGCTTTGGTGGAGATACCTTTGCCTTTACCTTTACCTTTGCCTTTATCTTTGGCTTCACTTTCTGCTTAACAACAGCTTTAGCTGTTTTCGAAACGGCTTTTCCCTTACCTGTGAGTATCTGTTCAGCCTCTTCCATATCTATATCCATTATATATTTTATACCTGTCACCTCAGCAGCCTCCTTAGTTAATGCTGTAATATCGTTTCTCGTCATGTACTCTAACGCAAATTTCCTTGAACCGCACATTAATTGACGTAATCCCTGAGATAGACGCTGATAATATGAATACACACCTATCGCCCCAGGCGGCACTTCCTTTCCATTTGAACCAAATAATCTCTTTGCCTTGGCTGCCAGCACAAAAATTTCATCCATTGTCTTCCCATAGGGTTCGATAGTTTTATCAATATTGTTATTCTTTAATTGCTCACCAATTAATTTCCCGACATGCGCCGCACACAGCGGTGAACGAGCCATTCCGACTGCCTTGACATATGGCGCGCCAAGCGCTATAGCTTTAAAAATATCATCCTCAAAAGCAAAACCACCGGCAAGTATAATATCAGGAACATACTGACCTCTAGATGCCAGTTTATGTACATAATTATAGGTAAGAGCTGCAATATATAAAGTTGGTACCCCCCATTCGTTCATCATGTGCCATGGACTCATGCCAGTACCGCCGCCAGAGCCGTCAACTGTCAGAACGTCAACACCTGCGACAGAACAATAACGTACCGCCCTTGCAAGGTCAGCTGGTCTATAAGCACCCGTCTTTAAAAATACATATTTAGCGCCTGCTTTTCTTAACTCTTCAACCCTCTTTACGAAACCTTCCTCATTAACCATTCCAATTCTGGAATGTCTCTCAAATTCCTTAAATGCCTTTCCAAAAAGTGTTGATACATTCCCATCGTAAGGATCTGGCAAAACAATGTAACCGCGGTCTCTTAACATCCTTGCCTTATCCAGATTATCAATCTTAACTTCGCCGCCAATATCCTTTGCACCTTGCCCCCATTTCAATTCTACTGCTTGAACTCCTAATTTGTTTATACCGTACTCAAGGACGCCCAGCCTTGAATCCTCAACATTTTCCTGCATTACAATTAAGCCATAACCGTCACTTTGCCATTCTTGGAAAGTCTTTACACGATATTCTATGTCAGGACAATAGGTAATTTTCCCATTTTCAATTTGAGAATTTGGGTCCATTCCGCCAACGTTTTCACCAATTGTTAAAGATGTGCCTGAAATGGCTGAACCTATTGCTAATCCGTCCCAATGTGTCTTTGCAACCCTTGTTGAACCCAAACCCGGAATAACAATTGGCAGTTTTAACTTAATACCTTTATCCCTGCCTAATCTCGTTTCTATATTCACATTTTCAAAAATTGCCTTGTCGCTATCAGCCTCTATTCCCACAGCCCCTACCGCAGAACCCATAACATTTAAATGAGAAAAATCTACAGGATATTCCTTGTCTGCCCCTGCTGTAATTGTACCAAAAGGTTGTGGATATAAATTTTCAGATGCCCTGAAAGCCGACTTACCAATCTCGCAATAACCAGGACATTCATCCACACAGACCGAACACATACCGCTTGCTTGTGTTCTGTCATTAGGCGTCCTGTTTTTCGTACGAGTCGCCACCGATGCATTTGGCTTTGAAAATGACATTTTCAAACCCCTTTCTTATTGAATATGTTCACCAAACTAAAATTTATGCCTATATTTAAGACCCTGGAAATCAAGTTTATACACATTTTCAAATATACTGTCAATATATTTTTTTAAGAAACAAACACCTTAATAGTATTTTATAGCACAAGATATGCCAATTGCGTAAAATTTTAAGCTTTAATGCCTTTGCCCTGATATACATAAATTTCAGTATATAAAATACATGGATTTTTATTTTGTTTGTAAAGGTAAAAAGCAAAGTATATAATTTTTATTTAAAGATTTAAGTGCTCTTTAAAAGACTGTTTTGAGTAATATTAAAGATAAAATTTTATTTAAGTGTAGAAGTTAATTTCTCACAGCAAAAGGCTTGATAATATTATTTCTTAACCCTTAGTTCTTCAAAATTTTCACAAACTGCTATTTATATTTAATGCAATTTAATTAATATTATGGATGAAACCAGCCACATTGAAAATTTTTTTGATATTTTGTCACACTATTATTAATGTGGTCGTCACACGAAATGGGGGTTAATAAAATTGTGAGACAACAGCCAAAAACAAAGGACGAAAACATAATTAATGTTAAAGTCGAAAAGATAAAAAAAGAGGTAAGTAAGGTCATCGTTGGTCAGGAGGAGATGATAGAAAGCATAATCGTCGCACTTATTTCTGACGGACATATTTTATTAGAAGGATATCCAGGGCTTGGAAAAACTATTACAGTAAAAACAGTTGCCCGTGTACTGGACGCAAAATTTCAGCGGGTACAATTCACACCAGACCTTATTCCAGGTGATATAACAGGTTTTGAAATGTGGGATCCGGAAACAAGAAAAAGCAGAATTCAAAAAGGACCGGTTTTCACAAATTTATTACTTGCAGACGAAATAAACCGGGCGCCTGCAAAGGTTCAAAGCGCCCTTCTCGAGGCAATGCAGGAAAAACAAGTAACTATTGGCAGAGAAACTTACCAGTTAGAAAAATTATTCCTTGTACTGGCAACACAAAATCCCATAGAAATTTCTGGTACATATTTGTTACCAGAGGCTGAAATTGACCGTTTCATGTTTAAACTGAATGTACACTATCCCACTTATACAAATGAAAGAGAAATTACAAAAAGGCAGATCAGGGATGAGGATGCAACCCTGGATACCATTTTAACGCCAAAAGAAGTGCTTGCTTTAAGACACGCCATTGCTGAATGGTTTCCCCTAAACGAAGATTCGGCTATTGTAAAATATATTGCGCGGATTGTCAGGGCAACAAGACCTGAGGAAGGTAATGGTGATATTAAAAATCTTGTTATGTATGGCGCATCACCAAGGGCAACTATCGCGCTGGCTAAGGCATCACGCGTATATGCCTTTATACACGGAGATGAGATGGTGTTACCTGAACATGTTCATAAAATGGCTTATCCTGCCTTAAGGCATAGAATTATACTTACACATGAGGCTGAATCTCAGGGTATTGATTCAGACAGTATTATAAAAAAGATACTACAAAAAATACCTAGACTGGAATAAGCCTGATGAAAAAGAGAATAAGACTTTATTTGCAACGACTAATCGGCAACCTGTTCGATGGAACATTTTCCAGCTATTTAAATGCCCCGCACGGTTTAGAATTGGATGAACTCAGACAATACCAGCCGGGTGACGACATTAGGTCTGTTGATTGGAAGACAACGGCAAAAACGGGGAGGTTGCACGTCCGCATGAAACTGGTTGATAAACGTGTAACTATCATATTCCTCGTTGATAAAAGTCGGTCAGAAAAATTTGGTTCTTTCATAAATACAAAAGAGGATATTCAATCCAGGGTTCTTTCTATCCTTGTTTATGCGGCATCAAAAACGGGCAATGAGATAGGTTTCATTACATTCACAGACAAAATAGAAGGTTATATTCAGCCAAAAGCAGGTGAAAAGGAAGCCCTGAAAAATATTAAAAATATTTTGCGTGAACCGACTACAAGAAATGGCACAGATCTGGATAAGGCTTTTAAATTCCTGATAGAAAAAATTCGCTCTACTGCCCTTGTATTTATCATGTCGGATTTCTTTGCCCCTTACAATTACGAACAATCATTCAAAATCCTTGCTTATTTACATGAAGTAATACCCATAATTATTTCAGACAAGGCAGAGAGGGATTTGCCATACGCCAGGGGATATTTAACTACTTTGGACATAGAAACAAACAAGGTAAAACCATTGGAAATTTCAACTGCATTTAACAAACCACAGCCATGCATTAGTTTATTCAGGAAGCTTAATATAGATCATCTTGCTATATCAACTGACGAAAATGAAGAGGTATGTATCAAAAAAATCTCTGAGTTTTTTGATAGACGCATCAGGAGGGGAGAAAGAAGGAGACGATGAAATATGTATTTGTCACCAGCTTATTTATTATAAGCATTTTATCAGGTATCCACCCTGCATATTTAAACGCACAGGAACAACACCAAGTCCAGGAGCAGCAAACAACAGGAGAAGAAACAGAAGGAGGACAGGAACTAATCCTTACAGATAAACCCCTCGAAATCTGGACATTTATTGATGATTACAGATTGATTACAGGTAAGACATTACATTTAACCGTTCAGGTTATGTGGAAATTAGGCGTAACAGTCAACTTTGAGGGCGTGGATAAAATAGACCTTTCTCCTTTCAGGATAGAAAGCGCAACCATCGGTGAACGCCAGATATTTGATAATGAACATGACTATTTAGTAATTACCTATACACTAACACTGCCTGCTTCTGTTAAGGAAGGACTGCATTCTATACCTTCTTTCTCATTGTCATATACAAACGAGATTGATAAATCTGAGGGTAAGGCAACCTCTTCGCCCGTTGTAATCAAAAAAGTACCCATGCTTGTTGATGGAAAAGTTGATAAAGACGTTATAACAATTGGCGACAGAATTAATTATACCCTTACTATCCGACATGAAAAGAATGTGAACCTAATATGGGAAAGCATCGAAAAGTTAAATTTTTCCCCTTTTGAAATACTAAAAAGGGATATAGAAAAACAAACAGAGGGAAATATAGAAAAGGTAATGATTAACTATACACTCTCACTATTTGAATTAGTCGGAAAGAAAAAGACACCCGAAATCCCTGAATTAATTATACTTTATTATGCACAACCACAATTATCACAAGGCGCAACAAAGACGGATAATACACAAATCGAAACAAAAGAGGTTAAGACTACATCAATTCCCATTATATTAAACAGCCTTTTAAAGGCAGTTGACGTACCATTAGAAGGACTTAAAGGGCCGATGTATTATTCGAAAAAGGATATTTTTTTAAACGGTTATTTAATGCTGGGGCTGGGTATTGGATTGCTGTTATTCCTTGGTGTAATTACGTTGCGTTCCGTTTCTGGCAGGATCACGCCGCCTTCTCAAATACCTCTAACTGAAACCCCACGGGTTGCCCTTGAAAGATTACAACATCTCATAACAACATTCAAATATACAAACGAAGACCGGATAAACAAAGAAAACATACACAATATTGACAGGGCATTAAGGACGTACCTTGGCGCCCTCATCGGCATCCCAAATGAAATCGCCCAATCCGTTACAACAACGGATTTCTTTAATTATGACACGCAAAAACGATTGACAGACGAAATTTCAACTACTGCCAGAACTGTATTAAAACAAATTGATACCGCTGTGTACGGCAGGCAAATAAAGAAAGAAATGGTTGATAAAATATTACAGGGAATAGAAAATATAATAAAGCGAACGGGTTCAATGCTTCTTAAACACTGACCTGCTTATAACAGTTTGCAGATTAAATACATTTCTTTAATCCTAGCAGGTGCTGAGAATTAAGAGGAAAATTTGCAGCTTTATTCATAGGGTGGTATTCATGCTTGCGTGCATACCACAAAATAAGTAATATATATGCAATACGTCTATGAACAAGTTATGTAAAACTACCCACAATGAAGAATATAATCGTATTTTTACACAGATTTTATAACTGAAAAATGAAACCTTGGAGCATATCTACAACTGTTAGAAATCCAGAAAGGATAAGAAATTTTCTAAAAGTGCTAAAATTTTTAGAGGGAAAATCTTTCAATACGGACAATCAAGAAAAATATCAGATTTTACTGATACAAAATAAATTCTACAAGTCAACAAACATTCCTACCAAATTTCAAGAGTATTATGACAACCCCGAATTAGAAATGCCTTATGGTGTTGCGGAAGAAATTTTCTACCATCAAAATTATCAAGACCCCGCAATGAGAGGAAGGCAGTCAGTTAATCCGCTAAACAAACTTGGCTTTTGCATTGCACGGGAACGAGAAGGAAAAATAGTTATCACCGAACTTGGGAATCGTTTTATCGCTGGAGATTATGACATTGGCTACATCTTTTTCAAGTCCCTTTTAAAACTTCAATTTCCGAATCCTTGGAGCGATGACTTTTCAGAAAAGTTGGGCTTTGATGTTCAGCCACTTATTGCCACAATGCGTCTCATAAATAAAGTCAATAAAAAAAGTGACAAAAGAGGTTTGACTCAAACCGAGTTTTGTTTATTCGTTTCTACGCTAATCAATTACAAACTCATTGACGATTACACTGAAAAAGTTTTTGAATACCGTAAAGCAAAAAACAAAGACAAATTCGTAAAGGATTTTGCGAAAATATTTTATCAGACGAAAAAGCCAACCGAAAAACAGATAAAAAATTTCTACGAGTATGGAGATAACATTATGCGTTATTTCCGATTGACAAAATATTTCAAAGTAGCAACCGATAAATTTGGTGCTGACTGGAGAATGGCAGCTTAATCAAAAAATGAAAACAAGGATACAAATATTATCAAACACAAATTACCCTTTGGCAGATGTGCTGAAAGGTGAATTGTTAGAAAGTAAAGATGTAAAAGTTGCTGTTGCATTTTTACGAAAAACTGGAATAGAAAGAATTCAAAGTGCTTTGGACTATGCACTAACAAAAAATAATGCAAACATTGAATTTATTGTTGGTTTAGATTTCAAAACCACCGATTATCAAGCATTAGTTACACTGAATGAAATCAAAACTGCTTACAAGGGTTTCAATTATTTTTGCTTTGGAGATAAAAGAGATAATTTCAACGACTTAATTTTTCATCCCAAATTTTATTTATTTAGCAATGAAAATAAGAACGTCCCTAAATTTACATCTATCATTGGCTCATCAAATCTAACTGGCGGTGGTTTATCAGAGAATTTTGAAGTGAATTCAATTTTTAGAGAAGCTGACCCGAAATACTATTCTCAACTAAATGCAATATACAATGAGATAAAATTCACCGACTCAATTTTCATTCCCAACAAAGATTACATTGAGCGATATGCAGATGTAAAGAAAACAATTGACAAATCTAGTGAGAAGATTGAGAGAAATTTAAAAGAAAAAATTGAGGAATTAAGAAATGAAGAATTGGTTCTTCCCGGCACAGTTCCAACATTGAAGCGAATTATCATTAACATAATAAAAAGAAAACTTGCCGAAGGGATAAAAGAAGTTCCATTAGATGTCCTTTATGAAGAATCAGAGAAAGCGGTACAAGAGAATAATTATAAATTCAAAATGGACACTTTTAGAAATTCAATAAGAGGAGAACTAAACAGAAATGAGAAAGATAGCACTCATCCACAAAATATGTTTTTATTTGTTCGTTCTTCAAAGGGAAATTATACTTTAACTGAAAAAGGGTTTAACTATGAAGGCAGATAAATTGATTGAAAGAAATATAAAAGGACTTATAGTATTTGTCCCACAATTAATCAATAAACCGAGATGTTATTCCTTTAATCCACAAAATGGTTGCTGTTATTGTGGTAATAAATCTTTCAGATACTATAGTAAAGTTGGTGGCAAAAAATATTATCAATGTGAAATGTGTTCTGGTCTGAATCATTGATTTGCGTTACGCAGAAAACAAAAGAAATCTAAAGAAAAACCCCAAAGCATTGATTTAATCTTTGCTGACCCACCTTATAACCTTTCGGGAGAGGGTTATTTGACAACCCAAAACGGCAAAGTAGCCAAACTCAATAAAGGTAGTTGGGACATAATAATTGACATTCACAAATTTAACGAAGAATGGATAAAAGAATGTGTTCGTGTTTTGTCAGATACTGGAACACTTTGGATAAGTGGAACGCTTCATAATCATCCTTCAGTCGGTGTAGTCCTAAAAAAATTAGGACTTTGGATTCTCAATGATGTTATATGGTTTAAACGAAATGCCACACCTCTTTTATCAACTAACCGCCTTGCACCTTCAACAGAATTAATTTGGGTTGCAAGTAAAACAAAAAAATATTTCTTTGATTATGAAACTGCAAAGAAACTCAACGGTGGCAAGCAAATGAAAAACTTGTGGGAAATAAATGCAGAGAGGCACAAAACAAAACATCCAACAGAAAAACCCGAAACACTTTTAGAAAGAATTTTATTAATTGCAAGCAAAGAAGAACACACGGTTTTAGACCCGTTTATGGGAAGCGGGACAACCGGAGTAGTTGCAAAACGACTGAAAAGAAATTTTATAGGTTACGAGATTAACAAAGAATATTTTGAAATAGCAAAGGCAAGAATTGGTGTTGAGCAACCGACAAAAAAATTGACCGACTATCTTGAAAGAAGTAAAAATGGACACGATAAACAATTAACAATGGTAATGGAGAAAAATGGTAAATATGTTAAAACAAAAAAGAAGGTTTTAGTAAAATAATTTGCCAACACATTGCAAGCGCTATCCTAAAGAAACAGTAGGCGTTGAACATGCAAGGGCATTATATGGCGTAATTCATGACCAGCCTAATATTACAAAGGGCGTGCTAATAACGAGTGGTGATTTTTCAAGGGACTGTCGAGAATTTGTGAGCGGCAAACGTATTGAACTTTTTGATTGCAATTATGTCTGTTGATTGATGGAAAAATATAATATTTGTTTTTCTTAGAAAACGACCATTGTAAATAGGAATGCAATATTATTCTTTTAAGAATCAAGGAGAGAGGCCTGTTAGTGTATGAGGCAATGTAAAATTATAGTTGAAAAACACCCGGACGGCTATGTAGCCTATCCTCTGGGGCTTAAAGGTGTTGTAGTCGGGGAGGGAGATACATACGAAGAGGCGCTTTCAGATGTAAAATCTGCAATACGGTTCCACATGGAGACTTTCGGGGAAGATGTCCTTGAGATTGAACCTCCTATCCTTGAAGCCTTTGTTGCAGAAATGAGAGTGTAGTATCAATGTCTAAATTCCCCGTTGATGCACCAAAGCAAATGGTTATAAATTCGTTTGAGCCTTTAGGATTTCGATTTAAATAGATGAAATTCAGCGAACTGGTAAGATTATTGGAAGAAAATGACTTCAGAATCGTCAAAGAAAAAGGCTTTATAAGGTATTATGGTAAGCTGGGCTGGCATAATTTGGTTCGAGTTGATTACCATGGTTCAAAAGAAGTTCCTAAAGGTACATGTCACGCTATTTTAAAGGATGCAGGTATAAAGAAATAAGATAATAGGAGGTGATTAAAATGATAGAATTGCAATACTCATTGATAATTGAGGCAACAGAGGAACCTGACTATTTTGGATTTTACTCTCCAGATTTGCCAGGCTTTACAGGTATTGGACATTCAATAGAGGATTGCCTGTACAAAGCAAAGTGGGGAATGGTAGAGCATATTAATTTATTAAAAAAACAAGGGCTTCCAATTCCTCCATTAAACCCAAATCCAAGAATTATTATTCAGAACGAACAAGAATTGGTAGTTGCGTAACATGGGTCACACGCCAACTAAAATGGCACAATAGACTGAAGTCAGGAATTTAGAATTTGGAATTCCTTAAATTGAATAAGTTCAGACTTTCCTTAAATCAGGTAGGCATACATGACATTCGCAAACCCGTGGCTGCTTTTGCTATTAATCCCCTTCGGACTACTGTTCCTTTTCTGGAGGGGTGGAAAGTTTGTTGGTTATTCCAGCCTGTATCACGTAAAAGAAGCGGAGGGTGTTAAAAAAGCCCTATTCCATGCGCCAAAACCGTTATTTTTTGGCGCTGTATTATTCTCCATCATTGCTATTGCCCATCCGCAAACAAGATATTACACAGAGGAAACGGCATTGCGGGGACGGGAAATTATCCTTTCCATTGATACATCTTTTAGCATGACAGGAACAGCCATCGAAACCATAAAAAAGATTGTTGGCGACTTCATAAAAAAACGCCCCAACGACCTGCTGGGCATAACAATATTCGGTACAGACGCCGCGCTCATCGTCATGCCCACGATGGAGACCCAGTTGCTTGAAAGGTCGCTTGAACGCATACAAGCGTCTCAGGTAGGTTATCAAACCTCCATCGGCGAGGGACTCTTCACGTCCGTTGCATCCTTGTTTGAAAAAGAGATGGGAAAGAAGTTTACCATAAAAGAATTAAGGGACGGCATTAATAAGGAGTACCTTGCTGATTATGCCATTAATTTCGCAAAAGAAATGGAAAAAAGGAACGTCCTTAAAAATAAACTCATCATCCTCTTTACAGATGGGATTTATAATATCGGCATTGATCCTGCAAGACCGTTACGATTATTGAAGCGGATGGGAATAAAGACGTATGTGGTGGCAGTTAAGGCGTCGGACGTCACCGGTGTAGACCCGGAAGTTGCCGCCCAGCATATTTTGAAATTGCAGAAGGCGGTTGAATCAACAGGCGGAAGGTATTACCATGCAGAAAACTTTGATGAGGTCGCCAGATTTTACGACGAAATAGATAAAATCGAAAAGGACAAGATTGTTATCGAACCTATAACAAAAAAGAGGGATCTCTTTATTTATCCTACAATAGCAGGTATATTTTTTCTCCTGGTTTCCATTTTTATTGAGAATTTCTGGATAAGAATTCCATAATATATAAAAGACGTTATTAAAGTAAATTCCAACCCAACCCTTACAATCAAAAACTACAGTTTGAAATTTCAGGCTGTTCAGTGTAAAATGCATTTATGAAAAAAATTGTACTTATCATATTTTTAAGCCTGTTTGCCGCATTGCAGTCTTTAACCGCCGCAGAATTACTCAAGAATGGCGATTTTGAAACAGGCGATGCTACTGGCTGGAAATACTGGGAAACCTATCCGTGGGATGGAGATGGCGCGCCTGTTGAATATCCCACACATATAACTATTGCAGTGCCTGGCACCATAGGGAACCCTTTCCCACCTACTATAAGCGGCTCCTTTGCCCTCACACAGCAGGTCAGTTCTAATGGAACGGCAAGAGGGGGGTTGTTTCAAGAAGTTAGGGTAATACCGAGTACCCCTTATATCCTGACAGGCAATATGTCATTTTACGGCGATGATATTGGTGACGTAACAATTATAGGCATCCTCGATGGCTCATGGAATCCAGCCCTCGCCTTTACTACAATAAACAAAAATTATATCAGCGGAAATACAATCTCAACATGGATGGAGTTTTCTATCACGGTCGTCCCATCAAAAGACATTATTACCGTTTTTACTGAAACACGTCAGGACTGGACGCATGGGAATGTGGCAGGGTGGTATGATAATTTTAGTCTGCGACCAATCACAGAACCCACAAGATTTCTGGTATCACATAATTCCAGAAACAGCTTACCAAATGAATCAAAACAGGATCTGGAGCAGGACACAGTTCACACAGAAACAGAAACTTTGAAACCAGAAACAAAAGGTTTTTAGAAATTTTATAAATATCCTGTTGTTAATTTTATTGCAAAATACGCAACTGTAAAGGTTGCGGCTACATATTTAATTTTCCAAATTTATATCGTTTACAAAATACATCATTACAGGAATCTATGCCCATGGACACAAATTATGTTAACTTATTTTTGACATTTTACTTTAATTACCCTGACTGCTGATCTCTGACCGCTACCTGCTAATAATTAACATTGACAGGGGGGGAAGTATTTTACACTTTTATTTTAAATATTCTATCTTTATCAAAATGAACCTTTTTACATTATAATCTGATTATAAAACAATGAAAAAAAGTTCGCTTATAAGTGAATGCGCCAAGTTACTATCTTTTGTTAAGCCATACTGGAAGCTTATGGTTTTTGCAACAATCAGTATGATTATTTACACGGCGGCAAATGGCATACAGATTTCCTTAATAAAGCCCATTATAGATAAACTGATAATGGTGGATGCCAAAAAGACAGAAATCCTGCCAAGAATAGATATTGATCAAACTGTGCAAAAACAGGAGAGTGCTTCTACTGTAAAGAAACTCGAAAAAAAGGTATTTGATAAACTAGGTTTTTTAGAAAAAATAAGAGCACACGCAACAAGTTCATTTACAAATATAGGAATTGTAACGGCAATACTAGCCCCAATTATTTTCTTAGCTTGCTACTTTCAACAATATTTCAGAAATCGTGTTATGTGGGCAGTAGTCGTTGACATCAGAAATAAAGTCTGTGACCACCTCCTGCCCCAGCCGCTGAGTTTTTTTGAAAATAGAAAAAGCGGAGATTTGCTATCAAGGTTAACAAACGACATTGCAGTTACACAGTCGGGTATAACAATTCTATTTGATGAGATATTGCTTCAGCCCATGCGTCTAATCTGCGGATTAGCGCTGGCATTTTATTTCAGTTGGAAATTATCCTTACTTGTCCTGATTGCCTTCCCTGTCATATTTTTCCCGGTACTTATACTAGGTAAAAAAATCAAGAAACACGGGAAGGGGAGCCTGATACATCTCTCCGACCTTACAGATGCCATACGCGAGATGTTTTCCGGTATCAGGATTGTAAAGGCATTTAAGATGGAGGCGGAAGAAAGCCGTGAAATTCACGATATTAGCAAAAGATTCCTTTCAAAAAGACTAAAGATGGTTAAGGCAAAGGCGCTTAATACCAGTACCAGTGAATTTATTTACACCCTTGGAATGGCTGCAATGGTTATTCTCGGCGGCTATGTGGTTATGTCAGGTAAAATTACGCCGGGAGATCTCGCTGGATTTATCACGGCAACCGGTTTTATGGTAATTACTTCTATAAAAAAATTAGCAAAGAGCTATGCAAGTTTACAGGAATCCTTATCAGGTGTGGACAGGGTATTTGAACTGTTCACCATTGAACCAACCATAAAAGACCATCCTGAGGCAATCACAATTGAAAAAATTGAAAAGGATATTTCATTCAAAAACGTAAGCTTTTCTTATGACGGCAGCAATAGATTTGTGATAAAGGATATAAGCTTCGACGTCCATAAAGGCGAAGTCCTGGCTATTGTAGGTGAAAGCGGCGCAGGAAAATCAACGATTATAAATCTCATAATGCGATTTTATGACCCTGTAAACGGCAATATAGAAATTGACGGAACAGATATTAGAAGAATTAGGCGTGAATCGCTTCTCGAACACGCAGCGATTGTCACACAGCAAACCTTCCTGTTTAACCGCAGTTTTTATGAAAACATACTTTACGGCAGAAAAAATGCCACTATGGAAGAGGTAATATCTGCCGCCAAAGCAGCTTATATTCACGATTTTATAATGAGACTTCCGAAAGGTTACGATACCGTTGTAGGTGAACTTGGCGTAAAACTATCCGGAGGACAACGTCAGAGGATAGCCATTGCCCGTGCTATATTGAAAAATGCTCCCATCCTGCTTCTCGACGAGGCAACTTCATCTCTGGATTACGAATCAGAAAAGCTGGTACAGGAGGCATTAAACAATCTTCTCGCCGGAAAGACAACTATCATTGTTGCCCACCGCCTGTCTACCATACAGCATTGCGACAGGATTATTGTAATGAAGAAGGGACGTATTGTAGAAATTGGTAATCACGAGTCGCTCATGTCAACTGAGGGAGAATATAAACGAGTTTACCAGATGCATCACGATACGATTGGCACATGAAAATACTTGTTATAGGCTCCAACGGCATGCTTGGCAGAGACGTGGTTAATCGGCTCAAAAATCCCTCCGATCCCTGGAATACATATAACGAAGTTGCTGGCGTAGATCGCGAGCATGTTGATATTGCAAGCTATTCAAGCATATTGATGGTTGTCGGGCAGTTTGCACCAGATATAATTATTAACTGCGCTGCATTTACTGATGTGGATGCATGCGAAACTCAAGTCTCAGAAGCCTTTGCCGTAAACGCCGCAGGCGCAAGAAACGTTGCACAGGCAGGGAAAGCTGCCGGGGCAAAGATTATTCATATCAGCACTGATTATGTATTCGACGGCACCAAGAACAAGCCTTATGTCGAAACGGACAAACCTAACCCTGTCTCAATTTACGGTAAATCAAAACTTGAAGGTGAACTGGCTATACAGGAATTAACGAATAATTATGCTATCATAAGAACAGCATGGCTTTTTGGTTCGCATAGAGATAACTTTGTGACCACCATGGTGGCGCTTGGGGGAAAAAATAAAACCTTATCTGTCGTCACAGACCAAATTGGGTCTCCAACTTATACTATTGACCTGTCGGATGCACTAAGGACTGTCATCAAGCACAATCTTCAAGGAATATACCATATTACAAATACTGGAAGTTGTTCTCGCTACGAGTGGGTAAGAAAGATCTTTGAACTAACAGGTGATTGCGTTTCGGTACTACCCATAAAAAGCAGTAATTATAAACGGCCTGCCCCAGTGCCACAAAACGCTTCTTTAGATTGCACAAAATATGCACTCGCTAGCGGACAAAAAATGAGACAGTGGGACGAGGCATTAAAAGAGTATTTAAATAAAATAACTATTTTAAAAAATAATTGAGATAAAACATGGGATTTAAAATAGAAAAATTTGAACAACAGATGGCAAAATTAAAATTATGGAAAATCAGCCATCAGAAGATAAAATTATAAACCCGTGCATTTAACCTTTTGAAAGATTAATTTTAATAAGTCTATAATTTCGCCAGACATTTTTTATTGCATTATGTTTAAACTTTATCAAATCATATTCACAATATATTCATGGACATTATTTGTTTCTCTTTGGATGTTCTCTACCTTTACCGCATTAATATTAAGCTTTGATACAAAAAATAAGGAAAGGGTATTTAACACAATAGAACGGTTCTTCAGTCGTATCGTATTCAGACTTCTAGGAATGAAAGTTGAAATCCATGGGCTCGAGAACATACCAAGGAACGAAACTGTTATTTTTACGTCAAATCATCAAAGTATGCTTGATATAAAACTATCTCTTGCATATATACCTATAAACTTTAGTTTTATTTCAAAAGATTCGGTATTTCATATTCCAATATTAGGTGCATATATGAAGTCCTCTGGACATATTCCAATCCAAAGAGGAGAAGACAGAAAGGCATATGCTACACTTTTAAAAGCCATCAAGCAACTAACTGCCAAAGGGAAATCACTTGTTGTATTCCCGGAAGGCACAAGGAGCGAAGACGGCAGGCTCGGCGAATTTAAAAGAGGCATTTCCTTGATTATTTTAAAATCGGGCAAAAGGGTGGTACCAATGGCTATTTACGGTAGTAATCAATTTATGCCCAAACACAGCCTGTTGTCACATCCTGGAAAAAGATTTATCAGGATATCCTTCGGCAAAGCCCTGGATTTTGACTATTCCAGAACTGACCGTGAATACACTATTTATGTAACTGATAAAATAAAAAGTGCGGTATCAAATTTACTACAGCTTTAGTAACTAAAGAGTTGTCATTTTTATTTCTATGTGATAATAAAACAGACAAGCAACTTTTGAATTGACTTTAATATCAATTCCATATAAATTAATGGACATAATAATACATTTTAAGGTAACTTGTAATTATATCGGTTATCTCAAGCACACCTTATTTAAGGTCAAAAAAAATGACAAAAACACAAAAACATATTAAAAAGGTATTGTTGTGTGTATGCCTCGCTTTATTTGTATTCGGATGCTCATCTGCAACAAAAAAGGCAAAAAATAAAGATGCGCGAAACCAATATCAACTTGCAATGGAGTTCAACAACCTCGGTGCAAGATATTTTAGTAAGGACATGATTGACGAAGCCGTTATAAAATTTCAGAGGTCTTTGAAGGCTAATCCTGATTTTGCAGAGGCTCATAATAATCTTGGAGTTGCCTATTGCAGGCAAAAAAGGATTGATGAGGCAATTGGAGAATTTAAACTGGCAATTAAAATTAATCCAGATTATTCCAAGGCACACGATAATCTTGGGTTTGCATACAGAAACAAGAATATGTTCGATGCGGCAATCGCAGAACATAATCTTGCCTTAAAAATAAACCCCAAAGACATGGAGGCAGTGAAAAACTTAGAACTTGCCAAGGAAGAAAAAAAGTTATACGAAAAAAGCCAGGCATATCAAACTGCAAATAAGGGAATAGCCCCTGAAAGTATCATTGGTTACAATCAGTATATAAGAGGGCTTTTAGACGAGGCTATTATATCTTTTAAAAAGGTTATGTCAGAAAATCCTGACGATATGATAGCCTCTGGTTATCTCGGACAAACATATACCATGAAGGGGATGCTGGACGAGGCAATAAACATATACAAAGATATTATCGCAAAAGACCCTTCCAACGTATTAGCCCGATTAAACCTTGGTGAATTATATTTTGAAAAAGGATTGAGCGACGAAGCCATTCTGGAATATGAAACCATTGTAAAAACCAATCCAAACAATATCCGTGCACTTTATAATCTTGGCGATGTTTATGCAGATAACGGTTCTCTCGATAAAGCCATTATCATGTATAATAAAGTTGTTACAACAAACCCTGATTTCCCAGAAGTTTACAATAAGCTGGGCAGCGTTTACTTACAAAAGAGTCTGTATGATGACGCAATTGTTTCATGGAAAAAGATGCTGGAATTAAATCCCAATTCAGCAAAAGCGCATTACAGTCTTGGATTAGCATACACAGATAAAAATATGCTAGAAGATGCTATAAATGAATTCAGGCTTACTTTAAATACAAACCCGGAGAATATTGACGCGCATTATAACCTCGCTTATGCTTACGAAAAGAAAGACATGATAGATGAGGCAATACTAGAATATAAAAATGCAATTGATGTAAATTTAAGAAGACACGGCAAATCTAACGCTGAAACAGTACAAACACAAAAAGAAGAAGAGGATGTAATTGTTACATCCGAAAAACATGAAAATTGAAAAATAAAGTTATGAAACAAAAATTAAAGGTAATTATTGTAATTACCATGGCAATAATTATTTCAATGATTGCCGTTTACACTTTTACACGTGTTTCCATTGCAATCGAACACGTGCAGGGCTCTGAGTTAATATGGAAATGCTTTGCATTTTGGATCAAAAGTATCGTATTGACACAGGCTGTACTGGTTGTAGGAGGTTTGTTTTTATTTATGTTAAGGAAGCCCAAGGGTACAGTATAGTTCATGACGCGCCTCCTTGTAATTCTAATCGCTGTCTATGTAATCTATTATCTGATTAAAAGTAGTTTAAAGAGTAAAAAGCTAAATTCAATAAAAGCGGAAAACACTTCACAAAGCCGCACACAAAAAAAATATCAAGAAGAAAAAGAAGGCGAATTTGATTCATACCAGAAGGAAATAGCTTATATCATTTATTCATCAACAAAAGACGACGATACTTGCAAGGTATGTCTGTCTCTGGATGGGAAATATTTACTTCCTGATAATAGAATATTGAACGACATAAGACCTCCTAATTCTGGTTGTAAAAATACAAACGGATGCCGTTGCAAACTAATGTACGTGACAAAAGATGAAGAAGGCAGTGAAAAAATTGAATCTTTTTTAAAAAAGCATGGAGGCTTGTGCGATAAACAAGCACTTGAGAAAGAAGTGTTAAACTTATAATCATGTCAAAAGCAATTGTAATATTTTCAACAACAAACTCTTTAAATGAAGCAAAGAAAATAGGACAAACTCTTGTAGAAGAAGGTTCTGTCTCATGCTGTAATATTATCAATACAGTTGAGTCTATATTTAAATGGCAGGGGAAATTAAATATTGAACGCGAAATACTGATGATATTCAAGACAAGAGAGGAATTATTCGATATCGTTGAGAAACGTATCAAACAGTTACACAGTTATGAAGTGCCGGAAATTATTGCAGTCCCTGTCTCAAGTTGTTCAAAAAGTTATCTTGACTGGATAATAAAAGAAACCCGCATTACTAAATAAGTCTATAAATACCATATTAAATTGTTTCAACACCCTTTCATAAGCCCAGTTACCTTTTCATCCAAACCTTCTCTATTATTATAATCAACCGTTAATATATTGACGTCATTACGTTTTTTAATCCTGTCTGTAAAAACATCTCTGTTTTCCATTATTACACAGATGAGTAATTTCCCGCTATCAAGGATATTATTAATTAGTTCCTTAAATTTATCCGAGAATAGTTCCATTTTCCCAATTTCATCAACGATAATAATAGACTTTTCTTTCAACGCCTTTTCTAAGGCGGGAATGGCAACTCTATTAAAAGAATCAACATCCACCCGATACTTACCGACTTTATAATTACTATTACAATCTACATGGGCAAGGATACCTTCCTCACCATCCAGAGTAACAACCCTGAATCCCATACGTCTGCCCATAATACGAATCTCTTCTGTGAAAAAGCCTCCTGCATCCGAACTCAATTTCAATGCAATCTTTTTAATTACAGACGTCTTGCCAATACCGGGTTTGCCAGTAAGCAGTATGTGCTTCTTCATGTTTTCATCCGGATACTATTATTTAACTTATGCATTTTCCTGCCCCAACTATAATTATTGGCCAAGCGCCTTTAAAATTGTTTCACCGAATTTTTGCGCCACGGCTGGACCGCTGGCTGTTATAATATTCCCATCTTTTTCAACATCTGCGCCTGTATATTTTGCACCAGCAGATTTCAAATCATTCACTGTGGAAGAATAAGTGGTTGCTTTTTTATCTTTCAGTAACCCTGCCTTTGCTAAGGTTACAGGTGCGATACAGATGGCACCGACAATCTTTTTGGCACTACATGCATCTTTTGCAATCTTATGGGCAGTGGGGTTATCCCAGTATTCAGTGGCACCAGAACCACCAACAAAAATAACTGCATTATAATCTGCTACATTTATATTAATAAATAAAATATCCGGCTTTACTTTTGCCCCTAACATACCTGTTGATTCTTTCAACGAAGAAGAAGCAACTGTTACCGCAACACCATTTCTTTCTAAAACCTCCTTAGGTTTCAGTAATTCCTCATCCCTGAAATTATTACTGGCAATAATCATCACGACCTTTTTACTTTTTATAGATTGCATATCGCTTCCTCCCTTAACATTAATACTCAATATGCCCGATAAAAAAAATAACACAGAAATCGTCCCATACATTAGAAATTTATTTCGCATTTTTATTCCTCACAAACAATACTGAAAAAAATCAAATTTATTTTTTCAGATTTTTCCCAAGCTCTTTCTCTACCGCCTGAACCTTATGTTCAATCATCTTCCCATTCCTGTCTTTCCTTTCATCAATCTTCACAACTGTGTACACCCTCTGTGCAGATTCTAACATCTTATTATGACATCTCTTAATAAGGTCAAAGACCTGGTCACTATCTCCCTCAACAACTGTACCCATAGCGTTAATTTTGTAATCAAATCCACTCTCGTCAATAATTTTTACCACTTTTGCGATATGTTTTGCGAGCTCAATTCCCTCGCCTATAGGAACAACGCTAATTTCAGCGATCATTTTACACCTCCTGTATTAATATTACTCCAGAATTTATTTATGGTCAAGAAAAAGTGAATCAGAGACACTTGATATACATATTTACCCTTGTATTATTTACCAAAGGTACATGGAATGTATCGTTATTGTCTTCATTATACTAAATTTATTAAACGGTAACCACACAGCAAAAATCTTTTATATATCTCATTCCTGACCATACAAAAGAGAAATAGCATCTGTCTTTATCTCTGAGGTGTAATATATATTTAATTTTTAATATCACATCTTTGTATAAAATTTACTGTTTCTTCATTAAACCCAGCTCTAAAGCAGCTTCAAAGACACCATGTCCTTTTAAATAATTAGGATCGTGTTTTAACATCTGTATAAGATGCTCCCGTGCAAGCAGTTTATCCCCTTTTGCAAAATAGAACATACCTAGATTTTTATGAGCACTGGCATTTTTAGTATCAAACATTACAGATTTTTGAAATTCATTCAGCGCCGCATCCCATAATCCTTTCTGACAATAAACCACACCCAGATTATTATGTGCATTGGAATGATCTGGCTGTAACCTGATTGCCTCCTCAAGCTCAGTCATTGCCTTATCTAACTCCCCTTTCTCAGTATATACATATCCAATATTACTATGCGGTTCTGCAAAATCCTTTGAAACTAATAATGCCTTTTGATACTGAACGATCGCCTCATCCATCATGCCCTTTTTCAAATACGCACTGCCAAGATTATTAAAGACCTGAGGGGCATACATACCCTGACTAATTGCCTTATTAAAAAAGGCTATACCGTCGTCTATCAAGCCCTTCTTAACACAGGCATTTCCAAGATTATAGTATGCATGGGGAAATACAGGCATATACTTTAATGCCTTCCTGTACTCAATAATAGCTTTGTCAATGAGCCCTTTCTCTATATACATTGTACCCAGACTATTATGTCCTTCTGGAAAATTTTCTTTTAATTTAACTGCCATCTCCAGTTCATCAATTGCCGCATCAAGCCTTCCTTGATTAAAGAGATATCTTCCCAAATTGTTATGCGCATCCCAGTTACCAGGCTGTTCTTTCAGGATTTTTGTCCAGAATACAAACTCACTTCTCCAGACCATATTTCTTAGCATGGTTCTTACAAAAAAAGTGATGCATATTATTGACACAACAGGAATAACAATATAATTCCTCGTTAATACACTGTAGTAACTATAAACGGGTAATTTCCTTTGTATATCAACAGATAATCGAGAAGGTCTGTTGTAAAATAATAATCCGCCTATAACAGGACAAAACATGGCAACGGGCAAATATAGATAACGGTCTGCCATTATGTGACCAATCGGCACAATGTTAAGAACCGGCAATAACGATACAAAAAAATACAGCATAAACAGACTATAAGTTTTAGTTTTATTTACAGTCTTGAAAATAATTACACCTACTGCAGTGAGTAAGATAATGCTTATAACAAAGGAAACATCAAAAGCAGACAAAACCTCTGCAATAGTATAATCAGCACTCAAATGAGTTGGTAAGAACATGAGTTTTATATATGAAGATAAAACTTTGCTCATCGTCATGAAGTTTATCGGTATACTTCCCTTTACATAGCTTGCCGATATTTCAAGCGGATTCTTTAACACAAGAAAACGGATACATAAGTAAAAAATACTTACAAGGATGTAACCGAGATAATAACTTACGAAATACTTAATCCATCTCAATTTTGTATGACTGCTATGCTCATTATCCTCAGATAGTGAATGAATAACAGAATTTTTATTTTCGCTTTGATTTAAATGAAGCGAAGGACCTGATTTTCTCCTGAACAAGAACCAGTACAATAGGATAAACAGGGGCACTACAATTGCGGATTCTTTTGAAAGCAGACTGAGCAAATAAAATAAAAGAGACCCCGCATAATAAATCCACATCCAATATCTTGATGCAAATGTTTGCGAACACTGCCCGTCAGCCTGCCGATTTTTTGTTTTTACATGGTAAGAAGTACTTGTTTTACAACTGTAATGGTATATACGAACTGATTTGATAAGGCAAAGACAAGCAAGAAATGAAAACGTGGCAACGAAAATATCTTCCCTGTAACTGAGGCAATTTACTGCCTCTGTAGTACATGGATGAATTGAGAATATTACTGCTGAAAATAATGCCGCTAAACGCACCTTTGTGAGTTGAACCAATAAAAGATACAATAGAACACAATTGGCTGCGTGGAGAATAACATTGGAAAGATGGTATCCAAATGGATTATATCGCCAGATTGCATAATCAATGAAATAACTGAGAGTTACAACAGGACGGTAGCTTAATTCATTGGCAAGGCGAAAATATTCTTTACTGAAGACCTTCGGTATATTTCCAAGATTGCGGATAAAATAATTTTCTTCCAATACACTAATATCGTCGTAAACAAATCCATTAAATAGTGTATTGAGAAAAGCGCACAGGGGAAGGATTACTAAAATTATATATACAAGCCTGGAAACTACTGTTTGAGAATCTCTATTCTGAGAATATGGAATGTTCGTGTCTTTTTTAATCACTACGACTCTTCTAACACATAACTTCTGTGTTTAACTACCTTTGCCTTAACTATATATACAACCTCTTCAGCAATATTAGTAGAATGGTCTGCAATCCTTTCAAGGTGGCGTGAAATCAGTATAAGGTGGACGGCACGCGTTATATTTCCCGGGTCCTGCATCATATAAGTTAATAGTTCGCGGAATATCTGGTCATTAAGGGCATCAACCGTGGAATCACGTTCATACACCGACCTTGCAAGTTCTGTATCGCGGTTCACAAAGGCGTCAATACTGTCCTTAACCATTGTCTGCGTGATAGTAGCCATCCTAGGTATATCAATAAGTGGTTTTAGCTGGGGTTCTTGGCTAAGAGGAATAACACGCTCTGCAATATTCACAGCAAGGTCTCCCATACGCTCGAGATTATTTGTAATCTTGATTGACGATGTAATAAACCGGAGATCAATAGCAAGTGGCTGCCGCAATGCAAGCAAATCCACGCATTGCTTGTCAATCTCTAATTCCAGCGAGTCAATGTCTTCGTCACTTTTTATGACACCATGCGCCAGTTTGCTATCCCGTTCAATAAGGGATTTTACAGCGTTTGCGATTGCCGTCTCCACCAGCGATGCCATCTGAATGAGATTTTTTCTGAGCGCTCCTAATTGTTGATCAAAGTGTCTTTCCATATGCATAATTATCCGAATCGTCCTGTTATGTAATCTTCTGTAACAGCCTTATCAGGATTTGTGAATATCTTGGTAGTTATATTATACTCTATTAACTGACCGTTCAATAAAAATCCAGTATAATCTGAAACCCGCGCCGCCTGCTGCATATTATGGGTAACAATCACTATTGTGTAGTATTTTTTTAGGTCTTCAATAAGTTCCTCAATCCTGGCGGTTGCCGTCGGGTCAAGCGCAGAACAAGGCTCGTCCATCAGCAACACTTCAGGGTCAACCGCCAGTGCCCGCGCAATACAAAGTCGCTGTTGCTGTCCCCCCGAAAGCCCGATTGCGCTATGATTCAGCCTGTCTTTAACTTCATTCCAGAGCACAGATTTTGTTAAACTATATTCCACAATTTCATCCAGACGCTTTCTGTCATTCATCCCATAAAGTCTTGGACCAAAAGCCACGTTATCGTAAATAGATTTTGGAAATGGGTTTGGTCTCTGAAACACCATACCAACACGCCTTCTCAAATCAACAAGGTCAACATCCCTGTCGTAAACATTTTTATTATCCAGCAAGACCTTACCCTCTATGATTACTTCATTTGTAATTTCAGAAATACGATTGACAGATTTAATTAAAGTAGATTTTCCACAGCCAGAAGGTCCTATAATAGCCGTAACCTTACATTCATAAAACCCCATGGATACGCTGTCTAACGCCCTGTATTTCCCATAGTAAAATGATACATTCTCCAGCTTTATCTTGGTTTTCTGATTCTCTTTAATATCCTGTTCAATATTCATCTTGAACGCTTCCTGAAATAAATGCGAAAGACAATGGCAGAAAGATTCAGAAGAAAGGTCAGGGCAATCAAAACAAGCGTCGTGCCGTACTGGATAGGTCTCGTTTCAGCAGTATTTGTGGATTGCGTCGCCATAATAAAAATATGATATGAAAGTCCCATGAATTGATCAAGGGGGTTTATGATAGGTATGTTTACATATGGAATTGTAAATACCGGTAAACGCGGCAAAAAATACGCACAGCCAGTAAATAATATTGGTGCGGTTTCACCAACCCCACGGCTGATACCGAGTATTGCCCCTGTAAGAATCCCAGACCTTGCCTGCGGTAAGACAACATTTCTAATCACCTGCCACCTTGTAGCGCCAAGCCCAAAGGCAGCCTCTCTCAAACTCACCGGAACGCTATTCATTGCCTCTTCAGTAGAAACAATAATTACCGGTAAAACAAGAAGGGCAAGTGTTGAAGCAGCCCATATCATCGCCGGCTGGCCAAACAATAGCTCAAATCCTGCAATTTTATCAATCCCACGTCCAACAAACAGGATAAAAAATCCAACGCCAAATAATCCAAATACAATCGAGGGTACACCCGCAAGATTGTTGATTGATGCACGAATAATCCTACCCAGTAACCCCTTTCCAGCATATTCCGTAATATAAATTGCTGTAGAAACACCTACCGGAATTGCCAAAATAATCATCATCATGGTAATGCAAATTGTGCCAAAGATTGCAGGAAAGATTCCGCCTTTAGTCATCCCTTCTGTAGGTTCTTTTATCAGAAACTGCAAATTAATAACTCCCGCACCGCTCATTACAATCTTAACAAGTATTGCAATGAGGACTGCTATGACAAGAAAAGCCATACCATGACACAAACCCTGAAAGAAGGCATTAAAAATATTCCGTTTCTTTATCGTCATAACTTTAGCTTCTTTCGCATCCGGTTAATAATTATTTCAGCAATTAAATTCAATACAAAAGTTATTAAAAAAAGTACCGAACCTATAAGAAACAATGCATAATATTGTGAACTTCCATGTGGAACCGCCCCTAACTCAGCAGCAATAGTTGCCGTCATGGTCCGTACACTGGAAAATATATTACCGGTAACCAGTGCGGCGTTGCCTGTAGCCATTATAACAATCATGGTTTCACCAAGGGCGCGTCCCATTCCAAGTATAATGGATGCCGTAATGCCTGAAATTCCCGCAGGTACAACAACCTTCCATATCGTCTCCCATTTTGTAGCGCCAAGCCCGTAGGATGCCTCTCTTAATTCAGAAGGCACCGCACGCAGTGCATCATCGGTAATTGAAGCAACTACTGGAATTATAACCAGAGAAACACCTATAGCCCCGACAAAGGCATTCAAACGGAAGGTAGTGTGAAAAACATTTTGTATAAAAGTTGCAAGCAGCGTTAAACACAAAAAACCTATTACCACTGTGGGAATGCCTGCCAGAAGTTCAATTGCAGGTTTAATAATTTCTCGCATTCTAATGGAAGCAATCTCTGCCAGGTAAATCCCGCATCCCACACCAAGTATGGTAGAAATTACTGTGGCAGGCAATGCCACAAGAAAACTGCCAATTAGCAAAGGAACTATTGAAAATTTCCCAGGCTCACCGACAGGTTGCCACATACATGCGAAAACACGGTTATCATCAAAATCAAGGATATGCGTTCCAATAAACTCCATTGGTTTAATCAGGAAAAATGCCCTGACGCCTTCCTTAAATAAAAAAATAAAAATCAGTGCAATAAATACAATAGCTGTCAAACCGCCGATGAAAACCAATTTCTCTATTATAAATTCCCTTACACGCTGTTTGTGTACATTTATATTGCGAGATTCCACAAGTAAATCAGAAATACGCTTGTCCCCAAAGCGTTTCAAACTATCTCTGGTAGAATTGTTTGAGGAAATTATAGAAGTGCTAATTTTTGAAGTCTTTGACGTGTAATTCATAAGATTTAATTGAAATATATATCTTATGAATGTTAAAGAAATGTTAAGAATTTGTTAAAATTGTGTTAATACTTTAAATATAATTACATCAGATGATTTTGCGCCAATGACAACATCATCCCCCACAACCAAATTTAACCGCTCTATTTCTTCTGCATCTACAAGGGCTTTGAAATATTGATCTTCATGCATGATTGTAACTGCAGCCATTATGGAATCGGATTCTATTCCAACTACCTTTCCAACAATCTGGATACGTGTGCTCAACCTTTTTCCCATAAAGATATCCTCCGGAGTCCCATGCCTTAGAACCTTCCCAGATTCTAATACAACTACTTTATCTGCGAGTTTATAAACTTCTGTTATATCATGTGTCACGTAAAGTGTTGTCACATTCAATTGCTTTATAATCCGTTTTAAATCTTCCTGTAATTGTCTGCGAGCCTCCCAGTCAAGAGCAGAAAAAGGTTCGTCTAATAAGAGCAAATCAGGCCTTCTGACTAATGCCCTAATCAGCGTTACCCGCTGCTTTTGACCTCCGGATAACTGAGCAGGATAAAATCGCTCGTATCCCGATAAACCCGCAAGGGATATCAGATCTTTTATTTCATTCAAGCTCCTTTTTCCCTTTACTCCATATAATATATTCTTTTCTACAGTTAAATGTGGAAATAAAGAAGGGTCTTGAAATACAAATCCGATGGAACGTCTCTGGACAGGGAGATGAATTTGTTTTGTACTATCATACCACAATTCTTTTCCATCGGAAATCATCCCCTCGTCAGCTATTTCAAGTCCCGAGATAATACGCAATATACTCGACTTGCCAGCGCCGGAGTGTCCAAACAATGCCGTTACCTTACCCAGAGGAATCTCAAAGTCAACTTTTATGGTAAAATTATTCCACGTTTTTTTTAAATTAACCTTAAACAAATTAAAGCGTCCTTATAAATCTTCTGTTCACAAAATAAACTACGGCAAGTACAGCAAATGAGAATAACAGCAGAATTGCGGCACAAATATTTGCAGTTCCATAATTCAGTGACTGAACCTCGTCGTAAATAGCTACCGAGGCAACCCGCGTAACTCCGGGAATGTTACCTCCTATCATTAATACAACCCCAAATTCACCCATGGTATGGGCAAAAGAAAGCACGCAGCCGGTGATAATCCCATGTCTGGACAAAGGTAAAATGATGCGGATAAATGTGTATAACTTAGAACGTCCTAATGACCATGATGCCTCGATTAATTTCCTATCAACAGCAGCAAAAGACGCCTGAAACGGCTGAACGGCAAACGGCAGACTGTATAAACATGAACCAAGCACAAGTCCTTCAAATGAAAATGCTAGTGTTTTATTAAATATAGTGTCATACCATCTTCCAATAATACCATTACCTCCGATAACAAGGAGGAGGTAGAAACCAAGAACCGTCGGCGGGAGTACCAAGGGCAGCGAAATAATGGATTCTATAATAAATTTCCATCGTATCCTTGAAAACACAAGCCAATAACCAAAGGGAATACCTACAATAAACAGCAAAATTGTGGTAACGAGAGAAAGTTTTAAACTTAACAAAAGCGGTGCGGCAAAATTCATAGTATTTAATTTCTAAAACTCTAGTCCATAACAAAGACAATGTAGAAGTCTCAAAAGCATTAACATAATAGATATGTCGAGTTATTTGCTTTGAGGCAAAATAAAACCGTAATTAGAAAATATCCTTTTACTTTTTTCCCCATCTAAAAATCTTAGGAAAGTCTTAACGTCAGATTTATGCTCGCCCCTAGGCAATACGGTGTAAAACTGATCTAGCTTTTTATAAGATTCAGTCGGGATAATCCAATAATTTCCCATCTTTTTTAAATCAGGAGACAAGGCAATGGAGAGCGCAATAATTGCTGCATTCGCAGCCCCTGCTTGCGCAAACTGCGCCGTCTGCGAAACATTTTCACCAAAGACTAGTTTGCCATGAACCTTATCCCATAAACCATAGTACCTGAGAGACTCTTCCGCTGCACAACCATATGGGGCGTGCCTCGGGTTCGCAATAGCCAGTTTTTTTATCCTTGAATCCAGAACTATATCTAAACCTTGGTTGGAATCGAGTGATAATTTTTTGGGCGTCCAGAGTACAATCATGCCCATGGCATATTTTTGACTGCTGTTCTTTACTGCAAACCCCTCTTTCTCTAATAATGCCGGATAATAGCCGTCTGCTGAAAAGAATAAATCATAAGGAGCGCCCTGCTTTATCTGCATAAAAAAATTGCCTGAAGAGCCATAAGCAACCTCAACATCAACGTATGGATTCTCCCTTTCAAAGGCAGCACAAATCTCATTCATAGCAAAACTCAGGTCTGAGGCAGCCGCTACTAATATTTTTTCGCCAGCAAGTGCAGTATAATTTATACACATAAATAAAAGAATTATTGCACAAACAATATGTACCCTGATTTGCATTATTACTAAAACTCCTTTGACAAGATCAATTCGGTTGATTTAACAATCGCAGTAATCTCATCGCCACTGTTAATTTTCATCTCATCAAGTGACGCATTGGTAATAATGGCATGAAGTACATCACCCTGTGATTCTATCAATACCTTTGACAATACGTCTCCTCTGATAATCTGTTTAACAAGCCCCCTTGTTCTGTTTCTAGCGCTAAGTATCCCTGATATTGATTTCGCAAGCATAATATCCGTACCCTTAATGATTACACATATACTATCGCCTGCAGAGAGATGCATGTCGTCGCACGATACACTTGTAATAATGACGCTCAATAGCACTTCTTTCCAAAGAATTTGGATATGGGCGTGTATCTTCCCGCGTATTATATTGACAATCTTTCCATGAAGCCTGTTTGACATATGACAGTTATCCCTGATTCCTAGTTAGCGGAAAATCGGACTTTTGATAAATTACTTAAAAAAACGCTTAAATTCCTTTTCTGTTAGGATAGCTATTCTCTTCTTGTATTTTTTATACTTGGATAACAATTCCTTCGCCTCCTGCGTCAATACAGCGCCGCCGCCTCCCTTGCCCCCGGTTGTAACATTCAACAACTTCGCGCCCAGCGCCTTTTCTGTCGCCTTGACCTTACCCCATGCGGCGCGATAAGACATGCCTAATTCCTTGGATGCCGCATTTAAAGACCCCAGTCGGTCTATAGCCTCAAGCAGCATCTTCCTGCCCTCAGAAAAAGCTACAACTCCATTTTCTTCTAACCATATTTTAAATATAACCTTCATAATATCGGATTCATTATGTCATAAATGACATAACGATGTCAATAAATATTTCCGAATTACATAACTATTAAATTTGGCTGCCTTCAACAACATTTCTATATTACAAATGTTATTGTAGAGACACGCCACGGCATTTCTTTACAAGGTTGAAATCCCTGTGCTGTTAGGCAGAAAACAAACCACCGTTGTTAAAACAATCTGCTTGAGCGTCTGTACAAATATGCTATACTGATTATCAATCCAAAATCTAATTGCACACTTTTTTAATCGTTTCTATTAATTCACAAAGAAGAACAAAGATTATGAACGTTAAAGAGGCTATAACTAAACGCCGCAGCATCAGAAAATTCAAAGCAGACCCTGTGCCGGACGAACTAATACTCCAGCTCCTGGAGAGCGCCCGGCTTGCCCCATCCGGTTCCAATACGCAGCCGTGGAGGTTTATAGTGGTAAAAAATCCAGAAACAATGCAAAGATTGCAGAAAGCTTCGTTTAATCAACGCCACGTCGGGCAAGCACCCGTGATTATCGCTTGCTGTGCAGATATTAAGGCATTTGGCGAATTTCCTGAACGCATTGATGAGCTTATCGTCTCCGGCGCATTACCAGCGAAGACGCGTGAGGTATTTGTCCCATCGCTAAAAAAAGAAGGCATGAGCGCTGACATTAAATGGCATTTAATCATCGCCGCTGTGGGAAACACGGATATTGCCATTGAACATATGGTATTACAGGCTGTTGAACTGGGACTAGGTACATGCTGGGTAAGATGGTTTGACGACAACAAGGTAAAAGAAATACTCGAGATTCCACAAAATATAGAAATTATTGCCCTTTTACCTGTTGGTTATCCAGACGAAGACCCGCCTCAGAGACCAAGATTCAAACTTGAAAAGATTGTTTATTATGAAAAGTATGGAAGTAAATAATCACAAATACTATAAAGTTATTCCATTTTACGACTTTTAGAATCCCTAGATCAATTCCGTTTGGTTTAAGGATGTGTATTTTGAAATTGAGGGTTGGTGATTTATCTAGCTAGCCTGTGCTATAGATATCTGAATATCGTCATAATTCACAGGCTGTTCCACCTTCACCTTGTTCAAACGAACCAGTTCCAGCAATGCCAGGAAAAATCCAATAATATGGCTTCTCTCCATTAGCCCGCGGAATAAATTAGTAAATGATATGGAAGTATGAAGATGAACCCTTTGTAAAACCTCGTTCATATATTCTTGTATTGGGGTATCGTCATAAACAACACTGGCGGGAACATTAAGCAGTGTTTGTTTCATGAGTTGAGAAAATCTTTGTAAGAGGTCCCATATCTTTACACCCTCTAACGGTATTTCTTGTTCATCGTCTGTTAACTCAAATGGAATTTCCCTGTGTACACGCGCATACTTTTTTTCCTGTTCTTCAGCCCTTGCGCTAAGGAAAAAGGAACTCTCCTTATACCGCTTGTATTCAAGCAACTGTTTTACAAGTGACATCCGCGGGTCTTCTATTTCCTCCTCGTCACCCTGTGGCCCTTGCTGTGGAAGAAGCGCGTAAGATTTGATATACATGAGGGTCGCCGCCATTACCAGAAAATCACCAATAATATTCATATCAAGCACCTGCAAAGTCTCCACATACTGTAAGTACTGATCTGTTATCCGCGCAATCGGGATATCATATATATCTACCTCTTCCTTACGAATCAGGTAAAGTAGCAGGTCAACTGGTCCGTTATACATATCAAGTTCTACTTTATATTCGTTTGACATTTTATTATTAACCTGTGAAAAAATTTTTTATATATTATTTACAATCCCGTAAACAACTTCAGAAAAAAATGTATGGGCGGGCTTAATATCTTCCCCAGTATTGAAATACCTGTATAGTTTCCAACTACAATAACTCCAATAAGGATGAATGGGCCGTAGCGTTCAATCCCCCTATATTTTAAAGCCATACTAGAAGGTAATAGGCCTTCCAGTATATGAGAGCCATCTAACGGATATAAAGGAATCAAGTTAAAAAAAGCCAGTGACAGATTAACAATAATTCCAGAAATCAGCAAATTAAAAATAATGGCAGATATATTCATGGGTACAAATGTCACATGACGGAAAAAGTAAAATATAACGCCGAACAAAAATGCAGAAACAAAGTTAGAGGCAGGACCTGCAAAGGATACGATCATATTGTCACGGCGCGGATTGTTAAAGTTATATGGATTCACCGGAACAGGTTTACCCCAACCAAAATGCGCAAAAACAAAACATAATGCCCCCAGGATATCTATATGCGCCAGCGGGTTTAAAGTTAACCGTCCCTGTAGTCTTGCAGTGGGGTCGCCAAATTTGTTTGCAGTCCATCCGTGAAAATATTCGTGAATGGTCAATGCATAAAGTATGGTGGGGATTAATATGATTAAATTGTTTAAATTCACTAGTTGGCTGTGACTCCTTTCCTCAAATTTTTCAGCATGTTAACACACCATAAGTAAGTTGTCAAGTCTGGAACACTTACCTGATTTTATTGCGTTGTTTTCACTTGAATAATACAGATATGACCAATATAATCATTTTATATTCAGAATTTCTAAACGCAGTTAATGTATATACTGAGTATTAATTTTTAAATATTTTCCAAAAACCAAATGAAAGAAAAATCCTTATCAGACATTGATATTGCCTTTGCAAGGGACGTATTACTGCTCGAATCAGAGGCGATTAAAAATCTGATTAGCTGCCTTGACCATAATTTCAAGAAGGCACTTGACCTGATCTTTAACTGCAAGGGGCGTGTTGTGGTTACAGGAATCGGGAAGGCAGGAATAATCGGGCAAAAAATATCAGCAACACTTGCAAGCACTGGCACCCCATCATTCTGGATTCATTCTTCAGAAGCAAGGCATGGTGATTTAGGACGCATTGTATCAGATGACATTGTCCTTGCTTTATCAAACAGTGGTGAAACGGAGGTTGTTACACTGCTTCCTTTTCTAAAGCAGATAGGGGCAAAAATTATTGCCATTACAGGAAACTGTCAGTCCTCCCTTGCACAGCATAGCGATGTTATACTTGATATAGGAAAAATCGAAGAACCCTGTCCATTAGGCCTTGCTCCATCTGCAAGCTCAACTGCCATGCTGGCGCTGGGCGATGCCCTTGCGCTTACAATTTTTAAGAAAAGAAATCTCAGTATGGAAGATTATGCCCTTTATCACCCCGGAGGAGAACTTGGAAGGAAATTGCTTACAGTAGAAATGGTCATGCGTAAAAATGAAAAAAACCCTGTTGCTTATGAAGATACACCACTACTAGATGTAATCGGTATTATGACAGACACTGCAGGTAAGCCAGGAGCTGTGAGCATTGTTAATAAACAAAACAAACTGGTAGGTTTTTTTACCGATGGCGACCTCAGAAGGTATTTAAAAAACGGTATTTCGTTTTTGCACGGCAGTGTAAAAGAAGTCATGACGCGGTCGCCAAAAGTAATAAATGCCCGATGCCTTGTTGCCGAGGCATATAAGATACTAAAAACTAACAAAATTGACCAATTGCCTGTGGTTGACGACACCAACACGCTTATTGGTATCATAGACGTACAAGACTTATTGGAGGTGGGGTTTAATTTTTGAAAAATATAAAGATGGTTATAATAGATATTGATGGTGTTTTGACGGATGGCACCATCTATATTGATTCAGAGGGGCGTGAAACAAAGGCGTTCCATGTACTAGACGGCGCCGGCATCTCATATCTGCACCGGGCAGGTATTAAAACTGCAATCATAAGCGGAAGAACATGTGATGCAGTTGTTCACAGAGCCAAAGAACTAAACATCAAAGATGTGTACCAGGGCGCCATAAACAAATTAGATGCTTATAAAGAGATACTTGAAAAACACACCCTTCGTGACGACGAAATATGCTATATCGGCGACGACCTTATAGACCTGCCGATATTTTACTGCGTTGGATTTCCTGTTTCAGTTGCCAATGCATCTCCGCTTGTAAAACAGCATTCTTTGTACGTTACAAATGCAAAAGGTGGATTTGGTGCAGTAAGGGAAGTTGCAGAAAAGATACTTAAATTTCAGGACAAATGGAATCTCATCATGGAACGTTATAGGGAAATTTAAGTAATAAAAACTTGAAAAACCTTCAAATGTTAATCGTTTTTATACAATAATAAATATCAAAAATAGGTTAACATAACGGATATTCGCAAGTTTGCACCTGAGCAAAATACGCAATTCTTCAATTAATTCAGGACAGAATTTAAAAGTTGCGGCTACACATAAATATATCAAAATTCATGATGGTTACTACAGATTCTAAAAAATAAAAGGGATTTTAAACTCTAAATCATGACAATTCGAAGATACATATTTATAGGCATTCCTGTGGCTTGTATAATTGCAGTCATTGTGTCAATCATCCTATATCAACCGGGAAGACAGACAAAAAACAGGAAAGAGATCACCTCTCCAACAAAAAGTGCCTTAGAACTTAAGCAGTTAGATAATACCGGCGGAAAAGATTCCGTAACGCAAACCGTCGGCGGACTAACCATGCCGAGCTATGATGAAAGCGGAAAAGAAGTTGTGGTTATGCGTGGAGAAAATACTATTCTGATGAGCGACAATACCTATAAAATCATTTCCCCAGAAATTGAGGTTATGGATTATTCAAACAGTGAAAATGGAACTCAATCCGTTTTAATTAAATCTGAAAGCGGTGAAATGGATAGTACAACCAATGAAGGCTACCTTTCTGACAATGTAGTCATTCATTTCGACCCTGAAACCCAGCTCAATACGGAATATTTAAGATACTCGCCAGAAAAGAAATTTGTATATACCGATGACCCGGTTACTATTAATGGAAAGGGAATAAAAATCATAGGTCTGGGGTGCGAGATAGACCTTGTTAATAAAAAGATGTGGATTAAAAAAGATGCGGAAATGGAAATGGACGGCGTTAAAAACGACCTCTTCTTCCTATCCGGTGAAAACAATCAATCTGTTGAAGAAAATTCAACCCCTTTAAATGAAACTGAAACAACGAAAGAGGGAATCCCTGAAAAGACCTTTATTCGTTCCAGCGGTCAGCTTTTATTTGACAGACAATCCGATGCAAAAATTATGACGTTTAACGATAACGTGGAAGCAAGAAAAGGCAGTTCCACTGTTTTCTCAGATAAACTTACTATCTTTCTCGACCCACAAACAAAACAAACAAAGCAGGCTATCGCCAGCGGAAACGTACTCGCATCCCAGGGAACTAAAATTGCCAAAGGCAGCTTTTTAACGTGGGATGTCAATACCCAGTGCGCAATTTTAGAAGATTCCCAAAACGCAGAATTTGTCAAAGAAGATCTAAATATCAACGCCCAAAAAATGATTTTATATAAAGACACTGGCAAGATAGATATCCCAAGCCCGGGCAGTTTAAAAACCAAAACAAATGAAAAATCGGGCAGAAAAAAAGCCTTTGGCAAAAGCAATACGGCCGATAATAATATAAATGTAAAATGGGAAGGAAAAATGAATTTCCTTGACGACACAAGGGAGGCATTCTTTGAAAAGGGTATAGAAGTTAAAAAAGATGATTCTCTGTTATATTGCGATAAGCTTAATGTAACATTTAATGAAAACGACTATAACCTTCAGTCAATGAAAGCCGCACAAAAAATCCATATAGTGGATAAAAAAGGCTCATTATATAGCGAAGCTGTTGGTGACCAGGTTACATGGAATGCAAAAAATATGGTCACAGTCCTGACAGGCAAACCTTTTGCGATGCTCAGAGAAGGCAATAAACGACAAATTCTCGCACCCAAAATTTTATTCTACGAAAATAGCAACAATGTGCTCTGTGAAGGCAGTGGGACGCTTTATGAAAGACGTTCAGACAACAAAGACGCACAGGATACAGACATGAAGGCTATATGGTCTAAAAAAATGCAATATAATAATACATTAAAAAAAATAAGCTTTTACGAAGGCGTACAGGTTACGCGAAGTGAACAAAAACTTTACGGCGACCAGATTGACGCCTACATGAATGAAAATCAGGAAATAAATAAAATTATTTCTATAGGCAACGTTTATTTTTACAGTAAGGCTTTAAATGGCAGTGAAGGTTTCGGCTCCTTATTAACATGGGATCTAATTAAAAATCTGGCTTTACTTACCGGCAACCCAAAGGCTGAATTACGAAAAGAAGGTTCGCGTACATTCTCTCAAAAGGTTTATTTCGATATAGCCCAGAAACGCGTTTCATGGGAAGGCAGACCGCACTGGCAGCTTATCAGCAAAGAAACAACAGATACCAATTAAGTGAAAAGAAACTTATTTCATATCCCCGGCGCAACACTACTTTTACTTCTTATGCTTCCGCATATTTTTGCCGAAGATATTATCCCATCCTCTAAAGTCAGTCCAAAACAAAGCGAAATATTTGCACGTTTTGTCCTATCAGAAGAAATCCCGGAAAACACCTTCGCTGCGCTGAAAAGAGCGCTTGAACTCGGTGTGGACGGCATAGAGGTTGATATCAGGCAAACAAAGGACAACAAGCTTATTTTGATGCGGGACGAAACAATTGACAGAACAACCGATGGAAAAGGACGTGTTGATGAATTGTTATACGCCGAAATAAAGCTATACGACGCAGGTTCATGGTGCAGTGATAAATTTAAAAACGAACGAGTGCCATTGCTTTCCGATGTACTCAAATTTTGCAAAATCAATAACCTCAAACTAATCTTAAATGGCAGGCAAACCTGCCTTGAAAAACAGTTAGTGGACGTTATTAGAGAATGTGAAATGGCTTCACAGGTTTACTCCTGGGGGACATTGAGAAACCCAGACGTAGAAGATGCCGAACTATTCTCAAAAGAGCTTGTTTATGTACCTGCCGAAGAATTGAAAGAAGAAAAAATCAACCAGATACGTGAAGAAAAGAAATATGCCTTCTCCATAATATCCGAAACAGATGACAGAAAGACCATTAAAAATCAAATTAAACTTGGAGTGGATGTCATCCTTGTTGATTATCCCCGTGTCGCTATGGACATATTGAACATCAAAAGCAATAAAATCAATATTAGAAATACGCTTAATCTTACAGAAACTGATAATTACCATGAAGAAATAGACGATAATTCAACATTCATCAATGAAAAGGTTAAAACCCTTATAGAAACAATAAGAGGCGACGATGTTGACAAGGCAAGAACCTCGGCAATGGCAATGATGGTGTTACCAGCCAAATATACTATGCCACCTCTTTTGAAACTTCTTAACGACAGGAACCCCAGGGTAAAACAAAATGCCGTATGGGTAATTGGATTTTGCGGCGACGAAAATATCGAAGATTACATATATAAACTACTGAAAGATAAAAATGTTGACGTTCGGAGGGAGGCGGTGCTTGCATTAAGAAGGCTGGGAAATAAAAATTCTGCCTCAATACTAGTTGATGCCTTAAATAAAGAAACAGACCCATGGATAAGATACGATATAGCAAGAACTTTAGGCACACTTGGAGACAGAAATTCAGCCTTTACTCTGGCAAACTTGCTCAGTAAGGAAAAATACTGGTTTGTAAAAAGCGCTTGCGTAGAAGCATTGAGAAACATTAAAAACGAGAATATAATAGAGCCGCTCGCCAAGATATTAATTGCCGATGCCGGAGAAGATGCCTCTTTAGCGCGCACAATGGCTGCATGGGCATTAGCCTCTTTTGGTGAAAAATCAATTCATTCCCTAACAAAGGCCCTCAGTGATAATGAAGAATCCACAAGGCGTAGGGCAGGCTGGGCGCTGGTAAAAATAGGCGCACCCGCGGTTAAACCGCTAATTGGAGCATTGCACGACATAAACACATTTACAAGAATACGCGCCTCTTTGACACTTGGGTGGATTGGGGATACCGGAGCCGTAACACCACTGATATGGAGTCTAAGGGATGATAACCCTGCAGTCGTCAGCGCCTCTGTATGGGCATTAGGGATGATTGGCAACCCGGAAGCGCTCCCGTACTTGCACACATTAGCAAACAGTAAAAACGAAGATATTCGGGAAAATGCCATCGAGTCCATCGAAAGAATTACGGCAAATAAAGCATCAGCCGAAAGTTCAAACTATATCGAATAGCAATAAATATACAACCCTTCTACTATTTATCTTGCAAAGTCTATCAAACGATAAATTCAGAAAAGCCCAACACATCCTTATATTTTCTGTTATTCTACCGTCTTTCTAATTTTTGTATGCAAATCATAATTGGAAAGATAAAACCTCCCTTGAACGTAACAATCCCCATTGTAAAATATAATTAACAAATTTCATGCTTATACACCGTAACTACAAGTCAGCAATATGCATTTTATTTTGCTTTTCTTCAGTATATTTCTCGCGTGTTTCAACTTTTAAATGCCAAAATATTTTACCGCAGACAAAAACTATAGTTGATTTATCTACAGATTTTCAATATTATGACTAGACTTACGTCAAAAATTTAACTTTTAACATCTTTCAAAAATAAACACTTCCATTTTATTAAGTCCTTGACGAAAGGTACTATTTCAATGAAGCGTAACGTGGTATATCTTGTTGGCGCTGGTCCCGGCGACCCACGCCTTATTACTGTAAAAGGTCTGGAATGCATTAAAAAAGCCGATGTGGTTATTTACGATTATCTTGTAAATACCGACCTTCTGAGTGCCGCAAAGCAAGACGCAGAATTCATCTACGTGGGTAAACAGGGAAGCGCGCATACCATGGAACAGGAAGATATTAATAAACTCATAGCCAAAAAAGCGCTGGAGGGAAAAATTGTAACCAGATTAAAAGGCGGCGACCCATACATCTTCGGACGCGGCGGTGAAGAAGCGATTGTACTCCACGAAAACAATATACCCTTTGAAGTGGTTCCTGGCATTACCGCTGCTATAGCATCCCCTAATTATGCAGGCATCCCTGTCACGCATCGCGACTTTACTTCAACATTTGGTTTGATTACAGGACACGAAGACCCGACTAAAAATGAAAGCGCAATTGACTGGGCAAAGGTCAGTACTGGAATCGGTACGATTGCCTTTTACATGGGCATCAAAAACCTCCCTTACATCACCGAACAACTCATAAAACACGGACGTTCAAAGGATACCCCGGTCGCCGTAATACGGTGGGGAACCACACCACAGCAGAAAACGATTATCGGAACACTGGGAACGATCGTACAAAAAGCAAAAGATATAAAACCCCCGGCAATTACGATAGTCGGCGAAGTTGTAAAATTGAGAGACCAGCTAAACTGGTTTGAAACCAAACCCTTGTTTGGGAAGACAATCGTCGTTACACGCTCAAGGGAACAGGCAAGCGAATTTGCCGATCAATTACAGGAATACGGCGCACATGTCATTGAATTCCCCACTATCGAGATTGCAAAACCTGATACACTAAAACCCTTAGATGAGGCAATAAACAATATACAGTCTTACAACTGGCTTGTATTTACAAGCATTAATGGCGTTGACAGTTTCTTCCAGCGATTGTTTGAACTGGGAAAGGATATACGGGAACTCAAAGGCATTAAGTTGTGCGCCATTGGACCTGCAACAGAGGAAGGTATCAAAAAATATCATATAAAGGTTGATTGCATACCGCCTAAATTTGTTGCAGAATCTGTCGTGGAAGAATTGAAAAAGGTAACGGTCGTAAAGGGCGAAAGATTCCTCCTGCCAAGGGCGGATATTGCCAGAAGCTTTTTGCCTCAGGAACTCCAGAAACTCGGAGGAACGGTTACTGACCTTGTGGCATACAAAACAATTATGGCACAACCGAGAAACATCAACCTCATTGACAAGATTAATAATGGTGAAATAAATATCGTTACATTTACAAGCTCATCAACAGTAAGAAATTTTGTACAGATTATTGGTGAAAAAAATATTTCATCCCTGAATAAACACATCCAGTTTGCCAGCATAGGTCCTATTACCACTCAAACAGCGGAAGAAATGGGAATCCGTGTTGATATTAAGGCTAAAGATTACACCATCCCTGGACTGGTGGATGCCATCCTGGAAAGCATCACCTCAAAATAGTAAGTCACGAATACACACAAATAAGCACGAATGAAAAATAATTCGTGATTGTTCATCGTACAAGTACAAATAGTTACTGTTCATCTTGTAACTTCAAAAGAAAAACTTTGTGTAAATTCGTGTCCATTCGTGGCTAATTACAGCACAAACACAGCAAGCTCCATTTCAATATTGCACTAAAATTACCTTGATAATAAAAAAGATTTAAGCTATAAAATGACCAGCTTTAATCTATTTTACATTAAAGGGCGGGTATTACTTATGGATCAAGGAGGGTGCACAGAGGGAGGGGCCACCACGCCTTTTCAGTAGACCCTAATTTGACTTAATGCGGAAAGGAAAAAAATCTTCTTTTTAACAGACCTGCAATACTGAAGAAATTTACATAAAATATTTCTGCCTGCTTGATATACTCTTTCGACAGCGTAACATAATCCTCCAGCATCTTCTTCTTGTCAGACACAATACCTTTTAAGGATTCCAGTTCTGCCTTATAGGCATCTGCCCACTGCGAAATCATGTCTCTCGTTACCTCAACGTGAAACTGGATACCGTATATGTTCCGACCGTATTTTAACACCTGATTCTGACAGCGTTCAGAAAAGGCTAACCTTCCTCCGCCATCGGGAATACCGAATGTGTCGCCATGCCATTGATATACCTTAAAAATCTCAGGAAGACCTTTAAACAAATCGTCCTTTAACCCATTATCATTAAGCACTACTTTATACCAACCAATCTCCTTCTCAGGATTCTTCGTCACCTTAGCTCCTGTTGCCTTAGCAATCAGTTGCGCCCCAAGACATATTCCTAAAAACGTAATACCGTCATCAACCACTTTTTTGAGTAAAACGTCTTCATCTCTCAAAAACGGATACTTATTTTCCTCATAGACATTCATGGGACCGCCAAGACAAATTATAGTCTGGATATCCTTCTGCAATTTAGGTACTTTGTCGCCAGAAGAGAGGTCTATAACCGTATATTCAATCTTGTTATCCTCAAGAAAATCCGCAATAGTACCCGGACCTTCAATATCAATGTGCTTTATGAATAAGACCATTACAAATTCCTAACCCGCCCGAGTCAGAATTAAAAAACTAAATTTACGATTTTAAATCCCAAATCGTAATTCCAAAATCCGAATTTATCTATGCTACACCCTGTCACTCAATTTAAATACGCAATATTCAGCGCACATGGAGCAAACCTCTTCGTTCTGCGGGCGTCCCTTCTGGCGGATATTTCTGGCAACAACAGGGTCAATACACGTATTAAATTGTCCTTCCCAATCCCGCTTTCGTCTAAGTTCCGACATCTTTTTGTCCCATTCCCACGCTGATTTTACGCCCTTCACAAGATCAGCCGCATGAGCCGCAATGCGTGCGGCAATCACTCCAGTTTTTACATCTGCCGGACCCGGCAAACTCAAGTGTTCGGTTGGTGTCACATAGCACAAGAAATCAGCCCCGGCAGAGGCTGCTATTGCACCGCCAATAGCAGATGTAATATGGTCATATCCGGGCGCAATGTCAGTAACAATCGGACCCAAAACGTAGAATGGCGCTCCTTTACAAAGCTCTTTTTGCAGTTGAACCTGAGCGGTTATCTGGTTTAAAGGTACGTGGCCCGGTCCCTCTACCATGACCTGCACACCTGCACTCAACGCCCTTTGCGTAAGTTCTGCAAGTACATTTAATTCATAAATCTGTGCGCGGTCAAATGCATCCGCTAGTGCGCCAGGTCTCATCGCATCTCCAAGGCTGAGAGTTACATCATATTCCTTTGCTATCGCCAGTATTTCATCAAAATCCTCATACAGAGGATTTTCATGTCCGCTGTGTATCATCCATTCCACCAGAAATGTGCCACCGCGGCTTACCACACCGCAGATACGCTTATTCTCCTTCAAATGTTTAAGCACACCCTTTGTAGCACCGCAGTGGACGGTGATAAAATCCACTCCGTCCTCACAGTGCAGCCTTACAGCGTCAAGCATATCACTTGCGGTCATATTGACTATTGTTTGTTTATTTTTAACAGCTTTAACTGCTGCCTCATAAATCGGCACGCTTCCCACAGTAATAGAGGACGACTCAATGATCTTCCTGCGTATCGCCCTTAAATCGCCACCTGTGCTAAGGTCCATTACGGCGTCAGCACCCGCATCCACCGATGCCTTTAGTTTTTCTAACTCAACTTCAACATTCACATAATCAGGTGAAGTCCCTATATTCGCATTAACCTTGGTCTTAAGCCCTACACCGATACCACAAAACTTTGTTGCCTTACGCTTGCGGTTTACAGGGATTATAACCTTGCCCTCAGAAATCTTCTCCCTGATATATTCAGGGTCAACATCTTCATCCTTTGCAACCTGTTTCATTTCCTGAGTAATTATATTTTTTCTCGCCTGCTGTAGCTGTGTCATAACTTCCTCAATTTTATTTGTAGTTCAGCCACGAATTTACACGAATTTACACAAAATAATTAAGATAAAATTTGTGTAAGTTCGTGTCCATTCGCGGTTACTTTTTAAAGCACAGAACTATTCCTTACTCCTTTGCATTAATTCTTCCGGCTAGTGCATAAAGCCGTTTCACTTCAGCGTCTGTTAATTTCCGATACCTGCCGATTTTCAATGCTGGATCATATAAATTACCAATTTTTATCCGCCGCAGAATGCGCACCTTATAATTACATTCATTGAGCATACGGCGGATTTCTCTATTTTTGCCTTCTTTCAGTACCATCTCAAACCTGCTCCTTTGTTTGCCTTTCCGCACATGCTGAATCTTCACAGGCTTTGTCTTGCCAAAAGAAAGCCATACGCCTGATTTAAGCGATTTAATTGCCTCGCCTGTTAAATATCCATCCACTTCAACATAATACGTCTTGGTTACCTCATACCTTGGGTGTGATAACTTATTTGCAAGGTCACCATCGTTGGTTATAATAATTAAACCTTCGCTTTCCTTATCAATCCGTCCAATAGTATATATCCTTTGAGTAATATTCTTTAATATATCAATCGCCCTCAACCTATCTAGTTCATCATAATTTGTACATACATATCCTTTGGGTTTATTTAACAAGTAATAAATCTTGCGCTGTTTCTGTACATTTATCCCATCGCAATAAATCACACTCTTATCCGGGTCAACAACAGTGCCAAGCTTGGTGACACATTCCCCGTCAACGGTAACCCTGCCGGCTTCTATGATTTTTTCGCACTCGCGGCGGGACCCGAAACCTGCTTCCGCCAGTACTTTTTGCAAACGTTCTAACATAAATATTTACCTAAATTAGCCACAAATGGACACGAATCTACATGAATATTTTTAAAAATCACACTGTTAAACCACACTTCTTGCAATATGCAGATGTACTTTTTACTTTATACACATAACGACTTTTATACTAAGAATTACTATCATCACTCTTAACTTGAATCTTCATGTATTTTACCCCTATCGGTGGTCTTTTATATATCGTAATTTTGCGCAGAGATATCTTCGCTTCACAAACTGCATGTGCACCGCAGTAGTCACATATAACCCACCTCTTGTGTGAATCCCTACTAAAAAATCCAGGCTCTATTTCTTCACTTTTAACGCTAAACTTAGAAAAACGGACTACATCTCCAATAGAATCCTTTGCAGCTTCTAAACTCTCTGCATTCCCCACAAAGTCATATATTTCATCATCAATTTTAATATATAATTTATCAAAATAATACTATGTACTCGTGTTTCCCGAAATATACACGGATCATCTTCATACACGGCAATTTATTTTTCTAATACGAAGTTAATTCTTAACATATCCAACGTCTTTAGTACTTATTTATAAGTGTTACAGAGCATTTCTTTTTGTCTTTATTCGTGCAGATTCGTGGCTAAAAGTATCTCCAATTAATTCTTGCTTTTCACCTTTCTTTTTGCGTCCTGCAGCATCTCCCGCGCCTGCTTCATGGTAATTTCCGTCTTTTCACTACCTCGAATCATATCTGCAATTTCCTCAAGGCGAGACTCTTCTGAAAGGCTTTCAATAGTGGAGTATGTCTTTCCATTTTTAACAAATTTACTAACCTTCAGTTGCTCTTCAGCGTAACTGGCAATTTGCGGAAGATGAGTAATACAAATTACCTGGTGCGACCTTGCAATACTATTTAGTTTTTCTCCAATTACCTCTCCCATCCTGCCACCAATATTGGCGTCAATTTCATCAAAAACCAGGACGGGTGTTTTATCAACTTTTGCCAGTTGGTGTTTCAATGCCAGCATAACCCGCGATATTTCCCCACCAGATGCAATCTTCCGCAGAGGCTTTAAATCCTCGCCGGGATTGGGTGAAATAAGAAACTCAACCTGATCAAACCCGTAACTGTTTGCCTTTGAAACATCAGTATCTTTATTCTCACTCAAAAACGGTGACGTTATCTGCGCACAAAACCTACCATGCGGAATTCCAAGGTCATGAAGTTCTTTGTCTATTAGAGGTGACAATTTTTCAGCAGTTGCGAGGCGTTTTTTGGCTAACTCTTTGCCTTTCTGTTTTAACAATTCAGACAACGCATTTAATTCTTTATCCACCTGCTCAAACGTTGTTCCATTTGCAGAAATCTGTTTTAGTTTTGATTCAACTTCATTGCGGTAAGACAGGATTTCCTCTATCGTATTTCCATATTTTGACTTTAATTTCCTTATTGTATTCAAACGGTCTTCAATACACTCCAGCCTTTGAGGGTCAAAGCTGAATCCTTCTATATATTTCCCCAAAGAAAAGGAAATGTCCTCAAGTTGATAAAGCAATTGGTTACAGGTATCAGATAAATTTAACAGTTTTTCATCGAGTTTAGCAACGGATTGTAATTCTTTAATTACACATTTTAGCCTTTCAATAACAGCATCGGAAGATTCGTAGATTTGTGAATGACAGCTAGTAACTGTATTGTATATCTTTTCTGCATTGTTTAGAATATTTCGTTCTTTTTCGAGTTCCTCTATCTCTCCTGCCCTGAGCTGTGCTTTATCAATCTCGTCAATTTGAAAGGCATATAAATCAATCATCTGTTTTCGCTCTTGTTGATTATTTTTAAGAGTGTCTCGCAACTTTGTTTTCTCTGTAAACTGATGATGTATTTCTGAAAAATCCTCCCGCAATGACGCGATACCTCCAAAGTCATCCAGTATATAAAGCTGATTAATTCCGTGCAACAAGGCTTCATGCTCATGCTGACCGTGAATATTTACCAGAAGTTCTCCAGCTTCTTTGAGCATGGTTACCGTAATAGGAATATCATTCAAACGGCACCTGCTTCGTCCTGTTGTATCCATACTTCGCTGAATTAATAACTCTTCTTCAATTGCGCTGGTATCAAACATTTTTTTTATTCTGTCCAGCATGTATTTATCTTTAATGCAGAATTTGCCTATTACCGTTGCTTCTTCTTTCCCATTCCGCACAATATCGGAGGTTGCTCTTCCGCCAAGAATAAAATTGAGCGCTCCTATTACCAGCGATTTCCCTACACCCGTAGCCCCGCTGAAGACATTCAGCCTCTCGCAGAGTTTAATAGTAACCTTATCAATCAATACAAAATTATTAATATATAATTCTTGCAGCACTGATAAATCACCATTTTCTGCAAAAAAGCCTGTCTAATTCATAAATACAAAATAACACAAATTAATCCTTCGGCGACTTTGGCTGGCTACCCCCCTTAGTCTCCAAATTGTATGAGGGGATTTAAATGGGAAATTGAAATTCCTTAACATCGAGTTATTGAATCTTAGAACCGGGCTTTATGTCCTTTTCTGTGGTAACAATCGTCAGGTTGTTTTCTTCTTTGGCTGCAAGCAGCATCCCATGACTTTCTACGCCACGCAGGACTGCCGGCGCAAGGTTGTTTACAATAACAATATTCTTTCCGATAAGGTCTTCTGGTTTATAATAATTTCTAATCCCCGCAACAATCTGGCGGCATTCAACCACATCGCCCGCATCAATTTTTAAAATCAAGAGTTTATCTGCATTTGGGTGTGGCTCGGCGTGAAGCACCTTAGCCACGCGTAGGTCTACCTTCAAAAAATCTTCTATAGAAATCACGTTAAATAACATTTCGTCGAAAAGTTATACGCTACTCCAGTCATTGTTTTAATGGAATCAAAAATGCCCCAAACCTTCATAAATATAACGGTTTTTAAAAGGTGTGTCAATGAATTATACCTTGCAGACCGAATCCTGTGAGCATAATATTCATCGGTGGAAAATTTATTCATCTGCCACATAAAGTTTATGCCTTACTTTCCCTTCCGTTTAATATTTAACCTCAATTAGGCACAATCCCCTTGCCGGTACTGTGGGTCCTGCCAGTTTTCTTTTCTTTACATCTAAAATACCTTTTATATCCCCCGCAGAAATCTTCCCTCGTCCAACCTCTATCAAAGTACCTACAATCGTCCTCACCATGTTGTACAAAAATCCATCTGCCTCGATTGTAAAATAGATGTACTTGCCATCTTTTATTATATCTAATTTTTTAACAGTACGTATCCTGTTTTTCTCCTGAACTGCCTTGGTTGTAAATGATGTAAAATCATGTGTTCCCACGATATATCCAGCCGCCTCTGTCATTTTTTCTATATCCAGTTGAAACCCGCATATATAACAAAAATTGCTGTTCAAAGACGTCCTTATCCAATCATTAAATAGTGTATAACGATAAACCTTTGCTATTGCAGCATATTGAGCATGAAAAGATTCCGGGGCATCAACAGCGTCTTTTACTGTTATATCGTGAGGCAGATAAAAATTTACTGCATGAATCAATCGTTCAGATGAAATATTAGAATTGGTTTTAAAATTAGCTACCTGACCGATAGCATGAACCCCCGAGTCGGTACGGCCTGCCCCGCAAATTGTAACTTTTTCCTGAATCACACGCTCTATAGCCTTTGCGAGGGTTTCCTGAATTGTTACATCATTCTTCTGCCACTGCCAGCCGGCATAATTGGTACCGTCGTATTCTATCAGGAGTCGTATATTACGCATATTGAAAACACCGGATTTCTGCGAAATCAGAAAAATTACCTTTTGGCTTCAAATCAATTTAATCAAAAGTTGCAAGATTGTGTTTTATTTTGTTATTATAGCAAAAACATATTATATAAAGATTATGGCAAATGGAGGTTATTAATGAATAAACAAGTCATCTCAACAAATAAAGCGCCAGCGGCTATCGGACCATATTCTCAGGCAATCAAAGTAAATAACCTTGTATTTATATCAGGTCAAATTCCAATAGTACCTGCAACAGGTGAAATACTACAGGGAGATATCAGGATTCAGACAAGACAGGTACTGGAAAACGTTAAAAATATAGTTGAAACAGCTGGTTCCTCACTGGAAAATGTAGTAAAAACGACTATATTTATGAAAGATTTGAACGATTATACGGCAATCAATGATGTTTATAAAGAATTTTTCTCAGAAAAACCACCTGCAAGGGCGGCAGTTCAGGCTGCAAGATTACCTCGTGACGTAGGCGTAGAAATTGAAGCAATTGCGTTTATTGCATAAAAAAAGAAAGTTTGACTTATATTCCAAAAACTGGTAATCTTATTACTTATGTTAAATATAACGACACAGGCAAAACATAGAGAAATTTTCCCTGATGTTGTAAACCTGCTTGAGAATTCAAAGAAATTCTTTGAACGAGTGGGTATCTCGGACATGGAAAAAAAGGCTGTTGAGATGCGCACCCAGCTTGAAGAACCCTTCTATCTCCTCGTAGCAGGGGAATACAACTCAGGCAAATCAAGCTTTATCAATGCCATGTGCGGCGAACATATTCTACAAGAAGGCCCTACACCAACAACCAACCGAATTACCTTATTAACTCACGGCGATAAGGTAGAAATCCATGAAGTTGGCGACCACCTTTGCCAGGCAACATATCCGATGGAAGTTTTGAAAGATATTACACTGGTTGATACACCAGGCACTAATTCAATTATTTTAGAACATGCCGCATTAACAGAAAGCTTTGTTCACCGGGCAGAACTCGTATTATTCGTTACTTCGGCGGACCATCCGTTCACTGAAAGCGAACGACAATTCTTGCAATTCCTGAAAGGCAAGTGGGGGCGAAAGGTATTATTTATTCTGAATAAAATAGATTTAAAGACACAGGAAGAACTGGAAGAAATAATATCTTTCCTGGAAAAGAACTGCTATCGCTTGCTTGGTTTTGAACCAAAAATTCTGTCAGTCTCTGCCAAAGAAGCATACAAGGCAAAAGTTGATGGAGACGATACCTTACTCCAAAAAAGCAAAATCGCAGAAGTTGAATCCTTTGTATTCGAAAAATTAGACCTGGATACTAAGATTGATTTTAAACTTGTCAGCCCCTTAAAATACCTCTTTAATGTTTTTACTGAACTACAACAAAACATAAACGAAAAGGTAAATAAATGCAACACGGACATTAAAAGTATCGAACGGTTTGAAACACGACTAAAAAATAAAAAACAGGACATGCGGGAGTACACCGTAAAATATAAGGATGAGATCAAACTTGTATTCTCACGTTTAAAGGAAAAACTTGATAATTTTCTTAACTCGTATGTTACTTTGAGATCCATAGTCCTCTCTAAAGTGGGTCGTGAAAAAATAAATGAACGATTCAACCGCGAAGTATACGGACTTCTTAACCCACAGACAGATCTGGACAGAATCATAGACGATGTGGTTGATTATGTTGCACGAAATAACCGGTCATTATGTGACTTAGCAAGGGATCACATTGAAAAAGAAGTTGGCTATGACCGCAGAGCAGGAAATATATTACAGGGACATATGGAACGACACTATGATGATAGAAGACACGATATAGAAATCGCCTTAAAGTCCCGCTCCAAAGAATTCAGAGAATTAGATATAGAACGGGAATCAGACAGGCTCAATAGTTTTGTTCAAGGCGGATTTGTGAGCTTTTTGATTATTGAATCGTTTGCAATAGGTATCGGGGTTGGAGCTACTGTGATGTTTTCATGGATTGTACCGCCACCTGTTACTATAGGAATTGCTGTAGCTCTGGCAGCGGTTGGACTTGCTGTTTTTCCACAAAAGAGAAAATCTTTCCGCAATGAATTTATAAAACGTACCGATGCAATATGCGAACGATTTGTCGAATTTATGAAGTTTGAGGTTGATAAGGCAATTGACCGGGTAATTGAGGATATAAGCAATAATATTTCATCTTATCGTGACCTTCGATGGACAGAAAGAGAAGAAATGGTTAGACAATCGTCCGAAGTAAACATACTTTTAGAAAGCGTAAAATGCCTTATGAGAAAAAGTGGCTTGAGCTAAGGAGATAAACATGAAAACTGTAAAAGTATTTTTCATAATAGTTAGTATTGTGTTAACTTCATGTATAGCATTTGCTGCAAATCACTGCCTGAATTGTTTTGAACAAATTGACGAAAACGAAAAATATTGTGTTGCCTGTAAGGTAAAACTATCTGTGGATGAACTGAAGACCCAGGAAGAACAATTAATACATGCCGTAACTATATCAAGGGAAAATTACAGAAAATCACTTGAAGGGCTTAAACAGTATTACCAGAATACAGGCAATCAACTCCGACTGCAGAAAATACGCAGGGAACTCGATGCACTGGATAAAGTACCACAGTCATTATATACAGATGAAGGCGTTGGAAGTGTGCGTATAGCACAGCAATTGAGAGACATCGAAGACGCTAATATTTTGTATAAAGATGCATTGATGTATAAAAAATCTCTTAATAAAGAGAACCGAACCTTAGCTATTAAACGCCTCGAAAAATTAATTGCAGAATATCCCGACAGCGATAAAGTGGGTGTTGCTGCTTATGAAATTGCAGGGATTTATGCAGGCGGTTATTTTAATGATTATGAAAGCGCTGCAAGGTATTACTTAAAGAGCTATCAGCTGAACCCATACACCGAACAACCAGTACTTTTAAAAGCCGCTGAAATGTACGACAAAAAATTAACTGATTACGATAAAGCAAAGGCAATTTATAAACAGGCTGCTTTGTACGGGCCAGATGAAAAATCACGTCGAAAGGCACAAAGCAGGTTATCATTATTAGAACTAGCTTCTGGAAACGAAAAGTAAGGCTATATGCTCCTGGGTATTGGTTACGATATCCATAGACTTGTTGAAAACCGCAAACTTATATTAGGCGGCGTTGAATTTGATTATCCCATGGGTCTATATGGACATTCAGATGCAGATGTGGTAATCCATGCGATATGCGACGCCTTACTTGGTGCAGCGGCACTCGGCGATATTGGGGAACACTTTCCTGATACCGACAACAAATGGAAAGGCGTTGCAAGTAAACTGCTACTTATAAAAGTTGCTGACTTTATAAAAGAAAAAGGTTACAGGGTTAACAATATAGATGTAATGATTCTCGCTCAGAAACCCAAACTAGGCTTAAAAAAAACTGAAATGAAAAAGAATATTGCAGAATGGCTCAATATAGACGTAAACAGGGTAAATGTCAAAGCAACCACAATGGAAGGTGTAGATGCCATCGGACGCTGTGAGGCAATTGCCGCGCAGGCTATTGCAAGTTTATGTGAAATCGCTTAATTTTTCTTTAATTTTCTAAATCACGTAGATTCTCAATTATACTTTTAAACCTCCCTTGCAGTATCAAATAATTACTAGACGTGTGTATTAAAAGGATGAGATGATTTAAATATGGCACTATGGAAAAGAAAAAAGAAAAAGTCATCTGAAGATGTTATCCAGAAAGATGAAATAACTGAAAGTCGGGAAGGTATTGTTTCTCCGACCGGTACCGAAGCATCACCATCAGAAGAACAACCCGGACAGGAAGGAGTTGTTTCTGAAAAAATGCCTGAATTTGAAAGTTACGATAAAGCCAGGGAAGATTTAAGCGGCGGGGTAATTCTGTATGGGAAGAAAATTTCAGGCTCTTTTGGAAAGGCATTCTGGGGTATATTGTCAATCCTGATTTTACCGCCCATCACAGTCTTTGCAATGTGCTTACTCGTTATTGTGAGTATGCTTATTTTACCACTATTAGGCGTTGCCTTTGTTGCAACAATACCTGCCGTCCTTGTAACCTTATCCATCTTTCTTATCGTACTTCCGGTCTTATTTCCGCTCTTTACATTATTCGTACTTATAACAGGCAAAGGGAGATTGCTTATCGGTTCGGATGGCAAGTGGTTTGGAATTGAAATGTTTGGAAAGAGTTATTCCTTAAAAAATATGCAGAAGTAAACATATCAATATGTTTTACATGTCGTCAGTAGGCACCTCCTGACAAAAACATTCACCTCTATGTGACAATGTATGGCATGAGGAAACTCCCGCCACTACGGGCAAATAGCTTCTATAACACCTGCAAATAATTCATTTGCAGGCAATAACCTTGATTCCTCCCATATATGATTGAAGCACATTCGGAATAACTACGGAACCATCCTTTTGCTGATATGTCTCAAGGAATGCAATAACTGTCCTTGGTAATGCTAACCCAGAGCCATTCATGGTATGAACAAAGCGCAATTTGCCATTCTCGTCTCTAAAACGTATGTTGATGCGCCGCGCCTGGAAATCCTCAAAGTTACTGCACGAAGAGACCTCCAGATATTTGCCCAATCCCGGCGCCCAGATCTCAATATCGTAACACTTTGCAGCTGCAAAACTCATGTCGCCAGTACATAATTTAGACACACGGTATTCAAGCCCAAGGAGCTGAAGTATTTTTTCTGCATTACCTAATAACGAATCCAATTCATTATAGGAAGTTTCAGGTTTTGTAATCTTAACCAATTCTACTTTATTGAATTGATGAACTCTTATTATGCCCCTTGTATCTTTGCCGTAAGAACCTGCCTCACGCCTGAAACATGGCGTATAGGCAGTGTAGTAAAGAGGAAGGTCTTTATAAGAGAGTATTTCGTCTCGATGGATATTTGTTACAGGCACTTCTGCTGTTGGGATGAGAAAAAGGTCGTCAACGGCTGTGCGGTACATATCCTCTTCTAACTTTGGTAATTGTCCTGTGCCAGTCATGGATGCACGGTTGACTAGAAACGGTGGAAACAATTCAGTATAGCCATGTTCGCTGGTATGAAGGTCTAACATAAAAGAAAATAAGGCACGCTCAAGCTTTGCACCCAGTCCCTTGAGCAATATGAAACCAGAACCTGAAATCTTAGATGAACGTTCAAGGTCAAGAATATTTAACAAACTGCCCAGTTCCCAGTGCGGCAATGGGGTAAAATCAAACGTCTTCCTTACGCCCCATGACTTAACAACTACATTGTCGTTTTCATCCTTACCAATGGGGACATCTGCAGCCGGGATATTGGGAATGCGAAGCATGAGATTATTAATTTGTGATTCCAGCCCGACTATTTTTTCTTCATACGATTTTATCTCATCGCCAATCTTTTTAGTTTCTTCAATAATTATGGATGCATCCTGTCCCTTTTTCTTCAACTCGCTCACTTCTCTTGACTTTTCGTTACGTTTATTTTTCAATTGTTCACAGGTGTGAATCAGCGATCTGCGCTGCGCATCAACCTCTAAAAGTTGATCAATACTGGCCGCATTTTCATGTTTCAGCACTATAGCCTGTTTGACCTTGTCAGGGTTGTTCCTGATAAAATTTATATCAAGCATGAATAAGAAAGTCTCCCCTTTAGCCTTAATTATAGCTTCAAACTCATTAAAATTTGTTTTGATTATATGGAATCATTTTCACTAATTCAATTGAATTCTATTTACCCTGTGGGTATAAAATAAATTTCAAATGACATTCTTTAGATAATAAAATCTGGTTTTTCTTGAAAAAGTTTGTGATAATATGAATAATTTAAATCATATAACAAAAATATTTCATGAATTTTCTTTTATCACAACCCCAACACAATGCACATACATGACAAAATTTCACGGCGTACATTTCTTAAAACTAGCGTCGCTATAGGTGCCGGATTCTATTGTTTATCCTATTTAAGTACTGCGAAAAAAAGCCCTCCTTTAAAAAGACACAAGGAACACACCCTGAAACCCGGACTTGCTGTTGTCCATGGAAATGTATTAAACCAGGATGATGAATCCACCGTTATAAAAGAAATGGTACGTCGTGCATTGAAGTCACTAGGAGGCATAGATAAACTCATTTCAAAAGGCGATAAGGTTATTATTAAACCCAATATCGCATGGAACCAAAGACCGGAATTTGCCGCTAACACTAACCCTTATGTAGTTGCAGCACTTGTTGAATTGTGCAAAGAAACAGGCGCAAGCCGAGTACGAGTTATGGACAACACCTGCTCGGTAAATCCCGAACCTTCCTATGTAAATAGCGGTATTGCAAATGCTGCACGGCAGGCAGGCGCTGAGGTAAACTATATTAATAAAAATCGTTTCAAAGATTTTACCATTCCGGATGGCAAGCTTTTAAAGTCATGGCCTTTTTATGAGGAGATGGTATATGCCGATGAGGTGGATGTGCTTATTAATGTACCAATCGCAAAACAACACGGTACTTCAAGGCTTTCCATGGGACTTAAAAATGTCTTTGGTATGATAGGAGGCGACAGGGGAAGCCTGCACACGGATATCCATCCCAAGATTGCAGACCTTAATAAATTTGTAAAGATAGACCTTACCATTATTGATGCTTACAGAATATTAAAGAATCATGGCCCCACAGGTGGAAGGCTTGACGATGTTGATAATTCTATAGATCGTGCCAGGCGTATAATTGTTAGCACAGACTCTGTTGCCGCCGATGCCTATAGTGCCACCTTGTTTGGTATTCAGCCAAAGGACGTTGGTTACATCAGAGAATCGCACGAACAGGGGCTCGGAGAAATTGATTATCGTTTAAAAGGTTTTGAAGAAATATACTTATAATTTGAATAAACACTAGCCATGAATAAACACGAATTTATTCGAATATAAAAAAAGGGAAATAATCAAACATAACGGCGGAGGCACGGAGCGCCGTGCCCCTACATCGTTATATTTAAATAATTTTTATAATTTTCTTATATTCATTCGTGCTTATTTGTGTAAATTCGTGGCAAAATTTTTACTAGCACTATGCAAGACAAATGTAACAAAAATGATTGGTTTTATTATGCACGCAGGGTAGTCCAATACTTCTCCTTTTCCATTTTTATTTATCTTTTGCTTTTTTTAGATCCCCTTACGGAAAAAGACCTTTCGTGTAATATTTTCCCCAGAATGAGCCCACTCTCCGCCATCGGGGCGATGATGGCTGCAAATACATTTATCCTGAAGTACTGGCCTGCCCTTCTTGTGTTATTTCTTACGATTCCATTCGGACGTTTCTTCTGCGCTTGGATTTGTCCACTTGGAACCACCCTTGATATCACAGACCGTCTCTTTGCTAGAATAAGAAAAAACTCCCAGAAAAATATTTACGACAACAGGAAGCTAAAGTATTATCTCCTGGCATTTATTCTGATAAGTCTATTTTTCGGTCTGCAATGGGCTGGATGGTTTGACCCGCTTTCTATAGCAACCAGCGCTTACACAGCTAGTATTCACCCATATATAGTGCATATAATCAATGGTTTTTTTGGTTATTTTTCTGCTATCCCTTACATAGGGTCTTTTTTTACCGTAATTCAGAAATTCCTCCAGGAAATCCTTTTTGCTTACCATGCGCCATTTTTCCGTGCGCACGGGATTCTCCTTTCCGTATTTATTTTAATAATTTCACTTGGAATGGTCTTCAGACGCTACTGGTGCAGAAACATATGCCCCATGGGCGCTATATTTGCGTTGATATCTGAGTGGTCGTTCTTCAAAAGAACCGTCTCATCCACTTGTACAAGCTGTGGTCTTTGCGTTGAAAATTGTAGTATGGGGGCAATTCAAAGTGACGGCAAGGGAACAAAGGAAGGGGAATGTATTTTGTGTATGACCTGTAAGAAGATATGCCCGGAAAATAGCGTCACATTTAACATCAAGCAACCTGTTGAACAAAGACAAACAATAGATTTGTCGAAAAGGGCTTTTATGTTTACCAGCCTGATAGGCGCAGCAATTGCGCCGCTGTTAAAATTAAACTTTGTAAAGGCATCCAATAAAGGAGAAGCTACTATTATTCGCCCGCCCGGGGCTATGGATGAAGATGTTTTCCTCAAACTCTGCATACGATGCGGGGAATGCATGAAGGTTTGCAAAACAAACGGATTACATCCAACTTTACTGGAAGGTGGTATCGAAGCTTTGTGGACACCCAAGCTTATCCCAAGATTAGGGTATTGTGATTACGGGTGCGTGCTATGTACACGAGTATGCCCATCAGGCGCGCTCAAGCGCTTACCCCTTGAAGAAAAGCGCGAAATTGCGCTTGGTAAGGCGAGGATAGACCACAATCGTTGTATCCCATGGGTTGGATATGCAAGACTTCCTGAACTGGAAAAAAAATGGCAGGATTTCAATTGCGGTGTATGTGAAGAGGTTTGCCCTGTACCAACAAAGGCAATTCATTTTAATACATACGTAGATGCACAACAACGTGAATTACGCAGACCTTTTGTACGAGAAGAAGTGTGTGTAGGTTGTGGATTCTGCGAAAAGGTATGCCCTGTTTTGGGAGCTTCTGCAATTGTAGTAGAAGGAATACAACCACAAACAAGAATAAAACAACAGACTGAATCTTCAGCCTATAATTTTTTCCCTGAAGCTATTGGCGAATGGAAAAGGATATCCAACCCTGTTACTTATGAAGGGAAAGAAAACCTTTATGAATATATTAATGGAGGGGCAGAACCCTATCTGTCTTATTCTTTTATCCGGGTTTCAACTGTTGAATACCAAAAAACTACAGATAAAAAGGCCTTTGTTGATGTCTGGGAGTTTGGCTCTTCAGATGATGCATTTGGAGTTTTCAGTAAGGATAGTGCAGGTTCAGATATAAACCTGGGGAATGGGAGCGCATTATACAATAACTATTTATATATATGGAACAACACTTACTTTATAAGGATTGAACCTAGAGAAGGTAATGTTTTAACTGATGATGTTACTTTAGTAGGTAAAACTATCCTCAGTTTAATGCCATACAAAAAGTTAAGGCTACCCTCTGTAATGTCTTATCTTCCTCAACAGCATCTTATTAAAGAAAGTATAAAATTCTTTCATAAAAAAATAATACTCGACAGCATTTACATTTCGGAAAATTTTATCGAAGAAAATGTATTCCATCTCAGCGAAAAAACAGATGCCATCGTTGCAGAATACAAATTTGATAATGACACAGAGACATTCAGGCTTATAATTATAAAATATCCAGATATTGACACTGCAACGCTTGCTATAGAAGATGTAACGAATTTGTGGCGAACGTGGTGTGAAAAAGAATTAACTTACGAAAATGTTTATACATTTCAAGATAAATTGCAATACTATACCTTGTGTTTACAAGAAAAAAACATACTTTGTATGACAGTTCTTTCTAAAAATAAAAAAAATGCAGAAACGTTGCTTAAGCTTGTATCGGAAAAACTATAAATTTTTTTGTTGCAAAGAATAACATTGCTTTGCTAAAATCTTACAATAATTGATATTATAATTATATAAATGCTCATATAAGGATTAAAGTAAATGATTAGTAAAGAATCAAAACAAAAAACAATTAACGAACTAAGGTGTCATGGAACTGATACAGGTTCACCAGAGGTACAGGTTGGTATACTAACAGAACGAATTAACCATCTGAGCAACCATTTAAAGGAGCACAAAAAGGACCACACTTCACGAAGAGGACTTATCCAGATGGTAGGCCGAAGGTCTGCATTACTCAGATATTTATCAAGTAAAGATAAAGAAAGGTATAAAAGTCTTATTAACAAACTTGGCATTCGCAAATAAATTTATTAACAGGAGGAATCCATATCCTAATTTAAAAATGATGCAAGTCGTAAATTTCTTTTGCAGGTCAAAAGCAAAATGCGATGGAATATCAGGTTGGAGTATTATATGACATATTGTAAAGTAGAGAGATTGATCGGCAAAAGAACACTTAGTATAGAATTTGGTAAAATAGCAAAACAGGCAGATGGTGCTGCTCTGGTTCAATATGGCGAAACGGTTGTCTTGGCAGCGGCAGTTTCAGCCCCCGACGAAAGTGAAAATGCAGATTTTTTCCCGCTCACCGTTGATTATAGAGAAAAGACTTACGCTGCTGGAAAATTCCCAGGTGGTTTCTTCAAACGAGAAGGCAGACCCACCCTCAAAGAAATATTAACGATGCGGTTAATAGACCGTCCATTAAGACCTCTGTTTCCAGAAACATATCTCAAAGAAGTTCAAATAATGTCTATGGTTCTCTCCGCTGATAAGGAAAATGACCCGGACATCCTTGCTATGATTGCTGCTTCAGCGGCTTTATCTGTTTCAAGTATTCCTTTTAATGGACCAACGGGTTCTGTAAGGGTAGGACAAATTAATGGGGAATTCATTATCAACCCTACTCACACTGAATTAGCCCAGAGCAATATTGATATCGTGGTTTCAGGAACAGAAGATGAAATCACAATGGTTGAAGCATCTAGTAAAGAAGTCACTGAAGAACGAATGGTAGATGCGATTATGTTCGGCCATTCATTTGTAAAAGAAATCATACAACTTCAGAAAGAACTTTTGGCTGAATGTTGGAAAGAAAAACAGCTTATTCCACCTTTAAAACCAAATAATACCCTGTTTGAAGAAATTAAAAATAAATATTACTCAAAGATATTAGAAAAAAGCAATACTCCTGGTAAGCAAAACCGTGCAATAGCAATGAAAGAATTGGTAAATCAAATAGTAAATGAATATTGCACTGACGAAGAAGATTCTCCACCAAAAAAGGAAATTAAGTCAATTTTTGAAAGAATAGAAACAATTGCAGTTCGTGACCAGATTATAAAAGCAGGCAAAAGACCGGACGGGCGTAGCCTTAATGATATTCGCCCAATAACTTGTGAAGTAGGAATCTTACCAAGAACGCATGGTTCAGCCCTGTTTACCAGAGGCGAAACACAGGCTCTCGTAGTAACAACGCTTGGAACAACAATGGATGAACAAAAAGTAGATACACTTGAAGAAGAATATTCGAAGAAATTCATGTTAGATTATAATTTCCCGCCATTCTGTGTCGGAGAAATAAAACCCATTAGAGGGCCTGGAAGGCGCGAGGTTGGACATGGAGCACTTGCAGAGCGGGCGCTTGAAGCAGTTTTACCCCCACCAAACAATTTCCCATACACTATCAGGCTAGTTTCTGACGTTATGGAATCTAACGGTTCCTCCTCCATGGCTACAGTATGTGGAGGAACCCTTTCAATGATGGATGCAGGCGTTCCTGTAAACGCCCATGTAGCTGGAATTGCTATGGGTCTGGTTAAAGAAGCTGATAATGTTTGTATTTTGTCTGATATCCTTGGCACGGAAGATCATTTAGGTGATATGGATTTTAAAGTCGCAGGAACTAAAAATGGCGTCACGGCACTACAGATGGATATTAAAATCTCTGGAATAACGGAAAAAATTATGCGGGACGCATTAGCACAGGCAAAGGCGGGACGACTTCAAATTCTGAAGGAACTGGAAAAGGTTATTGATAAACCAAGACCGGATATTTCAGTTTATGCGCCAAGGCTCATTTCCATCAAAATAAATCCAGAAAAAATTGGTATGATTATTGGCCCAGGAGGTAAGACTATTAAGAAAATACAGGAAGAAACCGGTGCGAAAATTGAAATCGAAGATAGCGGCAATGTCATAATTTCTTCAATAACCGCAGAATCTGCACAAAAGGCTAAAATATGGATTGAACGTATGACTGAAGAAGTAGAAGTAGGTAAGACTTACCTGGGGAAAGTGCTTTCGTTAAAAGAATACGGGGCTTTTGTAGAGATTCTTCCCGGTCATGATGGACTGTTACATATCTCAGAATTATCTGATAGTTATGTAGAAAAAGTAGAAGACGTTGTCAAGGTAGGACAAGAAATCTTAATAAAAGTAATTGGTATAGATGACCAAAAAAGGGTCAAATTAAGCAGAAAGGCAGTCTTGAAAAGTAAAGAACAACCGAGTCCATCATGTAAATAATAGAATAAAACAGCTAATTGTGTTAAATTTTCAAAATATTTAAGAAAAAGGAGGTGCCGATTTAACAGTTTTAGCTATTTAACCAATTTACACTATTAATTATTATTTTCAGGAGGAAAGAAAAGGGCGTAAATAAATAGAAAAAAATTTTTGTTATATGTTATATTAAAGTGTTATGTTTTATTGATAGGAGAATATTTTAATGACAACAGGCAAAGTTAAATGGTTTGACGCAAAAAAAGGTTTTGGCTTTATTGAACAAGAAGGCGGGGCGGATGTTTTCGTTCATTACTCAACTATAATGGGTGATGGATTTAAAACACTGGAAGACGGAGAAAAAGTTGAATTCGATATTGTCGAAGGTGCAAAAGGATTACAGGCACAAAAAGTAACTCGAGTTAACTAGTAAAATCTATATAAAAACCATTTTTGAGCCAGGAAGAAATCAACCGAAACCGTCTTCCTGGCTCATTTTTTTTAATGAAAGACTTAATTCCTTACTTAACCGGCGCAATAGCTTTCATTGTTATTTTCATACCGGTGTTCTTTTTCTCTATAAGAAGGGCGTCTTACAAAGCCAGAGAACTTGAAAAAAGGGCAATGAATGCAGAACGATTGGCCTTTGTTGGCACGCTGGCTGGCGGACTCGCTCATGAAATTAAAAATCCATTGAGCACCATTAATATTAATTTGCAATTACTTAAAGAAGACATGCAAAACGCAGCAGACGAAACCGGCAAAAGGATATATTCAAAAATACACCTACTACAAAAAGAGATACAACGCTTAGATGAAATATTAAACGATTTTCTCAGATTCGCAAGGGAACAAAAACTCGAATTGAAAGGTTGTGACATCAATGAAGTCCTGGATGATGTAGTTGACTTTATCACACCAGAAATGAGACAAAAAAAAATATTAATATTAAAAAGCTACGATACTTCCCTTCCTACATGTGAAATAGACGCTAATCTAATAAAACAGGCGCTTCTGAATGTTATCATTAATGCAGAACAAGCGATGGAACATGGCGGAGAACTTATGATTCATACCTCCAGAAATAAAAAACATATTCAAATTGACATAACAGATACAGGTTGTGGTATACCAAAAAATATTACACATAAGATTTTTCAGGTATATTTTTCAACAAAAAAGACCGGAACGGGGCTCGGACTTCCCACAACAAAACGTCTTATAGAAGAACACAAAGGAACTATTTCTGTTCAAAGTGAAAAAGGTAAAGGAACCAACGTTTGCATTAAATTACCTATAAATTTGACACTTAATTGATATGTCTAGCCAAGCAGCTATTCTTGTAATTGATGATAAAGAAGAACATGCAAAAGCCACCGCTGAAGTATTGCAAAAGGTTGGATACAAATGTATTATTGCTACAAGCGGTAAAGAAGGTTTAAAAATTATAGAAACAGGTGAAATTGATATAGTAATAACTGATTTAATTATGCATGATATTGATGGATTACAAATACTAAAAGCGGCCAAGGAAAGATTAACAGAAGCAGAAGTTATTCTGATTACAGGTTATGGTACGGTCGAAACGGCAGTAGATGCTATGCAGAAAGGTGCCGCTACGTATCTTCTGAAACCTATCAATATAAATCACTTGCGCGCAGAAGTTGGTAAACTTATTGAAAAGCAGGATCTTATAAGAAATAACAAAGAACTGCATAAACAACTTGATGAAAAATTTGGATTGGGTGGTATTGTCTGCAATAGTCCAAAAATGCAAAAGGTATTAAACACCGTTAAACAAATCTCAGGAACAACCGCAACCGTAGTAATAACTGGCGAAAGCGGTACTGGTAAAGAACTTATTGCCAAAATCATCCATAATAACAGCCCGAGAAAAATCAATCCGCTGGTTATTTTAAATTCTGCAGCCATCCCCGAGAATCTTCTGGAGAGCGAATTGTTCGGACACGAAAAAGGCGCTTTTACAGGAGCTATGTATCAGCGAAAAGGAAAGTTTGAATATGCACATCATGGTACATTATTTCTGGACGAAATTGGAGATATGCCGCTTTCTACGCAGGTAAAATTATTACGTGTAATTGAAGACGGCATAATAACCCGAATCGGCAGCAATGAATCAATCGAAGTGGATGTACGCTTAATAGCCGCAACAAACCAAGATCTCGAAAAACTTATTAACGAAGGAAAATTCAGAGAAGACCTTTACTTCAGATTAAATGTTGTTTCTATCAAATTGCCACTACTCAGGGAAAGACACGAAGATATTCCGTTATTAATAGACACTTTTTTGCACGAGTTTTCTATAATACACAATAAGAATACTTCCTCAATCTCTACAGATGCCAGAAAAACTCTGTACAACTATTCATGGCCAGGAAATGTGCGAGAACTAAGAAATTGCATAGAAAGCATGCTTGTTGTGTCCGCAAAAGACATCTTAACTACTGACGATATACCTGACCACATATTACAACGAAGCGATAAAACAATAATCACACCTAGTCTAACCGCAGGAATTACAATTGAAGAAGCCGAAAGGGAACTTATTAAAAATACACTCGCTACAGTGAGTGGAAACAGAGAAGAAGCAGCAAAAATGCTGGGAATAGGCGAGCGTACTCTATATAGAAAATTAGACCGTTACGGACTTAAATAAAGTCTAAAAACCAAATATTAAACGATATGCTACAAATACATCTCTGTACAAATTGCAAAAGAAGTTTAACAATTAATGATATCAATGCAGGGCATGCAGTTTATCAGGAAGGTGGTAAATTCCTTTGCAAAGAGTGCCTGTCAGTAAAAATTAGAAAAGAAAAAGGTTATGAGGAAAAAGACTTCGTCCTTGAATCTATTTTAAATGAAGTAAAGAACATTAACCAAAATTTAAACTACTCACCCGTTTCCTGGTTGAATATTTTAGCCTCTGTTATACAATGTTTTACTTTTGGTACGCTTATTTTCGCTTACATTTATCGCAATGGCGATGTTCATTCATACCTATTACTTGCCTTAATATTTCAAGTAATGGCACTGACATTTTTTGTAATAAAAAAATAGTCAATAAATTTGTTTAAAAATACTTGACAAATATCATTATTGAATTATAATTCAAAACGATAATTAAATAATAATTATTCCATTTTAATTAAGGAGGTATTACTATGGGTATAAAAGTTGGACAAAATGCGCCTGAATTTACTTTGCAAGGTATTATTGGAGATAAGTTTAAAGATTTTTGTTTAGACGAATATAAAGGAAAGTGGATTGTCGTTTTTTTCTATCCACTAGATTTTACTTTTATTTGTCCGACAGAAATTACTGAATTTTCAAAACGGGAATCAGAATTTAAAACCCTAAATGCACAAGTACTCGGCGTCAGTGTTGATAGTGTCTTTTCTCATAAGGCGTGGTTAAAAGAATTAGGGAGCCTGAATTATCCATTACTAAGTGATATGACAAAGGATGTATCTAGGAAATACGGCGTTTTGCTTGAAGACAAAGGTATTTCTCTAAGAGGAACGTTTATCATTGATCCCGAAGGAAAAGTAAAATATCAACTGGTACATGACTTGGGTGTAGGACGTAGCGTTGAAGAAATATTAAGGGTATTAAAGGCATTACAAACCGGCGAACTCTGTCCTGTAGAATGGAAACCTGGTAAAAAGACGCTGGGCAAGGCGTAAATAAAATTAAACACAATAATCCACAGTGTATTTGAATGTGCTCCCCTCGTTTGTTATTCTAAAATATCCAGAGGGGAGTGCATTATCAAATTTTACAATACACTCTAAACGACACCTTTTGAAAATTCTTTTCATTTATTTTCTTATCCCTCTTTAACAAAGCTTTAAACATATAACATGTCTTAAAATTTATATACGCCCTTGACTCAGTTAACTGCAAATAGTAAATTGTGACATATAGCAAAAGCATTGACACAGATTTAAAATATTGCATTAAGTATTCAAAAACACCCAGCCGAAGATTATATTAAATCAATATTTACAAGAAAGTACTAGAAATGGAAAGTTCAGAATTACAAAGTGCATCTCCGCCGTGGGGTAGATGGGAAGTATTATTGAGTCAACCTACTTATAAGGTAAAAAGGGTTATTGTCTTACCCGGAAAAAGACTCAGCTACCAGAAACATTCCAAAAGAGAAGAATTATGGAATATAGTTGAAGGGCAGTCACTCGTAACTCTGGATGGCAAAGAGATACGACTTGAGTGTGGACAATCCATTAATATTTCAAAAGGATCATTACATCGCATATCAAATACAGGGCAATGCCCGCTTATATTCATTGAAATTCAACGAGGAAGCTATTTGGAAGAAGACGACATTATTAGGGTAGAAGACGACTATGGTCGTTCCTGAAAAGGATACAATGGGGCTGCCCAAGGAAAAACTTTTGAGTCCGAATTTTAAGTAACTGCAGCTTTATAAAATTTAAATTTCTATAATCTTATTATTTAAAGGTATTCCCCTCCTCTATCATCACAGATAATCGAACAATTTGTATGAATCCCATAATAATACTATTTATTTCCATTGGATGCTTCCTGTTTGCAGGTATTTTCTACGTTAAATTAATATCAAAATTTATAGGCATAAATCCTCAACAAATAACACCTGCAGTTAAGATAAATGATGGACGCGATTATGTACCAACAGCAACGCCAATCGTATTTGCTCACCACTTCGCAAGTATCGCAGGCGCCGGACCGATTATTGGCCCTGTCATAGCGCTAATTTATGGCTGGGGCCCTGCATGGTTATGGATACTGGTTGGTGGAATATTTTTCGGCGCTGTTCATGATTTCACTGCCTTGTTTGTCAGTGTGCGTGAAAATGGTAAATCCATCGCTGAGGTTGCAAGAAAATGTCTTGGTACAGCTGGTTTTATCATGGTCATTTCATTTACGATAGTAATGCTAATTCTTGTCAATGCCACCTTTTTAAATGCATCATCAACCGCACTAACCTCGGTTATTGACAGAATACAACTCGGACTGGACAAAGACCAGATTTTTTTTCGCTGGGCTGACGAAACAAAGAAGAATGTTGTGATCGGTGGTATCGCCTCGATGTCAGTTATTGTTATTACCTCTTTTGCACCACTCATTGGATACTTTTATATAAAGAAACGTATTTCCGTTGTAAAATGCTCCGTGTTTGCAATTTTAATTTGTGTCGTATCGGTTGTCGTAGGCTTTTTCATTCCGGTGTCTTTGAATCCTTTGCATTGGATGATAATAATTTCACTTTATACTATAATCGCGGCTGGTGTCCCGGTTTGGATATTTCTTCAATCAAGAGACTTCATCAATGTACACTTGTTATATATTGGCATGGGATTACTTTTTATTGGCATAGTATCCTGTAGCATTAATGGTATAGAGATACATTTCCCTGCAAACAACGTCCAGGAAGGTATTTCAAAAGTCGGGTTTATCTGGCCCGGACTCTTCATAACAATTGCTTGTGGTGCTATTTCTGGATTTCATGCGCTCTGCGCAGGGGGGACAACATCCAAACAAATTAAATCTGAAACCGCAACATACAAGATAGGTTACTATGGTATGCTATTAGAGTCATTCCTTGCCTTATGTGTAATTATCACTGTTATTATAGGCATCAATATATTTCAGTATAAAGAATTGGTTCTACCCGTTGAAAATTCAAAATTCCAAAGTAATCCTATATTAGCATTTGCGCTAGCCCTTGGACACACGTTAAATACAGGACTGGGGCTTCCTGTTTCTTTTGGTATTCTATTTGGAATGCTATTACTCGAGGGATTTATAGTCACATCACTCGACACGGCTGTGAGATTAAACCGTTATCTCTTTGAAGAACTCTGGCGTGTTATTTTCAAACACCCACCAAAATTATTATGCCATTATTGGGTTAATTCAGGACTGGCAACGGGATTGATGTTCGGACTTGCATACACAAATACAGTAAACACCCTCTGGTCAATATTTGGCACAACCAATCAACTCCTCGCTGCGTTAACATTAATTATTGTCTCGTTCTGGTTACTTTCAAAAAAGAAGCGCATTTGGTTTACGACCATTCCAGCCATATTCATGATTGTTACCACGATAACCATGTTATTTGTCCTGCTCGTTACACGTTTCATCCCACAAGGAAATGTTACACTGATTATTGCAGATTTAGTATTGCTCGGGCTCTCATCCGGAATCGTAATAATTTCTATTAAAACCCTGTACAATTATAAAACAGGCACAGTACAGGATGCTTCTATAGTAAAAACATAAATACCTATCAATTCTAGCTTTGCCAATCAGAACTCAATGAATTTTTATCGTTCCGGAGGGGTTCAATCTTTTTTTGATTTAAAGGTTCATTGTTATCCTGAAAGCATTTTCAGATATTTTTTAGCATTTAAGTGTTTTGGATTTATTCCCAATACAGCCTCAAATATTTTCCTGGCTTTATCATTAAATCCCTGTTTGTAGTAAATTACCCCGATATTAAAAAGTGCCTCAATATGAGAAGGGGCTATTTTTAGCGCAATTTCAAACTCTTTAAGGGCAAGTCCTAATTGGTCTTTTTGTTGATAAGTATAACCAAGATTGAAATGAAAATCGGGTTGGCTGGGCAACAAATCAACTGCTTTTTTAAATTCAACAAGCGCACCTTCAATATCACCTTTTTTTATAAGGGCAGCGCCAAGGTTATTGTGAGAAAATGGATATTTTGGATCGGCATTAATCGCATAATGGTATTCCATTATTGCATCTTCTATTAGTCCCTTCTTATCATAAATTGTGCCTAAGTTATTATGGGCATAAATTTGTGTAGGGTCAACTTTAAGTGCAATCTGATACGTCTCCATGGCAAGGTCGTACTGCCGTTTCCCTTCGTAAACATTGCCGAGGTTGTAATACGCCTCTCCATATTTGTTATCTAATGATATGGCCTTCTTATATACTGCTATTGCATCGTCACCTCTGCCAAGCTTGTTATATAAAACACCCAAATTGTTATACGCATAAGAAAATTCAAGGTCAATTTTAATGGCTGTTTCGTATTCATTCAGCGCATCATTATATCGTTCCAGTGTAAAATAGACCTTGCCCAGATTATTATGCACCTCTTTATATTCGGGTCTTATTTGAACCGCTTTTTTATACGCCTTGACGGCATCCTCCAGCATATCCTTCTTTTGATATGCATTCCCCATATTATAGTAAACCGCAGCATACTTAGTAAACCCAACCTCACGGGACTTCTGAATTGCTTTACTATACATTAATAATGCCGCATCCGTATCTCCGCGCTCACTGAGCTGTGCCCCTAAATTGTTATATGTTGTAAAACTACATAAAGGACTTAAAGAAGACTCGTACCATAGTATAAGGTTATCCCTCCAGATGTTATTCCTTGGAACAGTTATAAAAATACAAAATATAATCAAAGAAATACATAAAATGTATCTTGTTATTGAACCAAGACGTATCAATCCATTTGAAATAAATAAACAAAATCCAAGTATAGGCAAATAGAGATAGCGGTCTGCCATGATATTGGCAAGTGGAATAATATTTATAACAGGCAGCATTGAGATAAAAAACCATACTATGGCAAACACCATTATTCTGTAAAAACTTTTTCCTGTTGCAAATTTCTTTACCAATCTAACTGCAATAACTACAATGGATGTCAACGTTAAAAACGGTATAATAAATGAAAATGTAAAAGGTGTTTTAAGATAAAGCACATGATAGTCCGGATTGAGGCTGAACGGCATAAAAACATTGGCAATATACCTGCCTAAAACCTTTACCATTGTTAGCATAATGACGAAAAAACTGCCTTCTGGAAATGCAAGATTCTCGTTCGGATTCTGTAAAATCACAAACCTGACTAAAAGGTACAAAACACTAACCCCGATATATCCCAGGAAAATAGAAGATGTAACAATATCTACAGCTTTCTTATAAATGATAAAAAATGTTCTCCTGCCTTGAATCTCATGATTATCTGGAAACCATGCACCAATATTTTTGCCAAATATTATTTCATAACAAAAAATAAGGGCTGGTAACACAATAGTTGATTCCTTAGAAAATAATCCAAAAAAATAGCAGGCAAGTGCGCCTGAATATAAAGAAAACACGCTTTTGCGAGAGGACACCTGTTTTGATTGCCCTTGCAGGACTAACAATTGCCTCTTATAAAGCATAAAAAATAAAAATGACGAAACAAGAAAGGCAGTTGCTATTAAATCCTCCCTGTAACTGATTCCATTAACAACCTCATTCACAATCGGATGTATGGCAAACATAATACTAGTAAGCAACGCAATACTAATAATGCGAGTTGGGTCAACATCATTTAAACCGCCCCTGGCAAGCATATTCCCTTCATACTTGCGAAATAACAAAGATATTAGAAAATATATGAGAATCGTATTTATAGTGTGAAAAAAAACATTTACAGCGTGATAACCTACTGGATTCATACGCCATAATGAATAATCAATAAAGTAGGAAATTGTAATAACAGGCCGGTATGTAAGCTCTCCCGAACACTTGAAATAATCATGAGAAAACAAGGTTGGGAAATTCTCCCATTCTTTAATCAGGCTGTTTTCTACAATGGTTGATACATCGTCATACACAAATTGATTTGGCAAGGAGTTCAGATAAGTTACAACAGCCAAAATAACAAGGATTGAAATTGGAAGGATGTGCAGTTTGTTTTTATACATTTTATCTGTTATTTTAAATCCCTAACAATTTACATCATGTCTCATTAGAAGTTATTTCATTCAATAATTAGAGAAAATTGTTTTTTGTAATACAAAACCACATTTAGACCAACGGTCCCCCATAAACCTTTATCGTTGCAATTTTATTCAACTATGCAATTCAATATATTGTACATTTTATATTGTCAATACAAGACCCTCTTTGTTAAACTAAAATATTAAAATAATCAATTAGATAAAAGTGGTTCGCTGGTATGAATAAATTTTATTAACATTTATATCACAAGGAAACACCATATTAAACAAGATAATCATCATGATGTAATTCGCAGATTCCAAATAATATCATCGTTTGGAGGATAGACAATGGAAACAAACGAAAAGAGGCTCCTGGAAATATCGGTGATTGGCGATGTTTCAAGCCCTCTCAGTGGCTCTCAGCCGTATATTGTTACACCCGAAGGGAAACCCACGATACTAGCCGGAATTGGTGGCATCACTTACAATGTCAAGGTTGGCGATAGTGCTATTAACTGGGAAGGAGATCATATAGAACCATGCGTATCTATCAGAAATAAAGAGAGAGAAGAAAACGGTGCGTTGAATTTGTTGTCATGTATAGGCAATACTGCCAAAGTTGTTTCAGGAGATGCCAAAGGCGCCACGGGAGTTGTAACAGGTAAGCATGGTGGTATCGAAAATGTACTTATTGATTTTGAAGATAAAACCCTTGAAAAGCTCTCCATTGGCGATAAGATTCAAATCAGAAGTATTGGGGTAGGTCTATCCTTAACAAATTACCCAAACATAAAACTTATCAATTTATCTCCGAATCTCTTAAAGGCACTACCTATCCGTGAAGACAAAAACAAAAATACATTACATATACCTGTAACACATATCATTCCCGCAGCTATTATGGGCTCCGGTCTTGGCTCCCAGAATTGCTACCGCGGAGATTATGACATACAACTTTTTGATAAACAAATTGTTAAAAAATACAATCTGCATACTTTGCGTCTTGGTGACATTGTGGCAATTCAGGACGCCGACCATACATTCGGAAGAACATACAAAACCGGTGCAATAAGTATAGGGGTTATTGTCCACAGCAATTGTGTAACAGCAGGCCACGGACCCGGCGTAACAACGTTAATCACCTCGGCAGAAGGGAAACTCATTGTATATATAGATACCACAGCAAATATAGGTGTGTACTTAAATATAGGACGGTTTAGAAAAAAATCGAAAAAGGTATAAACAATTCTCTTTCCTCCCATGCCTTCACCAAGCCCGGATTTAACGCCTTGTGACAGGATTGTACATTCATCGACATTATAAACCCCTTTTGGCTCCTCCGGCGGCGTGTAAAAACAATCAGACGCCCAGTATCTTTGCGTTGGAATGGGTTTCTAGCATTCACCATACGGAACAACTCCTTTATCCAATCCTTTGGCATATAACACATTAACCGAAACACTAAAAACCACTGCCCCAATAAAAACAGATAAAATACCTTTCATAATTTCCCTTTCAAAAATACAATTACAAAACTTTTAAGCGATAAAAGTCTAAAAAATTCTAAGACTGAAATTTTAGGTAAAACCGGTGGTTTAATCTAGCAAAAATATATTTCTCAGAATAGAAATAAGGCCGTAAATGTTATGCAATCATGTAAACAACTATTACCTTATTTGGATGTCAGGTATTTTAAAATCCCCGCCTTAAAGCCTATCGGTTTTATCCCAAAATGTTCAAAAAATGGTTTCTCATCGCAAACATTGCCCTCAAGAAGCATTGCGATTTGGTCCTTTGTAACAGGGAAGAACGGTAACCAATCAAACATCTCTGCAAGTGAACTCATTAAGAATACCGGAATATGAACCTTATTGGGAGGCGCACACATAACCTCGCCAATAATATCAATAAGTTTATTGAATTCTAATTTCTCAGGACCCCCTGCATCAAAAGCTTTGCCTACTGCATCCTTTTGCTCAAGCGATTTAACAAAACCTGCAGACACATTTTCAACTGATACAGGCTGCATCTGATACATCCCATCGCCAACCACCGGCACAAATTGCTGAATCTTAAGCATCCTGGCAAACAGATTAACGAATTTATCTTCAGATCCAAATATAATTGAAGGGCGAAAGATTGTGTACTCAAGACCGTTATCCCGAACATATTCTTCCGCTCGATACTTGGTTCGCTGATATGGTGTCTTCCCTTCTGCCCGCGCCCCTAAGGCGCTCATCTGTATGAACCGTCTTACTCCTTGCGATTTTGCGGCATTAACAAGATTCGCCGTACCTTCGTAATGTAATTTTTCAAATGTAATTCCTCTCATCGGAAATGCCCTGATAATACCAACGAGATTAATTACAGCATCGCATCCCCTTATTTTGTCGCTTAAACTGCTGGCATCGGTGATATCCCCATACACAATCTCGACATTCTTAAAATGCGCTATTTTACTTTCGGACCCCTGACGGACAAGGCATCTGACCTGATGGTTATAGTTAATTAAATCCAGAAGTATATGCCTCCCAACAAAACCCGTACTGCCTGTTAAAAAGACCTTCATAATTTATTCCTCCAGAACGAACCATAATTACACCACATAAAAACTTTTAAGAAAAACCCCAATAATAAATCTGTGGAATAGATTGTCTTTATTAGACTTATATTTTGAAGTACCCCAAAGCCGATTGTTAAGTACTTGGAGATTCACCATCTTTGTATCTCTTCGCGGCTTGAAAAAACTTACCATTTTCCGTTAACGTTCCAGTTGGGTTTAACATCGGCTGACGAACCGACTTAGGGTTTGTATTATTATTATTCCTTGGGACATCATGACCTTCATATATAAGAATTTTTCCATCTTGTTCAATACGATCTGCATAAGGTGCACCATAACGAATACTCATGAGAATTATAGATGTTCCACCTTTAAGACGAAAGTTCATACCCCTTTGAAGATTTACCCCTTCAATAGAACACATCTTTATATAAGAAATAACATCCGCTGGATTTATTGTTTTCATATTTCTACTTCAAACATTTAAAACTATTTAAACCTTGTGCTTTGTATTATGGAAAAAAGCATGCATCTCCCTGAAAACAACTTCTTTCTTATCCTTAATACACCTGATTTCAGGAAGGGAGTTAAGAAATATGTGCCCGTAACGTTTATTAACCACCCTGCTATCAAATATAATTACTGCGCCCCTGTCGTTACGACTGCGAATAAGCCTTCCAAACCCCTGTTTAAACTTAATTACAGCCGTCGGTAAAGAAAAATCATAAAAGGCATTGCCTCCTGCCTTCTCAATAGCCTCTGCCCTCGCCTCAATAATGGGTTCAGTCGGCACCTTGAAAGGCAACCTCGTAAGTACAACACATTCCAGCGCATCGCCTCTAACGTCAATCCCCTCCCAGAAACTGTCCGTAGCAAACAGCACAGATGTCTTATCCTTCTTAAAGCTTTCGAGCAGATTATGACGATTATCCATCCCCTGCTTGAGACAGGTATATCCAAGCTGTGTAATGCGAGGCGCCAGCCTCTGATATAAGTTATTAAGAAGATTATATGATGTAAACAGGATTAACGCCCTGCCTTCCGAGATTTCCACTGTCTTAAAGATATTTTCTTCAAGCGATGCTGTATAACCAACCGCATCCGGCTCTGAAATATCTGTGGGAATTCCAATAATTGCCTGTTTTTTGTAATCAAACGGGGAATCAAGGATGAGCTCTGTAAGACGGTCATCAATAATCAGGCGCAAGCCTGTATTCTCCTTATAAAATTTAAAGGATTTACCAATTGCAAGCGTAGCTGAAGTCAACACAATAGTATCATAATTGTCGTATAGACATGCCTTCAAACCGTCGGAAACCGAAAGCGGCGCCCTGCAGAAACGGACAGACGCACCCTCCCTATACCACTTGATTTCTATCCATTTACAGGATGATTCATCCTCCATGATAAAAAGCGCAATATCATCTGATACCACTTTTAAACGTGTTTTGCATGACACAATATCTATCAACATGGACGATAACACATCCTGCGATGATTTTGATAATCTTCCTATATCGTCCAACAAGTCCTTTAACAGCGAAACAAACTCGCGAATTTGCACACATAATGTCTTTAATCTAACCTCAATAGTATGCCATATTTCAGTGTCTGTTAAGTGGGTAGTTAATCTGAGCTTGATTTCATCTGATTTGTCCTTTTGTAATTCTTCTCTGGTTATATAACCGTCCAGTATGTTAAAAATATCTTCAAACATCTCCACGGTGCTGTCATAGAGAATCTGCCTCGACTCCATGATTTCTGTATTAATTTTATCTGTTATACTTACCGCCTTGGGCTTGTCGCGTTCCGCATCAATCTCTTTAAGTTTGCTCTTAAGATATTGCAAAAGGCCCTTTTTTGCATCCTTTAAGTTGACTAATCTTCCCAATATCTTCACTATTCTCAATCTCGAAATTACATAGCTCATATTTGATGTGGCGACCTCTTCAAGGTGATGCGCCTCATCAATAACAATCTTTTTAAAAGGTGGGAGGATTGCAACTGTATCGTAACCCTTTGTCTCCTGACGTACAATCAAATCTGCCATTAACAGGTAGTGGTTTACAACGAGGATATCTGCGCTTGCAGCATCCCGTCGGGCTATGTAAAAGAAACATTTATCATAAAAAGGGCACTTGAGCCGCGTGCACTGGTCTGCCTCCGATTGTATCGCCTCCCAAACATCATCATACGGTATAAAATTTAAATCCGCCTTGCTTCCATCCCTAGTCTTCATAGCCCACTCCAGCAATTTATTCAGTTGCCTTCTGTAATCATCTTCAATTAATGTGCCACCTTCTGCTCTTAAATTATGAACTTTTCTTAAACATATATAATTATTCCTGCCTTTAACTAGAACACTTTTGAAACTTAGGCCACAGCATTTTTTCAGTAAGGGGATATCCTTTTCAATTAATTGTTCCTGAAGGTTTATAGTATTGGTAGAAACTACCACCCGCTCTTGGTTCTTCGCACTCCAAAATACTGCTGGTAACAAATATGCGAGGGATTTGCCGGTGCCCGTTCCTGCCTCAATTATTGCTATGCTGTTTTCATTAAAGGCGTCTATTACTGATTTCAACATCTCGATTTGCGGCTGGCGGTACTCAAATTGTTGCAGCTTTTTTGCAAAATTTCCATCAGGCAGAAATTGGCTGGAAAGCTCTTCGAACTCTAGCCTTCCATGTGTATGCTCTTTTACAGCCTTTACTACTGGATATATGTATTCCACATTATTGTCAACGATGTAGAACCCTACTCCCAGAGAACCCGTAATTGAGGCAATCTCAATATCTGCTTCAGATGGTTCAAGTATTCCATCAGGATGATTATGAATAATTACATCGCCGCATCGTGCCTCTTTAATTACGGCAGGCACAGCATTCCTATTCCCCATGGCATAAACATCCACATCGGTTACCATAAGGTCTTTATCTAGCCTGCCTATCAGAAATACCTCGTTTCCATTCACCCTTTCAATAGCAACTTGAATTGATGATACTGCTTCTGGCAATATAAAATCACTTACCAGAAATTGTGTCTTTCGCATAGAATCTGCCATAAAATTAATACAAGTCACCTTTAAATTCAAACTAGTTTTATTTGAATCGCCTACTACGCCTTTATATCATCTACAAGGAACAACACCTCAGGCATTGACTAAAGTCGTCCGGTACTTTCGCTGTAACAGATACTAACTTTAGAGTATATGGATGATTAAAGGATACCTTATATGCGTGAAGCATCTGCCTTGGAACACTTCTCAGCCGTGATATTTCAACTGGCTTACGGTCATATTCTGCCTCACCAACAACAGGATGTCCTATAGAAGCAAGATGTACTCTAATCTGGTGCGTTCTGCCTGTCTCTATATTCACTTCCAGATAAGATGCATATTTACTGCTCTTTATAACTTTTACATGTGTAACGGCATTTTGCCCGTGAATTGAGGTGTTTATTGTAAATAACTGTGTCTCTAATTGTCCTTTTACAAGAACCCTGTAAATCTTCTTAACCAGATTTTTTTTAAACAAATTTTTTAAATGTTCAAAGGCTTCTTTACTCCTTGCAAATATAACTGCGCCTGACGTATCCTTGTCAAGCCGATGAACTGCCTGAATTCGGTTATCGCCAAAGCGCTTTTTCAACATATCTTCAAGACTTCTGGGACCATTTGTTAAAATATTAGGTGATTTTGCAACAATCAAATAATAATTGTCTTCATATAGAATCGCATCCTTATGAAATACAGAGGCCTTTATTCCCTCAGCAATTACCTCTACTTTATCGCCTCTTTTAAGTATATGTGAAGCAATCCAGATACGCTTCTTATTTACAAAAACCAGTCGTTTGTCAAGTAGCCTTTTCGCCCTTTTTTTGGATGAATCCAGCTTTAAAGCTATAAAATCCAGAAGTGTATTCGCACACTCTTTTTCAGAAAACGTAAATTCCTTTATGGACATTCTTTTAGTAAACTTTATCTTCAGTGTTTATATAATGCGCCATCCTGAAACGGAGTCTTACACTAACCAAAAATTCCAGTTTAAATATTATGTATACCAAAACCAGCAAGTTTAATCAATTTTTATGTACCCTGGAAAAACCTTTTAATCGGACAATATCAAGGAAATTGACATGCACCAAACATTCTTATAAATTATAATTAATTTTCACATACTAATCTCCAGCTTTACCCTTTAATAAAGTGATTGATTTGATTACTATAATTCTACTATTTTATTAGGCTTTATGTTAAAATTTCTGAAAATGGTAGAAAAATTTAACCCTGATTAAAATCCATCCTCTTATGCTAAAAAAACACAGCAAATTTTTTGAATCGCTACTACTCATAGTAGACTGGGTTTGCTTATCCACCGCATGGATGTGTTCATACTATTTACGTATGTATTCAGGCATTATCCCAGCTTACAAAACAATCCCACCCCTCAAGATATACCTAATGCTTCTTTTCTTTATGATCCCCCTATGGGGCATGGTTTTCAAGGCTTTTGGGCTTTACCGCCCGCGCAGAATTTCAACCAGATTTTCTGAAGTCATAGATATCGGTAAAGCCTCCACCTTCGCTACATTAATCCTTGTTTCACTAACATTTCTATTCCGCCAGTATGAGTTTTCCAGATTAACCTTCTTTTACTTCTGGCTTATTAACATTGTATTCCTTAGCTTGACGCGTATTCTATTCAGAGCGTTCCTCAGCTTTATAAGGAAAAAGGGTTACAATAGAAGATTTGCTCTTGTCGTCGGCACAGAAAAACTAGGACAAGAACTTGTTCATAAATTAAGGAGCCACCTTGATCTTGGTGTTCAAATAAAAGGCTTTATAGCAAACAAGCCTGATAATATCGGTGCTGAAATACAGGGGACAAAGATTCTTGGAAGCCACCTTAATATCCGTGAATTGATTAAAAAGCATGGTATTGATATTGTTTTTATCGCCTTACCTTATCATGCACACAATCAACTAAAGGACATCCTTGATTATATAGCAGACGAACCTGTTAGTGTTGTAGTTTTACCAGACCTCTTTGAGTTTGCCACATTACGCGGCAGGATAAATGAATTTGACGGCATGCCGCTTATCACCCTATGCGACACACCCTTATATGGCTGGAATATCATTATAAAAAGGTCTCTGGACATTGTTTTTTCCTCGTTTATATTGATTCTATTAAGTCCATTCATGCTTATTATAGCCTTATTAATAAAATTAACCTCTGCAGGTCCAGTTTTTTATAAACAGGAACGAATGGGATTGGATGGTAAAATATTTAACATGATTAAATTCCGTACTATGCTGGTAAATGCAGAAGCCGAGACAGGCCCTGTATGGGCAAGCAAAGACGACCCAAGGTGCACAAACATTGGCAAATTTCTCAGAATGACAAGCATGGACGAACTCCCGCAATTCTTTAATGTCTTAAAAGGAAATATGAGCATCGTAGGACCCCGGCCAGAACGTCCTGTACTCATTGAAAATTTCAGGGACAAAATCCCAAAGTACATGCTAAGACACAAAATGAAGGCAGGGATTACAGGTTGGGCACAGGTTAACGGCTGGCGAGGAAGCACCTCGCTAGAAAAACGTATCGAATATGACCTGTACTACATCGAAAACTGGTCGTTGTATCTTGATCTAAAAATAATATGGCTGACTATCTGGAATGGACTTGTAAATAAAAATGCATACTAAAAAATCCCTTGCCATAATACTGGCGCTTATATTTCTTGCGTCAAATTCCATTGCAGACGACTTCAAACAAAATACCTTGTGGGAAATAAATACACAAGAAACAATACTTGCAAGGACAGCTTTATATATTGCAAAAGAATCGTACCCTGAAATAGATACAGAACAATATCTTAAAAAGCTTGACAATATTATTAAAAATATACAAACAAGTCTCCGGGATGAAACAGAACCTGAACAAATTATAAAAATCATTAATATTGTGCTTTTCAATGAGCTTCAATTCAAGTACGTCCAGACGGGTGGGCTTGAACATATATCGTTAAATAAAGTACTCGATACAAATACTGGTAACTGCGTTGGCCTATCTATTCTTTACTTGTGCATAGCGGAAGGGTTACGCCTGCCCATCTACGGCGTAAGCGTCCCTGAACACATTTTTGTACGTTACGATGATGGTGATTTTCGTAAGAACATTGAAACTGGTTACGAAGGCATGGCAACCCCTGACAGCTATTATGTTAATATGCCAGGCAAACGGATACCGCAAATATGCATCAAGGCTGGATGTTATCTTAAAAATCTAAATTTAAATGAGGTTATTGCAAATATCTATCTAAACCGTTCACTTATTCAAAAAAACGATGGCAAGCTGGATGCCGCATTAAAGGATGTAAATCATGCAATCGAACTGCATGGAAATGATGCCGCAGCCTTTTGCAATCGCGGTGTAATTTACGAAAAGATGAAGAATATAGAACAGGCTTTAAGTGATTATAATAAAGCCTTAGAGCTCAATCCTGACTATGCCCCGGCGTATTACAACCGCGGCTCCGCTTATGCATCAACAGAAAATATTGATAAGGCGCTTATGGATTACAGCAAGGCGTTGTTTTTAGACCCAAGCGCTATTCTTTCTTACTATAACCGTGGTATCGCCTTTAAAATGATTGGAAGAACCGACCTCGCTATAGAAGATTTAACAAAGGCAATCTCCTTAGATTCAAAATTTGCAGCAGCTTATGCACAGCGCGGACTTGCTTACGCAGAAACAGGCGAGCAGGAAAAAGCCCTTTCAGACTTCAACAAAGCCCTCGAACTCGAACCCGGCAATGCTGAAATTTATATGAAAAGGGCTATCCTCCACGCAGACATGCAACACTTTGATGACGCAATCAGCGATGCAACAACTTTTTTAAAATCTGCCCCAAAAAATGGTTTTGCATATTACATCCGCGCAAAGGCTTATCGCGGCAAAAAGGCATTTGAAAAGTCACTTGAAGATTACAACAAGGTAATAGAACTCAGTCCAAGACTTGCTGGTGTATACTTTGAGCGAGGTCTTGTCAAAATACAGATTGAAAAGCCGGATGATGCACTTACAGATTTTAACACATCTATCGAACTGTTCCCTTTGAATCCCTTTGCATACCTTAATCGAGGACAAACTTATAAAAAACTTGGGAAAAAAGAAAATGCAGAAAAAGATTTCTTAATATACCTGAAACTAAATCCCAATGCCCCGGATGCGGAAGAAATAAAAAATGAAATCGCTGAATTAAAAAATGCCTTAAACTAATCCTAAATTCCCCTCTGAAACTACAGCAGATGTCTTTCAAGCCATTACGAAGCATAACACATGTCAAATTGGTATACGCGCCAAGCAATCGAACAAAAAGAACGGAAAAACCAATAAAATCTTTACCCCGCTGTTAATTCGTTTTTTGATTTAACCAGATTATATAACAAATACAGCCTCTTCCCAATTTATTGCTAAATCATTGACGTTTAACATAATAATTGATAATAATATACATTTTGATACTTAACTTTATTTCCATACACTTGTAATAAAATATAATCCGGGCAATTAAATTAGATTCTTCGCTTTGTCATGTTGAACCCTTTATATATCGTCATGCTGAGCGCAAGCGAAACATCTCTATTTCATGCTCAGGGTAGACGCCGTGAAGTATCTAATTTAAATTGTTTGAAATTCCTAAACTTAAATTTTAAAAAATCTCTCAATAATTTAACACAGGAGGTAACATGAATATACAAATAAAGATTGGCAAATTTGAAAACAAGCCCGCAGAAATACAGGTTTTTTATCTATACGAAGACTCTAAAACATTTAACAGCTTAGTTAAATACTATGACAACGCATTAAACAATGCCATCTCAGGATTACTAAATAAAAAGGAATTTATCCCAAAACTTAATAAAACAATTATTCTTCCAACTTACGGGAAAATCCCTGCTAAACGCATAATGCTGGTGGGGCTAGGCATAAAAAAAGACATTACTTCTGACAAAATAAGACAGGCTGCTGGCGTTACCGCCGCCACTTTACATGACGCAGGCATTAAAGAAATTACAAGCATAATGGATTCAATTGAAATGCCGGCTTCAAAATCAACAGAATGGTATCAAGCTTATATTGAAGGATTTCTGCTCTCACAGTATAAGTTCCAAAAATATAAACAAGTCCCCCCCGAAGAACAAAAAGAAATAAAAACTCTTATACTTCTGCTATCAGACAAAGATATATCACATACTTCCCGCAACGCCGTTAATCACGGACGGATTATTGCAGATGCTGTTTGTTTTACACGTGATTTGACAAATACACCTGCGCAGGACAAAACACCAACAATCCTTGCCGATATTGCTGAAAAAATGGCACGAGAACTTGGTATCAAATGCAAGACACTAGCAACTCCGGAGCTAAAAAAATTGGGAATGGGTGGCATTCTTGGCATTTCAAGAGGCAGCGCACAACCGCCAAAATTTACAATACTCGAATATAATCCACATTCAAAAAATCAGGATACAATTGTATTTGTTGGTAAAGGGCTCACCTTTGACTCCGGCGGAATTTGCCTTAAACAGGCAAAAGATATGGACCAAATGAAGGGCGACATGTCTGGCGGCGCCGCCGTACTGGGGATTTTAAAAACCATATCCAGAATGAATTTAAACCAGCACATAATAGGTCTCATCCCTTGGACAGAAAACATGCCAGACGGTTCTGCAATCAAACCAGGCGATATTATAAAATTTTGTTCAGGCAAAACCGCTGAAGTGGTAAATACAGATGCAGAAGGCCGCCTGATACTTGCTGACGCCCTGACTTATGCAGAAAAGTATAAACCAACCGCTGTAATTGACCTTGCCACACTTACAGGGTCTTGTGTCGTTGCCCTTGGCAGTGCAGCCTCCGGCATGCTCGGCAACAACGATGAATTGAAAAAAAGAGTAAAAGTTGCCGGCGAAAAAACATGGGAAAGGGTTTGGGAACTTCCACTGTGGGAAGACTATCAAGAACAAATCAAAAGCGATATTGCAGATATTAAAAATATCGGTGGCCCTTACGCAGGCGCTATAACCGCCGCATGCTTTCTCAGTAAATTTACAGAAAAGTATCCATGGGTACATCTTGATATCGCAGGTACTTCCTGGTCTGAAAAAAATACCGCATATCTACAAAAAGGCGCTACCGGCGTGGGAGTCCGATTACTCACTCAACTGGTGGTGGACTGGACAAAACTTCATTAAAATACACTTATAACAATAACAACACAGCCACCCTCGTTTATGACTATTAAAACCACAAACGAAAATAACGTCATCGCTATTCGCGGCGCAAGGGAACACAACCTAAAGGGTATTAACGTAAATATACCCAGAGACCGCCTCACTGTTATCACCGGCATAAGCGGTTCAGGAAAATCAACGCTTGCATTTGATACTATTTATGCAGAAGGGCAGCGACGTTACATAGAAAGTCTTTCGTCCTATGCGAGACAATTTTTGGACCAAATACAAAAACCTGATGTAGAGCTTATTGAAGGGCTTCCGCCAACTGTAGCTATCGAACAACGTACCTGTCCGCCAAGTCCGCGCTCTACAGTTGCAACTATAACCGAGATTTACGATTATTTACGGCTTTTGTACGCAAAAACCGGCACACCCTATTGTTGCAAGTGTAAATGTGTAATCTCCAGTCAAACCATTGACCACATGATAAAAAGAATAATGGAAATCCCTCAGGAAACCAGAATCATGCTTCTCGCCCCGATTATAAAAGGCAAAAAAGGCGAACATCGCGAAGTCCTTCAATCAATAATACAAAAAGGCTTCGTAAGGGCGCGCATTGATAATAGCATCGTTGACCTCTCAACAATACCAAAACTGGCAAGATACAAAACCCACGAAATTGATATTATCGTTGATCGTCTGGTTATCAAGGAAGGCATTCAAAAGCGCATCTACGATTCTATAGAAACCTGCCTGGAACTTTCGGAGGGGGTCTTACTGGTAAGCCATGAAAACAAAAAACACTGGACAGACCTTATCTTTAATGAACGCCTTGCCTGCCCAAAATGCGGAACCGGTTACGAAGATTTAACGCCTCGTATGTTTTCCTTTAACAGCCCGTATGGTGCTTGTCCTGCCTGTAATGGACTTGGAAAAACGCTTGATTTTGACCCTGACCTTATTATAACCGATAAACAGCTTAGCTTAAAAAGCGGCGCCATCCAGGCATGGCAAAACTGGGAATCACTAACCCAATCATACTACAACAACCAAATCAAAATCTTTTCAAATGCCTTTCCTAAATCTTTAACCACGCCATTTATAAAACTAACCAAAGAAACCCAGCACGCATTGCTTTACGGCACAAACGAATTTGAAGGCATAATTCCCAACTTCAGGCGCATCTATGAAAAAACATCCAGCGAACGCGTCTTGAATCGCCTTTCAAGCTACATGAACCATAAAACTTGTACTGCATGTAACGGCGCAAGATTGCGACCTGAATCCTTATCGGTAAAAATCAACGGTAAATCCATTCACGAAGTCCTCAATCTGACCGCAGAAGAGACCCTTAAATTTTTTAAAATACTAAAATTAAGCACACAGCAAACAATCATTTCAAAGCAGATTATAAAGGAAATAAATAATAAGCTTCGCTTCATGCTTGATGTCGGCCTGTACTATCTGACTTTGGAACGAAGCAGCGATACCCTTTCGGTGGGCGAAGCACAGAGGGCCCAGCTTGCCACGCAAGTTGGGTCAGGACTCGTTGGCGTTTGTTATGTGCTGGATGAACCAACGATAGGTCTCCACCCAAGGGATAACGAACGTCTCATGCAGACACTCGCTACATTAAAAAATAATGGAAACACCGTGATACTCGTTGAACACGATGAACACGCCATCCGAAGCGCAGATTATATAATGGATCTTGGACCGGGCGCTGGCGAAAAAGGAGGCAACGTAGTCGCCCATGGAACATTAAAAGAAATTACCGAGAATAAAAACTCACTGACAGGACAATATCTGAACCATATACTCAAAATTGAAATCCCGCAAAGAAGGAGAGAAATAAATCTTAAAAACGCTATCGAAATAATAGGCGCCAGGGCTTATAATCTGAAGTCCATTAACGTAAAAATACCACTTAGAACCTTTTGCTGTGTGACGGGTGTTTCTGGTTCAGGAAAAAGCACGCTGGTAAACGACATCCTCTATCGGTCACTCGCAAAATTGCTGTATGGCAGCCATGAGCTTCCTGGAGAACACAATAAAATTCTTGGGGTTGAACATATAGATAAAGTTGTGGTAATAGACCAATCGCCTATTGGTCGCACTCCTCGCTCAAATCCTGCAACATATACAAAGTTATTTGATTTAATTCGCTCTCTCTTTGCAAAAACACAGGAAGCAAAGATTCGTGGCTATACCGCCGGCAGATATAGTTTTAACTTAAGCGGTGGCCGTTGTGAAGCCTGTAAGGGGCAAGGGATTAAAAAAGTTGAAATGAGCTTTCTGCCAGATATGTATATCTCCTGCGAAGATTGCAAGGGTAAAAGATACAACAAGGCAACCCTTGAAACCATCTATAAAGAGAAAAACATCTCAGATGTCCTCGACATGCATATAGAAGATGCCTATCGCTTTTTCATAAACATACCAAAAATAGAACATATTTTAAAAACACTTAACGATGTAGGACTGGGGTATATCAAGCTTGGACAGTCAAGCACTTCTCTTTCCGGCGGTGAGGCGCAAAGAATTAAACTTGCTGCAGAACTCTCAAAGCGTGCCACAGGGAAAACACTGTATATACTGGACGAGCCTACTACAGGTTTACACTTTCACGATATACAACAGCTTTTGAAGATTTTACACAGACTGGTTGATATGGAAAATACTGTTCTGGTCATTGAGCATAATATGGAAGTAATAAAAACAGCAGACTTTATAATAGACCTAGGACCGGAAGGCGGCGGAAAAGGAGGGGAAATAGTGGCGACAGGCATCCCCGAACAGGTAGCAAAAAACCCACTGTCACATACGGGAAAGTTCTTGAAAAAATATCTGGAAACAAATTAGATGCGAACCAATCATCATTGTTCCTGAATAGAAAATTATAACCTTACCCTTCTGTATCAGACGATACACGCAACAATTCATCAAGCGTTGTTTCTCCCCTTCGAACCGAGCCGAGACCGTCTTCCCACAGGGTCTTTGTTCCCTTTTTTGCTGCCTCTTTCATGATCTCGCTTGAATCTTTATGGGCCAAAATTAGATGTCTTATATCATCATCCACGTGCAGAAACTCGGCGATACATTTTCTGCCCCTGAAGCCTGTATTATTACACTCGTCGCAACCCTTTGACCTATACAAGCGCTCACCTTCCTTTAGGTCAACCGTCTTTCTTATATCCTCCGCAGGCAAAAACGGCTCCCGGCACTTATCGCACGTCTTCCTTACCAGCCGCTGGGCAAGAACGCCGATTATGCATGAAGATATCAGATAATCCTCCATCCCCATATCCATCAGACGGGTAAACGCAGAGGCAGAATCGTTTGTGTGCAATGTTGAAAGAACGAGATGCCCCGTTAGCGCCGCCTGTATGGCTATTGTCGCAGTTTCTCGGTCCCTGATTTCACCAATAAGGATAACATCTGGGTCGTGCCTTAAGATTGATCTGAGACCGGAGGCAAACGTAAGGTTAATCTGAGGATTTACCTGTATCTGGTTCACCCCTTCCATACTGTATTCCACAGGGTCCTCCACGGTCACAATCTTAATTTCCGGCGAAACAACTTCTTTAAGTACGGCATACAGTGTGGTCGTCTTACCGCTGCCCGTTGGACCTGTTACAAGCAGCATACCCTCCGGCTTGTTTATCATGCGCCTAAACATCACAAGAAACTCTGGCTGGAAACCCAGCTTCTCCAAGTCCAGCATTACGGCAGTCCTGTCCAGAATCCTCAATACAACACCTTCTCCATGGCTCATGGGTATAATTGAAACCCTCAAATCAACTTCCTTGCCTGCAACCTTCATCTTAATCCTGCCATCCTGTGGGAGCCTCTTCTCTGCAATGTTTAGTTTTGCAAGTATCTTAATACGCGAAATTATGGCATTATAAATCTCGCGAGGAGGGGGTGCCATTTCACGTAATACGCCGTCAACACGATATCGTATCTGCGCAAACCTTTCGAATGCCTCGAGATGGACATCGCTTGCGCCCATTTCGATCGCCTTTGTCAACACACTATTAACAAGACGAATAACTGGCGCTTCCGAAGCCATGTCACGCATTTGTTCAACGTCTTCCATTATCTCAATGCTTGAGACTGCCGAATCCTCCTCTTCCTTCACCTCGCCCTCATAAAGCGAATGTAAGGTAGACAAAATATCTTTCTCACAGCCGGCAAACACCTTTACCTGTTTGTCTGTGGCGGAAGAAATCGTTTCTATAAGCATTGAATCCTGAGGGTCTGCAAGCGCAACCTCAAGTACCCCATTATCCAGCTTTAGCGGAAGCACACGATTCGTTATTAAAAATACCTTTGGTATGTTGTCAATGATAGGGTAACGATCGTCCTTTTTCTTTTCCCAGACAGGTATTTGCAATAATTTGCTATAGGCAAGCCTGAGGTCTTCCTCCGATACAGTGCCAAGATCAATCAATATGCGCCCAAGCTTCTGGCCTGTCTGTTTCTGCACCTCAATTGCGCGATCAAGGTCTGCCCTGCTTACCTTGCCAATTTCTAACAAAACATCGCCTATATTGTAACTTAATGTCTGATTCATATTATATAATAAATGTAGAATGGTTTAAGCGCCGCGAACCCAACAATAAATTATTCCCAGCTTGCAACATCCTTATCCTCGCCATCCCCGCCGGTATTTCCATCCGCGCCATAAGATACTATATCGTAGTCGCCGTTAGCGCCCGGATATGTGTAAATATACTCGTGTCCCCACGGGTCTTTTGGAATAAATTTCTTTTTTAAATACGGTCCCTTCCAGTTATTTACGCCCTGAGGCTCCGACACCAATGCCTCCAGCCCCTGTTCCTGCGTGGGATATTTTGTAGTATCCAGCTTATACATCTCCAATGCGCTGCCAAAACCCTCTACCTGCTGTTTGGCAACCGTCTGGCGTGATTCGCCAACCCGCCCAATCATCTTTGGACCTATTAAAGCCGCAAGCAATCCAATGATAATCATAACAATCAGCAATTCCAGCAAAGTAAAACCCGCGCTTTTAAATATTTTCAGCAATAATTTATCTTTCATTTTAAATAGCTCCAAAAACCTCTAATTAGCCTCCATACAACTGAAGAGATAGAAACAAACTATATATATAACAAGATGCCCGGTTAAACACGGAATGCCACGTCGTCATGCCGAGCCCCAGCGCAGCATCTTTTTATATTTTATACCCAGGATAGACTCTGTGAAGTATCTCTTTATTTATTTCTTTGAAATTCCTTATTACAAGTCTTTTGTTCATGCGTAAAACATAACAATATCATAAAATTATACCGTAACAATATAATTCATCAACAAAAAATCATTCTTCTTCTTCCTCTGCCTCTTCGTCGAGCACAGTGTCTTCCTCAACATAATCTTTGCTTTCAACATCGCCGCCCTTATTAAGCGGCATCGCCTCTGTCTTTCTGGTATCCTTTACCAACAAACCATATAAGTTTTTATCCAGGGTCTCATAATCATTAATGCGTTCCGCAATATCCTCATCACTCAATATACCACCTATTCGCGCATAACGATACGCCTCTTCCATATCCTCGCCAACTTTGTAATAAGCAAGCCCCCCCAGCGGCGCGACATGTAATACAATAACCATCTTATCACAACCAAAACCCAGCTTTTCCTCTGACGCCATCCCGCCGGGATAAAACACAATTGTCCTTGTCGGTTCTTCCCTTACGTCAATTTTATCGGTAAATATCTCAATTTCAGGGTATAATTTAAAAACCTTTCTATCGTTGTCCCAGCAAAACCCGCCGTGCAAGTCAAATATCACACTTACTGGTTCCCCGGTTGCCATTGCCTTTATGCGCGACTCGCGAAGAAAGAAAACAAGTTCTGTCATAGTCTTTCTGAACCTTATCGAATCCAAAGAGCCCGTATATCTTACCGCAACCACACCGGAGATTATACCAATGATTACCAGTACGACAATTAGTTCAATTAATGTGAAACCACCAGTCCTTTTTCTATAAAAAATAACCCCTCCCCCTTTGTACAAGGATAATTCATGAATTACCACTACGAGATTGAAATTTCAGCGCTTAAAACTCCGCAAAGTATCTTGCTCCACATTGCCATTAAGAGAAGCCCCCCTGACATTACATGATACTCAACCTGGTTTTCCCCTCTATCAAGCGGAGACTAAGGTGTGTGTCCCCCTCCACACTCCCCTCTATCAAGAGGGGATGGGGGGGGTGTTTCTTCTGTCTTTCATAATCTCCAATAAAGCATTTAATTGTTTGTAAAACTCCTTCCATATTTTTCATTACATCTTCATCGCAGAATCTCAATACCTTTATCCCCAATTCCTTCACTCTCTCTTGCTTTAATATATCTTTCTCTACAATTTCTTCAAATGTGTGGGTATAACCATCCAACTCAATAGCAAGTTTTAATTTATTACAGAAGAAATCTAATATAAAGTTATCAACTGGTTTTTGCCGATGAAAATCATAACCCATCATTTTCTTGCTCTTCAAGTATTGCCAAAGTCTTATTTCTGATTTCGTACTATTATTTCTCAATCTTCGCGAAAGTTCTTTGAGTTTTGGATGATACTTTACTTTCATAGTAAGCGGCACCTCTCAATGGACGGTCAAAAAAAATACTTTGAAATTAGATTTTGCGGACACTACTAAAAAAGCGCCAGAATAACTTGTTTTCCCCTATTTCTATAAGGGACAAGGGGATATATAAATCTGTTCTAAACACACCCCCAACCCCTCTTTATAGAGGGGAGAGTCTTGCTGTCGCTTCCTTTTGGACAATCCCCCAAAATAAGTGATACTTTCTTATTCCGTTTATCAAAAAGACTTTAAAGCCTTGCAATTCAAACCATCTATCCCTATTTCCATTTGTTTCCTCACACAATACCCTACCTTGTTTTCCCCGCTAACAAGATGAGACTAAGGGGGTATTTCTTCATGCTTCTCAACTGCTTTGTGTCCTTTTCGCGGTTTAAACTCAAAATTTCTTAACAACAAAAAAGAAAGGGGCGTCACACCGCTTGGTATGACACCCCTTTTCTTAACTAATTAACCAATGTATGGTCAGTAATTATTTTACTTCGTTACTGTTTCGTTACTGTTACCTTCGTCTTTGTCTTCAGTTTAGCCGAGGCTTCCGTAAAGGTTACCTTTGCTGAACCCTTCTTGTTGCCTGTAATCGTGAATGTTGCCTGACCATTAGCATTTGTAGTCGTCTTAGACGGCGAAACAGTAGCTATCGCTGTGTTGTTTGAAGTTGCCTTCACCTTATCACCAACCACCGCGCAACCGTCTGCGCCTGTTACCGTCACAGTTACTGTCGTACTGCTACCCTTCGTTACTGTGGCTGTAGGCGAATCCGAGGTTATCGCCGTTGCAACATCGCACGATACCGGCGTTGGTGTCGGCGTTGGTGTTGCAGATGCTGTTAATGCTATATCCGCCGTTGCTGTTTCACCTCCAACCACCGTAGCCGTTGTTGCGTTCGGTTGATAACCAGTTTTCGTTGCCGCAACGAGGTAGCTTCCTGCCTCAACATCATCGAATGTATATGTGCCATTGGCTCCTGTTGTGGTGCTATCAATAGGTGTGAAGTCTTGAGGCGATGTGCCTTCACCATATGCTACCGTAGCGCCAGCTATTGGACTGCCCGTATCAGCATCCGATACTGTACCAGTAATATTACCCGTTGTTGGCGCTGATGCCGTTAGACTGAAGTCAACCTGTGTTGTCACACCATCTGCTACTGTTGCCTGCTGTGGCGTTGCATTTTCATAACCAGTCACCGGTTGTACTGCAACAATATAGTCGCCGCAATCAACACCCTGGAATGCATATGCACCCTGATCGTTCGTCGTTATGCTATCAATTGGCGTATTGCCCTGTGCAAGCACTACCGTAGCGTCAGCAATCGGAGCGCCTGTTACTGCATCCGTCACCTGACCAGCAATATTACCTACGCAAGGCGTTGGCGTTGGTGTTGGTGTTTCACCAATTGGCGTCTCTGTAGCCGTCGGCGTTGGTGTTTCACCAATTGGCGTCTCTGTCGCCGTCGGCGTTGGTGTTTCACCAATTGGCGTCTCTGTAGCCGTTGGCGTCTCTGTTGGCGTTGGCGTTGCCGTTGCCGCCGCTGCCACAACAGAAGCCGTATCCGTTACCAGCCTCGTTGAGCCGGATGTGTTAACCTCGTCTGTGTATGTTGAAGTTAACGTATCGCCGCTAGCTGCAACGATCTTTTGTAAATCAGTTGTTGCGCCGCTGCTTGCAACCTGTATAGAACCAACAAACGTACCCGTATCGGCGCCATTCTCTACCATCCTTACCTTGGCAACGTTGCTTGGCGATGTCTTTACGAACACGCTGTCTAGTAACGTTTGCGCCGTCTCGTTGTTGGTGTTCTGCTCGGCATCTGCCATTGTAATAATAGCAGACTGACCAAGCTCATATGAATCTGCGTTAAACGCTATTGTTGCATCATAACTGCTGAATGAAACCTGTTTTGTAACTGACTCTGAAGACGGCGAAGTATCCGTATAGATGACATTTGCTGTGACGTCCTGGATTGTCTTTATATCGCCCTCGTTGTCATTCGAACCGCCAGTCGCCGCAGTGCTATTCTGGGTCGTTGTTCCCCCTGCTGTTTTAATTGTAGCAAGGAATGTGCCTGTATTAACGCCTGTTTCTTGCAAGTCAAGGATCAGGTCTGTTCCTCCTACAGAATAATCAACGCCGGTCACTCTTATCGCCGTATTTAGCCAATCCACATCATTGTTTGTTTCGTTTCTATCCGCATCAATGACCGTAGCAACAACAGCATCGCCAGATAGATACGCAGTGCTCTTGCTTAGATTGAGCGTACCAAGCGAAGTTACAACAATTATAGGAGTCGTGCTAACATAAGTCGAAGAATTATCCGCTGCGGTTGCGCTTGGCGAGTCGTTGTAGAACACAGTAACAAGCTGACCATTAGAAACCTTCAGGATGTCTGTTGTCGTGGTTGCATTGTTCGTAGCTACTGAGCTTGAAAGCCTAAAAGAGCCCTGGAATGTGCCGGAGTTATTGGCTGTTTCTGTAAGCGTAAAGTCTACTGTATTGCCGCTGGCACCCATGTCAACAGTAGAAACCAATACATCGCTCAGCGTGCTGGCATATACAATCTTTGCAGTTCCACCATTCCTGAATGGCCTGCTTAGGGTTGGATTCGTTGTTGTTGAACCAGAAGGCGTTCCCAGTCCATTTTCGTTCTGGAATATTACATCCGCAGTACCACTAGTAGCGGAATCATATTCCGCAGTGCTCTGCTTTGACGTCGTATTCGTATTTAGGTCCTGATCAACAAGGGTTACAACAATAAATGCATTCGGGCCTGTCGAACCTGTAATATCTGTGGAGAGTGCACCCTGTGTATACGTTGTGAATCCCATGTTGGAGGACGTTGCTGTCGTTATATCGCCGCCTTTGTATGTACCGCTTGAATCGATGGCATCGTTGTAGCGAATCCTGTATGTGGCGCCGAAATACCCGCCAACCCTGAATATTTCCGAATCCGAAACCGTATCAAGCCTGTCTGTTATCATGTCGTTGCCAATAACCTGAATAAACGTCTTGTCAGGATCATAGGCTGTTGAATTAGCCAACTTTGTCACCGAGAGCGACGCATCGCCTGGGCTGCAAACCTCAGCAAATTCCTGCGTTGTCCCATCAAAAATCCTGACTACCGAGCCTGTACCTATAAAACTACTTATGGCATTCCCCGCACCATATCCGGAGTTTGTGAATGTCAAAGTTGTTGTGCCTACCGAATCCGTAATAAATGTAGTTACGCCACTCGTTGTATTTGTAGTCAAACGAGCAGCAGTATAATCAAAACCAATCATACCAACAAAGGTACTTGAGTTGGCGCCTGTTTCTGTAATCGGCACAGACACCCACCGTGTCCCGTCCGGTGAAATTTCAACGGTATTGTTTAACCCATCAAGCGTTGCTACAAACGATGAGGTTGCTGCCGAAGACAGGAAGCTGTCTGCGCCAGAAGAAGAGCCCCTTACCAAGGGTACGGCGCTTACTGCTTGCGTACCCAAACTGAACGTGGTGCTACCTACCGACAATGGACTCTGGAAAGTATCTGTTAAAGAATTTGGCGCCATCCATACGAAAATATTGTCCGTACTAGAAATCCTTACGGTTTGAGTACCTACGCCTGTACCATCTGGGTGAGCTACGCTTATCTGCTTCCTGCTTGTAGAATAATTTTTTACCGTTAAGCGATCACCTCTGTTGTTGGTTGTTGTGCCGCCCCATAGGGTGGAAGCAGCCGCAACGGATTCTTTCGTGGCAGTACTATCGTTCAAATTTCCATCAACAACGGTGATAGTTATCAGGTCATTAATGTCCGGCGCCGTGCCATCCCGAGCCACTGTACCCGTTTCGCCAGCAACTCCATACGCCAGGGTTGCTGTAACTGTACCAGAAGAACCGCCGCCATCTAATTCGTCCAGATACGACACCTTCAAAGTATCGCCGCTGCGTGGACCGGCTAATTGGAAATCGCTAATAGAAACCGTTACAGAGCCACCGCCACCAATACTATAAGCGTCACCAATAGTTGTACCAGTAGTTGTTCCTTTAAACTGTGATATAGCAACTAGACAATAGTCACTACCCTCAATCAATTTAAGAAGACCAGATGTGTTTGTACCTTGATTATCAACAGAGCTTGGAACACCAAAAAGGCACGTGGTTGTGCCCATGGCAACTACTCTAGATATAGATAAACTAGATGTACCTACGAAGGAACCGCTTGCTGGAGTAACAAAACCAAGCACAGGCTGCACTGGACCAGATGTCCCGGATCCGGCTTCATACAAAGCTATTCTACCAGAAGCATTAACTTCAATTATTTGAAATCTAATACCAGGACCATTTGTTAAATCTCCTAGCGTAATGTTGCCTCCAGTATAAACAGCGGTTGTGCTCGATCCCACAAGTATATTCCCTTTAAGATCGCTTGACCCAACGGTAGTTGTGGTGCCAAATACCTTACCATTCGCGGTAAATACACCGGTATTATTACCCGTTTCAACCAGCATAATATTTCGTGCCACAATTTCCTGGCTACCGATTGATAATCTGTCTCCCGTGTCCTGATCAATAGCCTCAATCTGCACCCTGGAAGAGCCTGTTCCTGGCGTATTCGCAGCCGTCAACAATGCTGAATTATCGGCAAATCCAATGACATCCTTCATAACAGGGTTCAGGTTTTCGTCCTGGTCGGTCATGCTAATAATCAAATTCACGCTGGTGGAGGCATCGTTTGTCGCACCTACCGAGCTGGGCGTGAAAATGAAAGACCCGCTGTTCGTTTTAATAACAGCAGTATCAAGCGTAGATCCGCCATATAACAATTCAAGCGTATTTCCTGTTGCAACGGTAAGATTTGCGCTATCTCCTGTTGTTGCATCACCGCCGATATTTGCGACTAATTTTTTCAGGTTTACACCTACCACGCTTGTGCCCAAGGCAGGAAAATTGTGACTACCACTATTAAAATCTTCCACATAGCCCGACGTAGTGCCGACAGGATAAATTACCGGTTGCGTTGCACCCGTAGTAGTGAATATGGTAGTTGTGCCAGCCGTTTCTTTTAAGATAAAAGACGCGCTGTTTGCGCCTGCTTTTACAGATACGAGAATCGTATCCGGGCTACTGCTTGTATTTCCCGATGAATCCGTTACAGAGATCCAGGCACGATCAAAATCATTCGTGTCGCTAGTGGACGGGAAATAATTATCCCTGTCAAGGCTACCCGATGCAGCCTGTGCATTTGTAGATACACCTACCGCAAGGGCTACTGCCAGCAAAAATACACTGGCAATACTAAACCAACTTATCTTTTTACTTTTTGTTTTTGGTCTTTCCATATAAATTATTTCTCCTTAATTACTTTTGTTTGAGACCAATTAAAATTCAATAAAATTACGATAAAAAACCTTCTATTCTTTAAAGACCCCAAGAACCTGTTTGAAATTCTTGATCTCCCAATCAACTTTGACCCCTTTTTATTCCGACCCACCTCCTTCTTTCTTTAGTAAAGCGAAAGGGCGTGTTGGGAAAAACAACCTTGTTTTACTGCAAAAACATGCCTGTTTTAGCGGCTTTTGCGTTGATTGCTTTTGCAGAAGAACCTTTTTGTTTTTCCCCTTCTTCCTCCTTTCTTTAGAATTATTGGTTTGTGTTAATTCACCTTAAGTCTTAAGTAACGGCTAAATTCAGTGAGAGGAATATAACACGTATTCTACATGTAGTCAATAAAAAAAAGAAAATATTTTTCTTCCACAAACCTTGTTGCTTCGGCGTATTGGATTAGCCAAAATTTTCATATCGCCTGTGTTTTCCTTTGACTTTATTGCTGGCTTTTTGTATATAAATTAAAATATATAATAATATATGAAAAATGGGTTACTAATTTACTATCAAAATTTCCATGTTTGGTCAAGTGCTAAATTGGAATTGTTATTTGTTTTCTACATAATTGCTTCCCGCCAAAGCAACTTACGTCATTCGCATTTCGGGGTGTCGGATGCTAAGTAGCCCCAGTACGCATACTACAATCCACGGTTTCGTCGTTGGTCCTCATAATAGAATCGCAAATGCGGCTTCTCTGGCAATCGCAGAGGACCCCGGTAACATTTACAACCCGTTATTTTTATATGGGCCCGATGGCACTGGCAAGACAGAACTATTAAAAATTATTAAAGAATTGATAATTAAAAATCACGGATGCAATGTTGTTTTAGTTAATTGTGGACAATTCATAAATCACTATGTAGAATCAGTAAGAAATAATGGCGTGGAGGGTTTCCGCGAGTTCTACGATGCCGCAGATGTGCTTCTCCTTGACGATATACAGAAGCTTGGTACTGGGAGGGGGTGCAGAGAAGAGTTTTTCTGTATATTCAACAAGCTCTTTAACATTAAAAAACAGATTGTTATTACCGCCAACTGCTCTCCTGAAGAATTTTCAACATTTGAGGCAAGGTTAACCTCCAGGTTTAGCTGGGGGCTTGTTTGTAGTATCGGTATTCCGGATTTCGAAACGAAGGTCGCAATTATAGAAAACAAGGCAGACTCTTTGGGTTTAAAACTTACCAGAGAGGTTTCTTCTTATATTGCAGATTCCGTGTTGGATGGCTTCCGGGATATAGAAAATGTGTTGAAAGCGCTTCTTAAGGAAAGCAAAGATGGAAAATCAAATGTTTCAGCATCTTTTGTAAAGAAGATTATGCGGGGTAAAAGCGGTAATAAGGGGGTTGTAAGCGTAGAATCAATTCTGAAGACGGTCTCTGTACGGTTTGATGTTAGTGTCTCGCAAATTCTCTCTAAATGCAGGTCAAGGGAGGTGGTTCTGCCGCGACAGATAGCAATGTATCTTTCTAAAAGGCTGACAAAGATGTCCCTATCAGAAATAGGGGGCTATATTGGCGGCAGGGACCATGCAACCGTCATACACGCGAACAGAAAAATTTCAAAATTAGTAAAAAGAGACAGAGGCGTACTTCTCACTATCAAAAAACTTGAAAATGAACTGTAGATAATTTGTGTATAAAATTTTTTATTGTGTGTGCAAAAAAAATTTATGTTTTTTTTCGTTGTGTTGTACACATTCAAACTACAACCAAAAACATAATACAACTAAGTATGAATTCAGACGTTACGCCAGTATTTTACAATTATAAACGTTAATTAATACGAATAATCTTTTTAAATAAGAAAACAATAATATATATGAATATAAAATTAACTGGTATAGATTTTCATAAGGGCTTAAGCCTTTTAGCTGGCATTGTACCTTCGGTTGCCATAAAAAGTGTTTTACAGGGGATAAAATTTGAGTTTAAGGATAAAAAAATAGAGTTATCTGCTACCGATCTGGAGGTATTTGTCAGGTATTATATAGAGGCGAAGGAGGTTTCTGGGGAAAGCAAAGGATTGGTTTTACATGCCAGCAGGTTGTGTAATATTGCCAGGGACTGGGCGGGAAGTGATGAAATTTTGATTTCAGTTAGTGAGGGAAATTGTGTGTTGAAGTCAAAGGGGGGGTATTTTAAGTTAAAAAGTGATGATGTAGAGCAGTTTCCTTCTGTACGAGCGGACGGCGTGTCTGGTTATATTGCAGTGGATGGAGATATTTTGAGTAATATGATTAGCAAGGTTTTGTATGCGGTATCTACCATAAAGGCGAGGAGTGTTCTTTGTGGTGTACTACTATGGGTGGAAGAGGATGCTTTGGTTTTAGTTGCGGCGGATGGAAACAGGATGTCTATTGTACGAAGAAAGATACTAAATCCGGACAAAATTAAAATCAACGGCATTGCGACAGCAAAGTGCTTGAGTTTTATACAAAAATTTTCTGCGGAAGAAAAAGGAGTGTTAAAATTTGGTTTAAGTGAGTCGCAGTTGCATGTTATAGGAAGCAAGGGGGAGGTTATATCGCAACTAATAGACGGACAGTATCCAAAATATGAAGAAGTGATACCAAAGGAGAGCGATAAGAAGATAGAGGTTAATAAAGAAGCGCTATTGGTAGCCATAAGAATGGCTTCATATATGACAAACGAAGGCTACCGAGTGGTTAGGTTTCGCCTAAAGAAGAACGGGCTAAATTTGTCCTCAAGGGCAGCGGATGTTGGTGAAGCAGAGCAAGATGTTGATGTTAATTACGAGGGACCTGACTTTGAAATTAGTTTTAATCCGGATTACGTTATAGACGCGCTAAAAGCTTCGGATGTTGGCAATGTCGTTATAGAGCTGGGCAGAAAGGATAGCGCAGCCATATTCAGGACCGGGCATGAGCAGATAAATATAATAATGCCCATAGAGTCAGAGTGAAAAATGGGTTGGTCGAGTGAATTACCGGACAGATATTTTATAAATCGTCGCAAGACCAAGAAGGTCGGAGACATCTTGAAGGGTCTATACGGTAGCAGCAAGGCGCAGCACAAGGGGGAAAATGCGAGGCTATGCCGTATTTGGAAGAATGCAGTAAGCAAGGAAATTTACGAATGCACAGAAATTATAGGCATAAAAGGAAGGGTTTTATATGTGGGGATAAAGTCGCCAACATTGTTGCACTATATGAGAAGCTTCGTTGAACAAGGCTTAATTAAGATGTTTAATGATAACGCCGGGGGAAATATAGTAGACAGGATATCGTTTAAGATGATAGAAGAAGACAAGGAATAGAAATGAATGTCGTGAAAAATGCTGATGTACAAGAAAGGTATGATGCAGAGTCCATAAAGGTGCTAGGCGGTATTGAAGCCGTAAGAAAAAGGCCGGCAATGTACATAGGCGATACCAGTTTAAGAGGACTACACCACCTTGTCGAGGAGGTGGTCTGTAACAGTGTTGATGAGGCAGTCGCGGGGTTCTGTGAAAATATAAGCGTTAAAATAAATGCTGACGGGTGTGTTACCGTAATAGACGATGGCAGAGGTATCCCCGTTGATGTGCACAAGGAAACGAAGAAGTCGGCGCTTGAAGTAGTAATGACCATGTTACATGCGGGCGGCAAGTTTGAACACAAAAGCTACAAGATATCGGGCGGATTGCATGGTGTGGGCGTTTCCGTAGTAAATGCGCTCAGCGAATGGATGGAAGTAGAGGTTCGGCGGGATGGCCACATATATTTTCAACGATACGAAAAAGGAATTGTAAAATCACCGGTTGAGGTCCGGGGCGTAACAAAAAAAAGAGGCACAAGGGTTATCTTCAAGCCGGACACCGAGATATTTGAGGATATAGCGTTTTGTTACGAAACCATAGCTAAAAGATTACGCGAGTACGCATTCTTAAATAAAGGGCTGAAGATATCATTAACAGATGAGAGAACGGATAAAAGCGAAATATTTAAGTATGAAGGCGGTATAAAGGAATTTGTAAAGGAGCTAAACGAGGGCAAGGAAACAATACACAGGGACATAATTTATCTTGAAAAAGAGGCGGATGGTATCATCATCCAGGTTGCATTACAGTATAATGACGGCTATACGGAAAACGTGTACTCTTTTGCAAACAATATCAACACAATAGAAGGCGGAACCCACCTTAGCGGCTTCCGGGCGTCTTTAACGAGAACGCTGAATAGCTACGCAAAGAGCAAGGGATTACTCGACGAGGACAAGGCGCTCACCGGAGACGATTATAGAGAAGGCCTAACGGCAGTTATAAGTATAAAACTACCCGAGCCGCAATTTGAAGGGCAGACGAAAACAAAGCTGGGAAATCGCGAGGTTCAGGGAATAGTTGAGGCGGCAGTTAATGAGAAACTTGAAACCTATTGTGAAGAAACACCGCCTACCGCGAAGGCAATAATAAACAAGGGTGTAGAGGCTGCGCGGGCAAGAGAAGCAGCGCGTAAGGCGAGAGATTTAACGAGGCGGAAAGGCGCTCTAAGCGGAACAGGTTTACCCGGAAAGCTGGCAGACTGTTCAAGCAGGGATTTTGAGTCCTCAGAGTTGTTTTTGGTTGAAGGGATTTCGGCCGGAGGCACTGCAAAACAGGGAAGAGACCGTATGTGTCAGGCAATCCTGCCACTAAAGGGGGTCATCATAAATGTGGAGAAGGCGCGAATTGATAAAATGCTTGCAAATGAAGAGATCCGAACGCTTATATCCGCCCTGGGCACCAGCATTGGCACAGACGAGTTTAACATAGGCAACCTCAGGTATTCCAAGATTATAATCATGACGGATGCCGATATAGACGGGGCGCATATCAGGACATTGCTTCTCACGTTTTTCTTCCGGCAAATGGTAGAATTGATAGAAAAAGGTCATGTGTATGTTGCACAGCCGCCGCTTTATAAAGTAACAAAGGGTAAGAAACAGGAATATGTCTATGATGACAGGGAGCTTCAGAAATCGCTGATTAAGCTGGGAGCCGAAGGCACTATGCTTGAGTTTGAAAATGGTAGAAAATCCGAGAAACTTGAGAGTGCGAAGCTGGGAAAGCTTATTGAGCATTTGGTCCAAATAGAGATATTTTTAAAAATTTTCAGAAAAAAAGGAGTCGCCCTGGAAAAATTTTTAGAACTGAGGGACAAAAAAAGCGAGACATTACCTTTGTACAGGGTGTCATACAGGGGCGAGGTAGGGTATATTTACTCGGAGGAAGAATTAGAGAAATTTATTAAAGAGAGGCAAAAGAAAGAGGGCAGAGAACTTGAAATACTTGAGGAGGGCGATGCAGAAACAGCGCGCGAAAAAGAGGAAGGCGCAATAGAGGTTGTTGAATACCACGAGAGCAAGGATATCGAAAAGGTAGTTAAGGCAATCGAAGGGTATGGTTTTAGGATAGACGATTTCTTTAATGGGAGTGATAATAAAAAGCAAAAATATAAATTAATCCACACAGATATTGAAGTCTATGCGGATTCTCTGGGCGAGGTCCTTTCAAAGATACGCGAGATTGGAAGAAAAGGACTGGAAATACAGCGGTATAAAGGTCTGGGAGAGATGAATGCTGAAGAATTAGCGGTAACAACGATGAACATTAACACACGAACGCTGCTGAGGATAAAGGTTGAAGACGCAGCGAAGGCAGATGCAATATTCAGTACGCTGGCAGGAAAAGATGTTCAGCGCAGAAAGGAGTTTATAGAGAAACACGCATTGGAAGTCAGGAATCTGGATATCTAGCCTAATGACCCTCGTAAAATCATTTTTAGACACCTGTAAGAAGTATCCCCGTAAGGTTGCAGTTATAGACCTTAAAGGAGAAACCACATATGACGCCTTATTAAAAGAAGCGGAAGCGTGCGCTTGTCTTGTGCAATCCAATGAAACAGGTAAAAACATTGGTATACTTCTTATAAATTGCAAGGAGTTTGTATCTACATTTTACGGCATCTTAATGGCGGGTAAAACACCTGTCCCGCTGAATTTTTTGCTTTCGCCTGCCCAACTGCATTTTGTTATTCAGAACGCAGACATTAACACGGTTTTTACTACCAATCTATTCAAACCACATCTGGAAGGTAACGTAAGCCACATCATTTTAACAGAAGAGATTGCATTTAATAGTTCGCTTAAAGATAGAGATATCAAGTCGGTAGATGATGAAGACGTCGCCGCTTTACTTTATACATCCGGTACAAGCGCGAACCCCAAGGGTGTAATGTTAACTCATAGAAATTTTCTCAGCAATCTTGAAGGGTGTGTTTATGCGTTTGATTTTACTGAAAAGGCTATCTTGCTGGGGATGCTTCCGCTATTTCATACGTATGCTTTAACTACAACATTGGTGCTTCCCGTCTATATGGGTGCGACAGTGGTATATATCCCGCGTTTTTCAGGGCCAAAAGTCCTGGAAATTATCGAGAAATGTAAAATCACGGCAATGTTTGCTATCCCATCCATGTACAGGGTGCTTTTAAGAACTGCGGAGACAACGAAATATGATATCAGTTCTTTGAAATTATGCACATCTGGCGGCGAGCTTTTGCCCCGTGACGTGCTGGAGGCGTTTAACAGAACTTTTCCGGTGCCAATAACAGAAGGGTACGGGCTAACAGAATCGACAGCAATAGTTTCTGTAAATCTCCCAAAAAAATTTAAGTATGGTAGTATAGGTCTGCCTCTAAGGAACCTGGATGTTAGAATTATTAGCGATGATGGTAAATGTCAACCGGTGAATATGGACGGTGAGATATGGCTAAAAGGACCGAATGTGATGAAGGGATATTACAAATTGCCCAAAGAGACATCGGAGGCTATTACTCCTGACGGATGGTTGAAGACCGGCGACTATGGCAGGCTTGACGAAGAAGGGTTTCTTTGGATTACCGGAAGAAAGAAGGAGTTGATTATTATCAGCGGCGAAAATGTTTCTCCAAATGAAATTGAGCATGTAATCAGCGGCTATGAGAAGGTCTTTGAAGTTGCTGTTATTGGAGTACCAGACAAATTGCGCGGCGAGGTCCCAAAGGCGTATATAGCATTACGTGAGAAAGTAGCGTGTGGCGAAGATGAAATCAGAACCTATTGTATGCAACACCTGCCGCATTATAAAGTCCCGAAGTATTTTGAATTTTTAAAAGAATTACCCCACGGTCCGACTGGAAAGGTATTAAAGAGGGCGTTGAAGTAATTGTGCGTTACGAGTTTTCAGTATTTGTAATGCCTCTCCAGCCACATAGCTTGAACCTGTGATGCATATTAAATCATCTCTTGTAGCAATCTGTTTTGCATAAACCACCGCATCGGTCACGTTGTGTATTACCCTTGAGCGCTTATTAAAAAGTCTTTCTGTTTTTTGATTCAGGTCTTCTGGTTCTGCCGCACGCGGGCTTTTACTCTTTGTCAAAATAATGGTATTGCCGCAAACCACAATTTCTTTTAAGATATTTTCTAAATCCTTGTCCTGCGAGAAACCAAGAACCAGAATTAGGTTGTCATATTTGAAGTTTTCGATAATGGCATTTCTCAAAAACCGCATGGAATCAACGGTATGAGCGCAATCAATAATTATCGCAGGCTTTTTGCTGATTATTTCAACCCTTGCCGGACAACGCAGGGTGCTTAATGCATGTCTGATTGTGGCGTCGTCTATTGAAATACAGCCTGATTCTCTCATGATTTCTAAAGCGCCCAGCGCAAGGGCGCAATTTTTAGCCTGGTGAGTGCCGATAAGCGGGAGAAATATATTGTCGTATGTGTGTCGCCATGTTTTGATCTTGCATAGCAATCCTATTGTATCGTTTTTATTGGAACTCTTTACAGATTCAACCAGGATGTCTCTTCCGAGAAGATATAGCCTTGCATGTTTTTCTTTGCATATATTTTCTATTACTGAAAGGGTATCTGGGTCTTCTACTGCAGAAACAACGGGAACGGCTTGTTTTATGATGCCAGCCTTTTCGTATGCGACAGCAGCAAGCGTGTTGCCGAGTATCGCAGTGTGTTCAAGCCCCACATTGGTAATAACCGATACCTGCGGCAGCACAACATTTGTAGAATCCAGCCGCCCTCCCAGCCCGACTTCAAAAACAGCCATATCCACCTGTTTTCTTTTAAAATATAACATACAGACAGAGGTGAGTATTTCAAAAAAGGTAGGGGAAGCAGACAGGTCTGTATCTCGCAGGCTCTGGATATATGATTTAAGGGCATTTAAAGCGTCAATAAAGTCACCCCCGGAAATATTCTGACGATTTATTTGGATGCGTTCTTCTAAATCAACGAGGTGTGGCGATGTAAAGAGCCCGGTCTTCAGCCCGGAATTTTCCAGGATGGTTGCCAACATAATTGCTGTTGAGCCTTTTCCTTTGGTGCCGGTTATATGAATACATGGTATGTCTTTGTGTGGACTACCAGCATATTCAAGCATTTTTAACATCCTGTCTAAGTTGAAAGTAGCTGCATTGTATTGATAACTGATTAGTTTTTCATAATCTATGGATTTATAGAGAAAGGACAATGCTTCTTCGAACGAGCGAAAGTCGTCAGGGCATTTAATTTTGTTCGTTAGTTGATAATCGCCTTGCTGCATGTGGAGGATTTATGTAGTTAATGTGCTTTGTTTAATAGACGGAGCTGTTCAGCGAGCATTTTAAGGTGTTTTTTCTCTTCATTTGCAAGTTGCCCAAAGGTGGCTTTCCCAGCGGGATGTTTAGTGTTTTTTGCTGCTTCTGTATAGTAAAGGATAGAATCCTTCTCTGCCTGAATACCGATTTTAATGCCGTCTGCGTCTGTGTGTATTTCTTTGACGATATTTTTTGCAGTGCCTTTTTTGGTAAAAATACCCGTGTCAATAAGATATTTTAAATAAAGGTCTATCGAATAGTCTTCGCAACTTTGTATGGCATCTTTGAGAGAAGATAATTCTAAAAATGCCTTTTGGAAGATCCTGAGATGTTCTTTCTCGTCAGAAGCAAGTTTAGAAAATACTTCTTTTACTCCCGGGTCTCTGGCGTTTTTCGTCAGTGTGGTATAAAATTCTAATCCTTCTTCTTCTGTGTTGATTGCAATTTTAAGAGCCTCGGCATCGTTAAAATTTTCATATTTCATTGCGTATGTATCCTTAAAATTAATTTTGAGATGGCATTGATTTTAATTTATAGAATCTATTGAACAATCTGTTTTTACGGATAAAGACCTCGCACCAGAATCGCATCAGCTACTTTCTTAACTGCCAGCATGATTGCTGCTGTACGCAGGGATAGTTTCTTTTCCCGTGAAAGGTGCAGCGCTTCCTCATAAGCACGATCGAGTATATTGCTGAGCTTGCTGTTTACCTCTTTTTCGCACCAGAAATAGCACTGGACATCCTGTATCCACTCGAAGTAGGATACAATGACCCCGCCTGCATTGGCAAGGATATCCGGGACAACAGGAATTTTACGTTCTGTTAATATTTGATCTGCCTCCGGCGTGGTTGGCCCGTTTGCACCCTCAACAATAATCTTTGCTTTTATCCTGCCTGCGTTTTCATTTGTAATTTGATTGCCTAAAGCGGCAGGGATAAGCACGTCACACGGCAGTTCTAACAATGCCTCATTTGTTATGTTTTCGGCATTTGGGAAATGTTCAAAGGAGCCGTTATCTTTGTAATGTCTTGTAAGCGCACCATGATTCATACCCTTTGGATTAAATATGCCGCCTTTTGAACTGCTTACAGCGACAATCTTACAGCCCATTTCGCTGAGAAATTTTCCAACAGCAGACCCAACATTACCGTAACCCTGAATTACTACCTTTAGCTCCTTGCGGTCAATTTTAAAGTGTTTAACAGAATTCATGATTGTAAAAGCTATACCCAGACCCGTGGCGTCCGTTCGTCCCAAAGAACCACCGATATTAATGGGTTTTCCTGTAACTATTCCTGGTGTGCAAAACCCGCTATTCATGCTATATGTGTCCATCATCCATGCCATAATTTGTTCGTTGGTGTTTACATCCGGGGCAGGGATATCCTTTTCAATACCGATGATAGGCATAATAGCATATGTATAGCGCCGCGTCAGCCGCTCCAATTCGCTTTTGGAAAGCTCTTTGGGATTGCAGATAATGCCTCCTTTTGCGCCACCGAATGGTACGCCGACCAGAGAGCACTTCCACGTCATCTCCATTGCTAGCGCTTTTAAGTCATCAAGGGTAAGTTCTGGATGATATCGAACGCCTCCCTTATACGGACCCCGAGCCGAGTTGTGCTGGACACGAAAGCCTGTAAATACCTTGACAGCGCCATCGTCCATCTGTATGGGAACAGAAACAGTTAAAATGCGGTCGAAATTCCTGAGCAGTTGATGAACATTTTCAGGCAATGATAAAATAGCAGAAACACTGTCTAACTGTTTTCGTGCAATTTGCCACTGATTACCCATGTTTTGCACCATTATCCTTTTGTTTTAAGAATCGTAGTCAGAGAAATGCATTTTTCTAAGTTATATAATCTGCAGTCCATTTTTCTATATTTGTATTTTCGATATTATATATGTTCATTAAGGTCAGCGGGGGGAAGTAAATGTTAATAGTGACCATGTCTCCTGTGTGCTTATTTGAAACACGGTGGATAGTTTTAAGGTTTACGTAAGACAATGCACCTTTATAAAATCTACGGGTAAATGTGGGCGCAATCATGTTTGTCGGCTGCTTATCGAAAAGTTCTTCGGTAAAAGTACCTGCTTCTATCAGGGTAACACCTATTGAGCCGCCGTGGTCGTGTATTGGAGTAAATTGCCCTTCTTTGAAACAAAGGACGGTAATTTCGCATTTGGTACTGACATGAACGACATTTCTTTTGTATCCCTGACTGGAAAAACTGATATATTCCTGGATTAGGAATGGTTCTTTGCTTGCTTCACGTACGCACTTTTTAATTTCATCCATTGAAGGCTTATCTGGTAATGATTCGAGATTGTCAATAAATGTCTTTAACAGAATATTCATAAATGATTTTTAAGTCTGGGAATATTTTAATGTTTAGGGAATTTAAACAAACAAAATTAGATGCTCAACGGAGTATACCCTGAGCACGAAATAGAGATGCTGCGCTTGCGCTCAGCATGACAAAAGGCGAAAGTTTCAGCATGATTATTTGTCATCTCTTCCCTTTGTTCAGAACGGAGACAGAGCAAAGCGAAGGATCTGATTTAATTATATTCATTTGATAACGTTCTTACAAGTATTTGAAAAAATATCTTAAGACCAGATATTCTTTAAACAAAGTTAGAAGCCGTCGGGTAAATTGGGATATCCCAAGGACACTGGCTCATATTTGACATGAACAAGTTCACCTGTTAGTGCTTTCAAGAATTCTGTCAGGTCGTTGACTTCCTGGGCTGTAAGATTTAGGCCATGTATATCAGGACTTTTGTTTTCGCTTCTTCCGCCACCACCGTTGTAGAATTGGACTACTTCAAATAATGTTGGAAAGAATCCATTGTGCATGTAAGGAGTAGTTTCTGTGATATTGCGTAATGTAGGCGTTTTAAAAGCACCTTTGTCGGCATCGTTTTTTGTGACGTCATATCGTCCAAGATCTTCTTTTAGTGGACCATCAGCAGGAACGCCGATATTATGAAAATTGTTATCTGTAAAATTGGGTCCGCTATGGCATTTGATACATTCTGCTTTGGTGTTAAAAAGGTACATACCTCTCATGGCAGACTCACTCAGGGCGCTTTCGTCACCCATCATATATCTGTCAAAGGGCGAATTGGCGAATACAATCGTACGCTCAAAAGCGGCGATTGCCTTTGCTATGCCATTCGCAGTAACATCTGTCCCAAAGACCTCCTTAAATGCACCGACATACTCAGGCATGCTATTTAATTTTTTCACAATGCTATCAAGTGTTTCATTCATTTCGTTTGGGTTCTGAATAGGACCAAGTGCCTGTTCTTCCAGAGTGGCTGCGCGCCCATCCCAGAATTGAAGTTCGTTGTAAGCGCAGTTGATTATTGTTGGGGTATTTCTGCCGCCCTCTTTGGAGGCAGGACCGCCCAGCATTCTTGGTAAGCCGTCAGCAAATCCAAGCGTAGGATTATGGCATGTAGCGCAACTAATCCAATTATTTCCAGAAAGCCTCGGGTCAAAAAACAGCTTCTTGCCTAATTCAATTTTTGCAGGGGTTTGTGGGTTGTTTGCAGGTATTACAACAGGCGGAAGCAACCCAAGCGGTGGATGCTTTATGGCATCGTTGCTATGGGCTTCATGAACAGTTAAAACCAGAGAAGGAACAATGCAAAGAATGAATTTCATAAATTTTTTCATTGTAATAAACCTCCATATGAACGAATAAATTGATAAAGGTTACCGAATTTAAAATACAGCGATGAATCACTGCCTATTTCTTTACTACTGAATAGAAAAACTACCATCCACGCATATAACCTGTCCGGTGACATAGTCAGAAGCGCTGGATGCCAGAAAGACAACAACACCGGAAAGGTCTGCAATAGTCATTGATTTACCAAGTCCCTTGCCAGCGCCTGTTACAATGGCAGCTGTGTCTCGTAAGCTAAACAATTCAATGCACATAATGACTGTCTTTTATTCTAAATATTAAAATAGATTGGTTTATTAATAGGTTATTTTAACGTCTTTGTTCTTCAAAAGCGATTTTGTCAGGCTAATTTCCATAAGGTCGGCGTTTTTAATTTAATGGATTTCGTTTTTCAGTACCCTTGCCTGCAAGTACTTTATCAAGATAATAATTAACCTGCCTTGCCTCTGAATCGTTCAATAAATTGGGATCAAACGACCTCATCAGTTCAATTGTTTTTATCCAATCTGCCGAGGTCTTTTTGGATGTAAATATACGTTCAATGGTATGGCATCTATGACACTTTCCCAGAATAATTTTCATACCTATTTGTACATCCATCTTTGTATCGTCAATGCCAAGATTTTTTACCAGATAACCCAGTACCTGCAATGCCTCCTGGTCATTTAAGATTGCAGGTTCTTTGGTACGGATACGCGTGATATAATTTCGCCAGTCATTTTCCGTTTTAACAGAGGCATAGACCCTTTCCAGGGAATGGCATGTAGAGCATCTTTGCTGAATAACTTTATGACCCATGTTTATATTAACTTTTACAGGGGTTCCTTTATCGTAAAGCAATGTATATTGACTTCCTACTGTAGTAAGTGTGAAATAACCTGCGCTTAAAGTTACTGTCATATAAGTAAGTATTATTATAATTATTCCGTAGATTGATAAGCGTTGATAATATTGTTTAAATAGCCTTACAATAGATATCTTGGCAATTATCAGAGGGAAGATAGTAATTCCAATATAGGCGTGAATCGCATTTACTGGCGTCAAAGTTGTGTAACTTGAAGTAAGTTTTTTGAGCATGAAAGCACATATGAATAAATAGAGGACAGCGAAAATATATCCTGCAATACGATGCGCCCACAGGAAAAATTCCTGATTTTTTGGGGATCGCCTTCTGCCTAAAAAGATAAGAATAAGGGTAACAGCGATAATACCAACAGCAAGCAGGATAAATGCTAGTAAAGAGTTAGTTATCGGCTGCATGGATTGTACTATTTTGATAAATTTCTAAAGTCAAACATTGTGTCCAGTATTTTTTCTTTATAATTACCCACATCGGTTTTGTTTTCCATAAGTTGTGTGATTTCTGCAGCGTTTTTCGTTTCGCCAAGGAGAATAGCGCCCACTATTTTTCCGTCTTTTAAAAATAACTTTTTGTATATATTTTTACTGGGGTCGGCTACTTTTATTTGTTCAATTGTTTTATCTTCTGCCGCTATATCGCCCATTGAGGTTAGATGTATGCCTGCGACCTTTAGCGTTGTGGATGGAACGGTACCTTTATAGACTTCTTTTCCGCCGGACATATTTATACCTGTAATCACCCCCTGCCTTTGTGCTGCTGGCCAGATACCGTACATCCTGCCGTTATATTCCGCTGCGTCTCCTGCTGCATATATGTTGGTAAGGTCGGTTTCCATGCGATCATTTACAATAATACCTTTGTTTACCGCTATTCCGGCTTCCCGCGCAAGTGTAATATTTGGTTTAATCCCTGCCGAGACAAGAATGAAATTGCTCTCGACAATGCTACCATCTTTTAGTTCTACAATTTTTGTATGACCGGATTCTTTTATCGATTTTGATTGAGCCCCGAGGAGAAATTTTAAACCCATTTCTTCCATCTGCTTTTGTAAAATTACAGAGCCTTCCGAATCCAGTTGTCTTGGGAGTAACCGATCAAAAATTTCAACAACTGTTACTGAAAGCCCCAATTTTCTGAGACCATTTCCTGCCTCAAGTCCGAGCAGTCCCCCGCCAATCAGGGTTGCCGTTCTTGTTAATGAAGCGCGTTTTGTGATTATTAATGCATCCTCAACGGTTCGCAAGGTAAAAGCGCCTTCTGGTGTATTAATCCCGTCTATAGGCGGAAGGACGCTGCTGCTACCTGTGGCAAGCAGTAATTTGCTGTAAGTAAAGCAAGACGTGTCTTTAAGTGTAATTTTCTGGTTTTTAGGGTCAACATGCTTAACTGTACAATTAAGAAATAATTGGATTTTATTTTTGTTGTACCACTCGTAATTGTGAACGAATATATCTTCTGTATTTACCTCTTTTGCCAGTAGTTCGGGAAGTCTCGGTCGTGAATAAAATGGATAGTGGTCTTGTGAAAATATTTTTATTTCTGATAAAGTATCGTTTCTGCGAATGGCTTTTGCTGCCTCGGTACCTGCAACACCATTCCCAATGATAATGTAATCCATGCTCAAAAGATATTTCTCACAGGATAAAATTTATTTAAGCGCCTATTTCATTATCTTTATCGACCAAAACTAATTCCTATTGATTCCGCTGTTTTTACCAGACCTTCTTCCGTGGGCACCCTTTTTTGACCTTTGGCAACATCATTCAAAGAGACAGATTCAATCCTTTGCCCTTTTAAACAGACCATTTCGCCAAATCGTTTACTGGCGATCAAATCAACTGCCGCAACACCAAAACGGGTAGAAAGGATACGGTCAAAGGCACAGGGGGAACCTCCCCTCTGCAAATGTCCGAGGACGGTGACACGGACCTCCATCTCAGTACACTTACCGATTTCAGCCCCGACCTTGTTTCCGATACCACCAAGACGTTCAGCGCTCCCGCCAGCCTCTGGTGGGGCGCACAGTATCGACACTTCACCGCCTATCGGTTTTGCACCCTCGGATACGACCACGATACTTGCCTTGTTGCCACTTTTTTTACGGTTAATAATCTTCTGGCATACCTTACCTATATCAAAAGGGATTTCAGGGATGAGGATCACGTCAGCGCCTCCCCCGATTCCCGTTTCCAATGCTATCCATCCTACATAGCGTCCCATTACCTCTACGACCATGACCCTGTGGTGGCTTTCGGCCGTGGTGTGTAGTCGATCCAGCGCCTCTGTAGCTGTTTCCACGGCAGTGTTAAATCCAAAAGTAACATCCGTTGCTAGGATATCGTTGTCGATGGTTTTTGGAACTCCAACAATGGGACATCCCATTTTGAATAATTCATGCGCAATATTGAGTGAACCGTCTCCCCCGATAACAACCAGTGCATCAAGACCCAGCGATTGAACGTTTTTGATTACGTCTTTAGAGACATCTCTCGCTTCGGGCTTGCCGTTTATAGTGACTTTATATTCAAAGGGATTCGCTCTGTTGGATGTACCCAGAATCGTGCCCCCGATAGGAAGTATTCCGCGAACATTCCACAGTGTTAAGTTCCGGGTTTTATCGGGTAAAACAAGGCCGTCAAAACCATCTTCTATTCCAATTACCTCATAATTATGCTTTATCGTTGCCGATTTCACGACAGCACGGATAACGGCATTTAGTCCGGGGCAATCGCCACCGCCAGTTAGTACACCAATTCTTTTTATTAAGTTTACGGTTTTCATTTATACGATTCCCACGATAAGGCTACGAATATATTAGCCATCCTTCCCGTGCCCGGTTAGAAGATGGAAGCGATTAAGGTGTTATAGAGTAATTTCGCATTTTTGGGCTAGCTGGATAATTTTTATTATCTCTTTTTGGGCGCCAGCTTTCTTACGTATTTAGCTAATGCCTGTATTTCTTCTGGTTTTAGTTTCTCGCTCCATTTCGGCATCTTATTTTTGCCGCTGGTAATGGTGTTTAATATCTCCTCATCTTTTTTGGTGGCTTGCCATTTCGGGTCTGCAAAGTTAGGGGCTTTTAATTCATGCCCTCTCTTTGTCCCTTTTCCATCCTCGCCATGACAGGTTGTGCAGTGGTATATATATAAACTTTTTGCATTAATTTCTTCGCCTTCCTGACAAAAGACAGATGGACAACCAGTATATGAAACTAATGTGATAATGAAAAAAGATATTAGATAAAGCAAAGCACTTTTCCGCATATTCATATCACGCACTCCTTCTTGAATGTTATTAATTTTGAGACGTATCAAATTTACCAACATAATTGTTTTGCATCATTAAAAACCGGTGTTTCGGGACTTATTATATTGCGTATTTAAATTCCCCTTAGTCTTCTTTGGTGAAGACTAAGGGGAGGGTTGTAAGTTAATCATGGAATCTTAAGAAGACAAAGCTTTATTTCTTCCCAAAGCCCCGGACTACCGGCAACAAGGCTTTAATTTCATCCTGGCTCAGCTTTTCTTTAAAAGGCATCATCTTTTCCGGGGTGCCGTCATTAATTTGTTTTATAATCTGTTCGTCTGTTGCCTTTGCCTGCCAGTTAGGGTCTGTAAAATCACGCGCCCCCAGTCCTGCTCCAAGTTCCGTAGTTTTACCGTCAGCGCCGTGGCATGTTTTGCAGTGCGTTTGATACAGTTTGTTTGCGTCTATATCCGCCGCTTTCGAAGCGGTAGTTCCTGAAAAAAAGGTAACCAAGCCGGTAACAACTGCAAATGAAGTAGCTACAAAGATACCTTTCTTGTACATATTCTTCCCTCCTTATAAAAATGATAAGTATTATTGTTGCGATATTCAAAAAAGTGAAATCTGAAATTTTACTCTTCATACGCGAGGACACGAATAATGCCCATCGTACCACCATCGATATTTGTGGTGCTATCGGAAACAGAAACAACTTTGTTTATTTTATTTGCCTGCAAAAAATCATTCACTTCCTTATCCAATGACACAAGTTCGTTATGAACGTGGAATATCTTAAGAGATGAACTAAAGGTTTTTACTTTTACCATAAATAGCTCCTTTAAATAAATAAACAAAATTATTTAGTAACATTCACCTCTTTAGTTCCTTCCCATATACCATGGAGATTACAACGGCTAAATGCCCGCAGCGTTCTTATCCCCTCATGAGGGAGAACGATGGATAATGTCACTTCAGGCTTGTTGAGTTCAGCCGTAAAATCTACCCGAGAGATGTAAATGTGTCCACTATAAAGGTCAACAAACTGGATAAAATGGCCGTTTTCCATTACATGGGGGGCTTCCCCAACTTTTATAGTTACCGTAAAAGGTTGTCCTGCTTTTACTGTTGCCGGCACGGTAATTACAGGTACGTGTTTCTTTGCGGTTTCTGCCGGACCCGACGCTAAAGTGTTAATCTGACAAAATAAACTTGGCTCTGCCATTTTTATTCTCCTTTTAAAGAAAGTTAATGAGAATTAAATTCGATAATTATTTACACCTATAGGTACTGCCTTTATTGCTTTTACGGGGCATATTGGAATACAGCGTTCACATTGATTGCACTTATTTTGGATTATTTCTGCCTTGTTGTTTTTCATAGCAATGGCATCCAATGGACACACATGTAAACATTCTTCGCAACCGACACATTCCGGTTTATCTACAGCAATCATTTTGTTTGCCTTTCCATGACACCCGATTTGATTAAATGCGCTAATCAGTCTTTATTTCAATCTTTCTTGGTTTTACATATGCTGCCTTTGGCAGAATAAGGGTCAAAGCACCATCAGCCATCTTCGCTTCAATTTTGCTTCTGTTAACAGCGTCTGAAATAACAAAATGTCTGTGATAATGTCCGGTGTCGTATTCACTGTAAATTATTTTCTCATTACTATAAGTCGTTTGTGGAATCTCACCATTGATAATTAATTCGTTACTTTGCATATCAACGGTTATGTTTTCAGTATCCACGCCTGGCATATCAATTAATATGACAAAATTATCGGGCGTTTCATATATATCAGAGAGGGGGAAATACCACCTTCCCTTGCCAGTTACGGTACATCTATCAGACGAAATTTTCTTTTTTTCAACGGCTGGATGTTCTTTTTTTTCCATATTAGAGATCTCCTTTTTCCATTAGGATTTTTTAATAATAACCTGCTTTGGTTTCGATTCCGGCGCCTTGGGTAGTGTAACTACAAGGACGCCGTTTTTATAAGACGCTGTCACCTTTTCGGCGTCAACCCTTTCTGGCAAAATGATAGCGCGTGCGAATGTACCATACGGCCTTTCTCTCCTCAAATAAGTCATTTTTGATACCTCAATACTGGTTTTCCTTTCGCCTTTGATGGTTAAGACATCATTTACCACCTGAACATCCAGGTCATTAACTTTTATACCCGGAATTTCTGCGCGAACAATGACATTATCACCAGAAGTTGAGACAATAATCGGAGGAAATTCCGTATTAATATACGTACCTTTAGGTGGCGTTGAACTTAAAAAATCTAATAAATCACTCATTTCGCGCTGGATATGCGTGAGGCTATCGAGCGGGTCAGGCCGGTCCCATTTAATTAAATCCATTTCTAAGCACCTCCTTAAATGTTTTATTGTTATAAAGTATATTTATCCAGAATTTTAGACAGCCTGTTCTATTTTACTGGATTGAATTCTTATTTCCGTATCAGTAAGAAATCTTATTTATTATTTTGAATAACATGATTTTCTCGTTGAATTAAGCCAGTTTAACGAGATTTTAGCTAAATAATGTAACGAATAATTAAAAACAATAATTAATGGCTAATTTTCTACTCGAAATAATTACGCAATAGGAATGCCAAGTGTAAATTCGAAAATAATGATGCATTAATTTATTAAGGTTATTTATGCTTTGACGAATCTCTTTCCGGACAATTGTTTTACCAGCTTCTTTATTTCAAGTATCATCAGGGTGCTTGTTACAATAGATGCGGGCAAATTAGAAGCCTGGATTATTTCATCTATATCTTTTGGACTGCTGGAGAGTAGTGTAAATATCTTTTTCTCCTGAGAATTGAGAGATAGACTTCTCGGGTCGTCAAATTTAGATTCGATATCGGTGCTGAAAGATTCTGCTACAGGTCCCAGCTCCTGTATGATATCGTTAATATCTTCCACCAATTTTGCACCGTCCTTTATCAATTTATTTGTGCCGTGGCTATAAATGCTGTCAATATTGCCAGGTATGGCAAAAACCTCCTTTCCCTGCTCAAGTGCCCATTGTGCAGTTATCAGCGAACCGCTTTTAAGTGAAGATTCAACTACAAGCACGCCAAGCGATAAACCGCTTATCAACCTATTTCTTGGCGGAAAATTGCGGAAATCAGGCGGCGTTTTCATGGGGAATTCGGATACGATTGCGCCGTGTTGTAAAATTTGTTCTGCAAGTGCTAGATTTTCTCTGGGATAAACGACGCCGAGTCCGCAACCGAGTACTGCAATAGTGCGTCCTTTAGCGCTGATAGCGCCACGATGGGCGGCAGCGTCTATACCTCTTGCCAGTCCGCTTATAATACAGAGCCCTTTTGACGCAAGCTGGCGTGCGAATCGTTCTGCCTGCGAGAGTCCATAATAAGTACAGCGTCTGGCGCCTACTATTGCAATGGATAATATATCAGTTTCAAGGAGACTGCCCTTAACGTAAAGGACAAGCGGTGGGTCGTAAATATTTTTAAGATGTTTTGGGTATTGCTCGCTTGTATAGGGGATTATTTGTACATTTTTTTCACTTGCAAGTTTAATTTCTGTTGTTACATCAATGCTGTTGGCTGTTTCTGAAATTGCACAGGCGAGTTTTGGACCTATACCAGGTACTGCTTCAAGTTCATCTTTTTTAGCGTTGAGTATGGCTTCTGTCGTGCTGAAATGCTCAAGTAAACCCAGGTATGTCCTTGCGCCAATCCCCCTTGTCAAACTCAGACGCAAAAGGGCTTCAAATTCAGTCAATATAATACCCCTTATGATACAAATCTTTATTCTCTAGTTCAAAAAATGTTTCCAGATACACCTTCTTTTCAATAAAAGCTTTTACAACATCTCTGTTAAAGAGGTGCATTTAATATTTTATATAAAATCTCTTCTGTTACCTCATCTGATATAATAACCTCTCCAATTTTTTTGGGCAGAATAAAGCGTAGTTTGCCGGAAATAACTTTTTTATCTGTATATAGCGTTTTTACAATATCGCCAGGTTTTAAGTCTATTGTAAGCGGCAATCCCAATCTTTTAATAAGGGACAACTGACGTTCGTACACTTTGTTGTTTGTTAGACCAATTTCGATGGCAATTTTTGTGGCATAAAGCATACCAATGGCAATCGCCTCTCCATGTCTGTATTTGTTATAATTTGTAAGGGTTTCAATGGCGTGGCCTATCGTGTGTCCGTAGTTTAAAATGGCGCGCAGATACACCTCTTTTTCATCTTCTTCGACCACGCTTGTCTTTATCTGGCATGAATCGGCGATAATCTTAAGAAGCGCAGTATGGTCGAGTTGTAAGATGTCATAAAGATGCTTTTCGATATATTCGAATAGCTCGGCGTTTCTGATGACGCCATATTTTATAACTTCTACTAGTCCCACGACAAACTCTACGGCAGGCAGTGTTGAAAGTGTGTCTGTATCAATAAAGACAGCCTTTGGTTGATAAAAGCTGCCAATCATGTTTTTGCCTTTTGGATGATTTACAGCGACCTTGCCGCCGATACTGCTATCAACCTGTGCAAGCAACGATGTAGGTATCTGAATAAATGGAATACCGCGCATAAAGGTTGAAGCCACAAAACCTGAGATATCACCGACTACTCCGCCACCCAGGGCAACAATGAGGGCGTTCCTGTCCAGCTTGTGATCAAAGCAGGCATCGTAAAGGATACATGCAGTTCCGAGGGTTTTCTGTTCTTCGCCGGGTTGTAATGAGACAAGCCTGACATCAAACTTGTTTCTCTTAAGACTTTCCGTTACAATACTGCCATATACCTTTTCAATATTTGTGTCTGTAATCAAAAGAGTTTTACAGGGCGCTTTTTCTTTGACCAGAGTATCTCCGATTCGTTCAAGAAGCCCTGTGTCTATGTAAATGTTGTAACTATTACTTGATAGGTTAACACGTATCATTTCCATAAGGTAATACCCGAATACACTTCACCGAAATATCCCATAGTGCGGGAATTCATCCCCGCTCATAGCAGACCCCAAAGGTCAGCGCTACATCATTCATTAAGAAACTGAGTGCAAAACCTTTGAAAACTAAATGTTTGATAAGAAATTTACCACAGATTTCGCAGATTTTAAAGAATAAATTAATTTAAAAAATATTTACATTTTTTTATTTGTATATATTATAATGCATGCATTTGTATGATTTACAAATTTTATTTTGCTAAAAAATTTTAAAATATTCTCAATAGTCTAAATTAAAATGTATCAAGCGTTTTAGCTGAAATAAGCATGTAAATTTGTAGGGCTTTTATTTCGTATAAATATGTTTTCTTCTCCTCAGTTTCTGAAACAGGAAATTATGCTGCGTGTGCTGTATTCGCTCATGCCGGTTGCGATAACAGCGGTCTATTTTTTTGGGTGGTGCATAGTAAGCATTATAGCTGTTTCGATGATATTTGCTTTCTTAACAGAATGGTACATGGCTTCCATGCGAAAGGGGAAGATAAGCTATGCATGTTTTGTTAGCGCCGGCATATATGCCCTTTCCCTTCCACCGACCACGCCGTTATGGATAGTTGCCGTTGGTGTTATCATTGCTATCTTATTTGGAAAAGAAATGTTTGGTGGATTCGGGAAAAATGTATTTAATCCAGCTATTGTTGGGCGCGCCTTCGTTTTTGTGTGTTTCCCCATTGAGTTAACAGGCAAATTTATACCTGTATTTACCGGATTTCCAGGCGGGTTCAGCCATTGGAGTATAACAGGTTTAGAACAACCTCCTCAATATATTGCTGAAGCAGGACTGAAAATTATTGACGCAGTAACATCTGCAACACCGATGTGGGCGCATCGAAATTATAGTTACGATAGTTCAATTCTTTCCCTGTTCCTTGGCAATATAGGAACCATCTTTGAATACGAAGGCCAAAAAATGGTCTTGGGTGCAGGTTCAATGGGTGAGGTTTCGGCGTTGGTAATAATGTTTTCATGCGCTTATTTGTTATGGACCAAAACCGCAAATTGGCGCTTGACCGTATCGACGTTACTAGGGGCTTTAATCTCCTCGATTGTTTTCAGGTACGCTTTTGGCATTAAAACCGTTCCAGAACCACTTTTTACCCTCTTTTCCGGTGCATTATTTTATGCAGCCGTCTTTATGGTCACTGACCCGATCAGTGCGCCCAAAGCTACTTTGTCACAGTGGATTTATGGCTTCTTCATTGGAACAATGATTGTTGTTTTTCGTTACAAAAGTATTTTTTCCGGCGGCGCGGGATTTTCTATTTTGCTTGGCAATATATTAGCTCCCTCTCTCGATTTATGGATAACTCGTATGAAAAAACCCAAGAGCCCCAATGAAGGGACTAAATCGCCATGAAAAAAACATCTCCCGCATATATTCTCGGTTTCATGATAACCATTTGTGCCGTTTTTGGCACTGGCATTGCCTCTGTTCATTATGCAACCCTTGATATGCTCATGAAAAACGAAAAACTGCATAAGAACAGGACATTATGTCGCGTATTCAATCTTTCTGTTGTTGGTGTATCTGCTGATGCTTTTCAAAAGGCAATTGATGATAGCATTACCTATGAGCAAATAACCTATCAAGGACATACATGGGATGTCTATAAAAGAAAGGATACCGGCAATATCGGGTTTATTTTCAGCGGCACGGGATTCTGGGACCGGATATCAGGTATTATTGTGCTTTCGGCGGATCTGTCAAAAGTTGTGAATATTCAATTTCTCGACCAAAAGGAGACACCAGGTTTGGGTGCACGTATTGAAGAAGGCTGGTTTACTGATCAATTTAAAGGCGTTTCCATTGCCTGGGAACAACCGGTTGATAAGCGTATTATCGTAGGTCCAGCCCCAATTCCCGGTGCAAAAAACCGCGTAGATGCTGTTACAGGCGCTACGCAGACATCCATAGCGCTCATGAGGTTTTTAAACAGCGAGCTTGAGACATTCAGAAAAGCATTAAAAGAATGGAGAGAAAAAACGATGCTTGAGATGCCATCTCCATGGGAATGACGCGGATTTGTCTTTATAAAACTGTCATTGCTACGCTAATGTAGTGTTGGAATTTCAAACTATCCGTTCCTCCCCCTTGATGGGGGAGGTTAGGTGGGGCTAAAGAAAAATCTGTTCACCCTCCCTTGGTCCCTCCCATCAAGGGAGAGATTGATTTAATTTGAGGAATCACCGAAGGCGACCTAATTTAAAAGCTTTAAATCCACATTTATGACAAAACGCACAGGATAAAATATATGGCTTATACACCAAAACAAGTTTTTTTAAACGGCATCTGGCTGGAGAATCCAATCTATCGGCAGGTATTAGGAATCTGTTCTACGCTTGCAGTCACTAATCTGCTGGCAAATACCCTTTTTATGTGTTTTGGATTAATCTTTACCACCGCCCTTTCCAACTTCACTATTTCAGTACTGCGAGATTATATTCCAAAGCGTATCCGCATGATTGTGCAGGTACTTATTATTGCCTGCTATGTTATGATGGTTGATATAATCATCAAAGCACTCGTTCCCGATATTCATCGTTTTATTGGTCCTTATGTTGGCTTGATTATTACTAATTGCATAATTATGGGAAGGGCGGAGGCTTTTGCCAGTCAGAACAGGCCGCTGCTTTCGCTGTTTGACGGCGTTGCGTCAGGAGTTGGATATTCCCTTGTACTTATCTTCATCGCATCTGTGCGTGAGCCCCTTGGATTCGGAACTATTCTTGGTATGACCTTGCCGGCACGCGATCTCTGGTGGCATTCATGGATAATCATGGTCATGCCTCCAGGCGCATTTTTTATGCTCGGCATGTTTACCTGGCTTGCCCGCAGGTGGCTGACCAAAGAAGTAAAACGCTAAAGGAGAATACCATGGATCAATTTCAGAATATGAATTTTTTTGTTTCACTTGTGCTTGTTTTTACCTCTGCTGCCTTTACCGATAATATCCTGCTAGCCCGGTTTTTGGGAATGTGTTCGTGTCTGGCAATCTCCAAAAAGGTCGATACCAGTATTGGCCTGGGCGGAGCAGTGATGTTTGTGACTGCAAGTACAACTGCGTTTAATTATTTGATTTATAAATACGTTCTTGTTCCACTGGGCATAGAGTATTTGCGTTTATTAATCTTCATCGTTATTATTGCCGCCTTTACACAGCTTTTGGAAATGATTATTGAGCGCTTTTCTGAAAAATTATACTATGCCCTGGGTATTTTTCTGCCGCTCATCACGGTTAACTGTGCAATTTTAGGCATTGCGCTTTTTATGTTAAATAAACCCTATACATTTTGGCAGGCATTTGCCTTTGGCGCTGGCGGAGGTTTTGGCTGGTTTCTGGCAATTACCCTTATCGGTGGCATTCGTGAGAAGATCAAAGAAAGCGACCTTCCCAAAGGTCTGGAGGGTCCTGCCATTACCCTCATTATTATCGGGATAATGTCGCTTGCCTTTGTGGGATTTTCAGGGATGCTGAAAATATGAAAGTGGACTATCGGAGCATTGTCGCAAGACGATCAGTACTCAGCGTTTAAAATCGTATACATTTTATTACCCGAGGATTTAAGGTATGGTCGTAGGCGGTATTCTTGTCTCTGTGGGCATTTCGGTCGGTTTTCTTTTAGGTACAGGATTGATTTTGGCGCTGCTTCTCATTCTTGCCGAAAAAAAGATCCTTAATTACGGTACGTGCTGCATTGATATCAACGAGGGTGACCGGAAATTAGAAGTTAAAGGCGGTGGATCCCTATTGTCGACACTTGGAGAGAATAACATTTTTATTCCCTCAGCGTGCGGCGGACGCGGCACCTGTGCATATTGTAAGGTGCAGGTAATTGAAGGCGGGAGTATGATCGGACCGGTAGAAGAACCTTATTTGGGTACTGAAGAACGCAAGAATCAAATCCGACTTTCCTGCCAGGTAAAG